>ENA-ORUR01000102-ORUR01000102.1-human-gut-metagenome-genome-assembly--contig:-NODE-102-length-74649-cov-45.7228_pt1 | contig 74649 bp, 66 predicted proteins | sample MGYA00242086_ERZ509223 | MGnify/ENA primary metagenome ERZ509223 (study PRJEB26280, sample SAMEA2338820) | human gut metagenome | biome: human gut; feature: human-associated habitat; material: faeces... | reverse complement strand
TTGTGAAATGATAAATTCGCGGAATTTAATTTACACCAACATTTTGGACTTGACCGATAAAACGATTTTAAGCAGATCTGGTAAGAAAGGCATCCATAATGATAAGAAACAAAGCAGCAATCATATCTCAAATGAACTCAGATAAAAAACGGCCTGACCGCAGGAAAGTCTGCTGTCAAGCCGTATCAATGAATTTGATTTATCATGCAATTTTAGAAGAAAACAGTGCCTATAAAATGTTCAATACGGTACTGTTTTTTATTTAGCGTCATGGTGCTGTTGTTCTTTAAGCATTTGTTTGATTTCCAACAGTTCCTGATGTAGCTGCTTATTTTCGGCGTGCAGCTTGGCGATTTCTTTTTTGGTGACCTCATGCGGATTGGTTGGTTCAAAATAAGTCGTGATCGTACTGGTCAAAAGTCCAATAATGCTGACGCCTACGACCATCAGCAAAACTGCGGCAATCCGTCCCCAGAGCGTAGTCGGCGAGACATCGCCATAGCCCACGGTTGAAACAGTCGTTAAAGCCCACCAAAAGGCCGTTGAAAACGAAACGCCCTCTGAGATGCTGTACATGCCGGCTGCGATAAACAGAATTCCACAGCTGAGGTAAAGGTAGTAGATCAGACCATCCGTGTGAAAGAATCGTTTTAAGCGGACCGTCAGACCAACCAGGCGTAAAAGCCGCAAGACACGCAGCATGTGAAAGACGCGGGCGACACGGGCAAAACGGAATAGTGTGAAGATTGAGTTGGTCGGGATGATTGAGAGCAGATCCCAGATGTTTTCCTTGAAAAATTGAATTTTGTCTTTTGCGATTGCCAGACGTGCAAAGTAGTCAACCACCAGAATTGCCCAGATACCGCGATCGATCCAAACGTAAGGCGACTGGCTGAGATTAATGGTATGAGCGCAGTCAAACAACAGCAGCAGAATTGAAATTAAGGCGATCAGCGCGATAAATAGCTGATAGAGTAACAGAATTTTGTGTTTGTGAGGATTCATAGTTAATTTTCCCAATAGTATAGTAATTAATTAAATAATAATTCGTTTGTGGCAAGGTGACAATAGTTTGGTGTGATCAATGCTTCAATTTTGCGTTGAATTTTGGAGATTTATGACTGTATTCCCCATGCCTGCGGGGGTGATCCTCAAGAAATGTATTTTGATCTTCGTATTAAATCAGCAATTGATCACAAATTATTTATCCTTAACCTGCCATAATTGTATATTTTCAAATTGCCCTATATATACTTTGAAAACTTTTATTTTTAGAATTGCTTATCAAATTTAAGCTGTAAATTGATGACGGTCTTGCTTCTGAAAATAAAAGTGTTACAATCATTGACAATTAAAAGTTAAATATACTTTTATTTATTTTTTTGCAAAGTTTAAAGTATTTTTTACCTAAACAAATCAAAAGCATTAATGGCAATGGAACATAGGCTATTAGTTTGGTATTATCAAATGCTTCTATAATGGACAGGCTTTTAACAATGTCAACTTTATGGCTGGTGTGGAATTAATGAATTTGATTTGATGCTTGGTATTCAAGAGGAGTTTACGTATGCGAGATAAAGATAAAATTTTAGGGGCGCTATATGGGCAAGCAATTGGTGATTCAATGGGAATGCCTACAGAGTTATGGCCAATCCAAAAAATTCGACGTAAATTTGGTCAAAATATTACAACCTTTTTGGATGGTACTGATGATAATGATATTGCCATTAATTACAAAGCGGGAGAATACACTGATGATACTAACCAAGCATTTGCAATTTTGGATGCGTTGATTGAGACGGATTGGAAGCCAGACACCAAGACTTTGGTTAAGCATATTTTGCAATGGGCCGATGCTGCTGGGGCATGGACTAACAATGTTTTAGGGCCAAGTAGTAAAGCAGCTCTTAAGCTTGTAAAAGAAGGCAAGGATCCTTCTGAAGTTACGAAAAGCGCATTGACCAATGGTTGTGGTATGCGAATTGCACCAATCGGGACGCTTTATGAACCTAAAGACTTTGATAAATTAATTGAAATGGTTTATGAGGTTACCAGAATTACTCATTCCAGTGATGTTGCTATATCAGGAGCAGCGATGATTGCGGGGGCGGTTACTGCAGCAGTTGCAGATTATGACTGGAATAACATTATTGAATACGCCAATGAGGCAAATGATGCAGGGTTTAAGTTGGGCACGCCAACATGGGCTGCACATAATAAGGAGCGTTTGGAAATCGGCATTGACCTTGCTCATAGGTATAGGGGTAACGATAAAGCATTTAGTCAAGCAATTTATAATACTTTAGGTACAGGAACTGCAATTTCAGAAAGTATCCCAGCAGCCGTGGCAATTGCCTACTATGCTAAAGACGTAAAAAAGAGTGCCTTTATCTGTACCAATTTAGGTGGGGATACCGATACGATTGGTGCAATGGCAACTGCAATTTGTGGTGCAAAAGTTGGTGCTAAAAATATTCCGGAAGACTGGAAAACGTTGATTGATGAAAAAAATCCACAACACAATATTCAGGAATTTACCAATAAGATTGCTGAATTTAAGGCTTAGAAAAAATGAGGTGAATTATATTCATGGATAACGAATTTATAAAAGTACCCGAAAAAGACAAAACATTGAGTCCCAGTAAGCTTTTTTATAACTGGTTTGCTGCTAACGTTGGGATTATGGGGTTTGTTTATGGAGCAATTATTGTCAGCTATCATTTATCTTTTTGGCAATCAATTACAGCGGCATTGATTGGCTCACTGACTTTCGCAATTCCAGGATGGGTTGCGATGATCGGTCAGCGTGAGGGTGTTACAACGTTTAAGCTGAGTCGGGCGGCTTTTGGAATTTACGGTAACAAAATCCCTAATTTTATGGCTTGGGTAAACATGGTTGGCTGGCTTGCCGTTAATGTAATCACGGGTACGTTGCTGTTTTCTGCGATGCTTAAAACTATTCATATTCCACAAACTGGTTTTACAAAGTTTATATGTTTAGTGATTTTTGCGGGATTGGTTTTTCTGTCAGGGATTTTTAATGAAGACACCTTAGCCAAAATTCAAACATGGTTAAGCTGGATTTTTGGTGGATTAACTTTAGTCATGCTGATTATGTTTCTTGTAAATGCAAAATGGGAAGAAGCATTTGCAATGAAGCAAGGCAGTTGGCTAACAGGATGGTTACCAGCAGTTGCCTTTATTGCTGCCGGTTCGAGCATATCATGGTCAATGGCTGCTGCCGATTGGGGCGCCTATGTTCGTCCAAATACAAAACCAGCAGCCACTTTTTGGAACACTACTTTAGGCGCTGCTACGCCGTTATTTTTCTTAATGGCTGGCGGGGTATTGTTAAGCACGATTTCACCAAGTTTAGCCACTGCAAGTGATCCCTATCAGGTAATGTATGGTGCAGTTCCAGGGTGGTTTGGATTCCTTTATTTTCTGGTAGCCGCTGGTGGCATTATTCCACAATGCTTGGTTTCATTTCGTTCAGCACGAATTAATCTCGCAACGATTGGAATTGAAGTGTCACAAAAGGCATCATTAATCTTACATGCTGTAATCATTATTTTAATTTCTGCTTATGTTTTATTCGTTTCTGGTGACTTCTTAAGCAATTTTGAATTATTCTTGAACTTCTTGGGTATCTGTCTTGCTTCATGGGTTGCTATTTTCTTGGCAGATAATGTTATTTACCGTAAGAATGGCTATGATCTTAAACTGATGGATCCAAATTCAACTGTACATTATAACTGGTCTGGAATTGTTTCTTGGATCGTTGCAACTATCTTTGGCTTTTTATTTACGTCAAATGACATATACCGGGGGCCATTTGCCTATGGTATTTTTAAAGATAATAGCAGTTTGGCTGTTTTTATTTCAGGAATTGCTGCAATTGTTGTTATGCTTATTTTCTCGTTGATTGCAAAGCATTCCAATCGGCTGAAAGGTTAAGAATATGGTGGAAAAAAGTTTAGTTATTGGTGCTGCTTTCGTAGACGTAATAATGGATGTTGGCCATTTACCGACCTCAGGGAGTGACGTTACCGCAAATTTAAAGTCTTATAATGTTGGCGGCTGTGCGTTCAATGTCTATGGAGCGATTAGACATTATCTTGGTGCTGACCGGGTTGATCTTTTTGTGCCCGTAGGAAAAGGCCAGTATAGTGAAATGATTCGGAAAACTATGAATAGTAGTAAGATTCCGATTTTGGCAGAAGACGATTGTCAAGATAATGGTTGGGACATTTGTCTGATTGAACCTAGTGGCGAAAGAACCTTTATAACGATTCCAGGCATTGAACAAAATTGGCAAGCAGAATGGTTTAACAAGATAGACTTGTCTGACTATAAGTACTTTTATGTAAGCGGTTATGAAATGGAAAACGCAGAATCGGCAAAACTGCTGTTAGATTACTTAGCACAACGCAATGCCGATTCGTATATTATCTTTGATGCTTCACCAAGAATTAACTATATTGATTTTGAAATTTTAGACCGGCTCTTATCGAAAGGTGTAATTATCAATGCCAATGAAAATGAAATTGGCTTTCTTAGTGATAAAGATACATTGGCCGAAAAAGCTCAAGACATCTTTTGTAAAACCAATGAACCAGTTCTTATTACTTTAGGTGCTCGGGGAACTTATCTGTATGATAAGCATGGCGGAAAAATCATCGGCACGGATAAAGTTAAGAATATCGTTAATACGATTGGTGCTGGAGATACTCACTGTGGTGGAGTAATTGCCGGTCTATTAGAGGGCAATTCTTTTCCAAAAGCATGTCAGATTGGCAATGAGTTAGCCGCACAAGTCATTCAGCAAGAACCTGGATATTTGAGCTAAATTTTTAATGTTTAATGAAAACGTTTAGCTAAAAATCTTGTCAAAAATAATTAGCATAATAAAAAGACATGGCATCTTCACCATGTCTTTTTTATCAATCATTGTTTACTTAAGTTGCGGCGTTTGATCAGCCAACTGGCAACTGCAGCCAAAAGCATCCAGATCAAACCAAACAGACTGATCTTACATCCTAGGGCTAAACCTGGTACGTGGTAGTGCAGGACAACCTGATGAGTTCCCGCAGACAGACGCAGACCGACAAAAGCCTGGTTGGTCCGTAACAGAGTGGCCTTTTTGCCATCAACGGTCGCCGTCCAGCCCGTTGAATAAGGAATCGAAGAGGTCAGAATACCGACCCGCGAAGTCGTAATCGTTCCCGAAAGTTGATTGCGCTTGAATTTAACGTTTTTAAGCGCATGTTTTTGAATCTGGCGAACTTCTTGATTGTATTTGGTCCCCAGTTTTTCGGCAACTACTTGATACTGCCATTGATAGGTCCCCAGCTTAGAAGGCTTGAAGGTCAAAGAAGTTGGCATTCCTTTAGCAAAGTAGCCAATATTCATCGTACCGTTTTTTACCAGCTTGAAAAATGAAAGCTTGCTTTGCTTAGGCTGTTCTATGGTTTCGGAACCTAAACGACTGGAAATCTTGATGGCAAAACTCATATCAGGTGAACCGTTCAGAATATGGTAGCGCCAGAATTTATACTGGTTAAAACGATGATTGACGATATCGCCTGGATTGGTGGACTGCTGCTCTTCATGCTTTTGCTCATAGGCAATCTGCTGTTTCATTGAAAACGGCTGATACTTGATCGAAGCAAACTCAACGTGCAGTTCGCTGTCTTTGAGCTGTTTTTTGAATGCCTTGCTGGTCAACTGTGGCAGCTGCAGCTGATAGGTTTCCAGACTGTCAGTATATTTAAGACCGGTTGACTTGATCTTGTTCAAACGATTTGAAACCAGCTGCGATTTAAGTTTGATGACGTTGCCTTTCAAATTGGCGGTCTTCATTCCGTTGGTAGCGTCGCTGTTTTTAGAGCTGACCGTAACCCCACTGGCCAAGGCACGTTCCTTGGCAGTAGGCGACAGCTTCTGGTAGGTTTTTTGGCTGATGTAGGAATCCTGCCAATAAAGCAGCGGAAAGGTATTATTCGTCCGATAGCGATTAGTCGTGGTTGGAACCAGCTGCGTCTGATCGGTCGGGTTGGTAGGCTGCCCGACGTCATAGTTGATTTTGGGTTCGGTAGTAGCATCAAGGAAATAGCCGCCTGGAATTTTATTGGCGTTCTCGCTGTTGCTTTGCACGAACAGATACTTGACGCCAAAGAAATTATTCAAAACGGTTCGGTCATCAACCTGACGCAAAGGGACGTTGGCTTGATACTGAGTGTTTTGCAGCGAGGTGCTGAACTGTCCCAGGTACTTGTTTTGCAGGGAATAGTATGAATCAATATTGTGCATCCCTGAGGTCAGATCATTATCCAAAAGCCCACCAGAAGTAATTTGATTGTTGGAGATCGTGGAGACCCGGAAAAACGAACCGTCGTTTAAGCCTTTTTCCAAGCTGCCATAGCGATTTTCGGCAATCGACTGATACTGACCGCGCACCAATGTACTGTTGGCGAAATTACCGTTATAAGGCGTACCGACATACAGCGCGTTGCAGGCAGCGTTGGCTAAAATAATCGTAACCAGCCAGCGATCAGGATGCGGCGTGCCATGCAGGTTAATAATCCAAAGCATTAACAGCGACATGATCAAAAAGATGATCGGCATAAACATGGTCGTATCGTTTTGGAAAATATAGGTTGCCACCAAGACGACCAGATAGATGCCGGTCGCGCTGGTTAAGATCCAAAGCGTATGCCGATCAAGACGGGTCGCATTCTGCAAAAGCAGGCAGACCGTCATGGCAATCGGCAGATAGATCAGCAGCGTCCAGCGATTGGAGGCCGCCATCATGCCATTGAAAAATGCCCCTACTGCCGGAATCAGCAGCATAACCAATGCCAGGGCCAGACTGATTGATAAAAGCGGAAATTCGCGGGTTCGCGTATAAAGATAGACGATCGCGATAAATGCAATGCTGACCAAGCCTAATGCTGACCAGAACATAAACGTCCACTGGTCACCATTGATTAGCTGTTTGGGCAGAAACAGATAGTAGTAGAGCGGATAGTGTTTAAGACCATTGGCAAATTCAGAACCGGCACGAGTGGAATTCATAACGGCCATGATTTCTGGAACCAAAAGGCAGGCTGCGACTAGAATGCTGGTAATTGCGGCAAAGGCCAGCTTAGCCAGGGCTTTGCCGTAGCTAAGCGTGGTTCGATAATGAGTTGCCACGCGGAGTACCAGATAGATAAAAGTGCCGATTCCTAAAACATACGCTAGATAGTAGTTGTTGACCAACATCCACAAAAAAGCCAAGGTAAGCGGCCAGGCTGAGCCGTTTTGCAGGACGCGCTCAAGCTGGACGACCAGAATCGGAAACAGAATAAATGTCGTCATGAAAAACGGTTGGGCGATGCTGGCATACAACAGGTATGAGTTCACCATATAGACTATGGCACCACCTAGAATAACGTGGTCGCGAAAAGAAAAATGACCAGCAAACCAGCAGAACGTCAAACCGACAAAGTACGTTCGCACAACGGTAATGACTTGATAGGCCAGCGTTAGTTTAGCTGCTGGGAATAATAATGCCAGATAGGCGAAAACGTCACCAATTGTATAGTAGGAAAAGACCTGGAAAGTATCGGTGCCCAGTCCCATGTTCCAAGACCACCAGTTTAATGGCCGTGTTGGGTGATGGAGCCAGCCCAGGACGACTTTACGATATTCGCCGAGCAGCGGTACGTGCTGATTTAAGGCATCCTTATTCCAGATCAACGTATGTCCGGTGATAGCATAGCTGCCGAACATGCACAGCGCGATCAAGGCAAACATTACCGTATATTTCAGATATAGCATGCGATGATCACGCTTTTCGAATGAGAAGTTCATTGAAATTGCTCCTTAAAATAAAAAGTACACCCTTCTATTTTACTATAGATTTTTGTAAACCTTGCCACTGAAAATATTAAGGTATTTTAATGAATTACTGGTTTTTAAATCAGGTTGGTCTGCAGCGCTCTCAAACCAAGCTGATCGGCTGTTCAAAAATAAGATTGCCAAAAGTATGTTCGCCTGTTAAAATATAAATAGCGAACATATGTTTTAATAGAGCTTAAGGAGGGAATCAATATGTCATTTGCCTTGCTGTATCGATCGCTTAGCCGCACTCGCTGGTATTGGTCAGTCAGCCAAAATTAAAAGCGAGCGGCAGTTTACCTGGGAGTCGGCTGCGGATCTGGCTACCGACTATCCCAAACTGAGATCGCGCTATCCTACGCTGTTTGCCAAAAAACGTGCCGAGGCCTTTTGGATTTATGACCTCGCGCATGATGATGCAACGCGACTGTCGCTTGCTGCAGATGACAGCGCAGATATGCCAGCTGATGATGCACCCCAAGCAGAAACCAAAAATGATAAAACAATCGCTATTGATTCACCGACAGCTGTTGATTCAATGGCTTTGCAAACAAGCACGTCCAAACAGCAGGGGAGTGATCCCAAAACACCAGAGCATTTCGCATTGATGGTAGATGGCAAAAACAATGCGTCTTGCTACTACAGCCGGACACTAAAAAAATTCGTGGTTAAGGTCAATGAGCACGCCTCGGTCTGGGACCGGCGCGACTCGGCTATCGATGTGGGCAAAGAATTGGCAATCAATGATTCATTTTGGCTTGGTCATGCTGAATATGATCGTGCAACATTGCGGTTGGTCAGAGTCGAGGATGGTGAACGAATCTGGCCGCAATTGGCTGGGGATGGCTTACCGATGCCAGATCCCGAGCTTATTGGTGAATTTCGCCAAAAAATCAGTGCCCATCTAGATGATGATGGTCCGGCAGCGTCAACGATGAGTCTGGCCAAGGCAGCACGGCATGATGTTGAAACGATCGATTTTGAAAGATTCAATTTAAAGAAGATTCTCGCGGCCGTTGACCATTTGATCGATGCATTACGGCTTAAAGCAACTGCTGAACGCCAGCTGAAAGTTTTTGACCAATCGATTCTGCAGGACTATCTGCACGTAATTGAACTGACTGAGCTAGACCAGATCGATGCGCAGCGGCTGGTTGCCAGTCTGCAGTCAAATCGGCGGGCGCGTCGTCAGATTAAAGACCTTAAGATCATCTTATCGGCGCTGGCTAAGTCGTTTGATGTTCAGCAGTTTTTGAATATTCTGCTGTCAGAGCCATCACTGGGCAGTCAATACTATTTTCGTGATCAGGCAACGGCCGCACAGATAAAAGAAATGATTCATTAAAAGCTGGTGACCGCGGCGTTCAAGTAGAGAATCAGTCACGATAAGACAGCTCTGCCAACAAAAAAAGCCGCCTCTAAAGAAGACGACGTTTAGTTTAGCGTTCAAGGTAGGCAATTAATTGAGGCAGCTGCTGTTCCATTTCAATCAGTCCCTCATCATGGAAGCCAGCCAGTTTTTTAACGTTATTTTCAAACCGGCTGACCTTGACTGGTTTTTGCGGTGTAATGCAGTAAAGCTCATGATTTGCAAAAGCAGCATCAATCTCATTGCATCGCTGATTATATACTTCTGGCCGGTTGATGCCTTCTTCGGCAAAAACCGGATAGTCTTTGTACTGGCGACGATAAAGCGCCTTGACCAGGGGACTGGAAGACTTTTTGCGATAAGTTGCCTCACGCGTTCTGACGACGACGATCTTATCGAATCCTTGTTCCTTAGCCAGATCAGTCGGGATCGAATCAGCAATTCCGCCATCTAGACAAGGTCCTTGATCAGTCAGCTGCGGCTCAACTAAAAACGGCATTGAACTGGAAGCCTTCAGAGCAGTTACCAAACCTTCCCGCCGGTAGTTTACAAAGTCAATTCGCTTGCCAGTTTCAATTGAGGTTGCCACCGCTGTAAAGTTCGATGCGGAGCGCTCATAGGCATGATGGTCAAATTGATGCCAGTCCCAGCCATGGTCATCAAACAAAAAGTCCAGATTGAGAATGTCTTCGTGATGCAGGCCGCGTTTGAGCGAAACATAGTCAGAATCATGACGGTAGCTGGTGTTGACGTGATTTACATACCCATACTGCTTGGCCACGTAACAGGCACCGCATAAGGCCCCGGCAGAAACGCCAATCACGCTTTTAAACTCGATGTGATGCTTGAGCAGGCAATCCAAGACGCCAGCTGTGTACTGGCCGCGAAAAGCTCCACCCTCCAAAACTAATGCCGCGTTGTAAAGCATTGCAATCCCTCTCTCTTCATGCATTTAATCGTATTGAATATGATTATAATAACACATCACCCAATCAATCAAGGATCATTAAGCCGCAAAAAGACCGCAAAGCTATCGTTGTAAACAGTTTTACGGTCGCAGAATCAAGATTTTTAATTTTGTTTGGCTCGCTTTTCCTGTTCATCAGCCTGTTTTTGAAGCTCACGATTGACCAGTTCGGGATCAGCCTTGCCAGGATTAAGCTCCGTGATTTTACCGGTTGCCGCGTAGATCACCCATTCGACCAGGTTGACAATGTGATCGCCAATCCGTTCCAGCAGATGAATCACGGTAATGTAGTGACTGCCATCCTTAATCAGTTCAGGATGGGCGTGCATGCGGTTGATGATTTTTTCATGGACCTGCACGTATTGTTTATCAACTTCCAGATCCATGTTGGCAACAGAATAAGCCGTCTGTTCATCAGTGTAGACATAGGCATCAAGGGCTTTTTCCAACATGTGACGCACGGTTTCAGCCATTTGAGCGATGTCGTTTTCAATATCTGGCCAGTGTTGGGCCATATCTTTGATGCGGATGGCGTCTCTGGCAATATGAGAGGCATGATCAGCCATTCGTTCCAAATCTGAGCTGGCCTTGAGGATGCTCATGATTGAACGGAACTCGCTTTCTTTTGGCCTCTGAATATTCATCAGTTTAAAGGCGTGCTTTTCCAGATAGGTTTCGCCATCATTGATCAATCGGTCGTTTTCACTGACTTCTTTGGCTAGTGCCACGTCGCGATCAATGAACGCCTTGGTTGCCTTATAAATCTGTTCGGAGGTGTTGATCCCCATTTCCATAAACCGGCCACGCAGTTTTTTTAGCTCGTCGTTAAAAATCTCGTTCATATGATCTCTCTCCTTTATGGGGCATTTTTCTTTCATTACTATACTTGTCTAATGTAAAAAATATGTAAATCTGAGGTAAAATTATTGGATTTTATCGAAATTTCGTAAGTATTGCGTTTTAATTAGACTTGGAAGAGAAAAGGGGATGGAGAATCATGGAGCAGCGACACTTTCTGCTCATTAGCAAAGACATGGCTTTATACGGAGCAATTGCCGCCGCGTTTGCGGATGAGGGATGGCTGCTGCACCAGACGACCACCGCGGTAGAAGGGGTAGCCAAAATCAAAAAGCACCCATACAGTGGAATTCTATGGGATTTTGACGCTACACCGCTGGACACGATTTTAGCAACGCTGGACGTCATGCGTCAGATGATGAATGGCCCGATCATCATCATGGGCGAGGCGTATAAGCCTAAGGTGCGACGCAAGCTGTTTCGTTTTCATGCCGATGACTGCCTGCCAAGATCGCTTAACGATGCTGAACTGCTGGTGCCGCTGATCAGACAGCGTTTGTGGGTCTATGATCAGCTGAATACGGAACAGGCAACAGCCGATAAGCCGCGGCGGCCACGGCGAGATGACGTAACGATTGGCAATTTAAGGCTTGATTTTAATCATCGCTGCGTTTATGTCAATGATCAAAAGGTGATTTTAACGCCAAAAGAGTTCAAGCTGTTAAAATACCTATATGATAATCGCAATCAGGTCATCAGCCGCGAACAATTGTTAAATGGCGTCTGGAACTATGATATTTTGGGGACTTCCCGGATGGTTGACATTCACATTAGCCACCTGCGCGATAAGATCGAAAAAGACCCGCACCATCCAGAATGGATCAAGACAGCACGTGGTTTTGGCTATCTTTTTGATACAGCTCATTTGGATAAGTAGCCTTTCTGTGTCATAATTGGCGTAAACGATAATTTAAAGGAGAAGAAAATGGCATTTCCTTTTAAAGTGGCTGCCTTTGATATGGATGGCACGTTTCTGCGCGATGACAAGACTTTTGATCGCGACCTGTTCAGCCGGCTGTTGGATCAAATGTTGGCCCAAGGCGTGCATGTTGTCGTGGCCAGCGGTGATCAGTATGAGTGTCTATTGAAATACTTTCCAACTCGTCATGAGCAGCTGACCTTTATCAGTGAGAACGGCGCGCATATTATTGACCATGACGAGGAGCTGGCGGTGCAGACCATGGATCCCACGGTAGTTAGCGAACTGATTCCGTTTATGGTCGACAAAATGGACCTGGTACCGTTACTTTCTGGTCATCAGCACGGCTATATCTCGCCAAATGTTTCAGCATCGCAGTTAAAGCGGTTGCAGTTCTATTTTCCAAATCATGTTTTCATTGAAGATTTCAAACAGCTGCCAGCCGATCGCTTCTATCAGATCTCGTTTGTCGTTGAGCCAGCTAAGCTGAAAATGCAGCTGCAGACCTTGCGCAGTCGCTTTGGTGAGCGGTTGAAGATCACGCCAAGCGGCAATGGTTCGGTTGATTTAACGATTCCGGGTGTTGATAAGGCCCAGGCACTGCAAAAGATGCTTGCTCAATGGCAGCTGACGGCTGATGATCTGGTGGCGTTTGGTGATGGCGGCAATGACGTCACCATGCTTAAAATGGCCAGAGTCGGCTGGGCAATGCAGAATGCCAGCAAAACCGTCAAACTGGCGGCTGATTTTACGGCTGATGAAGACAACAATCATGATGCCGTTTTGCATGTTCTGCAGTCCTATCTATAATTAATCAAATATGAATGGCCTTTTGCATAACGTCATGCGGAAGGCTTTTTTAGAGGTGATCTAATGCATCAAGAATCGCTTTTTGAACAACCAAAACAAGAACCATTGGCTAGTCGCATGCGGCCCCAGACTCTGGATCAGATAGTTGGTCAACAGCATCTTTTGGGAGCCAATCAGATGCTGCGTCGCTTGATTGATGCTGATCGCGTGCCCTCCATGATTCTTTGGGGGCCGCCTGGCGTGGGCAAAACGACTTTGGCGCGGGTAATCGCACGGCATACCAAATCGGAATTCATCTCGTTCAGTGCCGTTACCAGCGGCATTAAAGAAATTAAAGAACTTATGGCCCAAGCACAGCAAAACGCGGCTTATGGTCAGCGAACAATCGTATTTGTCGATGAGATTCACCGTTTCAACAAAGCACAGCAGGATGCGTTTTTGCCTTACGTTGAGAATGGCAGCATCGTATTGATTGGCGCGACGACTGAGAATCCATCGTTTGAAATCAATTCAGCTCTGCTTTCGCGCTGCCGTGTCTTTGTGCTGCAGCCACTATCGACCGATGATCTGCAAAAGATGCTGCAGCGCGCGGCTCAGACCGGCTTTGCGCGCCCGATTCAGATTGATGATCGCTTATTGAGACAAGTGGCGATTTTTGCGGATGGCGATGCCCGTACGGCTCTCAACACACTGGAAATGCTGGTTGATAATGGTAAGGTTGATGAAAACGGTCGGCTTACGGCAGCGGACAATCTGTTGGAGCAGCTGCTTGGTCGTAAAACGCTTAAATATGATAAAAAAGGCGAGCAGCACTATAATCTAATCTCGGCACTGCATAAATCCATGCGTAACTCTGATGTTGACGCGGCCATCTACTGGCTGACGCGCATGCTGGATGGTGGCGAAGACCCATTATATATTGCGCGGCGTTTGGTACGCTTTGCCAGTGAAGACATTGGCCTGGCCGATACCAATGCGTTAAACGTCGCGGTCAATGTCTACCAGGCCTGTCAGTTTCTGGGAATGCCGGAATGCAACGTTCACTTGACGGAATGCGTAATCTATCTGGCGACTACGCCTAAATCCAACGCGGTCTATGCTGCCACGCAAAAAGTCCAAGAAGACGTTGAAAAAACGGCCAATGAGCCAGTACCGCTGCAGATTCGCAATGGAACCACCAAACTCATGAAAGAACTGGGCTATGGCAAAGATTATCAGTACGCGCATGATACGGCGGCCAAAATGACTACGATGGAAACGATGCCGGCTAATCTCATGGGACATCAGTATTATTACCCAACCGAGCAGGGCAATGAGATTCGTTTTAAACGGCGCCTGGCTCAGATCAAGAACTGGAAACGGCAGCACCGTAACGATGATGGGCGAACCCAATAGTTGCAGGACTTTAAGATGGTGTATCAAATAAAAAAAGAGGCATTCTGCTCAAAGCAGCCGAGTGCCTCTTTTTAATGTCTTTAAGTTGATCAAGACTAGCCGTCCATCACGATCCCACCATCACAGTCACCGATCTCGCCGGTAATAAAGCTGGCCGCGTCACAGCCAAAGAACAGGATCATTTGGGCAATTTCAGCTGGTGCCGCGCCACGGCCAAGCGGAATCATACTTAAGACGCGCTGCCGTTTTTTGGGATCAGCTTCCAATGCGGCCGTCATGCCAGTGTGGGTAAAGGAAGGACAGACCGCGTTGGCGTAGATGCCATACTTAGCGCCTTCTTTAGCAATTGCCTTGGTAAAGCCGTTTAAGCCAGCCTTGGAAGATGCATAGGCCGTCGTTCCCAACAAGCCGCCCCCAATTTTACCGGCTACGGAAGAAACGTTGACGATTCGACCGCCGCCATTACCTTTGAAGTGTTCCCAGATAGCATGAACGGTATTGAAAGGTCCAGTTAGATTGACGGCCAGCGTCCGATCCCATTCAGCTGGCGATAATTCATCAAACGATTTGGCGCTGATGATGCCGGCTACGTTGATCAAGACATCAATGCGGCCAAAGTCATCTAAGATCTGCTGAAAGGCTGCATCAACGGCATCGCGATTGCTTTGATCCATGGCATAAGGATGGGCGCGCTCGCCAAGTTCAGCAGCGACTTTATTTGCTTCATCAAGCGTTAGGCCAATCAAGGCAACTGAGCCGCCGCCAGCAATGATGCCTTTAGCGACTTCCTTGCCGATTCCGCCAGTTGCACCGGTTACGATAACGTTTTTACCATCATAGTCATAGCGCATAATTGATCCCCCCTTTAATCAAATACTTGCTTTTATTATAGTCTCAATTGTGAGCAGGAGAGTGAGAAATTGAAATCGATTCTCGCTTAATGAACTAGTAGTAATTTACCTTAACTAAACTTCAAAAATAAAATAAGACACCAATGACTTTAGATATTCATAAATCAGCTTAAGAATCGGCTACGTTTACAACTTTAATTTGACTTTCAGCAGCAAAAATGGAATAATTTGATTCCGATATCTCAAAACGTCTTGACAACTGAAAAAACTGGTGTTGAGGTAATGACTTGATGATCGTCATCGGGATATCGTTGATCATCAGAGAGAGAGGAATTGATATCATGACAAAGAAAGAAGTCGTAAAAGCCATGAATGATGCGGTATTGGTTCGCATCAACGATTGGCGCTGTGCTCAAGCCTATCTAATTCAAAAAGTCTTGAATGATGGTAAGGTCTTGTTGCGGCGGGCCGACATCTCAGTTGATGGCAAGGCCGTACCGACTGACGAAACCAAGAACGCTGCCTGGAGCGAACTGGAAAAGCTGCAGTTGGACTTTTAGTTCTCAAATCAAAATATTTATGGAAGGTCATCTGCTTTCGATAGATGATCTTTTTTATTGACATAATAAATTGCCAGATGTATTCCGTACTAATTCCTCAATTTGTTTTGAGGATTGACTTGAAGCTGGTGCATAAGGCTTTGGCAGAGTCGCCCAGCTGGCTGGCTTATCAACGAACCATGGCGTTAAGCAACGATAGCTGTTTGATTCCTAGCGTCAAGGCTTGCAGTGAGTCTTGATCGCGGTGAAAGAAAGCCGTGTTCCCAGTCAGTCAGGTAAGAGGTTAATAAGTTAAGGCACGATCCGATGCGCGTTTGCAATATCCCATCCACAGTCAATTAGGCTTGACAACCTAAGACCAAAAGTGGAACGTCACTAAAAACGTTCGCCGTGATGCTGCAGTGATGCAGCTATAAGCATCGAGGTCGGTCCGAGTCGGTCAAACGGCGGCATCCAATCAATACTTGATGAATACTTATGCTGACCAAAAGCTGGTGGGTACCGATCCCAGCCCGTGCCTTGATTAAAGCGACAAGAGGTCATGATCGACGGGTCTTGGCTAAGCCTTGTCGAGCACGTTGCCTAATCAACTATTAACCTTGCGTCACGCAAACCAATGCGCAAGTCTGCATGCCAGTCTAGCTCAAAGGAAGAGCAGTTGCCAAACGATGCAAGTTCGATTCTTGCGACTGGGTTAGATAATTAAACAGCCCCCAAGGCACCTGATGTTTAAGGTGTTTTGAGGGCTTCTTAATATAAATAAATTAGTTGCGCAGTTTGAGCATCCCATGGTCCTCAAATAATTTAGCCAGCTGCAGCAGAACATCTTCGCGACCTTTATTGGCAGTTAATTGAATTCCCTGCGGCAGGCCGTCTTTAGCAATGTGAGTGGGTAATGAGATCGCAGGCTCGCCTGTTAGGTTGGCAGCCTGCGTAAATGGCGTGCGGCTTAGCGAATCAAGCCATTGATCATATATCAGTTGGCGTTGTTCTTGTGCTGTCAGCTGATTGATTCTTTGCAGACGTTCATCAAAGACAGCAGCATGCTGTGGCTCATCAATACGATAGGGGCGGCCAGCCGTTGTCGGGGTCAAGAGCACATCAAATTGTTCGTGCAGCTTAGCGTGGAGGGCACTGGCCTGATCCCAAACGTTCAATGCATTGATGTATTCGGCGGCAGTAACATTTTTGCCGGCTTGCCAAAGTGCCCAGGTAACCAGCTCAATCTCATTTTGTTTGACGGGACGCTTGATTGATTGTTCAATGCTGGCGAACATGGCTGCGGTTTCACCTTCATTCATCAAATAATAACTATCAATCAGCTGCCGGCCGTCAATCGGATCTTCATAGGGCTGACAGTCATAGCCCAGGTCCTGAAGAAAGGCGACCGCGTTTTTGACGGCTTGCACGGCATCTTCTGTAACCGAGGTTTTTACTGGCGAGGTAGTGGTCCAGCCGATCCTTAGACGTGAGTAATCGTTTGGTTTCAAGACATCCCGATTAAGCAGCGGGGTTTGAAAGACGGCAGGGGACTGAACGGTTTGCAGGGTCTCCAGCAAAAGCGCGGTATCTTTAACCGACCGCGTCAACGCGAAATTGATCGACGCGCCTTGCCATGACCGCCAATTGCCAGGACCAACCGGCATTCGGCCACGAGTTGGTTTCAAGCCAATGACGCCACACCAGCTGGCCGGAATTCTGATCGAGCCGCCGCCATCATTGCCCGCAGCGATTGGTACCCAGCCAGCTGCCACGGCCGCGCCGGCACCACCTGATGAGCCGCCGGGCGTGAACTGCGGATTCCAGGGATTGCGGGCTGGACCAAAAAGTTTGGCATCGGTAATGTTCTTATAGCCAAATTCCGGAAAATTTGTCTGACCAATAATGATAAAGCCAGCATTTTGAAGTGCTTTGACAAAATTATCGGTTTCAGCAGCCAGTTGATTGCGAAACAGTCGGCTGCCGTTAGTATCAGGCTCGCCTCTCATTCGCTGACCGAGTCCCTTTAACAGCAAGGGGACGCCTAAAAACGGCTGCCCGTGATCTTTTAGCTGGTCGGCTTCATTTAAGGCTGCTGCTGCTCTTAAATGAACAACGGCATTGAGAGTAGGATTTTCTGCTTGAATCTTATTTAGTGCCATTTCAACCAGGTCACGACTGGTAAGCTGGTGCTGGCGGATCATTTCTGCCAAGCGATAAGCCGGTAACATCAGTAGATTCATCTAAACATTTCCTTTCAGATTGCTATATTAGTCATTTATAAAGAGGCGTCTCCAGAATCGACCATAGTCTTTGGGCGTTAGGCGTCAGCAGCCGATTAGCACGGGCCGCCAGTGAAATAATAAACTCAGGCTGACTGCCATCCGTCAATGGTAAGGCTGCCAGCCCATCATTGTCATCCAGCGCCAGATCCGTCAAAAAAGAGATTCCGGAATGATTGGCGACCAACGCTTTTAAAATCTGCACATCGCTGGTTTTAAAAACGATTTTGGGACGCACACGAGCCAGACGAGCAGCCTGGCGGAAAGCTTGAGCGTGAACGTATTCGTCATCAAGCGTAATAAACGGATACTGTGCGGCTTGAGCAAATGATACGCCATCTTTAAAGGCTGCCAAAGGGTGATCCTTAGCCACAATAATTCTAATCGGTGCCTTATCAATCACCCGGGCCCGCAGACTTGGCTGTTGAAATGGCTGCAGTGAGCCTAACAGCGCCAGATCAAGCTCGCCTTTTGCCAGCAGCTGCAGCAGTGAGGCCGAACCATGATCAACGACTTCCAGCTGATTGAGCAGTCCTGCCTGCAGCAGCGCCGGGGTGAAGCGGGGAAAGTACCAGCTGCCGATGATTGGCGGCAGGCCAAAGCTGATGCGTTCCTGCTTGGCACGGGCCAGTTCCTTTTGGGCAATCTCAAGTTCTTCGATTATACGCTGAACGTGCTGGTCAAATTGAAGACCAGTACTGGTAACCGTTAATTGATGATGCGAGCGATCACGCATGAAAAAAGTCGTTCCAAAGCTTTCTTCAAGTCGTTTGATAGCCATGGTGACGGTTGGCTGACTGATGTTGAAATCTGCTGCGACCTGGGAAAAATTTTTGGTCCTAACCAAATCATGATAATAATATAATTCTTTAATATTCATCGATAAACACCGTCCTGATAGGATTCACATTTATCATATCAAAAAAATTTATGGATTTGGGTATATTTGACTATGCAGCTGGCCAGTTTTTATAATCGGTTGCGAGATATGAGATAAAGATGAATTTTGTTGAAAGAAGATGGAGTGTAATGCGTGGATTTCAAATACTTAATGATCCGTTTTTAAATCGCGGTACGGCTTTTACTGAGGCTGAGCGACGTCAATATGGCTTGATTGGCCTTTTGCCGCCCCGAGTCAAAACGATTGATGAGCAGGCTACCGAGATGTATGCACTGTACCAAAGCAAGGGATCACTGATTGAAAAGCGTCATTTCTTAATGGAAATCTTCAACCATAATCGGACGCTGTTTTTTAATCTGATGGTTCGGCACATTGATGAATTCATGCCGATCGTCTATGATCCAGTAATTGCCGAGGCGATCGAACGCTATAATGAACGGTTCATGCAGCCGCAAGATGCCGCTTATCTGACGGTTGACGACCCAGATACGATTGAACAGCGTCTGCAGAATGCGGCTGATCAGCGGGATATTCGTCTAATTGTGGTTACTGACGCAGAAGGTATTTTGGGGATCGGCGACTGGGGCGTTAACGGCGTGGACATCGCGGTTGGCAAGCTGATGGTCTATACGGCAGCAGCCGGCATTGATCCGCAGCAGGTATTGCCGGTTGTAATTGACGCAGGGACAGATAATCAGCAGCTGTTGGCCGATGATGAATATCTGGGGATGCGGCACCAGCGTCTGAGCGGTGAGGCTTACTTTGCGTATATTGATCGATTCGTTGCCGCGGTTGAAAAACTGTTTCCCAAGAGCCTGCTGCATTTTGAGGACTTTGGTCGCGGTACGGCTGCCCAGATTCTGGACAAGTATCAGGATCGGATTTTGACGTTTAACGATGACATTCAAGGAACTGGCGTCATCGCGCTGGCTGGTGTTCTGGGCGCGCTTAACATTTCTGGACAGTCAATTGCTGAGCAGCGTTTCTTGACATTTGGTGCCGGTACTGCCGGGATGGGAATCGTCAAGATGCTGTACAACGAGCTCATCAAGCAGGGAATGAGTCCCAAAGAAGCCAAGCAGCATTTCTATCTGGTGGATCGTCAAGGACTGCTCTTTGAGAATACGCCGGGGCTGACGCCTAAACAGCAGGCATTTGTCCGTTCGCGAGATGAGTTTGCTGACGCGGGCGAGCTTACGGATCTGCCGGCAATCATCAAGGCCGTTCAGCCGACGGTAATGATTGGTACGTCAACGGTTCACAACGCCTTTACCGAAGCTGCCATTAAAGAGATGGCCAAACATGCTGATCGCCCAATCATTTTCCCAATTTCCAACCCAACTGAAAAGATTGAAGCCACGCCAGCTGACCTGATTAAATGGACCAATGGCAAGGCGTTGGTCGCAACGGGAATTCCGAGTGCCACGGTTGCATATCAGGGCATCGATTACCAGATTGGCCAGGCTAACAATGCCTTGATCTATCCGGGAGTCGGGTTTGGTGCATTGGCCGTTAACGCACGGATTATCAATGATGAGATGCTGGCTGCTGCCGCGCATGCACTTGGCGGCTTAGTTGACGTCAAGGCTCCTGGGGCACCGGTTCTGCCGCCGGTCAGCCAATTGACTGATTTTTCCAAGCAAGTCGCGATCGCCGTGGCCCAGTCAGCGATTGATCAAGGCCTGGCACAGACTGATCTCAGTGCAGAACAGGCCGTTGCGGCAATGCACTGGCAGCCAGAGTATCAGCCGTTTGATGAACTGCTGGCAAACTACAGCAAATAAAACATTGACTTAGAGTAAAAAAACAGCGTCAGATTCGTGCTTTGTAAGCCGAATTTGGCGCTGTTGCCGTTTATATGAATGATTTTAGTAGACGGCCCCTTCATAGAAGTTGAACGAAGGCTGGTTAAAATTAAAGCTGGCCAGTTCACTCATCTTGATGGCGTTGTCCGCAAAGCCCCATGACATCAGGTTGATCGGCTTGCCCCATTCTTCATCTGGAATTACCAGCAGCACGTACTTGCCATGCGCTTTAGCCCAGGCAATTTCAGTTCCCATGCCGACGTCTTCTTCATCTGGAATGTAGACGGCCAGTGTAACGTCGGTCGTGGTAACGCCCAGGCAGTCGCCCTTAAAGGTAGCCGTGGCCCATTCCTTGTCATGCAGGTATTCTGGGTGCTCATCGACGCGAATGTTCTTGTACTGATGCTGCAGAGGAACATAGCTGTTTTCAACGTCAATGGTTGGATTCTGCTTGATTGCCGTCATGGCTGATTGATAGGCTTTGTTTTGCTTATCAGTAAACCAGCCGGCACAAAAATAAATGGTTTTGCTCATCATTATCTCTCCTTTGATCAGAATCGACTCGTTTTTGCTTAAGTCAAGAAATCTATTTTACCATAAATTTGCAGAATAAGGATCGGCATCAGTTTTCAACTTGTTCCACAAAACGCGTTATAATCTTTATAGGAAATCGATGCACCAAAAATATGCACGAACAGGAGGCTGAATGATGAAAACAGTTTTAATAACTGGCGGTACGGCTGGCATTGGTCTGGCTGCGACTAAGCTTTTTTTGCAGAATGGCTGGCAGGTTATGATGGTCGCGCGCAATGCCGATAAGGGGACAGCGGTAAAAACGGAGCTGGGAGCTGAATTTGGAGCCGCAATTGATTTTTGCCAAGTCGATGTCAGCGATGAAAAAAGCGTTGCCGCACTGCATGACTTCACTGTTGAACGCTTTGGCACGATCGATGCATTGGTTAACGATGCCGGAATCGTGGTTAAGGGTCGGTTGCATGAAACAAGTCTGGATGATTGGGAACGGGTCTTCGCGGTCAACGTGCGTGGTACCTTTTTGATCAGTAAGGCGTTCTTGTCTGATATGATTGCCAGCCATGCTGGGACGATCGTTAACATTGCCTCAGTTTCAGGGATGGCCGGTGATTACGCTATGACGGCCTATAATGCTACCAAAGGGGCGATTATCAATATGACGCGGGCCATGGCGATGGATTATGGGCCACTTGGAATTCGCGTTAACAGCGTTTCACCTGGTCCAACCAACACGGCTATGTTTCCTCAAACAATGAAGGAGCGTTTCAGTCAAAACAGTCCGTTGCAGCGGATTGTCGAACCAAGTGAAGTAGCCGCTGCAATCTACTTTATGTCGACGGAAGCATCCAGTGCGATTACCGGTGAGAACATCCCCGTGACGGCTGGTTTTGAGATTGGTACCGGCCAGCCAAAACAGGCTTGATCAAGACTGAGCCTAGGCGGTTGACTATCATTATTCGCCTGAGGTATTTAGACGTAAAAAGATCATGAACCAGGCCCATAATCTTTTAATTTTATTGATTTGACGAAGCTTGTGCCATCAGAGCCTGCTTTTGCGCGGACTGTTGAGCAGCCATCTTCTTTTTGAGCTGCTTTAACTGAGATGGTGACAGCACCTGCCAGTTTTCAGGAACGGTTACAACGCTCTTTTGACTAACCAGCTCACCGGCTTGATCGCCAATATTGAGCCAGAACTTAGCCGTATCGTTTTTCCATTCCCAACGTACGGTAGTTGTTTTGACGGTTGCATGGTCGACATTGGCTTTTTTCAAGGTCGACTGCTTTTTAACCGTTTCGACAATGTGCTTTTTTTGCGGAACAAAATGAGTTGAGGCTTTAACAGCTTGAGAGTCGCAATAAACCATTACCCAGTGCTTGGATTTGGTACCCAATTGTTTGGCGACCATGATCTGCATTGGTGACTGGTCACCAGCTGCTGAATAGATTTGGTGCGTTTCAACGATGGTTTCTTTTTTCATCCCATAATGGTCAGAGAAGTTCAAGGTCATGATGCTTACGGCAGCAACCAAGGCAATTGAGCTGGTCAAACCGATCAGCCAGCGCCAGGTGCGATTATTGATCAGCGTCCATGACAAAATCACGACAATGGCTAACAGAAAAATCAGATAGATGATCATATGCTGCGGTCCTTTCTATTTATTGGTTTGCCGATTGGCTTCTTTTAAAAACATAACAACGATCATGCCAATTACGGCAAAGGCCAGGCCAACCTGGAAAGCCAATCGGAACCCATCCATTGAAGCATCCAGCGTCTTGGCAGCATATTTTAATGGGTCAGCCAGTTTGAGTGACATTCCAGGCTTATGATTATTGATGGTGTTTTGCGTTACTGAGGTTAAAAGCGCTACCCCAACGGATGAGGCAATTTGACGTGCAGTATTATTAACCGCCGTTCCATCGGCAGCCTTAGCTTTAGGCAAGACATCCATAGAAAGTGATGTCAATGGCATTAAGACCATCGCCACCCCGATCATCCGAATCATGTACATTAAGGTGATGGCTAAAGAAAGCGTTGAGGCCGTAATAAAGGCAAATGGAATCGTACCAACGGAAAGTACCAACAGACCAGCCACACCGACGCGCTTGATGCCTGCCTTGCTGTATAAAATACCAGCAACTGGCGATAGGAACCCAATGAATAAGGCCCCCGGCAGCAGTGTCAGACCAGAGTCAAGGGCCGACATGCCATGAATGTTTTGCAAGTAGGTTGGCAGTATCATTTCGACCCCCATCATGGCCATCATGACTGCTGAAACAGCAATGGTTGCCACCGAGAAGTCCCATGATTTAAAGACGCGTACATCCAAGAAAGGTTTTTCCATCTTAAGCTGGCGCCAGATAAAGACAATAATTAAGAGCAGTCCAATTACAATTGGCGCATCAACCGCTAATAGAGCTGACCAGCCATCATTAGAAACATTGGTAAAGCCAAGCAGGAACAGACCGAAACCAAAACTGGACAGCAGCAGTGACCAGAAGTCGAGTTTGACGTCTTCGTTAGGAATAATATCGCGCATAAAAAATGGCAACAGAACCAAGACCACAACCAAAATTGTAATTGGCAGATAAAAAATTGCCTGCCAATTATCGGGCAGCGTAAATCCCAAGAAGTGATGTGAGCGGTTCAAAATCCATCCCGTTAACGTTGGTCCGATTGCTGGTGACATCCCGACGACCAGTCCCATCAGACCCATGGCAAAGCTGCGTTCTTCTTTGGAGTAGATGTTGACAATGGCAATCTGTAAAAGTGGCATACTGATCCCAACCGCTGCCGCGGTGATTACTCGACCAACAACGAACATCCACCACATGTCATGTTTTTCAGGCGTCAGGCAGGTTACTAAAACCCCAATCAGCAAAAATGCATAGGTGATGATCGTCAATGGCTTGGTTGGTACCTTTTTAACCAAGTAGGAAGATACCGGCACCATCACACCCAGCGCCAACAGAAACCAGGTCGTGGCTTGCTGAGCGGTATTAAGGTCGATGGAGAACTTATCCATCAAGGTAGGCAATGCCGTACCTAATGTTGACTGCATCAAAGATCCAGCCAAAGTGGCAATCAGCATCAGCACAAACATAATCGTGCGGTGATATGACCGTCCGTGAATATCGACGGCTTGTGTTTTTGTCATATTGATTCCTCCTCGTATTGAACAGCAATTAATATAACGAATTTCAAATGCGACTCACAGCCTAATTTAAATCATTTTGTGGTAAATAAGACATATTGTTTTAAATTGGCGTTTTTTCAAAAATAAAATATTATAAAATCAATGCAAAAGGAGGAAAATCATGCCCTACGAAAATAAAACCAACTATACGAGACGGCAATTACAAAATGCCATGATTGAGCTATTGGAAGAAAAACCTTTTGAAAAAATCACGATCAACGATATTGCAAGTCATGTTCATGTCAACCGTAGCACGGTTTACCGCTACTACGATGATAAGTATGATCTGCTAGAAACGATTGAAGACCAGTTGCTGGCTGAAATGAATGACTTACGCGACAGCTTCAACTCACTGGCTGATAGGCTCCCATTAGCCGATGGACTTGAGATTTTAAAAGTTCATTTCAAGGCATTTCACGCACTGTTGGGGCCAAATGGCGACCGTAATTTCGAAGCCAAAATGCTGGAAGGATTCAGCAAGCGTTTTGATGCCTTGATTCCTAATGATTCGCCAGAAAACGAACTGGCTAAATCGGTAATTGGAGCGGCTGGTTTTGCATCCCTTAAATACTGGCTGTTTAATTCTGATAAAATAGATGGCAATCAAACGATCGAAGTTGCTGAAAAAATCCTAACCAAGGGTGCCCTAACCTATATCCGTAGGCTTGCTCAGCATAATCAGCAGTTTTAATCGTTAATCTGATTGGGGGATGAATAAATGTATCAAAATGTGCTTTTTGATCTGGACGACACTCTGCTTGATTTTCAAGCTGGTCAGCAGGCCGGTATTACCAAGATTCTGCAGTCACAAGGCGTACAAGACATCGAACGAGGACTGGCAGCTTTCAAGCAGATCAATCAGCATGTTTGGCAGCAGATTGAACAGGGCGCTGATCGTCAGCCATTGTTTGATCAACGATTTAATGATTTATTTGCTCAGTTTGACAAGCAGGTTGACGGCCTGGCGCTGCAGCAATGGTATGCCAAAATGGAGGCTGCCAACTATCATACGATGCCAGACGCTCATGCTATCTTGCAGCAGCTATATAATAACGGTGTTCATATCTATGCTGCCAGCAACGGTGAGACTGGTATGCAACAACAACGTTTAAGCGGTGCCGGTCTCTTGAATTATTTTGATGCAGTGTTCATCTCAGAAGAGCTGGGGGTCGCCAAACCAGATCCACGATTTTTTGAGCAGATTATGGCTACTTGCCCAGCGTTGACTTGCAAAAATACCGTCATGGTTGGCGATAGCTGGCAATCTGACGTTAGAGGAGCGCAAAATGCTGGCCTGGATTGTATCTGGATAACCCCAAACGATCAGGTCCCTTCAGCTAAATTCGATCATCAAATCAAGATCGCACACGACCTAAAGCAAGCTGTTCAGCTGATTCTTAAATAATCTCAATCAAAAAAGGCTCGCCGTTTCAGACGCGCCTTTTTTAGGTACTTTAGGTTGAAGAGTTATTTTGCCAACTGATCGACAAACTTGGCATGCGGCAGTTGTGCCAAAATCTGAGGCGTGGTCTTGAACTTGGCATCAACACGGCCGCCACCAATGATGACCTCATCCAGTTCCTTAATGCTGCTGTCAATCAAGACCTGCCAATCATCGGGCAATCCAACGGGAGTAATGCTGCCAAATTCCATACAGGTCATGGCAATAACATCGTCCAAATTGGCAAATGATGGCTTGGTGGCATCCATGGCGTGCTTGAGAACTGCTCCAGAATTAACCCGCTTGCCATAAGGAACCACGACGGCTGCATATCTAATCTGACCATCACGCTTGCCAGCAAAAGCCAGACAGTTTAACTCCTGATTAATGTCGACGCCGTAAGCCTCACTGAGTTTTTCACCATCAGCATACTGGGGATCGATTTGGGCAACCTGGATTTTATCGGTCAGCTCATGGGACTTTAAAAATGAAAGCATTTTTGGTGCCACATATTCGGGATGACTTGCAACAGAAACAAATTCAAGCATAAAAATTCTCTTAAGCTAACTTGGCAATCAATTCACACAACTGATCGACATCGGCTTTTTTTGAGGCCCAGCTGGTAGCAAAACGGATAATGGTATGATTTTCATCATATTTTTCCCAGAAGCTGAACTCGGCATGCTGGGCCAGCTCCTGCATCTTTTGATTTTCAATGACAAAAAACGTCTGATTGGTTGGCGATGAGTAGTAAAGCTGATAGCCATTTTCTTTCAGGCATTGACGAATCTGGTTGGCATAGTTGATAGCTTCTTTGGCAATCTTGACGTACAGATCGTCTTTAAACAGCTCATCGAATTGAATTCCCAAGAGTCGTCCCTTGGCCAGTAATGCACCATGCTGCTTGATAATGGTAAACAGATGCGGAATCAGCTTGGCATCCGGTATCACAACGGCTTCGCCAATCAAAGCTCCGCATTTGGTACCGCCAATGTAGAAGGCATCACACAGCTTAGCCAGATCAGCCATGGTTACATCGTTTTCTGGACAAGCCAGGGCGTAGGAAAGGCGCGCGCCATCGACATAAAGCTTCATGTCATATTGACGACAGACATCATGAATGGCTTGCAGTTCAGCTTTGGAATACAGCGTCCCGAATTCGGTTGGCTGCGACAGGTAAACCATCCCTGGCATAACCATGTGATCGTGGTTGGCATCGTTATGATAGTCAGCTGCATAGGCCACAATCTGATCAGCAGCAATCTTGCCTTCTTTGGCAGGAACCGTCAATACCTTGTGGCCACCAAATTCAATGGCACCAGCCTCATGCACGCTGATATGTCCCGTATCGGCGGCAATCACGCCTTGATAAGAAGCCAGCAATGCATCGATCATCACGGCATTGGTCTGCGTGCCGCCGATCAAGAACTCGACTTCAGCATTGGGTGCCTCACAAGCTTTGCGAATCCGTTCTTTAGCTGATAAGGAGATTTCATCGAAACCATAGCCGGGCATCTTTTGCCAGTTGGTATCAACCAGTCGTTTTAAAATGTTAGGGTGAGCACCTTCCATATAATCAGAAGCAAATGAAATTTTTTCAGTCATTGAATATTACCTCGCTTGGAATTTGATTTATGGATATCTTACGCTAGAATTAGCTATGACACAAACGACTGTTTAGCATGTTAAATATTGCAAATTGTCATATTAAATGAAGTGAAAAACGACTAATATCAATGATTGATCAAAAGAGAGGTCTATATTCATCATGGAAGCAATTAAGTATGAAGCAGCAATCATGGCCGCCGAAAGAGGCAGTTTGACCGCAGCGGCCAGCGCGCTCGGATACACTCAATCGGGGATTACGCGCATGATCAACAGTTTGGAAAATGAATTGGGTTTTGCACTGTTCATACGTCAAAAAAGAGGCGTTAAACTCACTGAAAATGGCAAGATCATGTTGCCAAAACTGCGTAGTATCGTGCAGGCACAAAAACAGGCCAATGAATTGAGTGCCTCGATCCGTGGCATTGTGCAGGGGACATTGACGATTGGCAGCTACTTCAGTGTTTCGGCAATCTGGATGCCCGCCATCTTAAAGCAGTTTGAAGAACGTTTTCCAAAAATCAAAATCAAGATGCTGGAGGGCGGTAATCAAGAAATTGCCCGCTGGCTAAACGAAAAGGCGGTCGATCTTTGCTTTTGTGCGGCCCCAGATTCGAAGACTCCCTGTGACTGGCTGCCACTTTATCAAGATGAGATGGTAGTCTGGCTGCCCAAGGATCATCCAATGGCAAATCAGACAAGCTATCCGGTTGCAATGCTTAGTCAGGAAAAATTCATTCATACATTGCCCAATGAGGATACCGATCAGGATCGCTTGATTGTGGCTGAAAAGCTCCAACTCAATGAGCGCTACACGACGCGTGATGGCTTTACCACTTATAATATGGTTGAAGCGGGACTAGGCGTGAGCGTCAATCAACGGCTGATTTCGCAAAAGTGGCAAGGTGCAGTTGCAGAAGTGCCATTGCGACCGGCTCATTATGTGTCACTTGGTCTGGCTACGCCAAGCTTTAAGGAATGCTCACCGTCTGCCCAGCGCTTTATTGATTGCGTGCAGGAGATGATGCCAGAACTGACAGTGGCTGATTCAAAAACGGCTGGAAACTGAATAGCGGTTTTGTTAGAATATCAATAGTTTATTAAATTAAAATTAAAAACCGCCATTGGATGCTGAATGGCGGTTTTAAATGTGGAGGAATAGGATGCCAGGATTAGGAACCATCGTCAATGTAATTGCCATTGTACTTGCGGGAATCATTGGCTGTGTAGCAGGAGAAAGAATCTCGCCACGCTTTCAGGATATGCTGATGAAATCGGCGGCGATTGCCGTTTTGTTTTTAGGGCTGGGCGGCACCATGGCACAGATGCTGCAGTTTAAGAATGGCTCTTTTTCAACGCAAGGGACCATGATGATGATCGGCAGCCTGGCAATCGGTGGTCTGATCGGTGAGTGGCTGCGTATTGAGGATCGGTTTACCGAATTTGGCAACTGGCTCAAGCAAAAGACCGGCAACGCTAACGATCAAGAATTCATCGAAGCCTTCGTAACAGCTTCTTTAACCGTCTGCATTGGCGCGATGGCAATCGTAGGCGCGATTGAAGACGGCATTTTTGGCGACCACTCAATCCTGTTCGCTAAGGCAATTCTTGATTTTGTCATCGTCTTGATTATAGCCGCCTCGCTGGGCAAGGGTTGCGGATTTGCGGCAATTCCAGTCGGGATTTTGCAAGGGACCGTCACGTTGTTTAGCGAATTGCTCAAGCCCGTGATGACGACTGCAGTTATGAATAACATCTCATATGTTGGCTCGATTCTGATTTTCTGTGTCGGGGTCAACCTGTTTTGGGGCAACAAGATCCGAGTGGCCAATCTCTTGCCAGCGCTGATCGTTGGTGCCGTTTGGGTGATATTTTAACTTTAGACCGGCTTGATGAGCTGCTCATCAGTCGGTTTTTTTGACTGTTGAGCATGTCTGATTAATTGTTTTAATGCCGGATTGAGATTATAGTTTCGATACAGCAGGTTGAATGAAAATTCTTGATGCATGGCGTCTTTTAGTGGCAGATACCGAATATGGCTGTCAGGTTGATCGTAGACACTGATCAGCTGCCGAGGGTAAAATGACAGCGCCTGACCAAGTGCTACCTTCATCTGCATCTGTTCAAACGAATCCACGCGTTGGATACTCAGTGATGGCAGCTTGGTCCCCAGACTGGCGGTAAAGGCCTTTTTCAGATAGGTTGACTCTTCATTGCTGTAATAGATGATTGGCTGATTCTTTAGCTGGTCGATAGTAATGGTATCTGAAAAAGGCAATCGCTCGCTGACTCCGATAACCATGCGATCGGTATGCAGTGCTTGGGTACCAAGTCCCATCGCGCTGAAGTTCTGATTAAAACCATAATCATCCATGACGATGGCGCAGTCCAGATCGTTCATCAAGACATCGGTAATAACGTGTTCAATGCCTTCTTCAACGACGATAAAGTCTATCTCATTGGCTAGATCAAAAATCAATCGTTTTAAAAGAAGGGCGTCAAACGGAGAAAAATAGCCGATTTTGAGGTTGTGACGCTCAAGTTGGTCAAAGCGCATGATGTTTTGACTGGTATCGCTAACCATTCTTAAAATAGCTTGGCTGCGCTCTTTAAAAAAATTACCGGCGCTCGTCAGCTGAACACGGTTTTTGCCGCGGATGAACAGTTTAACGCCCAGCTCATCTTCAAGTCGCTTCATCTGTTGCGAAATGGCGCGTTGTGAGACGTAGTTGGCCTGGGCTGCCTTTTGAAAGCTGCCCAGTTCACTAACGGTTAAAAATACTTTTATCTGATCCAGGTTCATGAGATTCTCCAATTACTTTATACGAACTTTTTGATTCGGGTGGCGAGCTAAATTAACGCTCCCCAATAGATGAGTTCAATGATACACTATTTTTGTTAAAAGCTTAACAATGAGCCCGCCTTTAGTGCAACAATCCTACTAGTCTTACTAAACCACATCAGGCGGTTGAATTTTTATCAAGGGTTCGCAAAATTGGAATTATTCAATAGGCGAATGTTAGTATGTTGATTTGTCAAAAAGGAGTATGTTTATGAAGATGAAGGCAGCCGTGATTCATAGTGCTGATGATCCATATCAATTTGAAGAAGTTGAATTAGCTGAGCCAAAGAATGACGAGGTCCTGGTACGCATTACCGCCAGTGGTCTGTGTCATACCGATGAATTTGGTCGGACGCTGGGGATGATGCCGATCGTTTTGGGACATGAAGGAGCCGGTATCGTTGAAAAAGTCGGTGAAAACGTCAAAGACTTTCAACCAGGCGATCATGTGGCATTTTCATACGCTTTTTGTGGCCATTGTAAAAACTGTGTCCAAGGCCAGCCACAGTACTGTGAAAAGTTTAATGCGATCAATTTTGGTGGGATCGGTGCCGATGGTCAAAGCAAACTGTCACAAAATGGTCAGCCAGTAGCAATGTTTTTTGGTCAATCATCATTTGCGCAATACGCAACGATCAGCGAAAAAAGCATCGTTAAAATTGATGAGGACGTTGATCTGGCGATGGTTGCACCGTTTGGCTGTGGGGTGCAGACTGGCGCCGGCGCGGTCTTGAACACGCTGCGTCCTAACGTTGACGAAACCCTGGCCATCTTCGGCTGTGGCGCGGTTGGCTTTAGTGCCATCATGGCTGCTAAGGTTGCCGGCTGTCGTCAGATTATCGCGGTCGGTGGCAATGAGCATAGTCTTGAGCTTGCCAAGGAATTAGGTGCTACAGACGTAGTGAACCGCAAGAAACTGCCAGAAGGTCAAACCATTGCGCAAGCCGTGGCTGAGATCTCAAATGGCGGTGTTGACTATGCCATTGATACGTCAGGCAATGGCAACATGATTGAAAATGCTATCTTGAGTACCAGCCTAAATGGCAAGATCGTGCTGCTGGCACCATCAGGCGAAGTTGCAAACTTTAACTTTGGTAAGGACGTCTTGATGGCATACCGGACGATTATTGGCTGCTGTGAGGGGGATTCCAATCCTAAGATCTTTATCCCACGCTTAGTTCAGCTCTACAAGGAAGGGCGTTTCCCAGTCGATAAGATCATTACGAAGTATCCATTCGAACAACTGGAGCAAGCTCGCGAAGACTCCAATGCGGGTAAGGTTATCAAGGCTGTTGTAACAATGGAGAAGTCATTTAGTTAACCCTCTAAAGAAAAAAAGCGTTCTGATTTGGCACGAAAATTCGGTCATGACAGAACGCTTTATTTTTGGGGGATAATCAATAGTTCCATTGGGGCGGTCAATCTGCTTGCAGTTAGAATTTTGGCAAACGTTTCAGGGCTTTCTGGATGAGGGTTGCTGATCCATGAATTTATGAGATCAAATAACAGTCCAACCATGATTTCTTTAACATACCGAGTTGGAATTTGGTTGGTCGTGTATGCATGATAAAGGCGGGCGCGAAAAATGATCTCATCGCCCATAAGTGAACGCAGCCGTCTGCTAAAATGCGGGTCGCCATTTGGTGATAAGAGGACTTTGAAAAGAGCTCGTTCTTGATCAATAAAAGACAATACTTCATTAAATGCTTCATTAGTGAGGAGGTATTGATCGTTGCGGGGGACGCTGCTGCGATCAAACAGTGCATGATTTTTTTGCAGCCGTTCTTGAAGCTGTTTGATTAACTGACCTTCTAGTTTGTTCAGCAGATCGTACTTGTCTTCATAATGAAGATAAAAGGCTCGACGACTGATTGATGCTCTGTTAATCAGATCGACGACGCGAAGCTGGGCAAATGACTTTTGCTGCAGTTCGGTAATTAGGGCATGCTTGATTTTCTGCTCCGTTCTTAGCCATCGTAAATCGTTCTTATTCATTGATATAACAGCTCCTAAAAGACTTTAATATACATTTATTTTAATAATAGTAATTGTTTTAGTCGACAGTAATCTTAAAATAAGTTTATCGATAAGTCATAAAGGAGCCAATTAAAATGAAAACGAAGCCAAATCAAATTAAAATACACGTCTTGCATACTGGCCAGGTAATCGTTGATGAGGCCTTGCCATTTCATCATAAAGGCGATCTTCCCTGGGCATTTACGGGGATGTTTCGTTCAAAGAGTCATCGCATCACAGTTCCGGTTTCTGTCTATCTAATTGAACATCCCCGTGGTTTGATTTTAATTGATACTGGTTGGAATAAAGTGAACCGCGATCATCAATTAAAAAATCTTAGCTTTCAATGGCCAGTCAACAAGGCAGTGCTTCCATACGGTCAGTCAGTAGATGAACAGTTGAACAAGCTGGGAATCCAACCCAGTGATCTGGACTATGTGCTGCTTAGTCATCTGCATTGTGATCACGCGGATGGATTGGAGCATGTAAAAGATGCAAAAAAAAATTTTAGTCAGCAAAGAAGAGCTGCAGGCTGCTGAACATGATCATCTGCATTATCTCTCTCATGAATGGAAAAACGTGCCTTTAAAGACGTTTGAGCTGGCTGACAGTAATGATGGTGCTTGGAATCGTTCATTTGATCTTTTTGGCGATGGGACGATTAAAATGATTTGGGAACCAGGACACAGTGCCGGGCTATGTGCTGCCAAGCTTCAAGCTCCTGGACGCAAGGAATATGTAATGCTTGCTTCCGATGGCGGATATGCTGCCAAATCATGGATTGAGAATCTGACGCCAGGGGTAGTGATTGATCGAAAGGCGGCTCAGCGATCATTGAACTACCTGGCTGAAGTCGCTAAAGATCAATACTGTATTGAATGTATTGCCAATCACGATCCGGCTGTGCAGCCTCACGAAATAGTTTTGCCGTATTGAGAAAATCCGGATAGCCAATAAATTGTTCAATAATAAAAACAGTGCTGAAATTACCTGTTTACCAGTTAATCAGCACTGTTTTTTATTAGTCAACACTTCAGCTTTTAATGGCGCCATTGACCAAAAAACTGATATCTAGTGGTTCAACGGCATTGGTCAACGTCCCCAACGAGATAAAGTTGACACCGCAGCCACGGTATTGAGCAATATTGGTTAGATCAATGCCGCCTGAAGCTTCAGTAAGAATTCCGGCCGGCACCAGTTTTTGCCATTGCTTGATGGTTGCTGGCTTTTGATTATCAAACATAATCACATCGGCATGGTGTTTGATAGCTTCCTGTAATTCACTGAGTGTTTCAACTTCAACCTCCACGCGCGTCATAGGTCCCACGCTCTGCTTGGCTAGATCGATTGCCTTGCCAACGCTGCCCGCCAATGCCAGATGATTGTCTTTTAACATAATCCCGTGCGTCAGTCCCATGCGATGATTAAAACCGCCACCAGCACGGACAGCCGCTTTTTCAAACATTCTTAGCCCAGGCATCGTCTTGCGCGTATCCACGATTTTGATGGTTGGATCAGCCAGCAGCTGGACGGCTTGAGCAGTTTTAGTGGCAATCCCACTCATATGCTGCAGCAGATTCAAAATAACCCGTTCACCGCTTAGCAAAACGGCAGCTGATCCTTTAACTCGTGCTAGCTCGGTCTTTTTAGCGACTTTTTCACCATCGCTGACCAACAACTCAACTTCAGCACCACCTAAAAGGTCATAGACGGCACTGATAACCTGCAGACCGCAGACAATACCATCAGCTTTGGCAATAAACGTTCCTTCAATGACATGATCTGGTAGGGGAGTAAGACTGGCATCCCCAAATTCCAGATCTTCTTTTAAAAAAGCGGTCAGTTTTTGTTTTAGAAGAAAATCATTCAGCATGAGCGCCCTCATTCTTTCCTGGTTCTGGCAATGCCAAGACAGCCACCGAACCAATAATCAAAGAAATCATGAAAATCAAGAAGATCATATTGATGCTGACATGCTGATCAATCCAAATCCCAACCAGCAACGGACCAACGACGGCACCAATCCGGCCCATTCCTTGTGCCATCCCCGTCATCGTCCCGCGAACGTCAGTCTCATACAGGGTTGGTGTCAAAGCGATGATGGCACCGTAAGCACCAAGGTTGAAGAACGATAGGATGCAGCCGGCAATAACCGTCAAAGCGCTGCTCGAAACGTTGCCAAACATGATCGCGCCTAGTGCCGTCCCCAACATGTAGATTGCGAAGACGTACTTAGTTTTGATTTTACCAGCCAGCCAAGCCGCCAGATAGTATCCTGGTAACTGAGCCACCACAATGATCGTTGTATAGCCGAAACTTTCAATCACGCTGTTGCCCCGTGCCAGCATAATGCTTGGCAGCCACATAAACATTCCATAATAGCTAAACATGACCATTAACCAGGCAATCCAAAGCAGAATGGTCTTGCCATGAAACGATTTCTTTAAGGCTTGGCCCAAACCAACCCGTTTTGTTTGAACATGACTGATTTCTTGAATATTACGACGCATCATAATAGCAAAGAATCCAGTCAGCGCGGTAACTAAAAGCAGACCCCGCCAGCCAATTTGCGTGCTGAACAAAAATGACAGGAATGAGGCAATCAACCAGCCAATTGCCCAAAAGCTGTCAGCCATAATCAGCATCTGTGAGCGCTGACTGCCTTGATACAGGTCGGCAATATAAGTAGCCGCTACCGGCAGCTCACCGCCAAGTCCCATGCCGACCAAAAAGCGAATCACTAAAAAGCTCTTAAAACCAACCGCGGCCGCCAAGACGACGTTCCCTAACGAAAACATGAGCAGGGTAATGATCAGCGTGTTCTTGCGGCCGATTCGATCAGCCAGGTGTCCAAAATAAAAGCCGCCGCAGATCATGCCAATCGTGCTCACCGAACTGATCAAGCCGGTCTGTGAATTAGCCAGTCCCCAAGCCTTACGAACGATCGGCATGATAAATGACAGCAGTCCCACGTCCAACGCGTCAAACATCCATGCCGTACCAATAATTAAAAACGTGGCAAATGCAGTCTTTTTAACGTTAATACCTTGATCCATTTTGCTTCTCCCTTAACCAGTTATTAAAAAAGTATTAGTTACTTTTATTGTGATCAAGTGTAGTCCTTTGGCGGCCGAATGCAAGTTTTATTTGGCGATTTACCAAACCAGTTAACAATTATGTGATCGCTGCCATTGCAAGGATGATGACGTTTTTTAAAAGTAAAATATACCTAAAATAATTTAAGGACTGGTATTTTCGAAAGCGCTTAGCTGAAGGACTTGATTGCGGCAATGGCTAAAAATGATTGAAAAACTGCTGCTCAGCAAAGGCAACTGACTGTTCTGCTCAGACCTCAGCAATGAGTACAGCTGCTGCTTGAATGAACGGCAGATCCGCAGCCGAGACTTTTAATCAGCATAAATAAGTGGCAGCTGTCAGTTGAGCAAGACATCTGCTTTGACCTGACTGTTGGATTTTGATACCCTGTTTTTATGTTTTACATTTAGAGATAAGGAGAAGTCGATGCTAGGCAATGATTTAAAAATCGATCGTCCGCGCTGTTCATGGGTCAACCTGCAAAACCCGCTTTACGTGAAATATCATGACTGTGAGTGGGGCAAACCGGTTCATGACGATCACCAGCTGTTTGAAATGCTGCTTCTTGAGTCGTTTCAAGCCGGTTTGTCATGGGAAACGGTGCTAAATAAACGAGCGGCTTTCAAACAGGCATTTGCGGGATTTGATGTTGGCAGGGTCGCTAAATTTAATGATGAGGACTGTCAGCGGCTATTGCAAAATCCAGGTATCATCCGGCATCGTTTAAAGATTCGCGCGGCGGTTGGCAATGCCCAGGTCTTTATGGCTATCCAGCAGGAATGGGGTACTTTTTCAAATTATCTGTGGCATTGGACGCAAGAGAAGACGGTTCACGAAATCGGTCAAACCAGCTCACGGCTGTCCGATGAAATTGCCAAAGATCTTAAAAAACGCGGGATGAAGTTTGTGGGCACGACTACGATTTATGCCTATCTGCAGGCAGTCGGCGTAGTCAACGGCCATGAGAATTCCTGCTGGCTGGGAAGTCATGCTGATCCTGCTTAAACTGGCTGACTGCCTTGACCGGATAAATTTACATTGGCCATGATAGTTGACGTTTCTGATAGCGTTTACAATTTAGCGGGCAGTTTATTTGCATCCCTGCCTCAGCGTGCTATGCTGAAGATAACGAACTGTAATGAGGTGATTTTAATGACGGATTATCAAGAAAAGCTGAACGAAGCACGGGCCAACAATCGCAATCTGTTTGGTGCATTGGGCGAGACAGGCAAGGGCTTTAACGCTATGCATGATGCTGCCGTCAAGGATGGCGCACTTGATTTAAAGACTAAGGAGCTAGAGGCGATTGCGATTGCGATTGCCATGCGCTGCGAGGGATGTATCGTTCAACATGCCAAGGCGTGCCTGAAAGCTGGCGTTACCAGAGATGAACTGGTTGAAACGATTGGCATTGCCGTCATGATGGGTGGCGGTCCAGCAACGGTTTATGGCGGTAAGGCACTGGACTGCTATGATCAGTTTGTCCAGGCCTCAAAATAAGCTGTCGTCAAAAAGACATAATTGATAATTAGATAAATAAAAATGGCGCGGAGCAATCCGGGCCATTTTTTAATTCGTATTATCTGCCGAAGCCTGTTTGAACTTTGGCTTTGCTTTGTATGACAGAAATCAGCTCGATCAAGCCGCGCAGATTCGGTTATTAGCTATATTCCAGAACATGACTTTGGAGGCCAAGCGAGCCAGTGGATCCCAGTAATCATACCAGCATGTTTGGCAATGATGACGGTGAGAGCGCTGGCTGAGTCGAATCTGACCATCATTTGCCATGGGGTTAAGGCATTAACCTAATCACATTTAACCGACTTTGTGAAGGGAAGCTGGTTCTGAACGGCAATTGAACGAGCGATTACCTATTATTGCTTGATTTTTGGCCAATAGTAGGTAGCTGCATATTTGATTTTCCGAAATTTACCTACTTTGGGAAGCTTTTTGCCGAATCGTAGGTAAAATTGCATATTTTGAGACTGATTGGGTTGGATCGACTTTGTGAATTACCTACTACTGAGTGATTTTTATCAAATAGTAGGTAATGTTAGGGGTCCCTAACTTGATATACATTGATTTTTACCTACTATGCATCGCTTTTTTCCGAAAAGTAGGTAATGAGTTTTTCTCGCATGCTATTATACAGAATTTTTTGCATAATCAACGCTGATGACGTCTTTTTGCCATTATCAAACGACCAGCCTAAAACTGATTACCCTGATTTGTATAGTTGCGGGAATGCAAAGAATCACGTTGCGGCCCTTGATAATGCTTTGCAGAGATGAATAAAGCCGATCCATCCCATGAGTAAAGTCACGAGTTGGGTCGGCTAAACATAATTAAGGCTAAGCGTAGATGTCTTGCCAATCATCAATCAAGTTTTCCGTATGCTTCGTCATCAACTGGTTCCAGCCATTCGTTGGATGTTTCCGTACCTGGAATGCCAAATGCCAGATGACTGAACCAGCTGTTTTGCTTGGCGCCGTGCCAGTGCTTGACGTTGGCTGGAATCTCAACGATATCGCCAGGCTTCAGACTTTGCGCCGGCTTGCCCTCTTCTTGATACCAGCCTTCGCCATCAACGCAGATAAGGACCTGGCCACCGCCACTGGCTGCGCGATGAATGTGCCAGTTGTTGCGGCAGCCTGGTTCAAAAGTAACGTTGCTGATTGCCAAAGGATCGCCTGGTTTTGACAAGACGTTAAGATATGACTGGCCGATAAAGTATTGAGCGTAGGCGTCATTTGGCTGACCAATCCCGAACATCCCGCCGTGAGCATTGGCAGGATCCTTTAAGTCCTCGGCATAGACTTCTTTGGCCTGATTGAAGGCGGCCCAGGCATTTGGCCAGCCAGCATAGAAAGCCAGGTGAGTCAGCAGTTCGGCCATTTCTTGTTTGGAGACGCCATTTTTACGAGCCGTGGCCAGATGATAATGTAGCGAATTGTCAGTAATGCCTTTGCCAATCAATGCGCTGATGGTGGCAATGCTGCGCAGCTTTAGCGACAGTTTGTCTTTACGTGACCAGACCTCACCAAAGAGCACATCATCGTTTAAATGAGCAAATTCGGGGGCAAATTCGCCCAGTGCATCGTGTCCTGCAGTCTGTTTCATTAGATTTTACCTCCATAAACCGGGAAAAAGCTGTCTTTCCCATAATCTTTGATGTTTTCCAGCTGCTTCATCGTTTCCAGATCATCAGCCTCAATAACAAAGTCGACATCAGCATTCTGCTTCATATGATCAGGGTTGGCCGTTTTAGGCAGTGGCAAGAGACCAAGCTGCAGATCATAGCGGATGCACAGCTGAGCTACTGAAACGCCATATTTGTCAGCCAACTCATTTAAGACCGGGTTGGATAAAACGGCGCCATGCGCAACTGGTGAATAAGCCTCGACCAAAATATCGTTCTGCTGACAAAAGTTAATCAGTTCAAACGGCGTATTCGTGACATGCGCCAGGATCTGATTGACGGCTGGGCGAACTGCTGCGTGATCCAGAATATTTTGCAGATCGTGCTGGTTGAAGTTGGAAACGCCAATCGCGCGCAGCTTGCCGGCATGATAGGCGTCCTCCAAGGCTTGGTAAGCGGCCAGGTTGCCGGCTTCATGACGATCAGCGGATTGATTGACTTCTTTCCAAGGCTGCGGACTGTGAATGATCATCAGGTCAATGTAATTCAGTCCCAGTTTCTGCAGCGACTCTTCGATTGCCTGGGCAGCTGACTCGTAGTCTTTGAGCTCAGCGGCCAGCTTGGTGGTTACAAAGATCTCATCACGGGCCTTGCCAGATTGCTGAATGCCGCGGCCAACGCCTTTTTCGTTTTCGTAGGCTTCAGCAGTGTCAATATGACGATAGCCCAGTTGCAGAGCCGCCGTCACTGCTTTTTCAGCCGCATCGTCATCTAAAAGCCAGGTGCCTAAAGCAAGTTTGGGAATCTTGACGCCATTGTTTAGCTGGTAGTCTTCATTAAGAATCGTCACTTAAGATCACTCCTTGGTGGTTTTGCTTGATAGTTCATTCCTGGAATCTGGTCCAGGGGTAAATTAGAGATGCTGTCGGGATGATAGACGGCTTTTTCGGTACCGGCCTTGATTGCTTCTTTGTAGTACCAGTCTTTATAGTCGAGTTCCTTGAGATAGAAGTTGAGCTGCTCAATCCGATCAAGGACGTGCTGACGCTGCTCTTTAATAATGGCATAGCGTTGTTCCAGCGTTGCATCGCCTTCCGCGCACAGATCAACGTATTTTTTGATCTGGCGAATCGGCATTCCGGTACCCTTTAGGCAGTTTAGAATACGCAGCCAGGGGAAATCGGTATCTTCGAAAACACGGATGCCATTGACGCGCTTAACGTTGGGCAGCAAGCCTTCCTTATCGTAGTAGCGAAGCGTGGAAGGGGTAACGCCCATCATCTGAGCAACTTGAGAGATGGTGTATGACATTTCCCAGCCTCCTTTCATTTCATTAGCTGATGTCTTTATGCTAAACCTTAAAGCTAACTTTAAGTCAATGGTTAAATGAGATTTTTTACGACCTTTTTTTAAAAATAAAACAGCCCCAGCCGGAAATTACCAGGCTGAGACTGTTGAATTGGTGTTTGTGTTGATTGCAGGCTGTGAAAAGTCAGATCGATCCGAGAAACATTGCAGCTATTCAGCGATAACTTGGCCAGTAATGCATAAAACGTCAGCCAGAATCATCGTAACTAAAATTGCTGGCAAACTTAAGTGAATCAAAGGAACCAAATAAGTCGTGAAATTATAAAGCACTAAAAATAAAAACATTAGAAGGTTGCAGACACCGAAATGCTTGAGCCAGTTATGCCGCTTAACCAGTTGTTTCAGTTCTTTCAAATTAATCACTCCCCAATCAATAAATTCTCAGCTGGACGTCTTTGGGCAGATTATTGTAGAGCCAGATCGCGTCTTTTTTGGAAACTTGAATCGTATCGTCAACATGATTACCCAGCTTGGGTTCCGCCTCAATGTCGGCATTCTGGCCAACGCTTAACCAATTGATGGACTTAATGTCTTTGCCATCAGTATTGTAATGAAAGATCGATGGACCTCTAAAATCGCCAACCAAAAGCTGATGTTGTCCGGCAGCAAGGTTGACTCTGGCGTTGAGAATATAGACAACCTTTTTACTGTTTAAAATGTAGATCTTGTTTTGTCCAGGAAAGGCAGCCATAGTAAGATGCCGACCGCTAAGTTTGGGATAGGCGCCTTTTTCCGAGGATTGGTCAATTTGAAGGGTCCGTAATCGATTGGTATGGACGCGCCAGCTGGCATAACTGGTTTTCAGTTCAGTAGGCGGTTGATTAAAGATCCCACCTAGATTAACGAAGACTAGTTCAATCAAAACAATGCTGATGCAGAGTTTTAGCATCTGCTTGATTTCACGATTCATTTTTAAAATACTCCTCTCAATTCCCCAAAATAACCGCAAATATTATTTAACCAGCAGCTATTGGATAGTTTAAATTCCCAAATCATCCAATGTATTTATTCCATATAAGCTTTATAAAATCTTTAATATATGCCATATTAGTCAGATTGTTTGTGATGTCAACTTAACCTCAATAATTCTAATTTAAATCGTATATTCTTCATTTAATCTTAATTATAAAAATTATAAAAAAGGATGCTGGCCAATCTGGTTGCATCCTGTATTTTTAGTATCGTTCGTTTTTGAACTGAATATGATTGATAGCAGCTTTCAGGGTCTGCCTGTTTCTTGGTACCGCAAGAATCAAGCTTGGGAGGCAATTGAATCATTGATATTGCTGTGACGATAGCCGTAGCCAAAGTAGAGCGCCATGCCGATTGCGAACCAGATGCCGGCCCCGATCCAGGTTTCTTTTGATAGAAACGACATCATAAACAGGCAGGCAAAACCAGACAACAATGGCAGAACCGGATACAAAGGAACCTTGAAGCCGCCTTCGTTAAGAATGTCATCACGCTTGCGCAATGGGATGATCCCAAACGAAACCATCGTAAAGGCCAGCAGCGTACCGATGTTAACCAGGTTGGTAAGACTGTCTAAGGATACGAAACCACCCATAATGGCAATTACAATGGCAACGGCCCATAAAGCAACTTTTGGCGTGTGCGACTTTTTGTCCAGCTGGTGCAGCGAGGTTGGCAAAAGGCCGTCACGACTAAGCGAGTAGATCAGCCGAGATGAGGCGTAGATTGCGGTAAACATGCAAGTAGCCATACCAATCAGCGCCCCGATCGAAAGCAGGGAGGCCAGCCAGCCTTGGTGGACGGACTGCAGAGCAAACGCAACTGGGTTGGCAACGTCTAAATGCTTGTAGTTGACCATACCAGTCAAAACCAGCGATACCCCCATGTACAGTACCGTGGCGATCAGTAGCGTACCAATGATTCCAATCGGCATGTTCTTTTGGGGATGCTTGACTTCAGCCGCGGAACTCGAGATACAGTCAAAACCTAAGAAGGCAAAGAAAACGGTCGTTGCGCCCTTAAACGCACCGTGCGCCCCATATGGCAAGAACGGATGGTAGTTGGCCTTTTTGACAAAGAAGATGCCAATCACAATAAACGCAACGATGATTAAAAGTTTAACCGCAATGGCGATGTTGTTGACGCGAACCGATTCATGCATCCCGTATGAAAGCAGCCAAGTGATCAAAATTACGCTTAGAATCGCCGTCAGGTTAATATAGGTGCCGCCAGCGGGATTAAACGGACCAGACAGCGCCTTGGGAATGTTGACGCCGCAGCTGGCCAGCAGCGAGTTGAAGTAGGCAGCCCAGCCAGTCGAGACACAGGCAACGGCCAACAGGTATTCCAAAACCAGTGCCCAGCCCATGATCCAGCCGATGAACTCGCCATAGATGATGTTGCCGTATGAATAGGCACTGCCGGCTACCGGAATGGCTGATGAGAACTCGGCATAACACATCCCAGCCAAGCCACATACTACCGCGGCGGCCAAAAAGGAAAACGTCACGCCTGGACCGGCATCATTGGCCGCGACCGTCCCCGGCAGGATGAAGATCCCACTGCCGATGACAGCGCCGATCCCCATTGCCATTAAATCTCCGGCATTCATGGTCTTGGGCATTTGGCTGTCAGTCTTCATGTAGCTGGCTAGACTTTCTTTACGAAACAGATCCATATTATCAACCCCCAGATCTGAAAAATAATAAAAACCGATCACTATTTAATTTATTTTCAAATTCATTAACAATCTTGCTACCAATACTAGTGCTCTCAAAATTAAAAATCAATTAGAAAATATTCAAAAAATTTAATGCCAATAATTAAATAAAATAAACTTGGCATCGTTTGCAACTAAATTTTTTAAACGGGTAGATAATTTTTTAGAGAAATAGGAAATTAAGCTTAGGGATGCTGAATCAAGCATAGGTAAAAATTCACGTGATTTCGCGGCTTGAAAGATTAGTTGTTGAAAACCAGGTATTAAGGATAAAATTAAAATGAATTATTTTGGTTAAATGAGGTAATGAAACATGACAACCGTCTTACTGGTTGAAGATGAACCCGGTTTGGCCGATTCATTAAAAACCGAATTGGAATTCTCCGAAATGCAGGTAATTTTAGCCAGCGATGGCAAACAGGCGCTGGATTGTTTTGCTCAGTATCAAACGCAGATCGATCTGATTATTTTGGACTGGATGCTGCCTAAAATCGATGGCTTTTCAGTACTGCGTCGTATTCGCCGCGAAAGCCAGGTACCGATCATCATGCTGACGGCGCGGTCTTACATTGGCGATAAGGTAGCGGGGCTGACTGGCGGGGCCGACGACTATATCACCAAGCCATTTGAAATCGAAGAACTGCTGGCACGAATTGAGGTTGCCTTAAGACACGGCCAGTCCGCCAAGCCAAGCGCGACCAGCTCGACCTATCAGATTGGCGACCTGATGATTGATGACGATACAAAGCGGGTGCAGCGAGGAACGCGCCTATTGTCATTGACGCCGCGTGAGTACGCACTGCTGCTGGCATTGGCCAAGAACCGCGATCAGGCCTGTTCAAGAGATGATTTGTTGAATCAGGTCTGGGGCGTTGACTTTATCGGCCAGCCTAATATCGTCGACGTCTACATTCGTCAACTGCGGCATAAGATTGATGGCAATCCAAAACTGCCTCGGCTCATTCATACCATTCGCGGAACGGGCTATATGCTTTCGGCCAGTCTGGATGCAGGATAGGGGGCTGAAGGATGAAAAAGATTCCGACCAGTGCCGATATTTTGCAGCGTGCCGTCTGGAAATTGATCGTTTTTATTACGCTGGGTTTTGAAATCGTAATCATCGGCGCGAGCGGTCATCAGCTTTACGAGCGCGTGGTGATCAACAGTCAGCGAATTGCCAGAAAACTGGTCAAGACCGAGATTGATTCCGAGTTTGACTGGCAGCATTGGCGAATGAACAGCAATCTGGATACCGAAAACGTCTATTTCTTAGAGGTTGACAATCTTCGTCATGCCAAGCCGCAGCGTTTTTATACCGAGAATGCCAAACAGCTGGCAAACAAGCCGCCGTGGCATCTTTTTAAATCATTTTGGTACAGTGAGCGGTTTGGGATTTTATACCGGACCATTACGACCAAAAATGGCATTCGCTACGTTTTATGGCACCGCATGTACGAGCAGGCCACGATTCTTATCCGCATCATCTGGGTAACACTGGCTGCGATGATCCTAATCATGGCGTTGAGTCCGCTGTACGTCAAGCGCTTGGCAAAACGACTGACGCATCCCTTGACCGAGCTTACGCAAGGCGTTCAGGCCGCCAGTGAGCGTGGGGATGACGATGGCTGGCAGCTGGCGGTTCCCGAGCAGCCGGCTGAAATCGTGAGCTTGACACAAAACTTCAACCAGCTGCTTAAAAAGCTTTATAATCATCAAGCCGAGCAGCAGCTGTTTATTATGAATGCAGCACATGAACTAAGAACGCCAATTGCGGCCATTCGCAGCCACGTGCAGCTGTTGGAGCGGCATGGTCAAGGTCATCCCGAGATCATCCCCAAATCGATTCGCTATATCGACAGTGAATCGCGTCAGATGCAGGATTTGGTAGATTCGTTGTTGAAACTGACCCGAGCGGACGTTTCCAGTCTGACACTGTCAAAAATCAGTATCAGCCAGACCGTCGCCGAATTGGTTGAACAGATGCAGCCTAAAATCGCACAGCCGCTAAAATCGCGGATAGAGCCAGACTGCTGGGCAATTGCCAATCAGGATGCCATCGCCCAGATCATCCATAATCTGATTGCCAATGCCGCTAAATACTCACCAGCTGACCAGCCGATTCAAGTTACGGTTGAACAGCAGTCAAATCAAATCATCTGTCGCGTCATTGATGAAGGCCCCGGGATTTTGCCTCAGGACCTGCCGCATGTTTTTGAGCGATTCTATCGCAGTGCCGAGGTGCGCAGCCAGATTCCCGGAACTGGTTTGGGGTTGGCAATTGTAGCTCAGCTTTCGCAATTGATTCAAGGAAAACTCACGGTACACAATCATCAGCCCCATGGCGCCGTCTTTGAGCTGCGGCTTTTGCAGACGCTAAAAAAAGCTTCAGCAGACTAGACGTTAAGCGACTGTAAAAAACGCGTAGTACATCAAAAAAATTAAACTTAGATCAGCCTAATGGATCGCCAGCTTCGGGGACATACCCAGCTGCGATCTTTTTTATTAGACGCAATTCTGAAGATTCTTCAGAAAAGCCTCATTTTAACCCTGTATCAAGCCCAGTCAGCTTCTCGTATGATAATAAAAAAACGAGAGGAAGTTGATCTAATGCTTAGTCTTGATCACTTAAGTCAGATTATTACGCAGCTGTTGGCTAATAACGGCTGGATGGTATATGGTGGTCTGTTTTTAATTATCTTAGCGGAAACTGGTTTGGTGGTGACGCCATTTCTGCCCGGCGATTCGCTGCTGTTTTTATACGGATCGATCGCTGCGATGAGCTCGCATCCATTAAACATCTGGTACCTGCTGATCCTGGTCTTAATTGCTGCAATCTTGGGCGATACGATTAATTTCTCAATTGGGACGCGATTTGGCGAATATTTAACGCGGCGGCATCCAGGACTTATCAAGCCGAAACATCGTGAAAAAACTGAGGAGTTCTTTGCCCGGCATGGCAACCTGGCAATCTTTTGGGGACGGTTCATCCCAATTATTCGGACGATTATTCCGTTTACGGCGGGGATGGGGTCAATGCCATACCGTATGTTCATCTTTTATAACGTGCTGGGCGGACTTGCCTGGACGACGATTGCTCTTGGCGCGGGCTGGTTTTTCGGCGGCCTGGCCATTGTCAGAAGCCACTTTGATCTGATTATCGTGGCGATTATCTCGATTTCGCTATTGCCGATTGTCTTTACGCTCATCAAGGATCGACGGGAGGCAGCTAACAATGATTAAAAAGCAGAATATGGGTTGGGCTTGGCTCAGTCTAGCACTGTTTGGCTTTCTGGGCATCTGTATTAAGCTGCCGGCCGCGTGGATCAGCTGGTTTGATGCTACGGGCGCAAACTTGATGCCAAGCGTAACCTGGGCCAATACTATGATCTTTGAAACCATTGCGAATCTTGGCAGCCCGGCAGTCAGCCTGTTGGTAGCGGTCCTGGTTGCTGCCTTGACCTGGCGGAAGTTTAGAACGCAGGCCATTTTGTTTGGCCTGGCTCAATTTGGCGGCGCCGGTCTGCTGTTGGGCTTTAAAATGCTTTTTCAACGAGCTCGGCCAACGCAACCGCTGCTGCCGGAACATGGCTTCAGTTTTCCCAGTGGTCATGTTTTTATGACAGTAATCGCGGTTTTGATCATCTGGCGTTGGAGCGACTGCTATGTTAAAGATGCGGAACAAAAGCTGACCATCCGGCTGCTGGGCATCATCTGGATTGGCCTGGTGGCGGCATCGCGAGTCTATCTGCGTGCGCACTATCCAAGCGACATCTTGGGCAGTCTGCTGCTGGCTGGATTTTGGTGGCCAACGGGACAGTTTTTGATCAATAAGTGGGCATTAAAACGACAAAAAGAGGCGAATGAAGCATGACCAAACTAATGATTATCGTGCCGGCCTATAATGAGCAGGAGGTATTGAAAAGCAGTATTGAACGATTATGGCAGATTGAAAATGAGCTTAAGCAATCTCAGCAGATAACGATGGATTCGGGTATTCTGATCGTTGATGATGGCTCCGTTGATCAGACGTGGCCAATTATTGAGCAGCTTCACCAAAAACAGCCTGCGATCAGCGGTTTGCGTTTTTCGCGCAACTTTGGTCATCAGGCAGCACTCTTGGCGGGACTCACGACGGCGATCTGGGATGTGGACGTTATGATTACGATTGATGCTGATCTGCAGGATGATCCAGAAAAAATTCCGGCAATGATCGAGCAGTATCAAGCTGGCTGTGAGATCGTCTATGGCGTTCGCAGCGACCGGCAGACGGATTCATGGTTCAAGCGCAATACCGCGGAGCTTTTTTATAGCCTGATGCATAAAATGGGGGTCACTATGATTCCTGACAGTGCTGATTTTAGACTTTTGAGCAATCGAGCCGTGCATGCCTTGCTGAAGTACTCGGAACGCGGTTTGTTCTTGCGTGGCTTGGTACCGCAGCTGGGTTTTCAAACGGGCCGCGTGGAATATCGACGAACGCCGCGGCTGGCTGGAAAAACCAAGTATTCGCTTAAAAAGATGGTCGGCTTGGCACTTAACGGGATCACGTCCTTAACCAGCATTCCGCTGCGGCTGATTTTTTGGCTGGGAATGCTGGCCTGCATGCTGGCAATCGGAATGGGGATCTTTACGCTGACCGTGCATCTGCTGGGCAAGACGATGCAGGGGTGGTCTTCGTTGATGCTGTCACTGTGGTTTATCGGCGGCGTTCAGCTGATGAGCATTGGCGTAATTGGCGAGTATCTGAGCAAGGTGCTGGTTGAAGTCAAGCACCGACCACGCTTTATCGTTGATCAGCATTTAAAATAGAGTAGGAGGGGTAAAAATGCGCGTTTGGCAGCGAATCTTATGCCTGGCGCTGATGATTGGCATGGCCGCCTGTGTCTTAATGCCGCGTCCGACCAACTGGCAATACCAGATTTTATTGGCGGCAGCCGTTTTGGCACTATTGGGGATCCTGGTCCAACCGGCTGCGCGTTTAGAAAGACTTTCGGCACGCCGTTTTAAGATCTTGCTTGGCCTTTTGGGGAGTGCTTTGATTTTGACCCAGCTGCTGATTTTAATTTTTTTGCCCGTGACGGTTTATCACGATCCGTTTCGGGTGCTGGCGCAGGCTGCTCAAATGGCTGGCGGCAACTATGACTGGAACATCACCTACTTTTGGCGCTATTCGCAAAACGTACCAATTGCCTGGCTGCTGTCACGCTGGCTGATGATTACCAACTGGCTGGGTCTTTCAGTGAACTGGGGCGTCAATCTTTTAGAGCTGATACTGCTTGACGGCTTTATTTATTTAACGCTTTTGACGGCTTGGCAATTGACGCACCGAAAAAAAGTCGTGCTGGGTCTGGCAGCTTTCTTGATGCTGACCCCGTTTGCCTACACGTATTATCTGCAAGTCTTCTATACTGATCTGCCAAATATGTTGATTTTACTGATTATTTTTCGGCAGCTGATCTTTTGGTCAAATTTCAGTCATCGGCAAAAATGGATCCGTGGTCTGCTGCTGAGTGGACTGACTGGATTGGGGATGCTGATCAAAGCCAATCTGATCGTACTGGTGCCAGCAATTTTGCTGACGGTGCTGCTCATGCGGCCAAAGCGCTCTTTGAAACTGGCCCTGGGCGCGATTATCCTGGGCGTTGCCTTAAGCGTACCTGCTCATGCTGAGATTGACCGGGCCGCGCATTTTCAGCAAAACGATGCTTATAAATTCCCAACGATTGCCTGGGTAACGATGGGGATGAATGAACGGACGCAGGGAACCTACAGCTCAGCTGACGTTATCCGCAATATCAAGCAAAAAGATCTTGCAGCGCGGCAAAAAGTCGATCAAAAAGTGCTGAAAAAACGCCTTGCCGACATGGGGGCAGCTGGTATCGCCAGACAGGTCATCATTAAAGATGGCATCTTGCTGGATGTCAGTCAGATGACGGAATGGTATAATGGCGGCTTCAAAAATGCTCCTGCCTGGTATCTAAGATTTGCCGATCATTGGCATGAGCTGGCGATATTGATGATGAGCTCGGCAGCAATCTGTCTATATCTGCTGACCATTATGCGCTTATGGAAATGGCGGCCCCAGCAGCATGATGATCGGCAGACCGTCTTAATGCTTTTGGTAATGACGGCACTGGGGTATCTTGGCTTTCATGCCTTGCTTTGGGAAGCTGAGCCGCGTTATGGACAGGCGATTTTACCGCTGCTGTTTATGATTCTGATGCTGACCAAGCCGGCTTCGGTTCCCGTAGTGCAGTTGAAATGGCTAAAACTATCGCGGCCAGCTGCATCGGTGATTGTCTTGTTCGGGGTGTTGTTATTGGCATGGAATCAAGGCCTGCCTGGCAGCAATACCAGTATCGTAGCTGCCCAGCGCTCACAGCTTTCCACACAGTATCACGCGCGCCCAACGTTTTTGGCACCACGTCAGACCGTTTCGCAGCAGATCAGACTCCTAGCAGCCGGCAGCCGGATCTCTGTTCAAACCTATGCCAATACTGATCTCAATGTCGAGCTGCAGAATCTGCAGACCAGGCAGAAATGGCAATTAACGCGTCATGGCGATTCGCAACATCTGTGCCAAGACTTAGGTGCCGGCACTTATCAAGTTACGGTTACCAATCCAACCCCGAAACCGCAGCCAATTGCAATCTTAAAAACGAATCGCTATCAAATGGCAGACCGGCCGCTGATTTTTAATGGTCATGCACAAAGAGATGCTTCTTTGATTTATCTGGTCAGCAATCAATGCGACTAGCTGTCTTAAAGACTGGTTTTGACCGCTGATAGTTAAAGTTAATATAGATCCACTATGGTTATGGACCTTCTATTCTTGAGGAAACTCATCTATAGGAGGTTTTTTGAATGGCCAAAAGTCAGTCCCATGCCAAAGCAAACAAAAAGCCCACAGTACGATACCGTGAGCTAATAAAAAGAGCGCCCCTATGATAAGGAGCGCCCAGCCGGCTTGTTGGCTAAAAAGCACCAACTGCACGCGGCCTAATCATCATCTTAGTTATATTATCTGACATCCCATTAAAAAACTTTGATGTAACACGGATTTGAGACGTCGCGCATATAACTAGTCTTCAAACGATTGGATGCAGACCAATTGATCGTTTGAGATGTGCTCATTCAATGCGTTGGCCAGATCACTAGAGATTACCCCAGCGGCAGCCTGTTGCTGAACATAGCTGTGCTCATCTTGAAACGCCTTAATGGCTAATGTCCGCAAAACGTTGATGTCCATTTCGCCCCGGGAATGGAAACGATCCAAAGTCTGCTGCCGATTCAGATACATGCGGCGAACCATCGCGACTTCATGGACGTTGTCGGGCGTCTGCACCTCGTCGAGAAACTCGTTGACATCGGTCATGGTCATGTTAAAGATTGACTCCAGCCGATCAAAGTACTGCTGACGAACGGCCTTGGATTTGTCCTGTATGGTTTTATCGTCATGGATTTTCTGGAGTTGTGCAAACGTCTGGGGATGATGCTTATGCAGCTTATGACTCAAACGTTTCCACTTAAACCGGTAATGCCAGATTCTTAAAAAGGCAAACAGACCATGCTGACTGTGCATTAAGGCATCGCGGCCAATCATGCGGTTATAGACCTGCTCTTCTTTGGCAGTGACGACGCCATTTTCGCGCAGCTCAGCCAAGGTCTGCATTTCAACGCCGCGCGCCTGACTGGCAAGTCGATCATAGACGTTGCGATTGATCTTAAAGGTCAGCGTCATCTGACTGCTCAGCTGGTCAATCAAAAGCGCCTGTTCTTTTTTGTTTTCTGGCGATTGGCTCAGTTCATCGATTGCATATTGCACGGTATGAATCAGCTGATCTTGAAACTCATCGTTGGTATAGTTCTTAGTCTTGGCTGGCAGCAGACGCGGAAAGGCCAATGTGCCGACCGTCAGACTGATCAAAATGACGATGGCGGCCAAAAGAATCAGCTGATTGCGGGTTGCCAGCTGCGCGCTTTCGGTTAGCACGGGGATGGAAAAGGCCATTGCCAGCGTAATCGTACCATGAATTCCGCCTAAAGCAAGCAGCAGACCGTCACGTTTCGGATTCGTGGAATGCATGTCGACTAATTTGAAACGTGCCCATAGATAGCGAATCAAGCTCATTGCCAGGTAAAGACCCAGTGCTAAGAGCGCCAGTTTCAAGATCGTGGCGGTCAAAGTCTGGCTGACGACTTCTGGCAGCATAACCCCCAGCAGTACGAACACAAAACCGTTTAACAGACTGGCAATGATATTCCAAAGCGTCGTCGTAGCGTTCTGTACGCGCGAAGAAGTGAGCCGCAGCTGGTCGTACAAGATACTGTGCACGATTCCGGCTGCCACGACTGCCAGAATTCCCGAAAGATGCATTTCCTCAGCCAGCCAGTAGATGGCAAATGGAGTCATAACGTTGATTGGAATAACGATGGAGCCGATATCGACATGGGTTCGCATCAGCGTCGTTCGCAGCGCGATCAGCATCCAACCCATCAGTGATCCAAAAATAATCCCGCCAAAGAACACGTATAAAAAGGTTAAGACGCCGTGGCCCAACGAAAATTCCCCAGAAGTCAAGGTCCCGGTAGCCAGACTGAACAAGACCAGTCCGGAAGCATCGTTGAACAGCGATTCGTATTCCAGAGTCTCATTAACGTTTTTCGGCATCTCAACATTGGTCGTCAAAGACTTAACCGCGACGGCATCCGTAGGCGTAATGATAGCCGCCAGCATGAAGGCCAGCGCATAGGTGAAATGCTGCGGCAAAGCCAGCTTGAGGCCGCTGCCAACCAGAATTACGGTGACAACGGCCAGGCCGACTGCCATTGACAGGATCTGCCGAATATTTTGCGAAAGCTGGCGAAAAGATACGTTTTGGCCATCGTTAAACATTAATGGCGCGATAATCAGCAGCATGAAAATCTCAGGCTCCAAAACGATGGCATGTGTATCAATCGGCAAGATACTCAGCATGATGCCGGCTAGGATCTGATAAATCGCCAATGGCAAAACCGGCCAGAGCAGATGAATGATGTTGGCCGCCACAACGGTTATCAATAGCAGGCCAACAATATAGACAGTGGTCATAAGGTTCCTCCCAATATTAATTTATTTAATTATAACTGATTAGAACAGACTGCGGATACCGACAAGCACTTTATTATCTCGATAATTTATTGACGATATTATATCTTATGTAAAATCATGTGGCAGAACTAAACTGAATTAAATGATTTGGCTTCTTTTACGGCACCCCGACTTAACCAGCTTGCGCCTAAAATCACCAGCATGTCTTATAGTGAAGTTCTCATTAAGTCATAAAAAAAGAGCGCCCTTATATAAGGAGCGCCCAGCCGGCTTGCCGGATTGACGGTCCAGCTTGCACAACGATATATTCCTAATTACGATGGAATTGTAACATACTTTTGTGATGTGTTACATTATTTCCGCACAACTAAAGCGAGATTGACACCCTCGACTAGTGCGGGAAGGAGGCTCCTTCCAATGTCTCACCGGTATATATTCCTAATTATCGTGCCAAGCAAGCACGTTAAACAACTAATCAAGCAGCTGTTTAGGTAATGGCTGTCAGCACTCATCGGTTTGGATACTGATCGGGCGCTTTTTTATTGAAAACAGCCGGCTTACTAAGCATTGATGACCGTAATCAAAGATTGATTAAATTATTTTGAAGCCCATTTGACTTTGAGCATGTTATAATACTTTAAGTTTTATAAGACTATGATTGAAATTAAGTAAAGAAGGGATCTACGTGACACTTACCGGAGCAGATTGGCAGCTTTTAGAATCAATCATCGTTGTCTTGCCGAAAAAGAAACTCAAAAAAGTGTGTAAGCATACCGATGCAACCAAGAAAGCCATTAAGCAGGTACGCAAAGGCCAGTCTTTTGTAAGAGAATGGGACCCAAAAGTGGCATCTCAGACTTTGCAGTATTTAGAAAAGCACGTTTATAAAAAGGACCTGGCTAAAATGAATCAGCACAGGTTGATCTGCAACTATCACGTGATGATCAACGACTTGAATCGGGCAATCTTTGATGAAAACTATCGTGGGCAGTATCCGCCACTGACCCGTGAATCGCGCATTCAGATTGAGCGCAATCCTTTAGTCCAGCCGGGGGAAGGCTATCGCAACATTATTGATTATTATCTGGATGATGGGCTGATGGGAGCACCCAGATATGCCAAGCTGCATGAGGCCACGATTGGCGAGGTTCTGGATGAAATGGCGATTATGGGGCAGTACAGCATTTAAGAAAACATTCAATCAAAACCAAAGCGTCTGGCAGCCCGCCAGACGCTTTTTTGATTTAGCTTTCAAACAGATACGGCTGATCAAAACGCACCATTAAATCTGGCAGTCGCTGTTTCAATCGTTGCTGCGCGGTCAGATCATAAAAATAACTGGTCTGGGTTTGAACGTCTACCATTTCCAGATAATGGGTATAAACGTCATGACCTGCCAATTGATCGAGCACGACTTGTTTTAAAAGCTCGTCTCCCTGCTTGATAGCGTTCTGATCTTCAATCGGGGATGTCTGCCAAAGGTTGAGCGAGGCATTGATAAAACGCGAAGTGGGCGTTCTCTTTAAGGGTGGGGGAGTCTTGGAGCTGCGAATCGCCATGATTATTTCGGCATCGCTGGCCGCTTGATCGATTCCCAGATAGTTAGTCAGTTTTTGATGCTGTTTTGCATAGCAGGGACTGTTAGTTAAGACACCCAGTTGGATGGGCTGAATCTTTAAATCAAGCTGGGTAGGCTCGATCAGATAGGTACCAGTGGCATCGCTTAAAAGCCAATGAAATGGATGGACGATGTCATGATCGTGCCAGATTACGCCATTTAGTGCTACCGAGTCCAATTCTGCAGCGATTTCGGCAACTGATGCGTGCATACCAAGCAGCCAGCCGATCAAGTCCTGTGGCGACAGATTCAGATGATGGCTTTGGGGATGATCATAATAAACCTGCGGACCGGGAAAATATAGCTCAGCCGCCCATAAGCCCGCCGAATTTAAGCCATCGCCAATCAGATAGTGGTGATTGATTTTGCGCATCCCGCCTAAGATTGCGTAGTCGTTGGCAAATGAGTCGCATTCCGGCAGACTCTGCCATTGATAATCGATTGGCAGATATCCCAGCTGCCATGGCGTGGAGCGGGTTGGAAAGTCCATTGTGCGCCCGACAAAGCGATGCCGCTGTCTGGTTGTAAAACTGATTGCCGTACACATGCTATCAACGCCTTTTTCTTAAACTTCACGGCAATTCTAGCATTAATTTAAGCGAATCACTAGTTTCATAACCGGCTATAATAAATTAAAAGGGGTTGAAAGAAAATGGGAATTCTACTGCAGATCTTGAGTATTTTGATTGCTCTGGTCGCGATTACGGTTAGCTGGCAGATCGTCCGCAACACGCATCGCATTGCCTTTCACGGTGAATCAGCCTGGCGCAAGGCATTATTTGAGGCAATCGACAATCCGCGCTGGACGGCAGCTGACCTGGAAAAAATCCGCAACCGTATGAACTTAAAGATTCTGGCGTTTTATGAGCATCGCTGTTTTGGTACCGATGATTCACAGCAGCCATCGTTTGAAAAGCTGCGCCACGAACTGGATCACTTTGCAGAACTGGACAAAGGCGAAAAGTCGATGGATCTGCGCATCTTTTTTGAAATTGACCGGTTGCTGCGTCTGCTCAATGAAAGCAACCGTGAAACGCTGCCATATTCTGAAACACGGATTTTAAGGCAGCTGGTGCGCATGAAACTGAAAAACGACTGGCTGGTCTTTAATGGTCAGAATAAAGAGTTCAATAATGACGAAATCATCGAGAAATGGCTGCCATAACCCGTCAGATGACTGAGGCACGATTATTTAAAAGCCAGCGCCGGTTTTGTATAATTAAGTTAAAGATGTTGTCTTCAGCAATTAGTTTAAAACAGCCAAAGGAGGAAGAATGATGACGCGCATGATAATCCGTTTGGCAGCCGCCGTTTTGCTGGCGACCGCGGTATCAGGAGGTACAATTGCCGCTACCACCAAATCGTCGCCAATTGCCCAGGCTGCGCAGACCATTAAGCTGAACGAAAAACAAGCTGTGGCTAAATTCAAGCAAAAATATGCCAAGGCCAAGATCAGCGAAATCAGTCTGGAAAAGCACCATAATCGTTATCAGTACGAGATTTCCGGCTTTGATTCACAAAAGGAATATTCAGCTAAGATCGATGCACAGACTGGCAAATTATCCGCTGCCAAAACTGAAAAACTTGATGCTGACGACCATGAGACGGCAATCAAGCTTAATCAGGTCATCAGTCGTCAAAAAGCCAATCAGTTAGCCGAAAAAGCTGCTAAATCCGGTCAAGGCCGTGAATGGACGCTGGAAACCGATGATGGTCAAACGATCTGGCAAGTTGACGTGGTTGACGGTCATCAAAAAACCGAAGTTAAAATCAATGCCATCAACAAAAAGGTGATCAGTGTCGAGACCGATGATTAGCTAAAAAATGCTCGTCAAGCTGTTTAAAACTTGGCGGGCATTTTAACATCAAAACTAAGCAGAGCCGTTTTCCCTTATTTTTGAAAGTAGCATTAAAATTTTAGTTTTAATGCGTTTGTATTTTAAAACCGTTTTGGATGCCTATATTTATCTATATCTAACATGATCTATTTAACTAAGGAGTTTGCCATGATTAAAATTACTGCCGTTGATCCCCAAGACCTGCCAGCCCTCCTGCGCATCGAACGACTTGGCTTTAACGAGGCCGAAGCTGGGACTGCTGCTCAGTATCAGGCGCGGATCAATCAGCTTGCCGATACGTTTCTGGCAGCACGCGACGCCGATCAGCTCGTTGGCTTTATCGTCGGTCCAGTCGTTGATGCGCGTTTTAAATATATTGAAGACTGGATGTATGAAGCTAACGTGCAAAATCGCGCTCAACCTGGCGGCAACCAGATGATTCAAACGATTGCCGTTGATCCTGATTATCGTGGCCAAGGGATTGGCTCCAGTCTGCTGCAGGCTATAGAAAAACAGGCAATTCAAAACCAGCGGCATCACATCGCGCTGACCTGTTTACTGGATCGCGTGCCATTTTATGAGAAAAACGGCTATGTTAATCAAGGCATCGCGGCGTCAGCGCATGCCGGCGAAGTCTGGTACAACATGACCAAGCTTTTGCCCAGCCAACCGCAGCCCCTTGGTTAGCATTTCAGCGATTTCAATCTTTAACTGCGGCTTGTCACTGGACAAAATGAATCTTAGAATAAAAGCAGTCAATTCGTTTTTGAGGAGTGATCTTAATGATTAAAGACGGCTTTATCCCTTTTGGCCCTTACCGAACTTATTATCGGATCGTTGGCAAGCCCAGCGATAAGGCACCTTTACTGCTGCTGCATGGCGGGCCGGGATCAACACACAACTACTTTGAGGCTTTGGATGAGCTGGCGGAGCGTGATCAGCGGCAATTGATCATGTACGACCAGATTGGTTGCGGCCTTTCCTCAATGCCCGATCATCCCCGAGTCTATCAGGCTGCGACCTGGCTGCGGGAACTAAAGAATCTGCGGGAACGGCTGCATCTGGATCAGATCCACCTGTTGGGCCAGTCTTGGGGCGGGATGCTGGCAATCATGTATCTTTGTGATGAAATGCCGGCTGGAATTAAGAGCCTGATTCTTTCAAGCACCCTTTCTGATGCCCAATTATGGGGGCAAGAACAGCACCGTTTGATCAGCTTTATGAGTAAGGAAGATCAGGAAGTCATTGCTCAAGCTGAAGCAGCCAATGATTTCACTGGTGATGCCTACCAGCGGGTCAATGCCCGGTTTATGGAACTGCACGCGGCAGCAGCACCTGATGAGAATGCTCCTGAATATCTGTGGCGTGAGAAAAACGTTGGCGAACTGGCCTATCAAACGGCCTGGGGACCCAATGAGTTTACGCCGACCGGTAATCTCAAAGACTATGACTATACTAATAAGCTGCGCAATCTATACGTGCCAACCTTAATTACCAGTGGCACCAACGACCTTTGCACGCCCCTGGTTGCCAAGACGATGGCTGACGCCCTGCCCAATTCGCAATGGCATCTGTTTAACGGCACGCGGCATATGTCGTTTGTCGAAAAGCCTTTGGAATATCAAGCAGTACTGCAGGATTGGCTGGATCAGCACGATTAGACCAGCTCAAGCAGTCAGACTGTCGCATGATGGTACGCTTCAAAGATGACAAAGCTCCCTGCTCTGGCAAATGGCCCCAGCAGAGAGCTTTTTATTTATCAGTGGCTGTCGTTTCTATATTGGGAAAGCCAGAGCCTTTACAACATGATCTGCAAGGCTTTTGGTCTAAAAAATTAATGATGAGCATCGCATGGTATACGCGGTAACTGAAACGGCTATTCAAATTATCCAACTAAAGTATCACTATCATAAGTAAGCAGAAAGGCCCCAGCGTGTTTGCTGAGGCCTTTTTAAGATAATAGATCAATTAATGGTGTGATTACGTTCATCCATGCATAAAGTCGCAGTAGTAGTCACAATGCATGGTTTGCGGAACCTGATCCCATTTAACTGGATAGCCGGCACCATGCGCGCAGAAAACCGAATCCGGCGTATTAGCCAGATCGGCAGTCGGCAGATAGTCCGCCTGCTGAATGATCTCGTCAGCATTATGACATGATCGATAGCCAGCCGGCAGACACTCCAGCTGTCCCTGGCCATGCGTATAGCCGCGCAGCACCGTGGCATAGTCGCTCATTTGGGCAACTGGCGCCAAACCAGTCAGCAAAACGCTGTCAGTTGTCTGATCACCAAGCGGGTCAACCTCGCCATGCATCCGCTGCAGATCGTTAAGCGCGCGACCAACCTGAGTACTTGGAACTATTAGGCGGAAACGATACCACGGCTCTAAAAGCTGACATTGCTGCCGAGCTTTTAAAGTCATCAGTCCCTGCCGCAGCGCGCGACTGGCAGCTTGACGGAAGTCCCCGCCCTCAGTATGTTTAACGTGCGCGCGGCCGCCGACCAGCGTTACTTTGACATCAGTCAGCGGGGCGCCGATCAAAACGCCTTTGGGACTGGCCTGCTCCAGACTGGTAATAATCTGATGCTGCCAGTTTTTATTCAGCACGTCGATACTGCATTGGCTGGCATAGCGCATCCCCGCTCCCCGCTTGGCCGGTTCCAGCAAGAGATGGGCTTCGGCATAGTGCCGCAATGGCTCAAAGTGGCCGACTCCCTCAATTGGCGCGGTGATGGTCTCGCGATATAAAATGCCGCCCTTGATGAAGTCGACGTCTATATTAAATCGTTCTAAAAGCAGCTGCTGCATAATCTCGAGCTGTACGGTCCCCATGATCTGAACGCGAATCTCCTGCAGCTGCTCATTCCAGACCACATGCAGCAGTGGATCTTCGTCAGCCAGCGTCTGCATGGCCTTTAAGCATTGGTGAACGTCATTTTCTTTAGGGTCTACCGCATAGCTCAATACGGGCTGCATAAGCGTCTGCGTATCGTCTTTAAGGTTCCCTAACCCTTGTCCTGGATAGGTTGTCGTTGGTCCGGCAATGGCACAGGTAGCGCCGGCCGCAACCTGATTGACAATGGTAAACTTACTGCCGTTGTATACCCGCAGCTGATTGGCTTTTTGATCCGGTAAAATCGCGGCCTTTGCCTTGAGACTACCGCCCATCACCCGCACCCAGGTTAAGCGCTCACCCCGTTCATCATGTGAGATCTTAAACACCCGCGCCGCAAACTCGCTGGGAAATTCACGAGGCTGCGTCCACTGGGCAAGTGAAGCCAGCAAGGCATCAATCCCCTGCAGCTTTAATGCTGAGCCAAAACAGCAGGGAAAAAGCTGCCGCTGCTGAATCATCTGCCGAATCCGCTCATCTGAAAGCTGACCTTGATCCAGGTATTCTAACAGTGCATCGTCATCTTGCATGGCCAGTTCTTCATGGTCAAATGATTTAAGCTCGCCATTAAAGTCCGTCAATGCAAAACAGCCTGGTGACAGCTCATTCTGCAGCTGACTGAGAATTTTCGTACCATCAGCCGTATCAGCATCCATTTTATTGACAAAGATAAAAGTCGGGACGCGGTTTTCAGCCAACAGCTGCCAAAGTGTTCTGGTATAGCCTTTAATGCCATCGGTTGCCGAAATCACCAAAACTGCATAGTCCAAAACCCGCAGCGCCTGTTCAGTCTGCGCAGCAAAATCAACGTGGCCAGGGGTATCCAGCAGCGTGATGGACAGGTCGTCATACTCAAGCTTGGCCTGGTGGGAAAAAATCGTAATGCCACGCTTTTTTTCAAGCTGATCGGAATCCAGGAAAGCATCCCCATTGTCAACACGTCCCAGACGGCGAATGATTCCCGTCTGATAAAGCAGGGCCTCAGACAGCGTTGTTTTACCGGCATCAACATGCGCGATTATGCCAATCGTAATCTGTTTGCTCAATTCAATTCTCCTTTATGGCAGTGAGTTGCCAGCTGCCAGATAGATATCGTACCATTCCTGGTTGGTCAAGGTTATCTCGCTGCCTTGAGCACTATCGATAATATGCTGCGGATTCATCGTCCCCAAAAGCACTTGCATTTTTGCGGGATGTTTGAGAATCCAAGCAACCGCGATCGCATTTTTAGAAACATTATACTTATCGGCAAGCTGCTTTAACACCACGTTTAATTCATGGAACTCCTCATTGTCGATAAAGGTTCCCGCAAATGTACCATATTGAAACGGCGACCAGGTTTGAATCGTCATTTGCTTGCGCCGCGTGTATTCCAACAGTCCCCCATCATGATTGAGCGAGGCTTGATCAGTCATATTGGTATGCAGGCCAAAATCAATCATCCCCGTGTGCATGATCGAAAACTGCAGCTGGTCAACCAACAGCCGCTGTGAGCAGGCATGCTGCAGCAATTCAATCTGTTGCGGGTTGAAGTTGGAAACGCCAAAGTGCCTTACTTTGCCGGCTTTTTGCAGCTCATCAAAAGCCGCGGCTACTTCTTCAGGTTCCATCAATGGATCAGGCCGATGAATCAAGAACGAGTCCAGATAGTCAATGCCCATCCGCTCTAAGATGCCATCTACGGCAGTCAGCAGATGCTTTTTAGAAGAGTCATAGCGCGTAATGCGGCCCGTTTCATCAGCAAACAGCCCAGCCTTGGATTGAATGTAGAAATCATCTCGTTGCAGCCCACTTTGCTTGAGTGCCTGGCCAAAATGAATCTCGGATGAGCCGCGACCAAGTTTGGGATCACGGCCATAGATGTCAGCGGAATCGATAAAGTTGATGCCAGCTTCATGAGCGGCCTGAAGCGTCTTAACAGCCTCAGCAACGGGCAGTGTCCCCATCCGCATGATCCCTAAGGCAACGTTTGAGACTTCCCAATTTGTTGCGCCAATTTTAATCGTCTGCATAATTTAACGCCTTCTTTATTGTTATTGTTGATATGATCAGTATAAACCAAAACAAAAAAATCTCCTAAAACTCATGCCGGTTCTAGGAGAATGCGGTTAATGCGACTGATTTGGCAGATTATAGGTAAAGCCCTCGCCTTCCACGCTGGCAATGTCAAACGTAGTAATAAAGGCATGCGGATCGATATAATTAATCAGGCGTTTTAAGGTGACGACTTCTTCAGAGGCTACTACGCAATAGAGGGCTTGGCCTGGCTGATGAGAATAGGCACCTTCGCTTTTCAGCAGCGTGACGCCCCGTTCCAGCTGCCACATGATCTGATTGCTGATTTCCTCGGTTTGCGTCGAGATGATGATAAAGCCTTGTGCAGGATAGGAACCAGCCTGCGTAAAATTGACCACCTTGGAAAAGACATAGGATGCTAACAGCGTGTACATCATTTTACGGATATCAATATAGGAAAGCGATGCCGTTAAAACGATCGCGTCACAGATTAAAAGCGAACGCCCCATGGGAACGCCGCGATGCCTTTCAAACATCCGTGCGACGACATCTGACCCACCCGTCGTACCATCAAAACGGTAGACGATTCCTGAGCCAAAGCCGCCGATCAGACCAGCTAAGACCCCAGAAATAAACAGGTCATGCTGAATATCCAGGGTGAATGGGACGCGCTGCCAAATCCAGATCCATACTGATAGCCAAATGGTGCCATAGACGGTATAGATCAAAGCGCGCCGTCCCAACAGCCGATAGCCGATGACGATCAGTGGAATATTGATGCAAAAAGTCGAAATGGAAGGATCAACATGAAATAGATGATAGATGATCAAAGAGATCCCGGTAACCCCGCCTTCCGCTAATCGATTGGCAATATTGATCTTAACGAATCCTAGTGCATAAATGCCGCAGCCGATCGTGATCATCAACAGATCCAGCAGCCTTACTTTGTTGGTCGATGCCTGCTTGAGCATTGCATCACCCGCCTTTCTTAAGTCATGTTCGATCAATTCAGCTTCCCATGCCAGGCAGCTGATTAAATAACTAAATTCTAGATGCAAACCGGTTGTTTAGTCAAATCACGCCGTTTAACGATATAATAGAAGTTAATTAAATTGGGAGGCAGTGGGATGCAGAAAAAAAGTTGGAGCCTGTTATTAGGAATCATACTTGGAATGATGATGCTGACGATTCCAGCACGTGCGGCTACGAATTCAGCAACGTTTATCTTTCATGATCGAACCGGCAGTCAGCGTGACGAGACGCCATTAGTTACAGCCGCGCAAAAAGACGGCGTGAAGCTAAGCGTTTTGCATGCCCAGGTCAGTGCTCAAGGAAAGGTCAGGCTAAGCGGACAATTGACAAAAGAAACGGCGCCCGTAATCGAAGTCGAGTTTGCCAAGCATGAAGGCAGCTATTCTAAAACTGCGCAATGGTCATATCAAGTTATCAAACAAGCACGGGCTAAATGGCATTTTAAGACCATGAACCTGGTGGGAATTGGTACTGGTAATATGGGTCTGCTGAACTGTCTGACGAGATATGCCGATGCTGGTCAGCTGCCAAGCCTTGCCAAACAGGTTGCCATTGCTGGTCCATTTAACGGCACGCATATTCAGCCAAACGCTGATTCAAAGCTGATGAAAAACGGCCGCCCCTATCATATGAACATGCTTTATCATGAGCTGCTTGGCTTAAAAAAGACCTACCCCAAGTCAACTGCCGTCTTAAACATTTACGGCAATCAAGGCAGTCATTCGGATGGAATAGTTGCTAATAGCTCCTCACGTGCGCTGAAATATTTGGTAACGCCGCGAGCCAAGAGTTATCAAGAACAAGCAGTCAAGGGTACGCGTGCAGGTCATGATCAGCTGACACGCAATCCGCAAGTACAGACTGCCGTAATTAAGTTTTTATGGAAATAGAGTCAAATACCATCGACTAATGTCACGGGATTTCCAGCAGAAATAATTGAAGCGCTGAATCACTCGTCTTAAGGATGATTCAGCGCTTTTTTGATGATTACGGCCGTGCTTGATCGATCCCCCGCGTGAATTCCAAAACGGTACCGGATCGATGCTTTGTAACTTTTGACGATTGCTTGAACTGCATTTTTTGCATAATAGTCCAACTTGAGAAGTTTTTAGCTGCCATTAACGCCAAATGATCGCCTGTTTCACTATCATGACGCTATTGTTGTGACTGTTTGGGCGATGAGAGCACTGATTCGCCAGCTGATAATGTCTGAAAATACTTGTCGAGATAGACTTTGTGGCTGACCGTCATAATCAGGTTACGCAGCATGCGTTTTTGTTCGGTATCGTCATGTCCAACTACGGCCAGTTCGTTTTGCAAGCCAAATACATATCTCAAAACGTTTTCCAGCTCTTCGCAAAAATAGTCATAGGCCGTCTGCGTGTCATAGCTTTGTCGCTGAATCCGAATTGCCAGTTTTAGATTATCCAGCTGCAGGACATTTTTAGCCACGGCAATAAACATCAGCTCGGCCAGCTGCTCTGTTTGATAAAGCTTCTTTTGCGGCCGCGAGATCAAACCATGCTTGACATAGTTGCTGATCATGGAGCTGGTCAGCTTAACGTCGCCTAATGGACTGAGGCACTGATTCAGATAATTGGTCGTCTGTTCCAGATAAAGGCCAACGTTAGGCAACTCTTGATAGCGCGGCAGTTTAAAATCAATCAGGTCTTGGGCCATTCTTTCTTCTCTCTTAGTCATCATGGTTTCCTTTCACAAATCAATTAAAAATATTATAGCTCAGGCTTGATAATTAAACTAATAGTATCTTAAATTCTCTTTGCGGTTTTTAAAAAACTTGACGTTGGAAAGCGGATCAACTAAACTTCAAGTAAAGAGTTTTCGAAAAACCGCTAATGTAATCGAGGTAACTATTAATGAAAAAGATCGTCGTTGACTCCGGCGCCAACCTGCTGGAAAAATCCATCAAAAACGTTGCATGCGTTAATGTTCCGCTCACCCTGACAATTGAAGATCAAGTCTGGTCTGACGATGAAGCCCTCAACCTGCCCGCTTTCACAGCCGCCTTGCAGCAGACGAGCCAGCCAGCCGCCTCTTCATGTCCTAATCTGGCCCAGTGGCTGGCCGCTTATGGGGATGCTGATGAAATCTACGTCTTGACGATTACTGGCAAAATGTCGGGCAGCTATAGTACCGCTCAGCAAGCCGCAGCAATTTATCTTGAGTCGCATCCCGCTGCTAAGATTCAAGTCTTTGACTCGCTTTCGGCTGGACCGGCAATGCATTTAATGGCTGAAAAACTGGCTGAGCTGATCAATAGCGGCCTGTCGTTTGACCGGGTCGTGATGGCTTTAAATGAATTCATGTCGCAAGTTGAGCTGATCTTTGCACTGGGTTCACTGGATAATCTGGCGGCAAACGGTCGGATCAGTCCCGTATTGGCTAAAGTGGCACACTTGATGAACCTGCGCGTGATCGGTACGGCGGATCAAGGCAGCTTTAAAATGCTGACCAAGGCACGTGGTCCGAAGAAATGCTGCCAAGCCCTGATCAGCCAGATGGAACAAAAAGGCTATCAAGGCGGCGCGGTCAGAATCGATCACGTGCAGAATCGAGCAGCTGCCGAACAGTTTCAACAGCTGCTGTTGGCTGAGTATCCCCATGCCAGTATCGCAATTGGCGAATGCCGCGGGCTATGCAGCTTTTATGCCGAACAAGGCGGTCTGATGATTGGCTTTGTCAAGGGGCATGAACAGCAATAATCATCCTTTTTAACTGCTAAAATCTGTATCCTGCTATCAGCAAAAGGTATTTTACTTAATATCTAAAAAACGCTATGCTAAAAGAAATTCAAATTGGGGGACTTGAAGATGCACGGATTTCTTTTAAAAAAGTGGTGGTGGCTGCTACTGATGATATTAGCGGTCGCGTTAATTGGCGGTGGACTTTGCTGGTGGCAGCGAGCCCAGGCAGCTCAGCAATTCGTTCAATCGAAGACGCCGACCTTCTTTTTCCATGGCTATGGCAGCAGCCGTCATGCTGAAGAACACATGGCTAACGCGGCCAAACGTGCTGGAGCGACCAATACGATTATCTGGGCAAATGTCGACCGTACTGGCAAGGTTACCTTCCATGGTCAGATCAAGGCCAACGCCATTAATCCGATTATTGAGGTCAACTATGAAAACTCGCGAGAAACCAACTATCATACTGATGGACAGTGGGCTTTCAAAGTTTTGAGCGCGGCTAAGCAAAAGTGGGGTTTCAAAAAGATGAATCTGGTTGGTCACTCAATGGGCAATATGGACATTATGTATTGCCTTTTGGATCATCCCAACAGCCAACAGCTGCCGAAATTGCAAAAACAAGTTGACATTGCCGGACATTTCAATGGCTTGAATGGCGAGAACCAGGCATCATCAAAGCTGGCCGCGGATGGCAAGCCGGCCGTAACCAATCGTTTCTATCGTGAGCTGACCAAGCTGCGAACGACCTATCCAACCGGCGTCAAGATTTTAAATATCTATGGTAATCTGCAGGATGGCTCTAATTCTGATGGCACGGTTCCTAACAACTCATCCAAATCGCTGCGCTATCTGGTGTCGCCAGTTGCCAAATCGTATACTGAGCATGAAATTAAAGGTGCACGGGCTCAGCACAGTAAATTACACAGCAACTCACAGGTTGATTCCCTACTGATCAACTTTTTGTGGGGAAAATAATACAGCTCAAAACAGCGTCATCTTATTTTTAAGACGGCGCTGTTTTTGATTGGTCTAGTTTAACTGAAATCGATAAATCAAATGAATAATTTCTTAATAATTAAAATAAAGATAAAAAAAGACCATTTTCTCTTTTTTAAGCAACTAAATTCGATTAAAACTTATGATTTTTCGTTTGTTCTATAAATTGGTTTACACGTTGGGCAGCTGGTGATAAAGTCTTAAACCATAAAGAGAAAGCAAATTGGTTTTTGAAAGGTGTGTTAATAATGAGAAAAGAACACGATTCACTTGGTATTCAAAGCGTCCCACAAACCGCCTACTATGGCATTAATACTGTCCGGGCTCGCGGCAACTTTCCAGCCGTCAGCAGCGTCAATGATCGGGAGCTGGTCAAGAACTTCCTGCGCGTTAAGCTGGCCTGTGCCCGCGCCAATCAAAAAGCGGGCCGTTGGGATGATGAGCGTGTTCCATTGGCGATTGTCAAAGCCTGCCAGGATCTGTTGGCACACTTTGAGGAATATGAAGATGAATTTGCCATCCCTGCGATCCAAGGCGGTGCTGGCACGAGTACCAACATGAACGTTAACGAAGTCGTTGCCAACCGGGCGATTGAGCTGCTGGGTGGCCAAAAAGGCGACTATCAGCTGGTCAACCCCAACGATGACGTCAACAAATCACAGTCAACCAATGATACCTACCCAACCGCGGGCCATCTGACCATGATTCAGCTTACGGATCGTCTGTCGCTGACGCTGAAAAAAGTAATTGCAACGCTCAAGCAGCTGGCTGAAAAATACCAAACCACGCTTAAAATGGGGCGTACTCAATTGGAAGATGCGATTCCAACCACGTTTGGCCGCTCGTTTCATGCTTATGCCTCACTATTGGAACGCGACCTGAAACGTCTGAAAGCCGCCCGTGATCAGCTGTTGACGGTACCTTTGGGCGGAACGGCGATTGGCACCAGCTTGACTGCTACGCATGAGTATCTCAAAAACGTAATCGCGGAGCTGCAAAATGCCACGCTGCTGCCGGTAAAAGGCTGTGAAGATCTGATTGATGGCGTGCAAAACACTGATGAATACGTTCAGCTTTCGGGTGCCTACAAGTCATTGGCCGTTGATCTTTCTAAAATGTGCAACGACCTGCGCCTGTTGGGATCGGGTCCGCAAAACGGCTTGGGTGAACTAAACCTGCCACAGCGCCAAGCCGGCTCTTCAATTATGCCTGGGAAGGTCAACCCGGTCATCCCTGAATTCGTAACCCAGACTGCCTACCAGGTGATCGGTCATGACGCAACCATCACTATGGCTGCCGAAGCCGGACAGTTGGAACTCAATGCTTTTGAGCCGGTGATGTTCTTTGATTTGTTTGACGATGCCCGCCTGTTAAATGGTGCCTTGCAGACGCTTAACGAGAACTGCTTGATGGGAATTACCGTAAACGTGGCGCGCTGTCGGCAGATGGTTGAATCTTCCGCGGAAGCTGCGACTGCCCTTTCCCCGCTTTTAGGCTATGAAACCGTCAGCCATCTGGTTAAAAAGGCCTTAAAAGAACAGCGGCCGATTCGTGAACTGGTTGGTGATCGTCTAACAACAGCTGAATTGGATCAAGCCCTGGCGCCGACCGCATTCTTTGTTAAATAACGTTGCTTAATGAAAAACAGGCTCAGCAGCAATGCTGGGCCTGTTTTTTGTCGATCATGATAGGTTGAAAATCGACTGAACATCGCGCAGCACGCCGTCATGATCGTTATCATAACTGGTGATGCGGTTGGCAAGCTTTAAAATATCGGGACTGGCATTTTTCATGGCCACCCCCAGACCGGCTTCCTGCAGCATTTGCCGGTCATTTGACGAATCGCCAAAGGCTACGACACTCTTTAGCTGATCATGATCGTCATTGATAATCAGCTCTTTTAGTCCGGCTGCTTTGTTGACGCCCAAAGGTAAGACGTCCATACAGCCAAAGCCGCTATAGGTTGCATAAACCGGATAGCGCTCAATCATCTGTTGGGCAAAACCGCGGATCTGGTCTGGCGTGACTTGATGATTGAGCCAGATTGGATTAACGTTATAGATCTTATCGTCAACCTGAGTCAGATCGTCAATGAAATCGATATTGATCCCAAACGGCCAGGCTTTTAGGTCAGAAATCCTGGTGCCCCAGGTATGATTCCAACCCGTCAGCAAAATTACGTCAGGCGTGACTGGCAATGCGTTGACTGCTTTGATCAGCTCATTGACTTGTGACTTGGCGTGCGTTCTTTCAAAAACGACCTGCCCTTTTTGGACGATCAGCGCGCCATTGATTGAGATAAACGTGTCAATCAATGGACAAGGCGCAAAACACTTCTTTAAAAATCGATAGCTGTCACCACTGGCCACGATCCAAGAAACGTTTTGCTGCTGCAGCTGACCTAATGCCATATTCAAAGCAGCGGAATTTAGCTGGTGCCGACTGTCAAGCATGGTGCCATCGACGTCGGTTGCGATATAGCGATACATGGCGATCCTCCCTTCAATCGATTGAGGACAACAATGATGATTCTGATTAATAGCGACGCTTGCGCAGACCTAAAAAGCCAAAGCTCAGCATCCCCATCAGCATGCCCATAATCGTCATGCTCAAACCATTGCGATTGCCGGTCTGTGGCAGGAGCTGTTCAAAAATTGATGGCTCAGCAGTCGTAATGGCGTTGGACGTGCTTAAGAGCTGACTGTCGCCGTGCTTAGTCTGACTGACCTTTGTTGGCTCACTGGTTGCCTTGACCGTAACGTCTTTAAGGCTGCTCTGCTTGTTTGATTTGCTGTTGGACGTCTTGGTGTTGGAACCGGTGCTTTGCGAGGATGACGTCTGATCAGCATCCTTGGCAACGGCTTCAATCGCCATCAGCAGATTGGCTTGCTCTAAGGCACCTTGTGCTTTGTTCAAGGCATCGACGGCATCGTTTAATTCTTTCTCCGCATTGCTCAGGTTTCCTTTTTGCGTTTCGACGTCTTTATTGGCATTGGCTAAAGCCGTCTGTGTTTCATTGACTTTTTGCAGTGCCGATGGAATCAGCCCATAGATGTGTAAGGCTCCATAGTTGTCCATCGCGACGCCGACGTATTCAGTATTGGTACTCAGCAGCATTCTGGAATGGTTGTTTTGCGAGTGAGCATCGTTAAACAGCATATCCCAAATCGAGACCGTGGCGGCACGTTTTAAATCGCCCATGGTTTTAATCAGCGTGGAAGCAATGTTTGGATTCTTCTCTGAAATAATACCAATATTTTCCCAGCTGGCCTTAACCTTGTCGCTGGTGCCATTATACTGGTATTCAACGTTATCAAAAAGCTTATCAAGATCATGAGCTTTGTCAAGATCAATCAGCGGCTCTTGCTCATCTGGTTTGGCAGTTTTGTTTTTGGCTTCAATTGCTTTGTTTTGAGCAATGATTTCCTGTAACTTGACACTGGTATTCCAGTTTTGGCTATTATAGGCATAATTAACGATTGCCAACGCCTGGGCCAAGGTCATGTCGTTGTAGATCCAAGCCGTCAGCCCAAACTTAGCCCGAATCTGATTGATCAAAGCAGCCACATAATCGCTGATCTCGCTTTGCTGAGCCTGCGTCAGCTTAGTAGGATCAAGCGTCATGCTTTCATCATCCAGTGTCGGCACGACGGTTAAAGCATCCTTGAGACTTGGATCCATTTCGTATCGCTGTGTGGCCGGATTGAGATGCCAGTTTTCGGTAACGTTGGTCTCACCAATCTGATTCTTAACGTTGGCTGACGCATCAGATGATGGATTGTCAAACATACTTAAATTGGCATTTTTGATGTCAATTGTACTGCCGTTTAAAGCGGCGGCCTGTTCAGCACTGGATGGCATTTGTGATTGAGCCACCGCACTGGCAATGGCATAATTACTCTGTGCGACACTGGCTGCACTGGCCGCGCTGCTTTGGGCCGCTGTCGCTGAATTTACTGCTGCCGAAGCTGAGGCCACGGCGGCAGAAGCTGAATCGACTTTTTGCTGAGCCTGGGAAACGGCGGCCTGCGCGCTGGCAACGGCACATTGCGCATCGGTAGTCGAAGTTGCGGCATTTGGATTAGTCGTTATAATTTGTGCAGTGGAATTGTTGACGGTATCGGCATGAGCTTCCTGCCAGCCGCCGCCAAAAAACGCCGCACCGGCAATGACTCCTGCCGTTAAGACCGATTGTTTTAAATGTTGATTCTTCATCTTAGATTACTCCCTTATCAAACAAGTTGGTGGTCAAACCAATCTCAATATTTACTTTACCGATTTCCACATTTTATGTCAAACCATGCTCAAAACTTAGCAAGAATCTTTCTGGCAAATCTGATACTATATAATAGTAGAAACAAATAGAAAAGAGGAAACACATGGAAGCCGATAAGTATTTGAAACTGATCGATGAGGAACTGTCGCGGCTCCCAGATTATGTTAATGAATATCGCCTTGGAACCAATCATGCCATTACGACGACCTATCAGTATCTGACTGAAATTCGTCGGTTTATGGATTGGCTGCGCACCAGCGGCCTGGTTGATGCCAAGTCAAACCGAGAAATTCCGACTTCAGTTTTGGAACACCTGCGTCGCAATGACATCATGCTTTATATCGATCATCTGCGCCATACTACCAATGCTCAGGGACGCGTCAATTCACCGACCTCAATCAATCGTTCAATCAATGCCCTGCGCAGTTTGTTCAAGTTTTTGACGATCACTGCTGACAACAACGATGGCGAACCCTATTTTGAGCGCAACGTCATGCTCAAGATCAATTCGTTAAATGATACCAAGACCTTGAACTATCGCGCCCATGCCCTGGCTGCGCATATGTATCGCGGTCAGATGAAGTTTGATTTTATTGATTTTATTGAAAACCGTTATCCAAAAGTATGCGACAAGCGTTCATTGCCCGCATACCGGCGTAATAAAGAACGCGACATCGCGATTGTTGCCTTGATCTTGGGGACTGGCATCCGGGTTTCTGAGACCGCCAACGTCAACGTTAATGATATCAACTGGCAGCAGCAGATGTTGGACGTTACCCGTAAAGGTGGCCAAAAAGACAGCGTGCCGATTGCTCCATGGGCAGTCAAATACGTGCAGGACTATCGTGATCTGCGCGCCCAGCGCTACGGGGCTACCAAAAAGGATCAAGCCTTCTTTTTGACGATCTATCAAGGAAAAACGCGGCGGATTACTGCTAATGCCATTGAACGGATGGTTAAAAAATATTCGACGGCATTCGGCCATCCCTTGACCCCGCACAAGCTGCGTCACACTTTGGCCTCGGAGCTGTATGACGTAACCAAGGATCAGGTTTTGGTCTCTCAGCAATTGGGACAAAAAGGCACTTCGGCTACCGATCTCTACACGCACGTTGATCAAAAAGAGCAAAAGGCAGCATTAAGAGAACTCAGCGAGCAGGCAAACCAAGCACCGCAAAATGAATAATCAAGCTTCTGTCTGGTGATGGCTAGACAGAAGCTTTTTATTAGTGATTATTTTACATAATATTCAAAACGTAATATTCAATCGAGATGCTTTCAGCTGGTTCTTATTTTAGAACTTGATGATGGCTGCTCGACTGCTCCTTATAAATTCTGCAATCAGATCACTGTCGTCTTTTATGATTCCAGCTGGTCAAGAAAGTCGCTAATTCACAAGTTGATTTTGATCATGCTTGCTTAGACGCGTTCAAGGCAACTGATTAAAATGCTTACGAAACGCTCATTCGATAATCGCCGCTCAGCCACATTCAAACGACCAACTACCCACGCAGATTAATTTCAGTGCGTCTGAGAGCCAAATTTTGCATTTACCCTGTTTTGGGCTGATTTTTAGTGTTAAAACGATAATTGTAAGACACTTTTGATAAAAGAATCTTACACTAAACTGCCATAAATGCCATTAAATCAAGGTTTTTAATCAGCAGAAAAACGCGTAAGACTGTTATATGCTTATTTTGAAAAACCGGCTTGCTGATTTTTAGCTGCCAAACTGGTCTTTTGGGGAGCTTTTAGCTAACTATTTCCTCATAGTTAACGACCGTAATATTATGTAAATATTTATCGACTTTTAATTTTCATGGCTTTCTTGTATCATTAAAACCATTAATCAAACAAGGATGTGAGATTTTGAAGAATATCGTGATTATTGCAACTGGTGGTACGATTGCCGGCAGTGGTGAGGCTGGCCGGACTACTGAATATCGGGCAGGAACGGTAGCAGTAGCTGATATCTTAAAGAGCGTGCCCCAACTAGGAAAATTGGCCAATATTGAAATGATTTCTTTAATGAGCGTTGATTCCAATGAAATGGACGAGCAGAAATGGCTGCAGCTGCGCGAGGTTATCAACCAGCAGGCCGCTCGTGATGATGTGGATGGCATCGTGGTCACGCATGGTACCGATACGATTGAGGAAACCGCCTATTTTCTAAACTTAACGGTCAATACTGCCAAGCCAGTCGTTTTGACGGGAGCAATGCGGCCGGCAACTGCTACCAGTGCTGATGGTCCCTTCAACATCTACCAAGCCGTTGCGCTGGCAGCAGATGATCAGACTTATGACTGCGGCGTGGTCTGCCTGTTTTCCAGTACGATCTACTCGGCGCGCGATATTGCCAAGATCAACAACTATAAAATCGATGCCTTCAGCAGTCTGAACGATCATGCCGCACTGGGATACATGCGTGACGCCGAGGTCTTTATTACCAGTCGGCCGGTATCAAAACACACGATTCACTCCAAGTTTTCGCAGCTTGAATATTCAGTATTGCCTAAGGTTGGCGTGGCGGTCTATTACGCTGGGGCACCGGCTGAGGTTTTAGAACGACTGGGACAAGACTGCGATGGATTGGTAGTAATTGGAACCGGGAGCGGCAACTATTCTCAAGCCTGGCGCCAGAAACTGGACGCGTTGGCTGAACAGGGCGTGGTTATCGTACGCAGCTCACGGGTATCAAATTCAATCGTTTTTGACGAACCGATTTTTGACCCGCACGATCACTTCATTGGGGTCAATACCCTCACCTCTTATAAAGCCAGAATTCTGCTGATGCTTTGTCTGACCCAGACTAACGACATTGCTGAGATTCGCCAGACCTTTTTTAAATACTGATCTGCTAAAAAGCGACCCCTATCTACATTTAGGAGTCGCTTTTTATTTTGACAGTTTATATATTATGTTAAATTATCGCTAACCAATAAATCAGCACTGCTTTCTTAACGGCGCTTCTCATCTTTGAGGCTGCGCAGATAAGTCGCGTCTTGCCCAACCTCCAGACAGCCCAGATAAGTGCCATCTTCACGACGAACGGCAATGTATTCCAGATGGATAAAACGCTCACCATGCAGACTAAACCAAAACTCTTCGCGATCACTGGTCCCCTCATGAAAACTGGTAAGAATTTTCTTAACCTTAGGCTGGGCCTTGGGAGGATGGCAGTTGTAGACGGATCGCCCAATCACGCTCTTGGTCCGCGGAAAGATGCGATCAGGAATATCTGAATACCAACGGACCTGATCAGCCGCGTCGACAAAGGTCAGATCAACTGGAAGCAGCTTAAAGATCGCAATCAATTCTGCCGGACTCAGCTGACCGGTTGCCAGATCGATTCTGGCTTGCGGATCAACTGGCAAGTTAGCTGCTGGTTCTTGATGAATCGGCTGAGTGATTTGGTTAACCTGCGCGTCAGTGGCGGCCAGTTGTTTGGCGATTTCATTAAACTGCTGGCCCAGTGCGGAGTTGGTGGGCTTGTTTGCCGCATCAGCAAGCTCCTGTTCGGTAGGCTGCCAATTGATTGGCGGTGAGATCAGCGTGTAGCCGATTGAATCCTCATCTGCTCGTACGCGGGCCCAGTCAGCAGGCGTGGCAACCTCAGCAAGCATTGGCAGCATAATGTCTTCTTCTTTAACGATCATTGCCAAGACTTCCTGAGCGGCTTTTTCTACGGCTGCCTCAATGACGTATTTATCGGGTAACGGCTGCTGGTTGACCAGCTGACAGGCTTTTTTGATATAGCCGCGAATGTCGTCGTCAACGCCCCACATGACCTTGGGCGGTGCCGTAATGCCATATTTATCCATTAGTGGAAACAAGGTATTTTCTTTTCTGGCATAATGCCGATCGATGGTCATCAGATCTTTTAGGGCCTGCTGCATTCGCTTGAGATATTCGTTCTCACCGCCATCTTGCTGCCCACTTTTTAAGACAGGGCAGCAGTTCATCATTGATTAAAGAGTCAATGATCTTGTTTTCCAGTTTCAGTGTGTAGACGGGATGTCCAGGAGTATCAAAAGCAGCGGTTGGCTTGCCCGGCACGATGGCATCCTTAAACAGTGCTACATGCACGTTGCATAATTTTTGAATTTCACGTGGGTCCAGACCATTGGCAATCAGCTCTCTTTCGGCTGCCGTAATCTCAGCTACATCAACGTTGGCAAATTCTTGATCAAATAACTGCTTGGCCTGATCAAAATTGCCACCATTGCTTAAAAAAGTCAGAATCTTGACCAGCTGTTGTTGACGCTGATGGAGATTATGCGGTTCAGTCATGGTTAATCACCTCATACCCATGTCGTTTAAAAGTGTCGATTACAAGGTGCTTATCAATATTCATCGCTAGACAGCCCCAATTGATATTGACGAAACGGCCAACCGTGTCAAGCATCCCAGGAATCTTGATCTTATCAAAGCCGGCTTCGACCATGATAGCGACAAAATCAGGATCCTGTTGGGCCAGATCGTGTACTGGCCGGCTAAAGTCAACGGTTTTGATGGTCATGCAGGCTACCTCCAATTCCTAACTGACGGCGTGCTTTGGGCGACATTCTGGCAATACTCCAGACTGGATACCAGACCAGCTGGACGCGGGCATCACGAATACCAGGCACGTTTTGAGCGACTTTTTCGATGTCATTTTGCAAAAAGCTGCTTAGCGGACAGCCGGGCGTCGTTAAACTCATCTTAACGCAACAACGGCCCTGCTCATCGACTTCAACTTCATATATCAGACCTAGATCAACAATGCTGACGTTAAGCTCAGGATCGATTACAGCAGTGAGTGCGTCCCATACTTGTTGTTCAACTGAGGTCATCTCATCCCTCCTAATCCATTTCTCTGCGCTTTATTTTAGCATGATCATCTGGTTTCCTTATTAATTTTTTTGTTGCTCAAAATCGGCATTGATCGAACGCTCGCCGAAAATCAGCTTATTTTTTTTGCTATCGTCGCCTGTTCGACACAGCCTTATTTAAAACTAAAAAGCCGGTTGGAAGATCAAGTGATTTGGCACTATATCCTGTCAAGTATACAAGGTAAATAGATAAAATTTGATTATACGGCTTGATTGCTGTAAAGCTCAAACAGTTTTCAAATTTCAGCTGGGTCGTCATTGCCAAATAGCCCAGGGTCCAGTTGTGTTCCTGCTCTAACTTAAGAATCGTTTCAAGCAGTTCCGACTGTTTGTCTTGATAGCGACTGGCCTTTCCTTTGAGCCATTTATTATGGCGTTATCTATCCCCTCGTTTCTTCTTTTTAAGGCCTAAGCCGCTCAGCATTCCTGCCAACCCTAGCAGCAATTACGGCTTGGTTTGGTGAGTATCCCGCGCGATCTGGAACCTGAACCGCTTGCCAAGCAGCCTGTGACCATTGCCCGTAAACTTTGGTGCCAATTGCCTTATCAACCTGGACTGGCCGACTGATTGTAACTGACTGCGCAACGGTCTTAACGGTGCCAATCGTATTAATTAAAATGTTTGACTTAATTAAAATTGTTCTAATTTAATTTTCTTCGTTGATTATTATATAAAATGTTTACAAAAAGATACCAGTAGCTATAAATACTCAACATCTATATATAAGAAACATAAAAGTCAGCTTGGTGCGTACCCAAAAAGCTGGAATTGAATATTAGTTACTTGTAAACTGAATAAA
>ENA-ORUR01000096-ORUR01000096.1-human-gut-metagenome-genome-assembly--contig:-NODE-96-length-78013-cov-9.08725_pt1 | contig 78013 bp, 69 predicted proteins | sample MGYA00242086_ERZ509223 | MGnify/ENA primary metagenome ERZ509223 (study PRJEB26280, sample SAMEA2338820) | human gut metagenome | biome: human gut; feature: human-associated habitat; material: faeces... | reverse complement strand
CACTCTCGTTTGAGAGTGGTCATAAGTCCTCACCAACACCAGTTGACAAAGACCCGGATTCTCTAACTAGTAAAAATCAGCTATCAATTACTTACTAGTATTCTTCTTGTCTTGTCCCGTGAGTTCTTCTACGGACTTAAATGTGCCTTCAAAAACACTCGTTAAGTTTTGTGAAGGTTCCGTCTTTGCATAGTAAAGTGCTGTTGCAGCGTATGTCACTGGCAACCAGGCAACAATCCCTAAGAAGGCAACGATGAAACCAAACCAAATCCAGAAGTTAGTTGCAGTGTAAATACCATAGTAGCCAAGACCGCCAAAAATGGCTAACCAAACTACGACTGGCAAAACGACTGTCACAATAGCTACTAATAACCAGTTCCATTTTAGGCCCTTCATGTAGCGCTTGCTGGCAGTTAATGCGTAGCGCATGGATTGACCAAGAAATTCGGGACGCTTGTCATTATATAAGAAGTAAGCTTGTGAGTATTGAAGTGATTTCCAGATCACCAAGATCAGGTTAAGAACACGACAAATGATTACCACAGCCGTTTTACGGGCAAAGATTCCGGCAACAATATCCAATGGTAACGTCCAAAGGAAAATATACAGGCCAATATATAATGCTAATCGCCAAAGCTGGTTCTTGTTCAGGCGTTTATACTGTGCCCAGATACTGGATGCCGTAACCTTTTGATCCTGATTACGGAATCTTTCCAGATAAGTGTATTGGAAAGCTGCCTGAATAAATCCATAGAAGAAGTCAACAGCTAATACTAGAACTAGTGCAACTACCAGTTCTAGCAATGCCATCCCGATTGCCCCTGCGGAAGTCATACCATACATCACCATCATAATGTTCATCATGATGGAACTGGCAATACTTTGGAAGAAATACATTAAAATTGCACTTAACGCTACAAAAATAATGAAGAAGCCGCCAATGGGCCATAAAGCGTTAGTATATTCTCCTTTAAAACTGGACTTTAATTCATTAATAAAATCCTTTAACGAAACTTTTTTCATTCTGTTCTCTCCTCTAATAATATCTAAACGAATTAGGTCTTATCATATCACAAGATAACGAACTTAACATAACAAAACACGGCTGATTTCTCAACCGTGTCATCGTTATTTTAAATAAAATTCTTAAATTGTTCATATTTAGTGTTGACGGTCGGCACAATATTTTGCTAACCGTTCCATCGCTACTTTAATTTGGTCAAGCGCAGTTGCATAACTAAATCTGATGCAATGTTCACCGCCCTTGCCAAAGTATGAACCCGGAGTAGCAGCAACTTTAGCATTCTTAGCCATATCATAAGCCAGTTTTTCATCATCTTGTTCCAGGAAGGACGGAATCTGAGCAAAGATATAGAACGCCCCTTGTGGAGCAGTACATTGCCACCCCATCTTCTTTAATGCTGCTTCCATTACATCACGACGTTCAATGTAGGCTTTTTCCATCGGTTGATAGTCTTTACGACCATTTCGTAATGCTTCTTCTGCTGCATCTTGAACAAACGTTGCAACATCAGTAACTGCAAACGCGTGAACTTTGAAAATATTAGAAACAACATCCTTTGGTGCTGCTAAATAGCCAATTCGCCAGCCGGTCATAGCGTAGCTCTTCGATAACCCATTTACTAGGATTGTTTGTTCTGGCAAACTTTTAGCAATTGAAGCTGCTTGACCATCATACCAAAGTTCACTATAAATTTCGTCCGCCAAGATAAAAATGTTTTTCCCGCGGACCAGATCAGCTATCGCATCCAGTTCTTTCTGGTTCATTGCGACCCCGGTTGGGTTAGAAGGATTGACTACCACAATGGCCTTCACCCGGTCACCATATTTATCTAAGCAAGGTTTCAAAACTTCTGGAGTCAGCCGAAAATCAGTAGCAGAAGTGTCGACTTCAACTGGTGTTCCTCCAGCGATTGCCACATCAGCAGTGTAAATTGAGAACGTTGGCGTTGGTACCAATACAACATCACCAGGGTTAACGATGGCACTCAATGCTGCAAAAGCCCCTTCAGTAACCCCGTTAGTTACTAAAATTTCAGTTTTGGGATCATATTGAACATCAGCGGTGTCCTTTAAATAGTCGCTAATGGCACTGAGTAATCCTGCCGTCCCCCGTTGCGGAGCATAGTGAGTCCGGTTATTTTCAATTGCTTGGACACCCGCTTTTTTAATGTGTTCAGGCGTATTAAAATCAGGCTCCCCAATTGTTAATTGAACAATACCGTCAATCGTGCTGGTATATTGAGAAAAATCAAAAATTTTTTGAGTGGGAACGTTGTTTAAGGCGTCCCGCATATGCTTACTCATATCAACCATTTTAATAACCCCTTTTAATATAGAATAATTAATTAGCTACTACTATTATAAAGCAAACGCTTTCTCATTTACAAAAAACTACCCTGTCTCTATAATGAAAATTGTTTAAAAATTACATCATTTAGAAAGGATGTCCCATTATGTGTACAGCATTAAGCTTTCAAGTGGACAATAACCATTATTTTGGACGAAATCTGGACCTAGAATTATCCTATGGTCAACAAGTAGTCATCACTCCGCAAAACTTTTCGTTCAAATTTCGTGAAGTAGCCAATCTAGATCACCACTTTGCATTAATTGGCGTCGCATCCGTTGTTGATAATTACCCACTTTATTTTGACGCTGCCAACGACCACGGCTTAGCAATGGGCGGTCTCAACTATCCTGATAATGCTTATTACGCTGATAGTATCTCTGGGAAGGACAACGTTGCTTCTTTTGAACTAATTCCGTGGATTCTTGGTCAATGCGCTACCGTCGATGAAGCAAAAAAGTTATTGGCAAACATTAACATCACAAATCAACAGTTTAGCCAACAATTACCACCCTCTCCGCTTCACTGGTTAATCTCTGACCACTCTGATTCTATTGTTGTCGAAAGTGACCGTGATGGTGTCCACGTTTACGATAACCCAGTTGGCGTCCTAACCAATAACCCCTCATTTCCTAAACAGTTATTCAATCTAAACAATTATCGAACCATCTCAGCAGATACTCTTCCTAATCAATTTTCCGCTCAAGTATCCCTGGACGATTACAGTCGTGGCCTTGGTACCCGTAACTTGCCGGGTGGGATGGATTCAGAAAGTCGCTTCGTGCGGGCAGCATTTAATAAGTACAACGCAACTTGGGAGCAACATGATGAAGTCGCCAACATCACTGAACTTTTCCATGTAATGCATTCTGTCGAACAACAGAGCGGATTAGACCAAGTTGCCACTAATCCTGCTAAATTTGAATACACCATTTACACCGTTGGTTACAACCTCGACAAAGGATTACTCTACTATACAACTTACACGAATAATCAAATTAACCTGGTTAACATGAACAAGGTTAACCTCAAAGGAGACAGTCTGACTGCCTACCCATTCGTCAATGACCAAGCCATTAATAATGTTAACTAAATTTATCATTCAGAAATTCTAACAATAATAGGGCTTAATGCTCGGTTTTGCCGAGCATTAAGCCCCTTTTTATTTCTACAAGATTGGCGATAATAACCGTGAAAAGTACTGCTTAAACTTACGCCATTTCGTTTGCTGGTCAAAATATTCAGGTGTTAAGCGGGTTGACTTAGTAAGATCATTTTCAAACGCCTCCCGCAGCTTTTCAGCGATATCTTGATTGTACATGAAAGCATTCACTTCGAAGTTCAAACTAAAACTCCGGTAGTCCATATTCGCTGAACCGACGGACGATAACGTCCCATCTGCCACCATTGTTTTAGCATGAATAAATCCATTGTCGTACTTATAAACCTTGACACCATTATTAACCAAGTATTTAGCATAGTATTCAGTCGCCCGGTAAACAAACGGGTGATCCGGCATGGAAGGAATCATAACACGGACGTCTACTCCACTGTGTGCTGCAATCGTCAGTGCTTCAAGCACCGAAGGTTCAGGAATCAAATAAGGAGTTTGAATATAAACGTACTTAGTAGCTCGACTGATTAGGTTCTCATATCCACGGCGAATTGCAAATCGTTGGTTATCTGGTCCGGATGAAACAATCTGCATAGAAACCAAGTCCTGTGCTTTAATTTCTTCATCAGTTGGACGTTGAATTGTAAACTGTTGTAAGTATGGTGAGAGGTCAAATCGTGGTAACCGTGAGCGTCGACAACTCGTGTTCCAATCCATCGCAAACCGTAGTTCCATCATTTGTGCTGCTTGTCCGTGAACACGAATGTGGGAATCACGCCAATAACCAAACTTTGGTGAAAGTCCCAAGTATTGGTCACCGATGTTAAAACCACCAATATATCCTAATTGATGGTCAATTATTACTAACTTGCGGTGTAAATGATAGTTCATTCGAGGAGTCATAAACCAGTGCTTAGGTGCGGAAATAAATGGCTGTGCTTCTCCGCCAAGTTCTCGTAAATGTTCAAAGAACTGTGGCCGTGTCCCCCTTGAGCCACTGGTATCATATAGCACCCGGACTTTGACTCCGCGGTGAGCTGCACCTTCTAAGGCGTGTAAGATGCGGTGTCCTAAATCATCCGCGTAGAATGTGTAATATTCCAAATTAACCATCTTTTGTGCATGATTGATGTCATCAATCAAGTGGGAAAACTTAACGTAACCATCCGTAAATAAATCCACCTGGTTGTTAAACGTGATTGGTGCTTCACCATTATTCAAAAAGGCGTTCACCATCATCCGATCCTTAGTGTGTCGCGCACCCTTTGGTAATAACTCATGCTTATTAATCAGATGGTGCTGCTTCTTGAGAAATTTATCGCGCACCTGCGCCTCTTCTTTACGGATTGTGAAAATATCGTCGTGGGAGAGTTGACGACCGAGTATCAAATAGGCCACAAAACCCACAAAGGGAAATAATGTTAATACTAATAACCAAGCCCAGGTCGACGCAATATCACGGCGGCTTCTAAACACTGTCCAGATTGCAAAGCCAATGTTAATCAGCCAGAGAATTTCAATAATCCGTCTAATGACGTCCCATGTCCAAACCATTCTAATGATCCTCCATTTGCAGAATAGTTAAATTTTATCACACTAATGGAAAGGGATTACACATTAATGAATATTCAACCGGTCAGCAATCTCCTGCCGAACGTCATTAAAATTTTTCACAACTTGTGGCTGATCCACGTGCTTTCCAATTATTTTTTCCATCCACACCATATCGTACCACCGGCCAAATTTGTAACCACACTGGTGGAATTCACCTACCATCCGGTAGCCTAAATGGGCATGAAATTCAGCACTGTTCTTCGTTAAGTACTGATCCTCCTCTGTAGGATAACCAATGCACGCGTTCATATTTAGGATTCCCATCGTTCGACAAATGTTTTCCAGTGCTTCATAGAGTTTTTTACCAACTCCGTGATGACGCTCATCGGTGGCCACATAAATGGAAGTTTCAACCGCCCAATCATATGCCTGCCGGCCTTTAAATGGTCCTACGTATGCATAACCAACAATTTGTTGCTGCCGTTCGGCCACAATGTAAGGATATTTCTTCAATGTATTTGCCATTCGGTCACGAAATTCATCTACCGTTGGAACCTCATATTCAAAGGAAATTACCGTCTTTTTGACATACGGCGCATAAATATTAACTAATTCAGGTGCATCCGTTAACCGGGCTACACGGATCTGAACGTCATCCGTCATCCTCAACATCTCCTTATAGATAGTAAAAAAGACGGGGAACCCCGTCTTTTAATTATTTAAAATTAGTCAATGTCATACTTTTCTTTGCTAAGCACGTTCAGCTTATCATCAAAGTCATAAACAACTGGTTGACCAGTAGCCATTTCCAAGTTCATGATGTCTTCATCAGAAATTTGTTCAATGTACTTGGAAAGGGCCCGTAATGAGTTACCGTGGGCTGCAATGATAACGTTCTTGTTATCAAGAAGCTTTGGTGCAATTTCGTCTTGCCACAAAGGAATAACCCGTTCCAATGTAACCTTTAAGTTTTCACCGCCAGGAATAGCACGTGGATCTAAGCTTGCGTAACGACGATCCTTAGCAGCAGAACCTTCGTCATCAGCGCTCAGCAATGGTGGTAACACATCGTATGAACGACGCCAAATGTGCACTTGTTCGTCACCGTACTTTTCAGCAGCCTTCTTCTTGTTGTGGCCTTGAAGAGCACCGTAGTGACGTTCGTTCAGACGCCAAGTCTTGAATTCAGGAATCCAAAGTTGATCACATTCTTCAAGAGCGTAGTGTAAAGTCTTGATCGCACGCTTCAAAACTGAAGTGTAAGCGTAGTCGAATTGCAGACCGTGTTCAGCAATTGCCTTACCAGCAGCCTTAGCTTGTTCAACACCCTTTTCACTTAAATCAACGTCAACCCAACCAGTAAATTGGTTAGAAAGGTTCCATTCACTTTGACCGTGACGAATTAATACTAATTTAGCCATGTTCAATTGACCTCTTTCTTCTTATAATCTCGCAATAAAATGCATTACTACAATATTTTAATCCATTCACCGTTAAATTCCAATAGCATCGACGAGATTGTTTCACTAGAGGTTTGCCTTGGCACCAATATCATGACGGTAAAAGCATTGGTGCCATTCATGATGATCAAGGTATTGGTAAACCCGGTCATGTGCCTCCTGCAGTGATTCAGCTTTAGAAAGAACCATCAGCAAACGGCCACCATTACCTTTTAAATCATCTACAGTTCCGGCAACGTTGGCAAAGTCAATCTCCACATCACTAACATCAGGCAGCTTGCCTAATTGCTGACCATGAACTGGACTCGTTGGATAACCTTCTGATGCCACCACAACTCCAAAAGTGGCTAATGGACTAATCTGAACACCAGGCATTGGTTCATCATTAATTGCCGCATCCACTAATTCATACAAGTCTGTATCTAAGCGGGGAAGAATGACTTCGGTTTCCGGATCACCAAGCCGAACGTTATATTCAATTACCTTTGGTCCGGCGTCTGTAAGGATCAAACCAATATAAAGAATACCATGATAATGATAGTCACCGGACACTAGCCCCTTCACAGTTGGTTCGACTACTTCCTTAACCATCCGCTGGTAATCAGCTTCTTTCAGCTGTGGCAACGGACTGTATGAACCCATTCCACCAGTGTTAGGACCTTTATCACCATCGTAAGCTCGTTTATGATCCTGTGCCATTGGTAAGATCCGGCAATGACCATTACTCAGTAACAAAAACATCGAATATTCAGGGCCAACCAGGCATTCTTCCAGAACCAATCGTGACTGACCATTGGCAAACATTTCTTTAATAGTACTGGTAGCTTCGTCCCGGTTCTGAGCAATAACAACCCCCTTGCCGCCAGCTAAACCATTTTCCTTGATAACTAACGGAAAGCCGAATTCATCAATACCATTTAACGCTGCTGTTTGATCACGATAACTGTGATGCTTAGCTGTTGGAACTCCATAATGGTTCATGAAATTCAAGGCGTAATCTTTGGACCCTTCTAATTGTGCTGCCCGCGCATTAGGGCCAAAAATCTTTAACCCTGCTGCATGAAAGTCGTCGACAATTCCTTCGACCAGGTCATCTTCTGGTCCTACGAACGTCCAAGCTACATCATGATTTTTCGCAAATTCAATTAACTCTGGAAAATTATCTTCCTCGATTGCAACCGTTTCAACGTTAATCGTTGCCATGCCAACATTTCCTGGTGCGCAATAAACTTGATTTACGTGTGGGCTCTGTTGCAGTTTTTTAGCAATTGCAAATTCACGACCGCCTTCACCGACCACTAACACATTATGCTTTTCCATTGGCTTCTCCTTTTAAATTCCTCTCAATTAATGACGGAAATGCCGAACTCCAGTTGTTACCATTGCAATTCCGTACTTATTAGCCATATCAATTGATTCTTGATCCCGAATTGAACCACCCGGTTGAACGACCGCCTTAATACCGTGTTGGCCAGCAAATTCGACACAATCACCAAATGGGAAGAAGGCATCTGAAGCCATCACAGTATGTTCATCAATATCATCGCCAGCATGGTGAACCGCGATCTTCAGCGAGTCAATCCGGTTTGGCTGACCTTCACCAACTCCCAGTGTCCGGTCGTTGTTAGCTACTACAATGGCATTGGACTTAGCGTGTTTAACAGCTTTCCATGCAAACATCAGAGCCTTGAGCTGCTCTTCAGTTGGTTGAACATCTGTCACACATTTCCAATCGTGGTAGTCTTCATCCAAAGTATCTTGATCCTGCATTAACAGACCACCCATGACTGAAACTACTTCACGACGTGGTTGTTCATCCTTCTTAGTGAAATCAACCGTTAATAAGCGGATATTCTTTTTCTTAGCTAATAATTCATAAGCATCATCGTCAAATCCTGGTGCGACGACAATTTCAAGAAAGATCTTGTGCATTTTTTCCGCAGTAGCAAGGTCAACTTGGCGATTCAAAGCAATCACTCCACCAAAAATTGATACTGGATCAGCTTCATAAGCACGATCCCATGCTTGCTCTAAGGTATCACCTTGACCAATGCCACATGGATTCATATGCTTCATTGCCACAACGGTTGGACGGTCAAATTCACGAATGCACCGAAGGGCTTCGTCAGCGTCCTTAATATTATTGTAAGACAGCTTCTTACCATGAAGCTGTTGAGCAGAAAGAATTGAGTACGCCTTTGGCATTGCATCTTGATATAACCATGCCTGTTGATGGGAATTTTCACCATAACGCATCGTTTCTTTCAGGTCATACGTTAATGTTAACTTTTCAGGATCAGCTAATCCTTCCTGTTTAGTTAAATATTGTGAAATCAAAGCATCATATGCAGCGGTAGTTCTAAAAGCCTTTGCTCCTAACTTAGTCCGTGTTTCAAGAGTGGTGTCCCCGTTTTCCTGAATTTCATGTAAGACTTGATCATAGTCGTTGATATCAACCACGATCGTTACATCGCGATAGTTTTTCGCTGCTGAACGAACCATGGAAGGACCACCAATATCAATATTTTCAATAGCATCCGCTAAGGAAACATCTGGTTGTTCAATGGTTTGCTTAAATGGATATAAGTTGACACAAACCAAATCAATCGGAGTGATTGACAACTTCTTAAGGGTTTCCATATGTTCAGGTACCTCGCGCCGAGCTAACAGGCCACCGTGAACATAGGGGTTAAGAGTTTTAACCCGCCCATCAAGAATTTCTGGAAAATGGGTAACATCTTCAATGCTAATGGTTTTAACACCAGCATCATCAAGGACCCGTTTAGTCCCACCAGTTGAGACGATTTCAAACCCAGCTTTTTCCAAGCCTTGTACAAATGGAACCAAATTAGTTTTATCGGAAACACTGACTAAAGCACGTTTCATGGTTAATTTACTCCTTTTCTGTGAGTGCGGTTAGTACTTTTTTAATTGCTTGTGGATATAAACGATGTTCTGTAGCGTGAACACGAGCTTCAACATCAGCTAGCGAATCGCTAGGATAAATCGGAACGTGTTCTTGCATGATGATAGGCCCCGAATCAAGCCCACTATCAATAAAGTGAACCGTGACGCCGGTTTCATGACGGTGATCATTGTAGGCCCGTTCAATGGAATGTAATCCCGGGTATTCAGGTAACCAAGCGGGGTGCAAGTTGACAATTCGTCCTTCGTAATAGTCCAAAATTGTTGGTCCCACGACCCGCAAATAACCAGCTAAAGCAATGAAATCAATATGCTTAGCTTGCAGTAGGTGCAAGATTTTAGTTTCATATTCTTTCTTGCCACCGGATTCCTTAACGGTCCAGCTATAAGCAGGAACGCCAAGCCGCTTTGCCCGGTTCATTACATTAGCATCCGGGTGGTCACAAAATAACAGCGCCACTTCTCCAGGTAACTGATGCTTTTGAAATTGATTTGTTAATTCTTCAAAGTTCGTTCCGTTTCCGGAAGCAAAAATTGCAACTTTCATTTTTCTCCTCATTGCAGTACGATTTTTTCTTCATCCTGTGGACGTTCAACCAATTGACCAATCTGATAACTAGGCTGATTAGTATCCTGTAGACGCGCCTGAACAGTTGCCACATTTTGCGGTGCAACAGCCAGCACCAGACCAATTCCCATATTAAAGGTGTTCCAGCAATCCTCTGCACTTAAATTGCCCAACTTTTTTAAGTACTGGAAGACCGGCAATGTCGGCCACGTATCGGTTTGGATTTGTGCTTTCAAATGGTCGTTAATCATTCGCGGAATATTTTCAATCAAACCACCACCTGTGATATGACTGATACCATTAATCAGGTTGTCTTTAAGAAGCGGCAAAATAGCTTGAACATAGACCTTGGTTGGTGTCAAAATCGTTTCGCCTACTGTTGCCCCTTGTAATTCCGCAGGCCGATCATCCAATGCGACATCATGGTCTTTAAAGAGAATCTGACGAACGAGTGAAAATCCATTTGAATGAAGGCCACTCGATGGCAATCCCAATAACACGTCACCTGCTTGGGGCCGTTCAGTCGTCAATAACTGGTCCTTTTCTGCCACCCCAGTCACGGTCCCGGCTAAGTCATATTCATCTGGTGAATACATGTCTGGCATTTCGGCAGTTTCACCACCAATTAAAGCTGCTCCTGCTTGTCGACATCCTTCGGCAACCCCTTCAACAATGTCCGCCATCTTTTGCGGTTCATTATGTCCAGTAGCAATGTAATCTAAGAAGAAGAGCGGCTCTGCGCCTTGGGCCAAAACATCGTTGACACACATGGCAACTACATCCTGACCAATCGTTGTGTGACGATTCATCCGTTGTGCAATTAACAATTTGGTACCTACGCCATCAGTCCCTGATACCAGCACTGGGTGTTGAATATGCAAAGCGCCAAGATCAAACATGCCACCAAATGCACCAATCCCGCTCATCGTACCAGGACGGTTGGTTGATTGAACCTTCGCTTTAATACGGTCAACTAATTCATATCCGGCATGGATATCAACTCCAGATTCTTCGTAACGACTCATCCGATACGCTCCTTTCGTTCACGACGTTCTTGTTCGCTTAATGAAGCTAAGTACTTATCTTCATAGTCATACAGTGGGGTGGGGTAATCTCCATTAAAGTAGGCCACTGTCAAACCACCATATGGAGCGTCACCTGCATCTGGAACATTGATTGCCTTAACAAGATTGTCAACTGACAAAAAGTTCAACGAATCGGCACCAATCTTGTCACGCATTTCTGCAACACTATAATGAGCAGCCATTAATTCTGACCGCGTAGAAACGTCAATTCCATAGAAGCAAGGGAATTTAAATGGCGGTGATGAAATTAACATGTGCACTTCTTTAGCTCCCGCTTCCCGAAGCATCTTTACAATTTGTTTCGAAGTGGTTCCCCGGACAATGGAATCATCAACTACTGCCACGCGCTTTCCTTCAACCACCCCGCGAACAGCAGAAAGTTTCATGTGCACTCCCCGTTCACGAAGTTCTTGCGTTGGTTGAATAAAAGTTCTGGCAACATATTGACTCTTAATGAGCCCCATTTCATAAGGCAACCCAATTTCTTCAGCGTACCCGCTGGCCGCGGAGAGTGATGAATTTGGCACCCCAATAACCATATCTGCATCTACTGGATGTTCTTTTGCTAACAACCGGCCCATTCGCTTCCGTGCATTGTGAACGGTAACTCCATGGATAATTGAATCTGGCCGCGCAAAATAAATGTATTCCATAGAACAAATTGCCAACTTGGTGTTCGTCGTATAGTGATCTTCATGAAGGCCATTCTGATCGATAATAATGAGTTCACCTGGTTGAACATCACGAATGAACTTCGCGTTCACAATATCTAAGGCACACGATTCACTCGCAACGACATATGCACCATTTGGTAATTGGCCAATACAAAGTGGTCGAATCCCGTTCGGGTCCAATGCAGCAATCAACCGATCCTTTTGCAATAAGAGAAAGACAAAACCACCCTTAACTTCATTCAAACTCTGTTTCAGTGCCGAAATAAATCCGTCCTGAATGTGTTTTCTGACGAGGTGAATTAAGATTTCCGTATCGGAATCAGATTGGAAAACCGCCCCTTCGTCTTCTAACTGACGACGCAATGTGACAGCATTGGTGAGGTTCCCATTGTGGGCTAAAGCAACATCCCCATCATGGAACCGAAACAAGAATGGTTGGACATTTTGAATAGAATTTCTACCGGCAGTTCCATAGCGAACGTGACCGATAGCCGCATCACCAACCAGGCCATCCAAGTCGGCGGGATTCTTAAATACTTGGGCCAGCAAACCACGATCCCGGTGTTGATACATTTCTTCATGATCAGTGGTCACAATTCCGGCCCCTTCTTGTCCCCGGTGTTGTAGGGTATGTAAACCTAAATATGTTAATTGATTCGCGTGGGGAACGCCAAATACGCCGAATACCCCACATTCTTCATTTAGTCCTTTGATTTCAGCTGGCACGGGAGCGCCTCCTTATATAACTTCTTCAAATCAGTTAGGTTTTCATTCATTTCAGCATTTTGTAAATGAAGTTCTAACCAGTGAGTGTTCGTTACTTGCCCTACGTATTGAGCATCTTGACCCATTTCATTTTCAAAGGTTTCTCTTGCATCTGCTGGGACCGTTACAACTAGACGCCCTGCTGTTTCACTGAAAAGTTGAGCTGCAGTAAGAGAACGTAAATCTAATTGCATCCCGGTTTCTCCTTGGAACAACATCTCAGCAAGGGCAACTCCTAAGCCACCTTCACTAACATCGTGCGCAGCAGTAACGTTACCCGCTACCATTTGTTGATGAAGCTTTTGACAATATTCATGAATTGCTTGTAAATCCAAAGCAGGTAATGTTCCGGAAAGGTCGCCATTCAGCATCTTTTGTAATTCAGATCCCGCATAGCCATCACCAGTTTTACCAATTAGGTAAACTGCGTCGCCAGCATGGGTAGCAAACGATGGGATAACGTGATCCAAGTTCTTGATTAAACCAACCATCCCGACCATTGGGGTTGGATAAATTGCATTGCCATTATTTTCGTTATAGAGAGAAACATTCCCAGAAATAACTGGAGTATCAAAGACCCGACATGCATCCGCCATTCCTTGAATAGAGTGGTGTAATTCCCAGAAAATTTCGGGATCGTTAGGGTCACCATAATTTAAACAATCGGTAATGGCTAATGGTTCTGCCCCGCTAGCAATGATATTGGTCATTGCTTCAGTGACGGCCATTTGACCACCAATTTCTGGATCCAGGTAAACAAAGCGGCCGTTTCCATCAGTGGTCATCGCTAAGCCTTTGTGGTAACCACGAATCCGAATAATTCCCGCATCACTACCAGGACCGGCAACTGTTGAGGTCCGCACTTGGGTATCGTATTGTTGCGTCAACACTTCATCACTAGCGATCGTTGGTTGTTGTAATAATTGACGCAATGTCTTAGCAGGGTTGTCAATGGTTGGTTGCCAAGCTGGTTCGTTCTGAGCTTTTTCAAGACGAGCTGGTTTTTGTTCTTCGCTTGCTTCTTCTAATACGTCATCAGTCAAACTAGCAACTGGAATATGACAAACTTCTTGACCGTCATGATGTAAAACATAATCATGCCCTTCAGTAATTCGACCGATGGTGACAGCATCTAAATCATATTTATCAAAAATCTTCTTAACGTCTTCTTCATGGCCTTTGTTCACACACAGGAGCATCCGTTCCTGAGATTCACTCAACATAATTTCATAAGCTGACATACCAGTTTCTCGTTGAGGAACTAAATCAATGTTCAACTCCATCCCGGACTTACCTTCAGAAGCCATTTCGGCACTGGATGACACAATTCCAGCAGCACCCATATCTTGAATTCCGACTAGCCAGTCAGCATGGTTATGAATCAGTTCCAAACATGCTTCCATCAGTAGTTTTTCCATGAATGGATCACCAACTTGAACGGCTGACCGTTGCGTAGCATTTTCGTCAGAAAAGTCTGCAGAAGCAAATGTGGCACCATGGATACCATCTCGACCAGTTTTAGCGCCCACATACATCACTGCATTACCAATTCCGGCCGCTTTTCCTTTTTGGATATCTTTTTGGTCCATCAGGCCAACGCTCATGGCGTTACATAGGATATTACCTTGATAGCAAGGATCAAAAGTGGTCTCTCCAGCTACCGTTGGAATCCCCATACAATTACCATAGTCACCAATTCCCTTAACTGTATCAGCAACTTTCATCCGCATTTGAGGATCATTTAATTCACCAAAATGTAGTGAGTCCAGCGAAGCAATGGGACGTGCACCCATACTGAAAATGTCCCGGAGGATTCCACCAACACCGGTTGCGGCACCTTGGTATGGTTCAACAGTTGTTGGGTGGTTGTGGCTTTCAGCTTTAAATACCACTGCTTGACCATCATCAATGTCCACAACCCCTGCACCTTCACCAGGTCCTTGCAATACCCGTGCATTTTTATTAGGAAACAGCCGTAATACCGGTTTGGATTTCTTGTATGAACAGTGCTCACTCCACATTGCTGAAAACAATCCAGTTTCAGTAAAGTTTGGTAATCGTCCCAATAATTGGTCGGCAATGTAGTTGTATTCTTTTTCCGTTAAGCTCCAGTCAAGATATGGCTTTTGTTCTTTGATTTCTTCTGGTGTCATCGCTTGTTCCATCGTTTTCCCTCACTATGCTTTAACTGTGCCGTTGAATAATAATGATTTAAAGAGCCGTAACCCATCAGTATTGCCAAGAATTGCTTCGACAGCTCGTTCCGGATGTGGCATCATTCCCAAAACGTTGCCTTGTTCATTAGTAATTCCCGCAATATTTCTGAGTGACCCATTTGGGTTTTCATCCGCATACCGAAAGGCCACCTGATGATGATCCTCTAATTGATCAAGGGTCTGTTGACTGGCTACATAACAACCATCGGCATGTGCAATTGGCAAGTTAATCCGTTCATGGGCCTGGTATTCGCTGGTAAAGAGCGTCTGATTGTTGACAACCTCTAGCGGTACAGTCTTGCAAACAAACTTTTGTCCGTTGTTATGCTTCAATGCTCCCGGTAGCAATCCCGCTTCAGTTAAAATTTGGAATCCGTTGCAGGTCCCAAAGACAGGTTTACCAGCCTGTGCCATTTTAACAACGGCTGGCATAATATTCGTGAACCGGGCAATGGCTCCAGAGCGCAGGTAATCACCATAAGAGAAGCCACCTGGTAGCATCACCGCATCAAAGCCATCTAAGCTATTTTCTCGGTGTGAAACATATTCAACATCAACGTGACAAACCGTGTGCAGTGCTTCATAAAGGTCCACATCACAATTAGATCCAGGAAAAACTACTACTGCAATCTTCATCATCAATCCCCCAGTACTTGGTAGGTGTAAGTTTCCATATTGAAATTAACCAATAATTTAGTAGCAATATCTTTAACAACTGTATCAATCTGATCTGGCGTCGTATCTAAACTGAGGTCAAAGAACTTACCAACTTTTACTGATTCGACTTCTGGATGACCAATTGTGTGAACGGTCTTGGTAATCGTGCCACCCTGGGGATCAAATACAGATTGCTTATAAGTTACAAAAACACGTACATTTACCATTAATCTTCCTCCGCAATTGCCTTCTTCAAACGGTCATAAACTTCATCATAAGTAGTGGTAATATCAGCTAAATTCTTCCGGAAAACATCCTTATCCATATGTGCGTTCGTTTTGATATCCCATAAACGGCAATTGTCAGGAGAAAATTCATCTGCCAAAACTAAAGTGCCATCAGGTAATTTTCCAAATTCTAGTTTAAAGTCCACGAGCTTCATCCCAGCATTAGCGAAAAGTTTGGTTAATAGAACGTTGCATTGCCGTGCTAATGCCCAGCACTTTTGATAATCGTCAGCAGTACATGCCTTGATCGCAATCGCATCTGATTCGTTAGCAAATGGGTCGTCAAGTTCATCGCTCTTATAGAAAGTTTCTTCTACTGGTTGGTCCAAAGGAGTTCCTTCTTCCAAGCCAAAACGTGAAGCAAAGTGACCAGCGATGATGTTGCGGGTGACAAATTCCAAACGGATCATGTCACACTTCTTAACTAATTCTTCTGTATCAGAGAGACGCTTAACAAAGTGAGTAGGGATCCCCTTTTTAATCAGGTATTGGAAAACCAAGGTTGAAATGTCATTAGCAGCGGTCCCCTTACCAGCAAAGTGATCCTTGCGCTTACCATTCAACATGGTTGCTTGATCTAAATAAACTACCCGTAATAATTCAGGGTCATCTGTTGACCACATTTGCTTAGCTTTTCCCGAATACAGTAACTTTTCCATGATTATTAATGCTCCTTTTTTGTATAAAACACGAACTATAATATGGATTTTTAATTAAGTAGTTCGCTAATGATCGTCATAAGCATATCAACTCCTTAGTTAATTGTCAACGTGATTAACCAACTTTATTTAATAAATTATTTTTAATGTTCGTGTTTATGGTGGAAATGGAAAATAAGAAGACCATAACTTTAGTCAAATTACAAACATCAAATGCAAAAAGCGCAGTACAACAACGGGGCCTAGCACTCGGTAAACCGAACGCTAGACCCCTATTGGTTGCTTGTCACATGCAAAAAAGCTCCCAAGATCATTCTCCTGGGAGCTTAAATATATCAATCTTTAGTCTAAGCCAATCCGCTTATAAATATCATCAACATGACGTAAGTGCCAGTGATAATCAAAGGCATCATCAAGGTCTTCCTTGGTTAACTGCTTTTGAATTGTTGGGTCGGCTTCTAGTAATGGACGGAATGGAATTTGTTCAGCCCAGCACTTAGCGGTGTATGGTTGAATTAAATCGTACGCATCTTCACGTGTAATTCCGGAATTAACTAACTTCAGTAAGACACGACCTGAGTAAATCAAGCCAAGTGTCTTTTCCATATTCTTCTTCATCGTTTCAGGGAAGACATCCAAGTTCTTCAAAATCCGGCCGAAACGTTTCAGCATGTAGTCCAACAATGAAGTGGCGTCCGGCAAAATCATCCGTTCTGCACTGGAGTGAGAAATATCTCTTTCGTGCCATAGTGATACATCTTCATATGCAGGAACCATGTAACCACGTAATACTCGTGCACATCCGGTGATGTTTTCTGAGCCAATTGGGTTCCGCTTGTGAGGCATTGCGGAGGATCCCTTTTGACCCTTGGCAAAGTGTTCTTCTACTTCATGAATTTCGGTCCGTTGCAAGGAACGAATTTCAGTAGCCATTTCTTCCAAACTAGTTCCTACCAGAGCAATCGCAGCAATGTAAGCAGCATGAAGGTCACGTGGTAGTACTTGGGTTGAAATTTCTTGTGGACGAATGCCTAACTTATCGCAGACGTACTTTTCAACAAATGGGTCAACTTCGGCAAAGGTACCAACCGCACCCGAAATCTTCCCAGCTTCAACGCCCTTAGCAGCTTCATCAAAGCGTTTCTTATTCCGCTTCATTTCTGAATACCACCGAGCTGCCTTTAAGCCAAAAGTCGTTGGTTCCGCATGAATACCATGGGTCCGTCCCATACAAACGGTGTACTTATACTTTTCGGCCATTTCTTTCAGCACATCCATAAAGTTATCAATATCTTCACGAAGAAGGTCATTGGCTTTCTTTAACCGGTAACCTTGGGCAGTATCAACAACGTCAGTACTGGTCATTCCATAGTGAACCCACTTCCGTTCTGGCCCTAATGACTTTGAAACGTCACGGGTAAAGGCAATTACGTCGTGGTGGGTAACAGCTTCAATTTCTGCAATACCCTCTACGGAAAACTTCGCATTTTTCTTAATCTTTTCTACGTCTTCAGCAGGAATGTGACCTAATTTGCTCCAAGCTTCATCCGCTGCAATTTCGACTTCCAACCAGCATTGGTACTTGGTTTGGTCGCTCCAAATGTGTTTCATTTCAGGACTTGTATAACGATCAATCATTAGTTAAAATTCCTTTCTTTTTATCAATAATTCCATTCTATACTGTTTTCAATTGTTTGTGGGAACTAATTCTCCCAAATTCCGCTATCTTCAATTTCACGTAACGTTTGATCAAAATCATCGGTAAGGATCGTGACGTGTCCCATCTTCCGATTATGACGAACTTCCGCTTTACCATAATCATGATAATGCCAATTAGGGTGTTGAGTGATTTGTTGGCGCACCTTTTCAACATGTTGCCCCAGAACATTAACCATGACCACCGGTTTCAGCAGTTCAATTTTGGGTAGTGGCCAGTTACAGATGGCCCGATTATGAATCGCAAATTGGGAAAAATTACATGCTTCGATGGAATAATGCCCTGAATTATGCGGACGAGGTGCTAATTCATTGATGTAGATCTGGTCGTCTTGTCCAATAAACATTTCTACTCCCAGAATTCCCCGCAGATCGATTGCTTTGGCAATTTGAGTCGCCATAGCTTCCGCCTTTGCACGTAATTGAGGACTAATACGTGCCGGAACAATGCTAATATGTAAAATTTCGTGATGGTGGATATTTTCGGAAACCGGGAAAGTTGTAATGTCACCATTCTCGTTTCTAGCAACCATCACTGAACATTCCATCCGAAATGGAACCCAGCCTTCAAGAATACAATTACCGGTTTGCAGAATTCCTTCACATTTGGCCAGATCCGCAGCGCTGTGAAGCACCTCTTGACCATGGCCATCATAACCGCCTTCACAGGTCTTCAAAACACTTGGGTAACCAATTTTTTCAATCGCTGTTTCTAATTCTGCACGGTTGTGGACCGGCATAAATGGTGCCGTCTTCAGACCAGCATGATGCAAAAACGTCTTTTCCCGAATCCGGTCTTTAGTAGTGTATAGCAAGTGTGTCCCTTGAGGAACATATGAAGTGTCAGCTATATCTTCCAACGCATTTAAATCAACATTTTCAAATTCATAGGTTAAAACATCAGACCGATCAGCAAGCTGCTGAATTGCTTGCACATCTTCATAGGGAGCCACAATTTGATCATCCGCAACCTGACCAGCAGGGCAATGCGGAGTTGGATCCAAAATAATGACCTTCATACCAGTCTGTTTAGCGTCAAGTGCCAACATTTGCCCTAACTGGCCACCACCAATGATGCCAATTGTGGAACCTTGTTGAATCATCTTAGTCAAGGTGCGCCCCGCTTTCTTTAGCTTCGTCATGCATTTGCTGACGATATTGCACAATCTGTTGTTGGATTTGTGGATCAGTAACTCCTAAAATTTGCAGAGCTAATAGTGCGGCATTTTTAGCCCCTGCTTTACCAATCGCTGTCGTGGCCACAGGAATTCCTGCAGGCATTTGCACAATTGATAAGAGGGAGTCCATCCCACCAAGTGCCCGTGTTTGACCAGGAATTCCAATAACCGGTAATGGAGTGTTAGCGGCAACCATTCCTGGCAAGTGTGCTGCACCACCAGCACAAGCAATAATCACTTTGGTGCCATTTTGAACCGCATTTTTTGCAAAAGCGAACATTTCATCTGGCATCCGGTGTGCAGAGATAACGTTCTTGTCATAATCAACACCAAACTGATCTAAAATCAGACAAGCTTCTTTAACTGTTGGCCAATCTGATTTACTACCCATAACAACACTGATTTTACTCATGACTAAATTCCTCCTTAAGCCTCCTTAAGGGTACCAAAGTTTTTGATGGAAAACAAGAACAATATAATATATTTAAATCGTTTTGTTCGTTTATATTTAAATTGCTAATAAATAAGCGCGACAGACTACTAAATCCATCGCGCTTTATCGTTCTATTCTATTTAACTAGCTTACCATTAACCAATACATGCCGAACATCATCCCGGTGTACTTGATATAGTAGCCGTTCAAAACGATTATCAGCATTGTCAGTCACCTGTTGGAAACGTTCCTGAACAATTTGTAAGTCGGCTTGATAACCCGGTTTAATTGCACCAATTGGCAAGTGCAAACTCTTGCCACCACCTACAGTTGCCAGGTAAAAGGCATTCTTCATACTAATCCGCGAACCAGCCACTCCCTGATCTTCTGGAGCAACACCGTCTTGGCGAATCTGCGATGACATAACTGCTTGACGAATATTGTCATAAATGCTTGGTGAATATCCACCTGAAATGTCAGTACCCATGCCAACCTTAATTTTGTCATGCAGAAGCTCTTTAACCGCCATGATTCCATTGCCAAAATAAACATTGGAAATCGGGCAATGTGCTAATGCTGTATCTCGCTTTTTAACTAACTTACGGTCTGTCGCAGTCAACTGGGTAGCATGTGCCATGACCGACTTATCCGTTAATAGTCCAAACTGATCTAGCACTTCTGCATCGTGTTTACCAAACCGTTCAATTGCATAGTGATGTTCCCAAACACTTTCACTTAGGTGTGACTGAATCGGTAAATCATACTTATGCGCTAATTGACCTAGCCCACGCAATGTTTCGTCGGTACACGAAGGTACAAAACGAGGCGTAATCACCGGAATTGGAGCTAATGTATTCCCTGACCCAAGATCCGTTAGCTGGTGAATAAAGCTTTCAGTATCTTCAATCGCAGTCTCACTAGATTCATCACGATAAAAAGCGGGCGTTTGATCAGGGTTATCCACTGCCACCCGTCCAATTAAGCTCCGTAATCCCTGACGCATACATTCACGTGCCAGGATTAAATTAGCCTGGTTATGGATGGTTCCAAAGAATAACACTGTGGTGGTTCCATTATTCAGCAATTCTTGAACCAACGTTGGGTATACTTGTTCAGCAAAGGCAGGGTCACGATACTTGGCTTCCAATGGAAAAGTATAGTGTTGCAGCCAATCCTCTAATGGCAAATCTAGCGCTAATCCAGCATTAGGCCATTGTGGAGCGTGCACGTGTAGGTCAATAAACCCTGGTAGGATCACTTGGTCATCCGCGGCTTTGATTAATCGTCCCTCTCGCTGGGCTTGTTGAACAATCCCAGCATATTCTCTATCACCGGGTTCAACAATGCGGTCAATAATTCCCTGTTGATCAACGCAAATTAATGCTTGCGTGTGTAATTCAACCTGGTCTCGATCAACGGATGAATAATAATCACCCTGAATAACCTGTGCTATCATGATGTTCTCCTTTTAGAATAGTCCTGTGATCGTTCCATTCTCGTCAATGGTCATGTTGACCGCAGCCGGTGTTTTGCCTAAGCCAGGCATCGTCATCATATTACCAGCTAACGCAACGATAAATCCGGCACCTAATTTTGGAACAAGTTCCCGAATATGGAAAGTAAATCCTTCCGGAGCACCTAATTGATTCTTATCGTCAGTAAATGAATATTGCGTCTTAGCAATGCAGACTGGAAGGTCATTCCAACCAAATTCCGTAAATTGACGGAGCTGCTTTTTCGCTTTATTGCTGAACGAAACATCCTTAGCACCATAGACCTGTGTAGCAATCGTCCGAATTTTTTCTTCAGGGGTTTGGTCTAAAGTGTATAGTTCGTGGAATTCACTTGGTTGATCAGCAAGTTTAACAACTTCTTTTGCCAAGTCTAAAGTACCATCACCACCCTTAGCCCAGGCATCAGCGATGACGACGTTAACACCCAGTGCCCGACAATTATCTTCAATCATCTTGATTTCGGCATCGGTATCGGTAACAAAGTGATTAATTGCGACTACTAATGGAATACCAAACCGTTGCATGTTCTTGATATGCCGGTTTAAGTTTGCCATCCCCTTCTTTAGTTCAGGAAGGTTTTCGTTCTTTAGTGCAGCTAATTCAGCACCGCCATTGTATTCCAGAGCACGAACGGTAGCTACAATCACCATTGCATCAGGAGTCTTTCCCAAGACTCTTCGTTTAATGTCCAAGAACTTTTCTGCACCGAGATCGGCACCGAATCCGGATTCAGTTACTGTGTAATCTGCTAAGTTCATGGCTGCTTGAGTAGCCAAAACAGAGTTACAACCATGTGCAATGTTGGCAAATGGTCCACCATGAATAATCGTTGGGGTATGGTCTAGTGTTTGGACAAGGTTAGGCTTAATAGCATCCTTCAAAAGAATTGTGATGGCATCTTCGAATCCTAATTGACTTACGGTCACTGGAACCTTATCGCGGGTGTAGCCAACTACAATTCGGCCAACCCGGCGCTTGAGGTCCATCAAATCAGTTGACAAACAAAGAATTGCCATCAATTCTGAAGCAGCAGTAATGTCAAACCCAGTTTCCCGAGGAATACCTTGCATGACACCGCCTAATCCAGTTACCACGTTCCGGAGTGCCCGATCATTGACATCTTCAACCCGTTTCCAAATAATCCGGCGTGGATCCAGACCCAATTCATTATCACGCATAATATAGTTGTCCACGAGGGCTGCCAACGTGTTGTTGGCGCTGGTTAAGGCGTGTAGGTCTCCAGTAAAGTGCAGGTTAATGTCTTCCATTGGCACCACTTGGCTGTATCCACCACCAGTAGCACCACCTTTGATCCCAAAGACCGGTCCCATGGATGGTTCACGCATTGCGATGATGGTTTGGTGGTTAAGCTTGTTAAGCGCGTCTCCCAATCCTACTAATACTGTCGATTTTCCTTCACCAGCCGGTGTCGGGTTAATCGATGTTACTAATACCAGCTTGTGTTTTTTATTGTCGTTCTTTTTTAATGGGAGATTTAGCTTTGCCTTGTACTTACCGTATTGTTCAATATCGTCTTCAGATAAACCAATTTTTTCAGCAATCTTAGTAATTGGTTCCATTGTGGCTTGGTCAGCAATTTCAATATCTGTCAGCATTAGTAGGTTCCTCCTTACACATTTAGCAAAACAAGAACTATATCTTTAAATAATTTGATATAGTTCGTAAATACATACATAGAATAATAGATTTATCTGCAAATGTAAATACTTATTTTTTCACCATTTCAGGTCCGCGCCGTTGTTTTACCTGTTTAACACCAAAAATATCCAATAAGAAAGTGAAAATTGGCACACCAACAATTAGGCCCCATGTTCCCCATAAATGTTCGGCAACTAATAAGACAACGAAGGTGTAAAAAATAGGCAATTCAGTACGGCTTGACATGAATTTAGGATTAAGAATATAGGCTTCAAGAGCATGGATCACCATGATCATAATGATAATGTAAATCACATCACGAATACCGCCAACTTGATAACCAACGAGGCTGAGCGGTACTAAAGAAATGATGACTCCAGCAACAGGAACCAGGCTCAGAACAAACACCATTAGTCCTAGAGCAAAAATCTGGGGCATCTTCATAAATGACAAACAAATCATCGTTAGCGCCGTGTTACAAATCGCAATAAAGAATTGTGCTTCTAACACCACTCCAAAAGTATTTACGAAGGTCTTACCGAAATAATAAATGTCACCAAACAGCCAGTTTAAATATTTGGTTTCTAAAAACTGTCGTGAAAAATCTTCCATTTGTTGCAATTCAATCGTGTAGAAGAAGCTTAAAATCAATGACATGAATACTGCAATTGTTAGCGTCCCAATCCTGGTTAACGTATCTACCGCAAAATTCATCCCGTGTTTTGCCTGATCAATCAGCGTTGACGTGCTGACGTAACGGTTAACGTAGCGCATCAACCATTTCATGTCATCACTTTGATAGAATTTGACCATTGAGTTAACCATTTTTACAATTTCATTGATTAGCATTGGCAAATAGTCGGTAACAACATAATAAATCCCAAAAATGAGAATGATGTACGTGACGATTACAATAACGACCGTTGGAATCTTCGGTACCCATCGTTGAATCAACCGGACCCAGTGAACTATCAAATAGGTAAAGATAAACGTCAATAGGATGGTGTTCATCATTCCCCGTGCAAGATAAAGAACCGCAATGAGCAATATCAATACCACCGTGCGGTGTAAGTGGACATTTCCCGTAAACTTTGCCCAAGCATTTTCCATTTTTTCACACCCTTTGTTGCATACTAGTTCAATTTTAACAGACCTGTATCAAATGTAAAAAGTATTCACGGCGAATCATCAGAACGTGTAAAATAAAGTTATGAGTAAGATTTTGGAGGATTAAGTCGTGAAGAAAACCATTTTTGAAAGACAGTACCTGCCACTTTTTGTAACTTTATTTGGCCTTTACTTAGCTATTTCATACTGGCCGAGTGTGGCCAAATTTATTGGTCACGTATCCCATGCCACCATTCCGCTTTTAGTAGGGGCCGTCCTGGCTTACATTATTAATATTCTCCTTAATCAATGGGAACATCTCTACGAGAAGTGTTTCCCGTCCAGTCAGGCCCAGGGGTTAAAGCGCGGGATCTGTATTGCACTTTCTTATATTTCAATTGTGGTGATTCTGGGACTAGTACTTTGGCTAGTAATTCCGGAAGTTGTAGCCTGCGTAAAGTTATTGTTAGCTCATCACAGTCGGCTGATCCAACGAGCTGTGAAATACCTATCTAGTCACTCCTTTAAGTACATTGATCCAAATAAGATTAACTGGTCGGCCATTGTTAAAGAAGCTTCAGCCGGTGTGGGTGGAACCTACCAAGTAGTCAAGCAGGCCGCTTCCCGCATCATCACATTCGGTACAACTTCCATCATTGCTATTTTCTTCTCAGTTTACTTACTGGTTTTCAAAGAAATGCTTCGACGGCAATTTAACAAATTAGTTGACCTTTGGGTGCCCAAAGCAAAGGGCCAAATCATGTATATCATTAACGTCTTCGACTCCAGTTTCAGCGGTTATATTAGCGGCCAGTGCAAAGATGCCGCGATCCTTGGGATTTGCTGTTTCATCGGAATGACCATTCTCAGGTTGCCATATGCCTATATGATGGGAGCAGTTACAACCGTTACCGCCCTCATTCCGATTATTGGAGCCATTCTTGGTGCTTCTGTCGGTATTATTATTATCTTTGCCGTATCACCGGTTAAGGCTTTAATTTTTCTAATCTTTATTATTGTTTTACAACAGCTAGACAACCGTATTACCTATCCGATTGTGGTTGGTAAATCCATTGATTTGCCAAGCGTCTGGTTATTCGTAGCGGTTATGGTTGGTGGCGGTGTCTCTGGAATCCTCGGGATGATGTTTACTGTGCCACTATTCTCTGCACTTTACCGGATTATTCGTGATAGAGCTGCACTGCGTGCCTCTTCTTCAGATAAATAAATCATTCTGCTTCTTAGCGATTTTTTAAGATGGGTGTATAATAATTACTTGTTTAATATAAGAAAGAAGGAAACCCACACATGTTAGAAAAGACGTTCTACAAGCAATTGTTGAGTCGTTCATTCACTATTCCAGTTAAAATTGTTTTTTGGGATGGCAAGAGCGTTAACTACGGTGATGGTGAACCACAAGTTACCATTACCTTTAAGGAAAAGATTCCAATTAAGGAAATTACTCGGAACGCCTCAATTGCCCTTGGTGAAGCTTACATGGACCACAAAATTGAAATTGACGGCAGTATCCAAAAATTAATTGAATCTGCTTATGAAAGTGCCGACAGTTTCATGCGGAGTTCCAAGTTCCGCAAGTTCTTGCCAAAGCAAGGTCACTCTGAAAAACAAAGTGAGGACGATGTACAAAGCCACTATGATGTTGGTAATGACTTCTACCGTCTCTGGTTGGATGATACCTTAACCTATTCTTGCGCTTACTTTACCGACGGCAATCACGATGACCTTAAAGCCGCTCAATTAGCTAAGGTTCACCATATTTTGCAAAAGTTGGATCCAAAACCTGGCAAAACGCTTTTAGACATTGGTTGTGGCTGGGGAACACTAATGCTTACTGCCGCTAAAGAATATGGCTTAAAAGTAACTGGGGTAACACTTAGTGAAGAACAATATCAATTAGTACAAAAACGAATTGATGAAGAAGTCCTGAGCAACGTTGCTGAAGTAAAACTAGTTGATTATCGTGAACTTGGTGATCGTCAATGGGATTACATTACTTCAGTCGGAATGTTCGAACACGTTGGTAAGGAAAACCTTGGTATTTACTTTAAAGATATCGCTAAATACTTAGCTGACGACGGAGTAGCTCTGATTCACGGGATTACCCGCCAACAAGGTGGCGCCTACAATGGTTGGATTAACAAGTACATCTTCCCAGGTGGTTACGTTCCAGGTCTTGCCGAAATGGTTGACCACATTGAAGAAAACAAACTGCAAATTGCTGATATTGAAATGCTCCGGCGGCATTATCAACGGACTCTAGAAATCTGGGATCAAAACTTTAATGCTCACCGTGACCAAATTACTCAGATGATGGGTGACCGGTTTACCCGGATGTGGGATCTTTACCTCCAAGCATGTGCCGCTTCATTTGAATCAGGTAATATCGATGTTATCCAATACCTAATTACTAAGGGTGCCTCTGGTAAGAACTTACCAATGACTCGTAATTACATGCTTGAAAAATAAGTAATAAAAAGGATTGCTCGTTTGAGCAATCCTTTTTAATTACTTCATCATCTTCATTAATTCTTTTTGCACCAGTGGAAATTTCTGGTAACCATCATCACTCAGAAAATGACCGCCAGTTGGTTGAACAATTAACTTCGCGCCGAGATGGTTGGCTACAGCAACGCTGTATTGATATGGTGCAATTGGATCATTTTGCGCAGTAATCACCGTTGCTTGATTCAGCTTTTCCTTCACATTTTGATAATCAATTTCTGGCGTCACAAAGCCATTCAATTGCGGATAATTAGGGAGGGGCTTGGCAAATGCACCCACTAGAATTAAGTTCACCTGCTTTAAAGCATGCCGTTCCACAAACCGCATTGCCGCAATACACCCTAGGCTATGTGCAACAATTGTAATTCCAGATTGACCATCTTCATGCGGAATCTGATCGTCAATTGCAGCTTGCCACTCTTGAGAGTCAGGAGCAAATGGATTGGGAAGCCAAATACGGTCCAATTCAATAGCGGGTGCAATAGCTTCTTCTAACCACGGGAACCAATCATCATCACGCGTGGACGTCCCATGAATTAAATACGCTTTTTTCATTTTTTCACCTTCGATATATATAAACGGCCACAAACATTCGTGAATTTCGAACGCTTGTGGCCAACTGATTTTTTTAATTCTTTATACCCCAACAGTAATTGAGAGTAACCATACTACTGCTAAACCAACAATCACTGATGATAACATCGATCGGGTAAAGTAAGCCACGAGCCCTACACAAACGGCCGCTACTAAATAGCTTGCCAGACCATACACCGTGAAAGAATTGCCAAATAAGTGAATGTGATCAACAACTAATCGATACTTAGAATCAACAAAGATTCCTTTCACGACTAGGGCAGTAAACAAGCTCACTGGAACATATTTCATCCATTCATTGAACCATTCCGGAATCGGTCGGTTGGTAAAGAACCGCATTGGAAAATAACGAGGAATGAATGCTGCCATTGCTGAAATGACAATTACAATCAAGTGGTATGTTAAATTGTGATGACTTGGTACTAAAGATGCCAGTACTAAACTATTCGCCATATTAACCATTACTTATCTCCATCATTAAGTTCAGAATTGAGTTTCTTTTCTTCATCCGGCGCGTTATCGCCTTCCATATCCTCAACTGTAGTTTTGGTAATCCGCGGTCGCTTAATTTTACTCAAAATCCACGTTTTATCTGGATGTTTAGAATGCTTACGAACCTGGTTTTCAATTGCAAAACCAATTAAGGAAGTTACTAACGTTGAACAAATAATCCCAATTGTATTTTTAGTCAGCAACAAGAAGAAGAACGACGTAATTACAGATAGCAAGCAAATCAACAACGTAATGTTATTTTGAATTTGCATCACGATCATATAAATAAACAGCGCCGTTAATGCGAAATCAACAATGGTTAAATCAATCAAAACAGCACTTCCGATTAAGCCACCAATCAGATTCCCGGTCGCCCACGAAATCAATGAATAGTGTTCAACCATTAATGCGTCACGCGTGGTCCAATTTTTATCAGTCGCAAATTTTAGATAATTAACAGCATAATTTTCATCATTCATCGATGCTGAAAATAATAAGACGAACCGTTGTGACTCGTTACGAAAGTATTTTGATAAACTTGATCCTAGCAATGCATAACGCAATTCCAAGAAGAACAATGTCATAAAAATACTGGAAACCGGTGCATCTAAAACCAATAGAGACGCCAAAATAAATTGTGCTCCACCGGAAAACACCATTACAGATACTAACAACGTCAATAAGAAATTCATCCCAGCCGCGTGAAGTAGGATCCCACACGCAATCCCAATTGGGAGGTAACTAAGACAAAGCGGCATGGCAATCCCTAAATTTTCCAGCCATGGCTGTTTTTCTGGATTAATTTGATGGGCTTTCTGTGGCAATGAACAATCCTCCAAAAGATATGAAGTCACTTGAAAAAATTACTGATCACAATCTTGCTGACGCAAAATTATATCCTTAAATAGTTTATCATATTTAAAATTTGCTGAATATCTAGTGTAAGCTCTTACATTTAATTAATTATTTAAGAATTTATTAAAATAAGGTTTCAAGCCATCCTAAAATACCGGAACGATTTACTTCTTCTGCAGGATACGCCCCAATTTGCAGTGGTTGACCATTAATGTTGGTTAACCCTTTAAATGTAATTTTACCAACACTGTTATTCTTCTTTAGTGGTGCTTTTAACCCCTGGTCACCGCGATATGCCTTACTTGCAACTAATTGTGGCTTGATTGTTTGACCTTTAGGTTGCCAAACAGTGACATTTTGCTTGGCTTGAACTGCAACCTGCCGTTTTTGACCATGTTCAACATTCACCCGCAACGATTGCTTTCCATTATTAGGAGTCCACTTGGTAAACACTTCCTGGTAAACTTCTTTAGTTTGAGTAAACCGATCACCAGCATGCATCACAACGGTAATAATCCGATGTCCATTATAAACCCCTGTAGATGCGAGACATTGCCCTGCTTTGTCTGAGGTACCGGTTTTTAAACCATCTACTTTAACTTGGCGTGGTGCATTGGAATTCCCAGCTAACAATTCATTTCCGTTCTGATAAGTTTTTCCGTCCCACTTCAAAACCCGTTGTTTAGTAATTTTTAAAATGGATGGATAGTTGTTAATGAGGTAGCGAGAAAGTTTGGCAACATCGCGGGCAGTCATCTCGTTTTCAGCCGAACCAGCAGTTCGTGCAAGTTTAAAGCTTGCCATATCTTTATTTTCCAGACCAACCCCATTATATAACCGATAATTAGATAAACCAATGCGTTGCGCTTCAGCGCCCATTTGTTGAACAAACTGTTGCGTATTTTTGCCTTCCGCACGACTAAGTGCAATGGTAGCCGCATCACCAGATTTAATTAGCGCAGCATCAGTCAATTCTTTAACGGTATAGCTTTTTCCAGACTGAAGCGGCACGTTGGAATAACCGCTTGCCCTTGATAGTTTGGCTTCAGCGGGGGTAATTTTGACTTGGCTAGACCATTTTAAGCGTCCGACATAAATCTCATGCTCAATAACTGCAATAGTAAGCAGTTTACTCATTGAAGCTACCGCTAATCTTTTATCGGCATTCTGCTGGTACAAAACTTGCCCCGTCTGTGCATCAACAGCAATCGCTGCATTTGCGGCAACTGCTGCTTTTCCTGAAGTTGGATAACTAACTATGCCACAGATCATTAATAGGCTTAGAAAGGTGTATATGATCAAATGTCTAATGTGTTTGAGCATTATTCTTTTTTGAATCTCCTTGTTTGGTTGGTAACGTTACGATAAAAGCAGTCTCATGATCATCAGATTTAACTTGTACCGTTCCATGATGCAAATCAACAACACTTTTGACGATTGCAAGGCCCAAACCAGTGCCACCGGTAGCTTTGGAACGGGAAGCTTCAACCCGGTAGAAACGCTCGAAAAGATGGGCAATGGATTCTTTAGGGATTGGTTCTCCATCATTAGCTACTGAAACAACTACATTATCACCATGTTGTTGAGCATTAAGTTTAATGTAACTAGCACCGTGTCCATATTTGATACCATTGGCAACTAAATTACTAAAGACCCGTCCTAATTTTTCTGGATCGGCATCAATCATTAATGGTGACGGTGTTGTTTGAGATGAAACTTGTATTCCCTTATTTTCGCCTTCTAATTCGAAACTTGCACTTACCTGTTCTAGGAGTTGTCCAAGATCGACCGACATAATATTAACAGGTGCCCCGTGCTGTTGAACCTTAGTATATTCAAAGAGGTCTTCCACCATATTCTTCATTTGCTTAGCCTTTTCATAAGCAATGTGTGAGTATTTCAGGATGTCTTCTTCAGAATGATACTGTTTATCTTCAATTAACCGCAGGTAGCCAATAATACTGGTTAATGGGGTCCGCAAATCATGGCTAACATTGGTAATTAATTCATCTTTGGACTTTTCAATTTGCCGTTCATCATTCATTGACTGTACTGCACTATCAACCAGTGCGTTAACACTCGTTACCACGTTTTGAGTACGTCCCTTGAGCCGAAACGGAATCCGATGGTCCAGGTGCCCTTGGGCAATGTAATGAAGTTCTTTAATAATATGGTTGATTTGGTATTGATGGTACCGTCGTAACAGGCGCCACCAGACAACAAAAATATCAATGACGATAAAGATCACAATGACGATCCGTTGATATGACCAAATTTGGGTTTGCAGCGGTCCTATCTTTAATGATTGTTTAATAATAAAAATCCCACTAGCCACGCCTTGATTAGTTTGAATCACATTTTGGATGATAATAATCAGCGCTAAATTAATTAGTACCAACAAAATTACCGTGATGATTCCCTCAAAAAAGAGCGCACCCTTTTCACGTGCAGTTAATTTCAACATTCTATCCCCAATTCTTTAAATTCACGCCTCATTATACCATTAGATTGTTTATCTCTAAAAAATCAACTAAAAAAGAGCACGATGGCAGTGACCTTTCACTCACCATCAAGCTCCTTCAAACACATTAATGGGCCTCCACTTTATAACCAACACCCCAAACGGTTTCAATGACTTTTTCACCGCCTGTTGCTGCTTCAATCTTATCCCGCAAGTGGCTCACATGAACCATGACCGTTTTTGCAGAAACCACAGATTCTTGTTGCCAAACTCGTTCAAAAATATCATCGGCTGAGAATACCCGGTTAGGATGAGATGCTAATAGATAAAGAATCCCAAATTCGAGGGCAGTTAATTGAATCGTATCCCCTTTAATCGTTTTGACTTCATGGGAATCCTTATTAATTTGCAGTGGGCCTACATTTAAAATATCTGGTTGGTCATTAGTCATTTGACCTTCACTGCGCCGTAACAATGAACGTACCCGTGCCATTACCTCAAGTGGATTGAATGGTTTCGTGACATAATCATCCGCTCCGGTAATGAGCCCTTGGATCTTGTCCATATCCGCTGTTTTGGCAGATAGAACCAGAATCGGAATAGAAGAATCCTTGCGAATTCGTTTAATAACTTCCATTCCGTCCATTTCTGGCATCATCAGGTCAAGAATAACTAAGCCAATGTCTGGAGTGGTGTTTAACTTAGTTAACGCATCCTTGCCATTGTAGGCAGCAACAGGTTCATATCCTTCATTACGAACATAGATCTCAAGCAATTGAACGATTTCCTTATCGTCATCTACAACTAATATTTTCATCGTGGTTCCCCCTCTAGCGAGAATATAACTGCTTTAATTATACACTGTTCATCATAATAATTCCCCAGATCCAGAGTGGCTTTACCAATTATTTACTTTGCAAAAGAAAAGCTGTGACGCGGTCACAGCTTTTTTAATGTCAAATTTTATTTGTAGTTTGGAGCCGTCTTCGTGATCTGAACATCGTGCGGATGAGATTCACGTAAACCAGCATTAGTAATTTGAACAAATTGGGCTTTGTCAATTAAGGTTTGAATGTCAGGAGCACCACAGTATCCCATACCAGAACGTAAGCCACCAACCATTTGGAAAATAATGTCAGCAACATCACCCTTGTATTCAACCCGGGCTTCAATTCCTTCTGGAACAAGCTTGTTAGCTTCGTTAACCCCACCTTGGAAGTAACGATCAGAAGAACCATGAGATTGTGCCATCGCACCAACAGATCCCATTCCACGGTATGCTTTGTACTTCTTACCATTGTCTTCAAAGACTTCACCAGGTGCTTCAGTAGTACCAGAGAACATTGAACCAAGCATTACGGCATTACCACCGGCTGCTAAGGCCTTTACAATGTCACCAGAGTACTTAATACCACCGTCAGCGATGATGGTTTTACCATACTCACGAGCAACTGAAGCTGCATCATAAATGGCTGTAATTTGAGGGACACCAACACCAGCTACTACCCGTGTTGTACAAATAGAGCCAGGTCCAATACCAACCTTGACTACGTCGACTCCAGCATCGAAAAGTGCCTTGGTTCCTTCAGCAGTTGCCACGTTACCAGCAATTAAAGTGACGTCTGGGAAGTGATCACGAATTTCAGCGATCTTCCGTAATACACCAGCAGAATGACCGTGTGCGGTGTCAATTACAATCGCATCAGCACCCGCTTTTAGCAGAGCTTCAGCCCGTTCGAAGGTGTCGGAAGTTACCCCAACGGCAGCAGCTACTAACAAGCGATTTTGATCATCAGTAGCAGCTTTGTCAAAGTTACCAGCAAGAGAAACACCCTTGACAGTTGATACTTCACCAGCTTGCGCTTGGATGGACATGTTCTTGTGGACAACACCCATTCCACCTTGTAAAGCCATGGCAATTGCCATTGAGCTTTCAGTAACGGTATCCATACCAGCACTGATAAATGGTACATTTAGCTTAATATTCTTCGCTAATTGCACACTCAAATCAACTTCGTTCGGTAAAACGTGACTTTCTGCAGGAATTAAGAGTACATCGTCGAAGGTTAAACCCTTTTTTGCGAACTTTGTATCCCAATTTGACATCAAATATACACTCCTTTATGAATTTTGTTAGTATTTAACCTACTAGGAAATTCACTTCAGGTCAAGGAAAATTTGATAAAATCTAAAAATTATTTTTTCGTTCGTGGCTGACCAGCAAAGACGTTATTAACAATGTTGAACCTTGTCCGTAAGTACAGATCAGCACCAAAAATAACAATCCCTAAGATAATGTAAACCCACTTATTGGTTTGAGGATTGATACTGTTTGGTAAGAAGGCTGTCACTGTATAGATACCAATCCAAATTGCAAAAGCAACTACGATCATACCGATACGCATCCATAAACTACGTTGAACAACCTTACCAGTCTTCTTATCCTTGTATGGTGCCATGATTTTAGCAATGTACCCGAATAATAATCCACCGGCGATGGCAACAATCAAAATTGCGGTTAATCCAGAACTACCATAGTGACCATTTTGACTAAGTGAGTTTGGGTTAATAAATGAAATTAAACCAAACATAAATGAGAAGATTGCAAAGAACATCATCCCATTATCCAGGGCTAATAATCCAAAGTTATTGTTGCCTTGAACTGTTGGTTCCTTCTTCTTAGGATTCAATAATTCATCTACATAGGTAGTGGGGGTACCAAACATTGCTTTTGCAGTTTGTCCCTTTTTCTGACCTTCTTGTAATTTGGCAACCGTCTCATTGATCCAGTTTTCCTTCTTATCAGCAGCAACCTTTTTAGCGTCTAACTGTTTGTTAAGCTGGTACATAAACTCTTCATTCTTACGAGTCAGTCCATATTCGCTAAATAACTTTCCAGCTTCTTTATTATTTTCTTTAATGTATTGCTTTTGCCGTTGTCCAGCAGCAGCGTTCCGTGGTTGTTCGCTCACGATGTAACTCCTCTCTTATCCGTTAATTATCAATTAGACATTGAAGCGGAATTCAACAATGTCTCCATCCTGCATCACGTAGTCTTTACCTTCCAGACGCAGTTTTCCAGCTTCCTTCACCTTAGCAGCAGAACCTAATTTATCCAGATCATCAAAGCTCATTACTTCAGCACGAATAAAGCCTCGTTCAAAGTCAGAGTGAATAATCCCTGCAGCTTGTGGTGCCTTAGTCCCCTTTCGGTATGTCCATGCCCGAGTTTCAGGACCACCTGCAGTAAAGAAGGTTTCAAGTCCCAATAATTTATAAGCTGCCCGAATTAAGCGGTTCAAACCTGGTTCCTTAACGCCTTCCATTTCAAGGAAATCAGCTTTTTCATCATCATCCATTTCTGCAATTGATTCTTCAGCTGCAGCGGCAACCCCAATAACTTTACCTTCACCATTGACATGTTCCTTAATGGCGTCCATGTACTTATTAGCATCAGGATCTGCCATATCTTCTTCAGCAATGTTAGCAACATAAAGGACAGGCTTAGTCGTTAATAAGAACAATCCCTTCACAATCTTTTGTTCGTCTTCAGTAAAGTCGATTGTTCGTGCACTCTTTCCATCTTCCAAAACTGGTTTAATCTTGTTTAAAACGGCAAGTTCTGCTAATGCGTCTTTATCACGTCCCTTAGCAGCACGTTGAACCTTGCCTAAACGATTATTAACAGATTCAAGGTCAGCCATGATTAATTCCAGGTTAATGGTGTCGATATCTTCAATTGGATCAACTTTACCAGTTACACTAGTAATGTCATCATCGTCAAATGCCCGAACAACGTGCACAATCGCATCCGTTTGACGAATGTTTTCCAAGAACTTATTACCAAGCCCTTCCCCTTTAGATGCACCCTTAACAATTCCGGCGATATCGGTAAATTCAAAGGTGGTTGGAACAATCTTTTTTGAAGGAATTAGTTCATTAATTCGGTCGAGACGTGGGTCTGGCACTTCAACCATCCCAACATTAGGATCAATTGTGGCAAAGGGGTAGTTAGCCATTTCGGCTCCCGCTTTAGTAATTGCGTTAAATAATGTGGACTTACCAACGTTTGGTAAACCGACAATTCCTGCTGTTAATGACATTTTAAATTCACGTTCCTTTTTTAATTTTCTTGGTCTGCTTTTTCAAGCACTTTCTTTAGTCGCTTATCAAAATTATACCGACTCATCATCACAATGTGACCACAACCTGTACATTGGATCTTAATGTCGGCGCCAACCCGGATAATTTGCCACCGGTTAGTGCCACAAGGGTGTGGCTTTTTCATCATCACAATATCGTTTAATGCGTAATCTTCCATCTTCTTCACTCCTTTAATCCAATGAGATCCCGAGAATATCAAGAATGCGGGTTAAGTCATCATTAGAAGTGTACGGAATTTCAATCTTACCAGTCTCTTTTTTAGCTGCCGGTAAAACCGTCACTTTAGTGCCAAACTTACTTTGTAATTCATTCTCTGTCGCACGTAAATATGGCGATTTACGATGGCGAACTTTCGTCTGACGTTTATTCTGATCATGAGTACCATTCATCGACGCTACCAGATCTTCAAGCTGACGAACTGTAAGGTTCTTCATAATTGCTTTTCTAGCAACACTTGCCACTTTAGACTTGTCTTTCAAGCCCAACAACGTTCGCGCCTGCCCCATTGACAATTCACCAGACTGCAGTGATTTTTTTACGATTCCCGGCAAACCAAGTAAGCGCAAATAGTTAGCAATGTATGGCCGACTCTTCCCCAAACGCGTAGCTACCTCTGCTTGAGTCAGGGATAGCTTATCCATGAGCATTTGATAAGCTTGAGCTTCTTCTAATGGGGTCAAATCTTCCCGCTGCAAGTTTTCCAAAACTGCAACTTCCATCATCCGCTCATCGTTAAAGTCCCGAATGATGGCTGGAATCGTCTTTTGTTTGGCAAGCTTAGAGGCACGAAACCGTCGTTCACCCGCGATGATTTCATACCGTTCAATGTTTTGATCTGGTTGCCGTAAAATAATCGGTTGGAATACCCCAGATTCTTGAATTGATTTAGCTAACTCTTTTAATGCCTTTTGATCAAAGATCCGTCGTGGCTGATAAGGATTGGGCCGAATATTTTTAAGCTCAACATCAATGACATTTTCACCAGTTTGGGTTTCTTCTAGGTTATTTTCTTCAAATAACGCTTCAATTCCCCGTCCTAATCCTGTTTTTTTATTTTTCGCCATGAGCTGCCAACACTTCCTTTGCTAATTGTTGGTAAACCTGTGCCCCGGTTGATCGTTTATCGTAATCAATAATTGCCAAACCGCGGCTTGGTGCTTCCGATAAACGCACGTTCCGTGGAATCACCGTTTTATAAACCTGATCACCAAAGAACTTTTTAACTTCGTTGTTTACCTCTTGTCCTAAGTTAGTACGTTTATCAAACATCGTTAACAGAACCCCTTCAATCTTCAGATTCTTGTTAAAGTGTTTCCGTACTAATTGAATGGTGTTAATTAACTGACTTAACCCTTCTAGTGCGTAGTATTCACTCTGCACGGGAATTAAGATGGAATCTGCAGCAGTGAAGGCGTTGATTGTTAACAGTCCCAACGAAGGCGGACAGTCAATCAATATATAATCATATTGGTCTTGAACGTCCTCAAACCCATCTTTGAGCCGCGTTTCTCGCGCCATCATGGATGTAAGTTCGACTTCTGCACCCGACAATTCAATTGTAGTTGGTGCAATGTCTAATCCCTGGTGACTACTAGGGCGAATCACATCATGCAGTGCCACATCATTAATCAAAACATCATAAACGCTTTGTTCAATCTTCTTTTTGTCAATTCCCAAACCGCTAGTGGCATTTCCCTGCGGATCAAGATCGATTAATAATACTTTTTTACCAGCATCGGCCAGGCAAGCTCCCAGATTAACACTGGTAGTAGTCTTGCCGACTCCACCTTTTTGATTGGCCAGTGCAATTACTGTCCCCATCTTGTCAGCTCCTCTCACTACTTATTCTTTGGAATCTTAATGGTGATCTTGTAGGCATTCTTTAGCGTTTGTTCTGACATTTCAGCCTTTACACCGCCTTCTTTAATCATCTTCACAGAATCCTTAATTGTATTCATTGCGATTCGTGGATCACTAACCTTAATTTTAGGTGCAGGTGTCGCTTTCTTTGCGGTGTGCGACTTCTTAGTCTTCTTTTGTTTACTCTTATTAGTTGCTGTTTTGGCAGTAGTTTTAATTTTTACATTTTCTTCGTTTTCTAAACGTTCCCGTTCTTTAGCTGCTTCGACTTCAGAAGGTAATGGTTTACCTTGAATTCTGGCCACCTCATCCTCTGTTTGACGAACGTTCAGTTTTTCGTTCACAATTCGCATCAGCATTTTACGTTGTTGATCGTCATCCAACGTCAAAAGGGCACGACCGTGGCGCTCACTAATCAGGCCATCCAAAATCGCATTCTGTACTGGTGTGATGAGCTTTAACAACCGTAATTTATTAGCAACCGCTGACTGGCTCATTCCCATCCCGCGAGCTAATTTAGCCTGCGTTAAATTATTCAAGTTCATTAATTTTTGGTATGCTTGAGCCTCTTCAACAGGACTCAACTGTGAACGTTGTAAATTTTCAATCAAAGCTAACGACGCGGTCTCATGATCATTCATTTTTTCTACAATGGCCGGTGCTTGTTCCCACTTAAGGAGTTTCATTGCCCGAAAACGTCGTTCACCCGCAATAATTTCATATTTAGCCGGCTCATATTCGCGCAAAATGATTGGTTGTAACAGGCCATGAGCCTGAATGGTTTCTGCTAATTCTTGAATACCTGTTTTATCAAACACCTGCCGTGGTTGATACCGGTTAGGTTCAATTTGATCAAGCGGAATCTCAACCACTTGGTTTTTGGCATGGTGATTGTTTTTCCCAATCCCAAAAATTGAAAATGCCATATTATTTCTCCCTCATCTTACATTTTATAATGGTTTCTTTGCTGGTAGCCCAGCCCGTCGTGGATACTTATTAGGGGTTGATTGTTCCTTATCAATAATAATCAAAGTGCGTTCTTCTGGAACTGGAACAGTCGGCAGTTCCAATTGATATGTCAAACGAATAGTACCGCCGAGCTTTTGTAAGGCAGCCTTGGAGGTCGCAATTTCGTCATCCGCGGCCTGAGCTTTATAAGCTAAGAAAATTCCGCCAACTTTAGCTGCTGGTAAACACAATTCGCTTAACACTGACAAACGTGCCACCGCACGCGCAGTTACTACATCAAAGTGTTCACGATTGGGACTTCCTTTTTTGCTGAAGTCTTCCGCACGGGCATGAACCAAGGTCACATCAGTTAACCCGAGCCGATCAACTAATTCCTGTAGAAAACTAATCCTTTTATTGAGTGAATCAACAATGGTTACTTCTAACTGTGGAAAGGCAATTTTAAGTGGTAATGATGGGAACCCTGCTCCTGCACCAATATCACATAGTGTCAACGAAGTCGTTTGCAGTTTTGGAAGTGCCAGTGCTCCTGTGATCGAGTCATAGAAGTGTTTAAGATATACTTCATTTTCCTCAGTAATGCGGGTCAGATTAACCATTTTATTGGTAGTTACTAAGTCCTGATAATATTGCGCAAACTGATCCATCTGGTGATGATCTAGTTCAATTTGGTGTTTTGCAAGTGCTTGCCGAAATTCTTCTGGATTCATTCTACCGTCCTTTCCGTGAAACACAAAATTGTTTCACGTTACCTTTTTACTTTACCTTAAAAAAGCCCCCGTTTCAACCGTCACGAGAGCTTAATCATTGATTAATTCAACTTTTATTTCATTTGAGCAACTTGGTCTAAGAACCACTTGTTAAAGAATTCAGCATCAATGTCTACACACACTTTGGCATTAGTTTTACCATCGTGGTATGCCCCACGCACATCCGCAATGGTGGCACCAATTGCTGGTCCATCAGTTTGAACATCAATCCATAAGTCTTTGGTAGTAAAGGCTTCTGGATGGAGCAAGTAGAAAATGGTGTTAACATCATGCATTGGCCGACCCTGGTCGCCACCACTAACATCATTGTAATGACTAATCAAACCATAAAGCATTTGACCAGTTTCGTTCATATCTTTCAATTGCTTAAGACTTGCATCTGTTAATAGTGCTTTTAAGGTGACATCTAAGCCAACCATAACAATTGGCACCCCAGATTCATACATAATGCGTGCTGCATCCGGGTCTGTAAAAACATTGAACTCAGCCGCACTTGTCATGTTACCGCCTGAGATGGAACCACCCATGGCCACAATCTGCTTAATATGACTCTTAACTTCAGGATATTCCTTAAAGAGTAAGGCAATGTTAGTATACGACCCCGTTGGTACTAACGTTACTTCATCTTCAGCCATGATTGCATCATGAAGGGCTTGAACAGCTGTCTTAGCAATTGGGTGACCATAGTTATCCCCAAAATCATACCCTTCCATTCCAGATTCACCATGAATCCGGGCAGCATCTTCAAATGGTTTAATCAGTGGCTCAGCAGCCCCTGCGGCAACAGGAATTTGGTCGCCCTTTCCAAAGAAATTAACAATCTTCAGTGCATTGGCAGTTGTTTTATCAACCGTCACATTACCCGCAACGGCAGTTACCAGTTTCAAATCAATTGCCGGATTATTAATCGCCATGGTTAAAGCAGCTGCGTCATCAATACCAGGGTCAGTATCCATAATAATCTTTGTAGTCATGAGTATTCCTCCATTTTCAACAATAGTGACAAAAAGAGACTGAAGTCCCCTCCAGCCTCCTTCTCGGTTTATTTTAAATTACCATACGAACAATCCAACCATTGCAGCTGAAAGTAGTGATACCAAGATTCCTGAAAGGACTAGGTAACCAATATTACGTGCAATATAGTTGTTTGTTTCTTTATCAACCAAGCCCTTAAATGCACCAATGATCATTCCTAAGGTACCAAAGTTAGCAAAGGAAGTAACAAAAGTGGTTAAAACAGCTTGGAAGTGTGGTGTGAAGTGAGCAATCTTATTCGTCATGCTTCCCATTACCACGAATTCGTTCGTAATTAACTTCATACCCATATTTTGTGAAAGGATCCATGCATCATGAACATTCAATCCCATTAACCATGAGAATGGGAACATGATAACCCCTAAGATACTTTCAAGGGATAGTGGTTTCCAGAATAGGCCAAGAATCTTATCGATCAATGCTGCCAATGCTACGAAAGCAACAACGTTGGCAATGATAATTAAGATTAGCTTACCGGCACCCAGAATGGAGTCACCTAAGAAACTAAAGAATGGTTCTTTCTTTTCATTAGTGTCATTAACAGTAACAATGGTGTCATCCGCTGCGTCCACCTTAACAGGGTTCATTAAGCTAGTAGCGATCAATGAGTTGATAATGTTAATTGGAATGGCAGTTAAAATATAACGACCAGGCATCATTTCAACATACGACCCCACCATGGCAGCTGTGATACAAGACATCGACATCATTGCAATGGTTAAATTACGTGCCTTTGACATTTTCCGTAATTGCAATTCAGAAACGGCCAAAACTTCTGTGTTTCCAAGGAACATCATTTCCACTGCAAAGAATGATTCGAACTTTGGTTGACCTGTAATAAATGACAGGCCCCGGCCAATCCACTTAATTACCCATGGTAAGAAACCAATGTAGGTTAAAATATCAAACATTGGTACAACCATGAGGATTGGCATCAATGCAGAACAAATGAAGTTTAGGTTCTTTGCGTTGTACCAAGAACCTAAAGCAAATGTCGTCCCCTTAGCCGAAGCATCAACTAACCATACGAACCCGTCAGCAGCAGCTTGAACGCCATGACGGCCAACCGGCGAACCAATCAGGAAGGCTGCTAAAACGATATTAATGACTACCATAATCGCAATGGCCTTCCAGTTAATATTTTTCTTATCCTTTGAGAATAAGAAACCGATGAACAAGAATACAATCAGTCCAACGATATTAATCGCAAGATACATTCTCAAACCCCTTTCTGTAAATACCCGATATGAACTCCTATTAGCTCCATTACAATAAACCTGTAATAGTCTTTTTAATAAATATACCTGACGAATAGTACCGTGTAAAGACATTTTTTGTTAACAATCGCACAAACGAACTTAGCTATTGATAAGAAAATAAAAAAGGAGCCATTACTGACTCCCGAAGGAAAGACTATCTGCCGTTGCATATTTGTGTTAAACAAACCATATATCAATTAAAGTAACTTAATTATTGTCCAAGGGGGTTTAAAGCCTTGGTAGAAATTCGACAACTAGTCTTTTGACCTTATTATGTTGATGTGATGTGGGGGTAAGAATTGTACCTGTTTTTACAGGTTGTTATCAGGCAACGGTACTGATCTTTCCACACCTATATTATAATTCTTCAGAAAATAAATATCAATCAAAAGCACTGATGTTTCAACGATGAAAGCGCTTATTGTTGTTTGGATAATCGTCGTTTTTCTACCATGGTGTACCCAATAAATAGACAAATAAAGAAGATTACAGAAACAATCAATGCTGGTCGAGTGGAAGGGATAAATAAGAGGACAATTAAAACTGCCACAAAGAAAATAATTGTTAGCGAATCAGTAAATGGATAACCAGGCATCGTAAAGTTAGTTACCCCTTGCGGATGAGCTTTACGATATTTGATATGGCACCACAGGATAAACAGCCAAACGAAAATAAAGTTGATTGTGGATACTCCGGATACCAATTCAAAAATGCCGGCCGGCATAATGTAATTCAAAATAACAACAACAAAGAGGATCAATGATGAGAATTGTAAGGCTTGGTTAGGAACTGCCTTAGCACTTAACCTCTTGAAACGTGCAGGTGCGTTACCACCGGTTGCTAAAGAGTATAGCGAACGACTAGTGGAGAAAATAGCACTGTTAGTTGCAGACATTGCTGCTGTTAATACAACGAAGTTCAGGATTCCAGCTGCTCCAGTAATCCCAATTCCAGCAAATACTTGGACGAATGGACTGGAACTGGTTTTGATATCAGTCCATGGATAAACAGACATAATAGCTAACATGGATCCAATATAGAAAAGCCCAATTCGTACCGGTAACGTATTAATTGCTTTTGGAATATCATGTTGGGGATCTTTTGTTTCACCCGCGGTTAACCCCACCATTTCAATTCCGACAAATGCAAAGACAACCATTTGGAATGACATTAAGAAACCAATTGGCCCCTTAGGGAACAAGCCACCATGGTTTACCAGATTAATGAGGCTCGCATGACCTGTCTTAGTTGGCGTATGCATAATTACCATTACTAACCCTACAGCGATTAACGCCACAATTGCCAATACTTTAATTGTTGAGAACCAGGTTTCAAGTTCACCGAAGAGCCCAACTTTCACCATGTTGACCAGCATTAGTAGAATAATAATCACCAACGGACCAATCCATTGAGGAAGGTCTGGGAACCAATACTTTAGATAGATCCCGGTCGCCGTTAAATCAGCCATTGCCAGACTTAACCAACAGGACCAGTATGTCCAACCGGCCACAAATTCCATCCGATCACCCAAATATTCTTTAACTGAGTCAATAAATGAATGCTTGCTAGTATCCGCCAATAAAAGTTCACCCAGCGCACGCATCATGAAGAAACAGAAAATCCCAACAATCAGGTACGTTAAAATAATTGATGGTCCAGCGGCCTTAATAGCACTCCCGGAGCCCAGAAACAGCCCGGTCCCAATGGCCCCACCAATTGCGATCATTGTAATATGACGACTCTTTAGTGAACGTGAAAGTTTTTGCTCTTGTTGCTCATCCATGTGATAACTCCCCTTTCTCAATAAAAAAAGCCCCTGGTATCACAAATACCAGGGACGTTTGTCAACGCGGTTCCACCCATCTTCGCAAATCAATAATTGACTTGCCTCTCGGTCAATAATGGAACCACCCATTTCACGCGTAAAATGCCATTAGCGACCACTGACTTTCAGCTATTGTCAGTTTCTCTGTCGGTCGCTCTTATTAAAAGTTAATGATAATTATACTGAATTCTCATAATCTGTCAACTCAAACTTTTAAAATCTCGTTAATTAAAAATTTCCAATCTTCTCCTTGACTTTTAATATAAATCATTGTTTAATGCAATCAACGGTTGATTAAAAGTCAAAGTAGCAACCTAATCACTGGCGAAGAGAGTTAGCGGCAATGTGAGAGCTAACATATATTAGGTTTGTGAATTACAACTTAGTCACATAATCAACAATTTTATGAATATTGATAATTAAGGTACGTAACGTACGAAAATGGGTGGTACCACGGTTCACTTCGTCCCAAGGCTTAAGTGTCTTGGGGCGTTTTTTATTTTCGTTGTTACCAAAACTGGAGGGATTAGGATATGAACATTGTCGATGAACTAGAATGGCGTGGAGCCGTCAACCAAGTTACTGATGAAGAAGGATTACGTAAGCTAACCAGTGAAAAACAAATTAGTCTCTACTGTGGAACTGATCCAACAGGTGACAGTCTTCATATTGGTCACCTGATTCCATTTATGATGCTCAAACGATTCCAACTAGCTGGTCACCATCCTGTTATTATTATTGGTGGTGGTACCGGTGCAATTGGTGACCCTTCTGGTCGGAAGACAGAACGGACACTGCAAACAGAATCACAACTAGAACACAACAAACAGGCATTAACCGAACAAATGAAGAAATTGTTCGGAACCGAAAACTTTACCATCGTGGATAACTACACATGGCTTTCTAAGATCTCAATGATTGAGTTTTTACGAGATTACGGTAAATTATTCAACGTTAATACAATGTTGAATAAGGAAGTTGTTGCTAGTCGTCTTGATAACGGAATTTCATTTACGGAATTTACTTACCAAATCCTTCAAGCCGTTGACTTCCTGCACCTCTACCAAAATAATGATGTTCAACTCCAAATTGGTGGTTCTGACCAATGGGGGAACATCACTTCAGGAATCGATTTAATCCATAAAATTGAAGGTCCTGAAACAAAGGTCTTTGGCTTAACCATTCCATTGATGCTAAAGGCTGACGGGACCAAGTTTGGTAAAACTGCTGGTGGTGCTGTCTGGTTAGATCCAAAGAAGACTTCACCATACGAATTCTACCAATTCTGGTTAAACCAAGATGACAGAGACGTTGTTAAGTACCTGAAGTACTTCACCTTCCTAGGCCAAGATCAAATCAATGATCTAGCAGAAAAGGTGAAGAATGAACCTTGGAAGCGAGAAGCACAACGTACCCTCGCCCACGAAGTCACTAAGTTTGTTCATGGTGAAGCAGCAACGAAGCATGCTGAAGAAATTTCACAACTACTATTCAAGGGCAATATTCAAGATCTTACGACAGAAGATGTTGAACAAGCTTTCCAATCGACTCCATCTGTTGACGTCTCAGCAGATGCTGCTAACATCGTTGATTGGTTAGTTGACACCAAGATCGAACCATCCAAACGTCAAGCTCGTGAAGATGTTAAGAACGGGGCCATAACTGTCAATGGTGAAAAGGTCACTGACGTAGATGCTGACATTAACCCTGCTGACCACTTTGATGGTAAGTACGTTGTCGTTCGTCGCGGTAAAAAGCACTACACTTTAGCCAAGGTTACCAAATAGGGGTTGCAAGATTTTTTAATTCAGTTACAATTTAAGTAATTCAATGACGTGGTAAATAGTAGCATGACCACCAACAGAGATGACTGACAACCGCTGAGAGAAGTCTATGGAAATGCGAAGTGGGACCACCAGGAGCAGTTAAATATATTTAATGAGCGATGTACGTTTGTACATAAGATAGGTGGCACCGCGGTTAATCGTCCTATTTCCCCAATCGGGAATTAGGGCGATTTTCTTTTTATCACAAAAGTTAAGAAAGGATTGATTATCATGACAGAAAAAAACGTAATTTTAACTGGTGACCGTCCAACTGGTCATCTTCACATTGGTCACTACGTTGGTTCACTAAAAGAACGTGTCAAAATGCAGAACAGTGGTAAATACGATCCATATATTATGATCGCTGACCAACAAGCATTAACTGATAATGCTCGTGACCCTGAAAAAATTCATAACAGTTTAATTCAAGTAGCACTGGATTACCTAGCAGTAGGGCTTGATCCTGAAAAGTCAACTATTTACGTTCAATCACAAATCCCTGCCCTATCTGAACTAAACATGTACTTCTTAAACCTAGTTACTGTTTCCCGTTTGGAAAGAAATCCTACTGTTAAAGCAGAAATTCAGCAAAAGAACTTTAATCGTTCCATTCCAGCCGGTTTCTTAACTTACCCAGTCAGCCAAGCTTGTGATATTACCGCCTTCAAGGCTGAATTAGTACCAGTTGGTGATGACCAAGAACCTATGTTGGAGCAAGCCCGTGAAATTGTCCGGACTTTCAATTCAATCTATGGTGACGTCCTAGTTGAACCTGAAGGGGTATTCCCACCAAAGGGTCAAGGACGGATTCCGGGGTTAGACGGCAACGCCAAAATGAGCAAATCACTTGGTAACTGCATCTACCTTTCTGATGATGAAGACACTTTACGCAAAAAGGTGATGTCCATGTACACTGACCCTAACCACATTCATGTTGAAGATCCGGGCCAAGTTGAAGGTAACATTGTCTTCACTTACTTAGACATTTTTGATGATGACAAGGAAAAGGTTCAAGAATTAAAGGATCACTACCGTGCTGGAGGACTTGGTGACGTTAAAATCAAGAAATACCTCTTTGAAGTTCTAAACAAGGAATTAACCCCAATTCGCGAACGCCGGCTTGAATTTGCTAAAGATATTCCAGCAGTTTATGACATGCTCCATAAGGGCTCTGAAAAGGCTAACCAGGTTGCCAACCAGACCCTTCATGAAGTTAAGGAAGCAATGGGATTAAATTACTTTGAATAAGCATTGATAGAAACAGACTTTCACCATTATCAGAGCTCCAACTAAAAAAGTCATGGCAGATGAACTAGTCTGCCATGACTTTTTTTAATCTTCATCGCGCATTAAAGCTTGCGCGTTTTGTAAATCAGTTACTAGAACATTAGCGTATCCACCATTCAAAGCTGCTTTAATAGCTTGAAGTTTATTCATTCCCCCAGCTACTAAAATTGACTCACGAGTTGACTTAAGACGCTCTAGCGGTACCGCCATTGTCCGGTCAGATAACTTTGGATCAACAATCTGTCCCTGTTCATTAACAAATTGTGAAACAATGTCCCCAACTGCCGTTCGTTGTAACTTTTTAATTTCCGTAGGTGAGAGATAACCTAAGCTGAACAACGTTGAATTTGCTTCAGTCGTTCCGACGGTAAATACTGCAACATCGGTATGTTCAGCTGTCGTTACAATCTTCTCAATAAAGTGATCCTGCATTACCATTGTCTTAATTGTTGCATTATCAAAAATTACTGGTAAAGGTAAAATTTGTGCCTGAGTATGGAAATTTTTATTAAATGCTTCGGTGACATTAACAACAAAATTATTGTGGGTGGAGTTGGCAACCGTTCCCTTTAAATAGACCACTTGAATATTTTTACGCTCACTTGGTTGTAAATACTTTCCAACCGCGTCTAAAGTTTGTCCCCAACTAACCCCAATAATATCATCATCACGAACTAACTGTGGTAACAACTCAGCCGTTGTTTCCCCAAGCGCATTCAAAATTCCTTGCGGATTGTTCTCAACTGGTTCCGCAATCTTAACCCGCTTTAAGTGATACATGTCCTTAATTTGCTGGCTGAGTGAACGCACATCACTAAGTGGATCATTAATTTGAACTTTAACAATTTGATGATCACGAGCAAACTGAATAGCTCGTGAAACAGTCGGCCGAGAAAGGTTCATCTGCCGAGCAATTTCTGCTTGAGTGATCCCCCTTAAATAATAAAGCTTACTTATCTCAACCGCTTGTTGAATCTGTTTTCGTGATGTCATCTTAGCATCTTCCTTTTATTCAGAACCGGTCCCTAATTATTCTTTACCAATTACCTTCATACTGTGACTAACACCTAATCTTGTTGCGCCAGCATTAACCATTGCTTCGGCTTCTTCCTTGCTGTGGATACCACCTGAGGCCTTAACAGCAGTATCAGTTCCCTTAACAGAAGCTGCCATTACTTCAACGGCATGAACAGTTGCTCCCTCTTTTGAGAAACCGGTAGAAGTCTTAACAAAGTCCGCACCAGCTTGAGCAGCAATCTTAGAAGCCTTGGTAATTTCTTCATCGGTTAATAAGCATGTTTCCAAAATAACCTTAATAACCTTACCGGCTTTATGACCTGCATCAACCACTGCCTGGATATCTGCTGCAACCTTATCTTCATGGCCAGACTTCATTTCACCAATGTTCATAACCATATCGATTTCGTCAACACCATGGTCAATAGCATCTTCTGATTCAGCAACCTTAATCTTAGTAGTATTTGCTCCAAGAGGGAAGCCAATTACACAAGCAGTAACTACATCTGTACCTTCAAGGGCTTTGTGAACCTTTTCAACCCAGTAAGGGTTAACCATTACTGTATGAAAATGATTATCAATGGCCTGCTTAATAACAGTGTCAATCTAATCCTCAGTTGCATCAGGAGCAAGTAACGTATGATCAATATAACGATTTAATTCCATGATTAAATTCCTCCTTCATGAATTTACATTTACATTATAAATCTTTGTTACATTATTTCAACAGTTTATGAAATAATGTAAACATTTTAGAGAAAGTGTCATAGAAAAAAAAAGAAGCACATCAAGTGCTTCGCTTTTAATCAATCATCGCTAGTTTAATGCGGCAATAGCCTTATCAAGAAGTTTAACACTAGTTGATACAGGGTAAACTGCCATGATTTCATTAATTTGTGGTGCAGAACTCTTTCCAGTGAAGGCAATGTTCAATGGGAAGTAGAGCTTTTGCCCCTTAACACCAGCATCTTTACCAACCTTCTTAATAAGGTCGTTGTATGCATCTGGAGTAGTGTCATCAGAAACACCATCAAGAGCTGCCTTAACACCGTTCAATACGGCTAAGGTATCATCCTTATCTAAGTCACCAAAGTCATCGTATGAAAGATCTTGGTCTAAGATGGTTGCGTAGAACCATGCGTAGTCCATGATTTCAATTAACTTGTAAACATCACGTTGGTGAATGTGAACAACCTTCTTAAGTAATGCACGAAGGTCATCGTCACTCATCTTCAAGTCGTTTAACTTGTTAGCTTCTTCAGAATCATTTTCGTGAACTAAGGTCATAATGCGATCAACTAAGTCATCAACAGACATCTTCTTGATGTATTCACCGTTCATCCAATCAAGTTTGTGTTGATCGAAGTATGCAGGTGAGTTAGACATCCGGTTAGGATCGTAAGCCTTAATTAATTCTTCCTTAGAATAAATTTCCTTTTCGCCAACTGGTGACCAACCAAGGAATGCAATAAAGTTAAAGATGGCTTCCTTGAGGTAACCGTGACGGTGGTATTGGCTAATAAATTGTAATGTGTTCTTGTCACGCTTACTCAACTTCTTACCAGTAGCTGGGTTGAAGATTAAGGAAATGTGACAGAAGTGTGGATGATCTACACCTAATGCTTCATATACCGCAATTTGCTTTGGAGTGTTGGCAATGTGGTCAGCACCACGAAGACAGTCGGTAATGTCCATTAAGTAGTCATCAATAACAACGGCAAAGTTGTAAGTTGGCATACCGTTGTTCTTTTCAATAACAAAGTCACCACCAAGGTTGTCAGAATTGAATGAAACGTGACCTAAAGCCCAGTCATCCCATTCAAGAGTGTGGTCCTTTGGTAAGTGCAGACGAACAGAAGGCTTAATACCCTTGGCCTTAGCAGCAGCGATTTCTTCATCGCTTGCGTCATACCAGTGACCATCATAGCGAGGAGTTTCACCCTTGGCCTTTTGTTCTTCACGCATCTTTTGAAGTTCTTCTTCAGTAGTGTAATCGTAGTAGGCTTTGCCTTCATCGATTAACTTTTGAACGTACTTGTGGTAAATACCTTCCTTGTTACGTTCAGTTTGATGGTATGGGGTATACTTAGGATTTGGCTTATCTGGACCTTCATCCCAGTCAACACCCAACCAGTGCAAGTTCTCCATCTGCGACTCTTCACCGTGTGGCACGTTCCGTGCAATATCAGTATCTTCAATCCGAAGAACCATTGTTCCATTAAAGTGACGAGCAAACAGATAGTTAAAAAGTGCAGATTGTGCATTACCGATATGCAAGAAGCCTGTTGGACTTGGAGCATAACGTACTCTAACCTTTTTATCCATAGTAATATCCTCTCTCCATCAGAAATTAATCTTACGTAAAAATGGGCACCTTAGTGAATACCCTACCCTAAGACTTATGACTATTTTACCATTGTGTAAGAAAAAAAGAAAGCATTATCAAAAAGTTTGTCTAATTACTTTATCAGCAGACTATTCCAGACACAAAAAAGCATTTTGGAAAAATCCAAAATGCTTTTCTTTAACTATTTTATGAAGCTAATAACTAGTTGAACTTCTTGTTCAAGTCAGCAATGGCTTGGTTAAGATCTTCAGCAAAGTCATCAGCGATAGTCATACTCATTCCTGGACGAACAACGATACGTTCAACAGTTTCGTCGTCACGATCCTTTGGAAGTGGGTAAGCAGGAACTTGCCAACCGTATGAACGAAGGGCATCTTCCATGTCGTAAAGGTTCCACTTAACATCAACATCGTCACGAAGCTTCCAAGTGTTGATTGGAAGAAGTGAACCATCAGTAATCATTTCGAAGTAACCAGTAGCCTTCAAAACTTCACTAATGTGAGTAGATACCTTACGTACGTTTTCCATAACGGCACGGAAGCCTTCCTTACCAAACCGGATCAAGTTGTAGTATTGACCTACAATGTGAGCACCGGAGTGTGAGAAGTTAATAGCGATTGAGTCAACTGAACCACCAAGGTATGGTACAGAGAACCGCATTTCCTTTGGAAGGTGTTCGTAGTCGTTCTTACGCCAAATAGTCCAACCTAAACCAGGGTAAACCATTCCGTACTTGTGACCGGAAACGTTGATTGAAGCAACGTTTGGAAGACGGAAGTCCCAAGGCTTGAAGCCGTCAACCCAAGGAGCGAAGAAGCCGTTGTAAGCAGCGTCAACGTGAATCTTGATTGGCATGTCCTTGTGAGCTTCGTTGTACTTAGTTACTTCAGCATCAAGTGCTTGTACGTCATCAATTTCACCAGTGAAGGTGATACCAAAGACAGCAACGATACCAATGGTGTTTTCGTCAACCATTGACATAGCCTTCTTGATGTTCAAGCTTGATTCGTTAGAACCATGTTCCAACTTAACTTGACGCATTTCAACGTTCCAGTAAGTACAGAACTTTTCCCAAACAACTTGGTAACCAGAACCAATGATCATGTTTGGCTTGTGGTTGTGAAGGTCATCGATGTCAATGCCGTTAGCCTTAGCACGGTGCTTCCATGAGAATAACATGGAAAGTCCACCTAACATACATGCTTCAGAAGAACCAACGGTTGAAGTACCGATGAAGTCCTTACGGAACTTTTCATCTTCTGGAATACCCCACATGTGACCAATCATAGCAGCACAACGGTCTTCCATTGCGGCGGTCTTTGGGTATTCTGACTTGTCAATGGCGTTAGTGTTCATAGCACTTGCCATTAACTTGTCAGCTTGTGGTTCCATTTGAGTAGAACAGAAGGTTGCCAAGTTTTGGTTAGCCTTTGCTTCGTTCAAACGGAAGTGTTGAATCAATTGTTCAGCGACGTTAGGGTTCATTGCCTTTTCTGGCATTTCTTCTTCTGGTAAGTGTTCACCAGATTCAACGCTACCTAACCAGTTTTGCTCTAAAGCGTTATCAATATCAGCCATATTAGTTTTCGGAATTAGTAGCCAACTAATTCCTTCCCCTCCTTTGAATAAAAACCTATAGCTACAAAATATATGACTACTACTTTTTTAAATTAGACAACTATACTTTTAGTTCCCCAATTCCCCCTTTCAGGGCTATTCAATTTGAGATATAGTCGTTTTTATTTTGTAAAATTAGTCTTCGTCGTAAAGACCTGCATCCTTAACATCCTTAGTCCACTTAGCATGGTAACGAAGCATTACAAATGGAACTAAGAAGACAATTACGAACCCAACGATCAACAGCATCAGGTAAGTGTGTTGTTGTGCTACTGAGTAACCCTTTGGTGGGAAGAAAGTAACAATTAAGGCAAATGCAGTCAAGATGAAACCAACAATTGCGTAAAGGTTCTTCAAGAACTTAGAACGTGATGCAACCCAAGTCCGGTGTAAGTCGTCGTGACGGTTTACCAAACGGAAGTAAGCAGCAAACATCATTAAGTACATCAACATGTAAATGGCAACAGTTAAACTCATAGCAGTTTGGAAACTGATATCGTTCTTAGAACCACCAGCACCAAATGTTAACCATGCACCAACGATACATACGATGACACCTTGAAGAATCATGACGTTAGTACCGATACCGTTCTTGTTGGACTTAGCAAAGCGTGCAGGAAGGTAACCCTTCTTAGCAGCTTCGTGCATACCAGCGTTAGGACCAACAACCCAACTACTAATTTCGGCAAGAACACCAAGGGCTAACAGAATACCAGTTAACCGTTGAACAAATTCACCAGACATGTGGAACATTGAAGCTAATGAACCGTAAGCAAATACGATACCGTTACTCAATTGAATCTTGTCGTTAGGAATAGTAGCAGCAATAGACATTGAACCAATGATATCAGAGCAGATAGCAGCGATACATAATGCAAGCATAACCTTAGCATATGCCTTAGGGTTCTTTAAGTTCTTAACGTGTGGAGCAGAACCTTCGGCACCACAGAATGCTAAGATAAATGGAACGAAACCAACTAGAACACTACCAGACCAAGTTTGTGGGAAGACTGTGTGCCAGTTAATAGTAATTAACATGTGGTGTCCAGTTAACAGGTAAGCTGCAAACAGGAAGAGTAAGAAGAATACAGGAATAATAACACCAAGTGTGAATCCCCATTGTGCAATCTTACCAGTGAACTTAGTACCACGTTGTTGCAAAGCAATAAGTCCCCAGATAATGATCAAAATCAAAATGTAACGAATCCAAAGATTGTCATACATTGCTGGTAAACTCAAACTTGCTGAGAAACAGGCAATGATGAACATCATCATAGTGTTCATACCAACAGTGATGTGGACCCATTGATAGAATAAAGCCGTGAATCCAGAATTTTCACTGTACATTTGACCAACCCAGGTGAAAACACCACCCTTGGACCAGCCATCAACTGATGCCATTTCACCAGCAGCACGAGTAACTGGTAAGAACCATAAAATACCAGCTAAGAACAGGAAGAAGAACGCCGTAGCGCCTTGCTTAGCGAATGAAGCGAAACCATAAACGGTCATAACCATTGAAGTGGTCATTGAGAACAATTGGAAACCAGTAATTTGGTTAACCGCTTTTAGGTCTTTGGCTTCTTGTTTATTTTCAGCCAAAATAATCCATCTCCTACATTTATTGACTGCTATCATCTGAGCGCTATTAATGACAACAGGAATAACAAATTAATCAGGGATCCTTTAATCTGATTACAGTTTTATTGTAAACGTTCCCTAAAAAAGATGGTACATACACTTTTGCAAAAGTGTATGAATTTAGAACTCTGAAAATAAACGGTCCACACTTTCTGTAGATGATGGAAGCGTTTTCAATAGTAAAATAGACGGTTCATCATCCATTCCCTTTTTTATCCATTCAATAATAATGCCGTGAACCCCGTAGGCAAAGAACTGAGCACCCTTATCAAGGGTATCAGTTTTCTTTTTGCCTTCACTTTGTAAAATAAACTCATTTAGTGCAGTATCCAAAAAGGAGCTCAAAAGTGAATAGCCTTGATCTCCATATGTAATATGAATAATTGCTTCTTTATGTTTACGAATTACATCAAGCAAATTTAAAAGATGTTGTTGAAGGTTAGTAGAACCATCTCGTTCTGCTAGGAGTTTCCCCCATTGCTGAAGGTAAAAAGTTAAGCATTGATACTTATCAGAAAAATAATAGTAAAAAGTTTGCCGTTCAACTTGGGCATGTGAGGCAATATCTTTTACTGAAACGGACTCAAAATATTTTGTCTCGCTAAGATCAAAAGCGCTGCGTCCTAACAAATTCTTTGTCGATTTCATTTATATACTCCTATATTCTCCATAAGCTCATAAATGTGATGAATTCGTAAAAAAAGGCTACTTGCAATTACAAGTAGCCTTTTACTAATGACCCGTGCGAGATTTGAACTCACGTTACCAGCGTGAAAGGCTGGTGTCTTAACCAACTTGACCAACGGGTCAATTCCTTTTGACATCTATAATAATATCATAGGTCAAAAAAAATACAACCCTTTTCTACTAAATTTTTTTACTTTTTTTTGATCGTGTCAAAAAAGCCACTATTATCAAGGTTAAGAACATCATTAAGCTGACTGTGAGAAAAAGAATTTCATAATTGAAATGGTCGATAATTAATCCACCATACAATGGCCCAATGGCTCGACCGATTGACATTGCAACGTTTGGTAGTCCTTGGTAGTGTCCTGTTTCACTTGGATCAGTTAACTGGTCAATATAAGCCGGGACAGCCGGAATTCCTGTCATCTCTCCAATCGTTAAAATCAAGAAGTCAATGACAAACATCGTAAAAGTACGTGCAAAGATAAGTAGAATAAACGAGCTCGCAAAAATCGTCAATCCCCAAACGATTTGATTACGTACATTTATGTAGTTTGCTAATTTATTTACTAGTGGTTGGCCAACCATAATGACACCACCATTAATCGTCCATAAAAGACTGTAAGCGAAAAATGGGATATGCATATTGGTAATGCGTACCGACATCACTGTCTCCCACAAAACATAACTAAGATAGATTGTCATCAAACATGTACAAATAGCATAAACGATATGTACGTTATGTGAACTGCTTCGATGAGTTTCTTTCTCTAATTGGTGAGCATGTGCTTGATGATCAAGTGGAACGTTAAAGAATAGGATGGTAATTAGTAGGAAAAGCCCGTAAAAAAATGCAGTGGTCGTAAAAACTAGCGAAGAACTAATAGGAAGTAATACACCTACTAATAAGGTACCAATAACCATCCCAATATTCATCGCCATATACAACATATTGAAAACGTATCTAGTAGATTGTCCTTTAACTTTAGTCCCATACGAATTAATGACGGTAATACTAGAACCATCCGCAAAACTAATCACACATAGCCAAACTGCGAAAAATGGCCAGTTGTGCAGAAAAATTAGTAACACTGCCGAAATCGTCGCAAAAATCACCGGAATAACTGCCGCTTGGTACGGATTCCAACGGTCATAGAGGTACCCGCCCAAATAGTTACCCGCCATCATACACAATGACATTACAAACATAACTACGCCGGCAACGGTCATTGATTCACCAAGATATTCGTGCATGTAAACAGTTGTCAACGGCCATAGTAAAGCAGCTCCAGTATTGTTTAATAGACTAGCGGCCACAATCCATTTTAACTTCAGGGTTTTTGATTGCATTGTGATCTCCTTCTACTATTATATAAAATTAAAAAATGACGCCAACATAGTGGCGTCATTTTTATTAAACTGTCATCGCCACGAGTTTGCTAATTACATGTTTAGTGTAACATAGCGCTCGCGCTTACCAAAGACAGTAATTTATTTATTAAGTTTATTCCGGAATGGAACCGCGTTTTCCTTAGTAATCTTAGTAATACCATGCATATATGGAACTAGTACATCAGGAATCGTTACAGAACCGTCAGCGTTTTGATAATTTTCAAGAATAGCTGCAACTGTCCGACCAACAGCAAGACCAGAACCATTCAAAGTATGAACATAATGAAGCTTACCATCAGCATCACGGTATTGAGTGTGCATCCGCCGTGCTTGGAAGTCTAAACAGTTGGAACAACTTGAAACTTCACGATACTTGTTTTGGGCAGGCATCCATAATTCCAAGTCATGAGTCATTGATGCAGTAAAGCTCATGTCACTTGTGGTTAACGTAATGACGTGGTATGGCAAACCAAGCTTCTTCAAAAGATTTTCAGCATTGGCAGTCATTTTTTCAAGTTCATCCCATGAATCTTCAGGCTTAGTGTACTTAACCATTTCAACCTTGTTAAATTGGTGCATCCGAATCAAACCACGAGTATCACGACCAGCTGCTCCAGCTTCTGAACGGAAACAAGGTGTTAGGGCAGTCACATAAACTGGCAGTTCCTTTTCAGGAATAACGTCTCCACGATAATAATTGGTCAATGGCACTTCGGCAGTTGGAATCAACGTCATGTCTTCACCATTAACTTGGTATACGCCTTCCTTAAACTTAGGAAACTGGCCAGTTCCATACATTGATTCAGCATTAACAATGTATGGAGGCAGAACTTCGGTATAACCATCGTTCATGTGTTCATCCAGCATGAAGTTGTAAACGGCCCGTTCCAATTGAGCACCTAATCCTAAGTAGTAAACAAAGCGGGCACCTGATACCTTACGAGCTCGATCAAAATCAAGGATGCCAAGGTTTTCACCAACATCCCAGTGGTGTTTAGGTTCAAAATCAAAATCACGAATTTGACCAACCTTACGTAATTCCACAGAGCCTTCTTCAGTTAGACTAACTGGCACACCTTCATGTGGTACGTTTGGCAGGCGTGACATCTTATCATAAAAGACCTTGTCGTTAGCATCTACTTGTTCATCTAAGGCTTTGATTTGATCACCAAGATCACGGGTTTCGGCAATGGCTTCATCTGCTGATTCACCATTCCGCTTAGCTTCACCAATCTTCTTAGAAGCTTCATTACGTTGTGCCTTTAATGTTTCCACTTTTTGCAGTAAATCACGACGCTTTTGGTCTAATTCTAAAACTTCATCAATTTCTTCAGCTTTAACTCCACGAGTAGCCAGCTTTTCCTTAAACCAGTCTGGTTGGCGACGAATCTTCTTAATATCTAGCATATTGTCTCCTCCAATCAAAAAGAGCCACTTCATCCTCAAAATTTTGGGACGAAATGGCTCTGGTTCCGCGGTACCACCCAAGTTTGGCATTAAATTAATATGCCACCCTCGAAATGGATAACGGCCATTCACCGTGCGGCATTACCCGCCCACATTTCATGCACCGGAGTTTCGATCGGCAACTCTCACCAGCCGTTGTCTCTCTGATGATCTACTTAAAATGCACCCGTGTTTAATATTCGAGTTAATCATATTACATTAAATTTAAATTAGCAATCCTTAATTTAAATTAATTTAGAGATTATTAATCTCATGTCGATACTCAACGTGACTTACCCCGTTTTGAGAAATAACTTGTAATTGATTTGGCACTTGATTCTCTAATTCTGTAACATGACTAATTATTCCAATCATTTTATAACCTTTGATAGTCTGCAGTGCGTTTAGCGCCTGATTTAACGCATCCTGATCTAAGGATCCAAAGCCTTCATCAATAAATAATGCATCAACTTGGATCCCACCGCTACGTTCTTGGATAACTTCTCCCAAACCAAGAGCAAGTGCCAAAGAAGCCATAAAGCTTTCACCGCCTGATAGGGTTCTAACGCTGCGTTCTTGACCTGCGTTGTCATCATAAACATTAATTTCTAGGCCGCTCCACTTTGTACCATTACCCTTTGCCTGATCATCGCTTAATACAAATGCATAGCGTCCATCAGTTAATTTGTCCAGGCGTTCATTGGCAACACGTAGCACCTCGTTCAGGCAATTCTGGAGAACATAACGCTCTAAGCTTAATTTACTATCAGTGTTCCCATTCATAACATCACTAATGGTTTGTAAATCTTGAATTTTCTTTAATTCATTGCTTTGTTGACGGTTAATTTTGATAACTTGTTGGTAAATATCTTGTAAGGACTGCAAATTACCTTGTAGCTCACCCTTTTTCTGTTGTCCCTCGGACATCTGATGTTGTAGCATTGCTAACTGTTTTCGACCCTGATCAATATCAGGTAAGGACTGTTCGCCAATTTGATCATTCAACCTTTGAAGCAATGAATCTAGTTGCGTACGCTTAGTTTGATATTCTTGCCATTGTCGTTGCATCGCTGGTAATTGTTTAACTTTTTTGTTGGATTGTTCCCAAAAAGTCCAATCTTGATCAGCAGAATATTTTTTCAACGCTAAGGAAAGTTCCTTTTTTAAGTCTGTGGATTGATCTTGATAATTCTTAATAGATGACTGGTTATCCGTTATTAATTGGTGGGTTGTAGCAATTTTTTCGTTGATAGCCGTCAGTTGTTGCTGGATGTCTTTTTGCCGTTGATCAAATTTATCAATTTCCTTTTGCCATTGATTTAGCTGAACTTCTGCTTCGTGCTGGTCAGGATATGCTACCGGCAAATTATCAATAATTGTTTGCAGATTTGCTCTTGTAGCTGTCTGTTTTTCATTAGCGTGATTAAATTCAGCTTTCGCATCTTCAAGTTTTGGTTCTGCATCCTCAACCGTTTGTTGCAGCTTTGCTTTTGTTGATTTGTATTGTTGCTGCAATTTCAAATGACTTTGTAATTCCTTTTCTTGGCTTTGGACTTTCTGACGTAATTCATCAACTATTTGTTTTAGATCGGTTGCTGTTGAAGCATCGGTCTCCATAATATCGTTGCTTTTATGTAATTGTTGATCCATCATTTTTGTCTCACGGCTTTGTTGATGTTGCCATTCTTCTAACCGTGATTGTTGAGTTGCATGTTTTTGTTGGATCTTCATCAAAGCCTCATTGGCCTTATCGACCTCTTCACTAGAAACTTCATCCTGTCGATCGTTAATCGGAGCTGGATGGGGGTGTTCTTTTGATCCACATACCGGACAAGGGCTTCCTGGTTTGAGGTCTTGAACTAATCGGGTAATTTCATTACGGGCATGTACATCCTTAAGGTCCTCATATCGTTGACGGGCATTCTCCATTTGAGTGCCGATTGTACTTAGGCGATTATTGCCAGTATCAATTTGTGCTTTCAATTTATCAAATTGTTTTTGATGTTGGCTGTATTCGTGAAAAAGCGATTCAACATTTTCTAACTGATGCTTCTGTTTTTCCTGAAAGATGCTCTCTTCCGTGAGATCTCCAAGGTCACTTATTTGATTGTCAATTTGTTCTAACTGTTGTTTACTGTCTTGGATTGTCGTTTGATATTTTGTTAAAGTAGCCTGCTGTTTTTCAATACCAGCCTGTTGTTTGGCAACTAGCGAAACTAGCTGGGCCTTTTTTTCGTACTGTGGCAATAAGTTTTTGAGGACTGTTTCTTGCTCTCTAATTTTATTAATTTCAGTTTGCTGTTCTTCTAACAGACTATTATTTTTATTCAGTTCCTTTTGATGGCTTTTAAATTGATCCAGCAGTGATTCGTTTTCCTGCAGTTTCCTTTGTTCTTGATGTACAGCATCCTGTGCATGAAGGTAGTCAAGATAGGCCTTCCGATGTTCCTGAAACCAAGTTAAATGATTAATTTCATTATTTAATCTTTTCATTTGAGGAGACTGTTGTAATAATCTTTCTAATTCATCTTGCTTTTGTTTTCGTTCATTAAAAGCGTCAACTAATCTTTGCTGATGGTCAATTTTTTGATTTAAACTTGTTGTTTGCTTTTGAAGTTGCTCTATTTCCCGGGAAATATTTCCTACTTTCTCCTGCTGTTCTTCTATTATTTGTGAGGCGTCTTTGAGCCATTCATCATTTGACAATTCAGGATCAACATTAGGAAAACTTTCTTTAATAGTGATCATCTTAGTTGTTATTGTTTGATGTTGTTTTTTCTGGATTGCCAAACGATCTTTCAAAACTTGCGCCCATTTTTGATACAAGCTGGTATTAAATAGATCCCTTAGTAAAGTTTCCTTATCATTACTACTCGACTCTAGGAATTGACGGAATTTCCCCTGGGGCAATAACACGATTTGTTTAAACTGGTCACGGGTTAAATTCAACAGATTCTCAATAAAATCGTTAGCAACACTAATCTTACTAATCTCCGTTGGCTGTTCATCCTCCAATGGATAAATCAGGCTGACTTTAGTACTGTGTTCCACTATCTTATTTCCACGACCAAGGAGGGTTTGTTTTGGTTTGCGGGTGACCTCATATGTTCTTCCTTGATGTTTAAATATGAACGTTACACTTGTTTCTTGATCATTAGGAGCAAAATCTGATCGTAAGGCTGCTGCATCACGATCCTGATCGTTAGTAGTTTGCCCAAACAAGGCATAGCACATTGCATCAAAGATGGTAGTTTTCCCACTTCCGGTGTTACCACTCACTAAAAAGACAGCCGTCCCTGTTAATTTGCTGAAGTCGATGGTTTCATTTTTATACGGCCCAAAATACCGCATTGTTAGGCTTACCGGTTGCATTTAATCATTCTCCTTCATTACTTCTTCAAGCGTTTTCCGCATTATTTTATGCTGCTCTGCACTCATCTCAGTACCAATAGTTTGCTGAAAAAAGTCTTCAAATAATTTATCTGGAGACAACTGGGTTTTAGTTGATTGCTGATACCTCTTGGGATCACTAAAGCCGTACTTACGACTCAGGCTTAAAATTTGCGGATAATATTGACGCAACCGATTCATCACATCTGGAATGATTTCCCGATCTGTTAACTTAATTGCATAGTAATCATCTTTTGCGTAATTTTTAGCAAATTGTTCATTGGTTAACGTATCCATCGAATCCTCCAGAACATGAATGTCATGAACTGGCTTTAATGGTACCCACTGAATTTTAAATGGATCTGTATCCACGATCCACACACCCTTCTCCATAGTGGCCTCAGAAACCGAAAGCTTCATTGGCGAACCACTATAGCGCACCCGTTCTTCATGAAGAGCGTTTTTGTTATGCAAATGACCCAAAGCAACGTAATCAAAATCTTTTAAAATATCAGTATTCACCGCACTCAGGCCACCAACTTCGATCATCGTTTCGGATTCCGCAGTTCGTTTACTACCAGCAGCAAAAAAATGAGCTATTAGAACATGTTGTGATTGTGGATCAAAAGATTCCTTCATTTTCGTAACAATCTTTTGCATTGCCGTATTAATGTTTTGAATATGATCATCCGCAAAATAATTACGAACTTCCTGAAGACCGAAAAAAGGTAATAAGAAAAACTGAGTATTTTGAATACTTATAGGATGAAAAGCATCACTAAAATTAGTATTTAAATAAAAATCATTATTTACAAACCACTGGTGACCAATTCCAAGACGGGTAGCAGAATCATGATTTCCACTAATAGCTAAAACCGGTAAATGTTCTTTAATATTTAAAGTTGCCAGCTCTTTGGTGAGTTCTTGAATTGCGGCTTCACTGGGAATAGTGCGATCATATAAATCCCCCGCAATTACAACTGCATCAACCTGTTTATCCTGGGCTATTTTACGAATTTCTTGAAAGGTGGCATGTTGATCCGCCAATAAATTATATCCAGCTAGGTTCTTACCAATATGCCAATCACCTGTATGTAAAAAACGCATCCCGTCATTTCCTCCAAACATTTGTTTGTGTTTAAAGTTAATTATAGCAAAGCCCATTTATTTATGAGTATCAAATATTTTCTTTTTTCATCGACTTTTTGCAATTCTACAATTTAGTTAAAATGTCAACATCTAAGTCGCTAAAATTCGTTTACACTCCCTTGTTTCATGCGGTATAATATCGGTTGATATTCTTTAAAAATAGGTAAATTAGATTCAAACTAATTTACTTCATTGGCAAAGATTATATACTGATTATGCGTATAGATGGATCACAAATGAATAGCTATCAAGAAAGGACGGATTAATTTAATGATTAAAGCGCTCAAAGAGCATCCTGCCTCTTCGTTCATATTAAAGACGCTTTTCTATTTCATTGTGCTAGTTGTCTTAATTTACCTTTATGGTTATTTTGGCGCTGGACAAGCCCCATTCATTTATAACGAATTCTAATGGAGGAAAGAGTTTTGGTTACAAACATTGTTCCAGAAATTGATCAAGTGGTTAAGCAACATCTCGACAAAGTTTATTTTGACGAAATGGGCACTACCCATACATATCAAGACTTGTTAGATGCTTCAAATTCATTTGCTGCTTGGTTAGATAACAGTAATATTCCAGCCGGCAGTCCCATTATGTTCTATGGGGATCATCAATTTGAAATGGTCGCTGGCTTCTTAGGTGGCTTAAAGTCAGGACATGCCTATATTCCAGTTGAAACTGGCTCTGCGCTACCACGAATGCAATCGATTATTAACACTGCTAAACCTAAATTGGTTGTGGCTGTCGATGATTTTCCTGACCAAGAGCTTGACTATGATGGTCAAGTCCTCAACCTATTTGAATTACAAAAAATTATGGCTAATCACACGCCATACTCATTAGACCATGAAGTTAAAGGGGACGAACCTTTCTACATTCTCTTTACTTCTGGTACAACTGGTTCTCCAAAGGGAATCGAAATCAGCGCCAACAATATCACTACTTTTGCTAACTGGATGCTTGGTGATGACTTCAAATTACCAAGGGAAGCAACTTTCCTAGGGCAACCACCATTCTCATTTGACATTTCCCACTTCTACTGGTTAGTAGGAATGTTATCTGGGGCAACAGTCAAAGCTATCCCGGTAAAAGTTGTGCAAAAATTTGGACAACTTTTCAAGGTTCTGCCTGACTTAAAGATTAACGTCTTCTTTGGTACTCCTTCTTTTGCCGAACTATTATTATTAAGTCCGGATTTCAATGCTGAGAAGATGCCCGACCTACAAAAATTTGTTTTCTGTGGTGAAGAATTGACGGTATCCACTGTCAAACGGTTATTCCAAAAGTTCCCAGATGCTCACATTTACAATACTTATGGCCCAACCGAAGCCACTGTTGCCGTTACTAGTTGTGAGATCACTAAGGACATGTTAAAGGATGCCAAGCGGTTACCAATTGGTTACGACAAACCTGGTGTTACTACCACTATTTGGGATGGTGACAAACAAATTACCGAACCTGGTAAGCATGGTGAAATTATTATTTCAGGTGATAGTGTAGCCGCTGGTTACCTAAATAACCCTGAAAAGACTGCTAAAAACTTCTTCAAGTTTAACGGTCAACAATCATACCGAACTGGTGATGCTGGTTACATTACAGCGGATGGGCTACGGCATATCATCGGAAGAATGGATTTCCAAATTAAGCTTCACGGTTTCCGTGTTGAACTAGACGAAGTTCGTTCCAGTTTGGAACTCAGTGAATATATTAAGCAAGCAGTTGCCGTTCCAAAATATGATAAGAATGGCAAGGCAACTCACCTCATTGCTTACGTAATCGCCCAACCAAACGACTTTGATTCCGATGCTGAACTCACCAAGGCAATTCGTGATAGTTTAAAGGATAAGATCATGGATTACATGATGCCAACCCAATTTATCTATGTTGACAGTTATCCAACTTCAGCCAACGGTAAAATTGCCGTTAAGGAACTGATCGCGGAGGCTAATAAATAATGATTAATTGGTTTGCAAGTTTACCTAATTTTTCAGCGTACGGTACGCCTACCTATTTCATTTACCTTCTGTTAGCGTTGGTTCCACTGGGAATTGGTCTTTACTTTGGTAAACGATTTGAATGGTATGAAGCATTAATTAGTTTTGTTTTCATCTTCTTCATGTTTGATGGACAGGACTACCGACAAGCCTTATCACTGATCGTTTATATCATTTATCAGACATGTCTGGTAATGTGGTACTTCCATTATCGGCAAAAGAAAAACAACAGTTTAGTATTTTACATAACAGTTTTTCTATCACTATTGCCGATTATCATCGTGAAGTTTACGCCTGCAATGGTTGGTCATAACTCCCTGCTTGGTTTCTTAGGGATTTCATACCTAACATTCCGAGCTGCAGGAACGATTATTGAAACGCGAGACGGTGCCGTTAAAGACATTAATTGGTGGAAGTTTATCCGGTTTATGGCATTCATGCCAACCATTACTTCTGGTCCAATTGACCGTTATCGTCGGTTCTCAAAGGACTATAAAAAAGTTCCAAGTCGTGAAAAGTACTTGAGCATGTTGCAAAAAGCAGTACTGTACCTATTTATCGGATTTGTGTACAAATTCGTAATTGACTACTTCTTTGCGCAACGCTGGCAACCATTCTTTGAACAACAAGCAATGGCCCATGCCCCTCACCTATCATGGTGGGTAGTCGGAGTCGCCTACGTCTATACCGGTAACCTTTACTTTGACTTTGCCGGTTACTCTCTGTTTGCAGTGGCCATTAGTTACATCATGGGTGTTGAAACCCCAATGAACTTTAATAAGCCATTCCTTTCCAAGAATATTAAAGAGTTCTGGAATCGTTGGCATATGTCTCTATCATTCTGGTTCCGTGATTACATCTTCATGCGGTTCGTTTTCCTTGCTACTAAGAAACGGTGGTTCAAAAATCGTAATGTATTGTCTTCACTAGCCTACATGTTAAACATGGTTGTCATGGGATTCTGGCATGGTGTAACTTGGTACTATATCCTTTATGGTTTCTTACATGGATTAGCATTGGTTATCAATGATTGGTGGTTGCGTTATAAGAGAAAGCACTACCATATTAAGACCACTAAGTTCACCAAGTTTATCGCTGGATTCATTACTTTTAATTTCGTAGTCTTTGGCTTCTTAATCTTCTGTGGATTCTTGAACACACTGTGGTTCAATCCCGTAGGAATGAAGTAAATTATTATTTTAATTTGGAGGAATTATCATGAAAGAACAAATTCAAGATTTATTAGCACAAGCAACTGGTCGTGACGCAAGCGATTTTTCTGACACTTCCGCTGACTTATACGCTGATGGCCTTTTAGATTCAATGGCAACAGTTCAATTCTTACTTTCATTACAAGATGAATTTGATATTCAAGTTCCAGTTTCCGAATTTGACCGGAGTGCTTGGAGTTCTGTTGACAAGATTGCTGATCGGGTAAAGGAATTACAAAATGACTAACAAGAAAAAACTGTGGTCAATTTTTGGCCCAGTGATTGTTGCTGCCATCCTGGTCTTGGTATTCTTTTGTCTTCCATGGTCAGGACACCACTCAGCCAAAACCGAACAACGGGCCGCTGTTTCTTTAAGTCCAACGGTATTTAAAAACCGCTCGTTAAAGGTTCAAGCCCTTAGTGGTAAACATACTAAGTATGTACCCTACTTTGGCTCAAGTGAATTTAACCGAATGGATCGTTATCATCCGGCTGTGATGGCTGCTAAGTACCATTCCTACCGTCCATTTATGTTTGGTTCGCGGGGAACTCAATCATTACCACAGCTATTTAATATGGCAATGATGTCCGATCAAATGCAAAATAAAAAAGCAGTTTTCGTCATTTCCCCACAATGGTTTGTTAAACGAGGCGTTATGCCATCTGCATTCAAGTACTATAACGGTGCCTATGCTAACTTAACCTGGTTACAAAAAGCTAATCCAAATTCCCCATATGACCGTTATACTGCAAAGCGGTTAGTTCAGTTGCTTGGTGATAATGGATCAGTTGTTAGCTACGCAGACAAGATCAGTAAAGGGAAATCTCTTAATAGCTGGGATCGGTTCGTTATTCGTACCAAATTAACCTTATTGCACCATGAGGACAACTTGTTCTCAGGATTCTTCATCAAAGATAACTATGATACGCGAATCAAGCCAAAGACGAAACTATTACCAGAACAATTAAACTATGCTGATTTGTCCGCTACTGCTATTAAGCAACATGATCGAGCATCCAATAATAACCGTTTTGGTGTCCTAAATGCGTTCTACAACAAACGAATGCGGGGTCAAATCAAGAAGACAGCTGGATCACAAAAGCGTTTTGACTATACTAAATCTCCAGAATATGGTGACTTAGAAGTCGTGCTAAATCAATTACAGAAGACTAATACTAATGTCATCTTTATGATTACGCCTGTTAACGCTAAGTGGGAAAAGCACACTGGTATGTCTATGCCAATGTATTACCGGACTGTTCGGAAGATTAAAACTCAATTACGTGCACAAGGCTTTAACAACATCATTGACTACTCCCACAAGGGTGGTCAAAATGGGTTTATGCAAGATACCATCCATATTGGATGGGCCGGTTGGGTTGATTTTGACCGTCAAACTGCTCCATTCTTGGAGAAGAAACAACCACAGCCAAATTACCACATGAATGATGCATTCTTATCTAATGAATGGTTAAACCTTAATCCTACTAAGGCTAACATTCAACAATTTAAGTCAGACCATCATTTGAAGTAATAACCTATTTGAAGTTCAATAGAAAAAGATCCGTTCAGAGTTTGAATTGAAACTCTGAACGGATCTTTTTAGTAATTCATAGATTTAATTTTTCTCTAATGCTGTGGCGTTCACCCGTACCCGGTAGAAGTGGACACCTAATCCTAATGCTAGTCCAACTAAGGCTGGCACTAACCATGACATTCCCATGCTTGCTAATGGTAAATGTGCACGGAAAGCCGCAACACCCTTACCAAATGCGCTTGCACTAACAACCTTTGGAAAGGCAACGACCATATCGCCAAGTGCTGGAACAACCGTAAATAATACGACGAAGAAGTATACAGCACTATCACGATGGAATAATGGTGAGAATACAGATAAGAGGATTAATACTAATACTAATGGGTAAAGGAACATCAACATTGGCGTTGACCATGCGATGATTGTATCTAATCCAAAGTTAGCGGCTAAGAAGGAAGCTAACGTAGTAAGTGCTAACCAAGTGTGGTATGAAACCTTTGGAAAATGCTTATGGAAATCTTGTGCAAAGGCAGCAACTAAACCAACCGCAGTAGTTAAACAAGTTACGGTGATCAAAACAGCGAGTACAGCTTGACCGAATGCACCACCATAGTAGTTAACAACTTGAGTAAATGCAACCCCACCATCAGCAGAAAGCTTAAAGTGACCAAGTGACATTGCACCAACAACGATTAATAAAGCGTAGATTACAGCAACCATACTCATTGATAGTAAACCAGCCTTACCAACAACTTTGGCTACGTCCTTTTCGCGTTTCTGACCCATTTGACGAACTGCGTGAACAACAGTTACACCAAATGCTAATCCGGCAGGAGCATCCATCGTGTTATAACCTTGCAGGAAACCATTAACTACTGAAGAATGAAGATAAGCTGACGTAGCAGGAGTAGCCATTGGGTTACCTAATGGACGTAAGAAAGCAACTAAGAACATCACAAACAATAATGCCATAAACATTGGGTTCAATACTTTACCAACGTTCGAAAGAATATCATTTTCACGGTAAGAAAATGCAAATGCTAACAAGAAGAATACCGCTGAGAAGATGAACAGTGCTAATTGCTGATCAGCCTTTGGAACAAATGGTGCGACCCCAACTGTAAATGAAACGGAAGCTGTCCGGGGAGTCCCAAAAAGTGGACCGATGGTTGCGTGAATTAAAACCATAAAAACAAGTGCAAAACTAACTCCTAATGGACGACCCACATCATAAACACCTTCAGAACGGGTTACTGCAATGGCAAGTACTGATAGTAATGGCAACAGAACCCCTGTCAACAGGAATCCAACTGTTGCTCCAACCCAGTGGCCACCAGCTAATTGGCCTAAGTGAAGAGGAAAAATCAAGTTTCCAGCCCCAAAAAATAAACCAAATAGTAACGAACTGACGACGAGATACTGTTTCGTCGTTAACTTATGTGATGCCAAATCATTCATAATTTTCCCTCCAATAACTTTTTGAATGCGTTTTTCGAACCCAACAAAAAAGTCCCTTGACCAAGCTTTTGCTCAGTCAAGGGACGCCTTGCGCGGTACCACCCTCGGTTTATACTAACATTACTGCCAGTACCTTAATACGTACGGTAAACTACTGTTCACGATACGCTAACACGATAATGGGTGTCATACCACTGAATCTTGGACAATCCAGGCTCGAAAGTGATTTTCAATACTCTTACATTCTCTCCCCTCGCACCAAACGGGATTCGCTTTAGATTAAGAGCACCTACTCTTCTTTCTCATTGTGTTCGAATAATTAATTTATGTGAATATTCTAATTAAAATTTAATGATTCGTCAAGGCTTTTTCATCTTTTTTAAATTTATATTTAATCCGGAAATGTTTAGGGATAGAATATGCTAGAATAATACATTGTTGAAAACGCTAATTAAGGAGGCTAAGCATGACCCAACGAAAGCACCATCCATCATTTCACCATTCAAAACGTCACACACAATCACCCATTGAAGTCAACATTGGTGATCGGTTTCCTCTTACGATCAAAAAATTGGGAGTAGAGGGCCAAGGAATCGGTTATTTTAAACATAAGGTTTGTTTTGTACCAGGAGCAATTCCAAATGATGTCATCGTAGCGGAAGTAACCAAGGTCCATGAAAAGTATCTCGAAGCTACTATTCATCGCTTAAAAAAACCGAGTGCTGATCGGGTCATTCCCAGAGATGACTATGCCATGGAAGCGGGTGGTTTTGAATTTGAAAACTTAGCCTATCCTGCCCAATTACGTTATAAACGTCAAATGGTCACTGATAGTCTGGCTAAATTTAAGCCACTTGGTTATCGACATTATGAAATCCGACCGACGATTGCTTCTGAATATCAGTACGAATATCGTAATAAGGCGCAATTCCAAATTCGCAATCAAAATGGTAAGGTCGTTGCTGGCCTTTATAAATCTGGCACTCATGAAGTTGTTGATATGGAAACATGCGCTGTTCAAATGCCTGGCATTATGAAAATCATGCGCGCCTTAGTTAATCAAATCGAACAACTGAACATTCCCCTTTACGATGAAACCAACCACAGCGGTATCCTAAAAACAATTGTAATTCGGGAGTCCATGGCCACTCATGAGTTTCAGGTTACATTTGTTACCAATAGTCCAAAGCTATTGAAAAAACACCAGCTAATCACCTTTATTCAAAGTAATTTCCCAGAAGTGGTCTCCATTATGCAAAACATCAATCCAGGAGACACTCCTCTCATTTGGGGTAATGAAACGCTAAAGCTAGCTGGTAAAGATCACATTACTGAGAGCCTAATGGGACTCGACTTTTTACTATCGGCTCGTTCATTCCTTCAGTTAAATCCTTATCAAACTGAAACCTTATACGAAGAGGCTGCTAAAGCGATGGAATTAGGCCCAGATGATACCCTAGTGGACGCATATGCCGGCATTGGAACCATCGGACTCTCCCTGGCAAGCCGTGTTAAACAAGTGGTTGGGATGGAAACCATTCCAGAAGCAGTCGCCGATGCTAATCAAAATGCTCAACTCAATGACATTACGAATGCCCGTTATGAGGTTGGCTCCGCTGAAGAACTTTTACCAAAGTGGCGCGCAGAAGGCTTGCACTTTGATGCATTGGTAGTTGACCCTCCTCGGACGGGATTAGATGCTAAATTAATTGAGCAAATTCTGGAAGAAAAGCCGGCTAAATTTGCCTATGTTTCGTGTAACATGGCTTCATTAGCACGTAATTTAGCCCGTCTTGTTCCAACTTACCATGTTGACTATATTCAACCAGTCGATATGATGCCACAAACACCACGGTGTGAAGCGGTAGTAAAATTAAGTTTACAAAATTAACCATAATGAAATGGCCTAGTGTCCGATTTAACGAACACTAGGCCATTTGCTATAGGAGATATTATTCAAAGAAGTGTTTAATTATATTTTTATAAACGTTAATGGTGGCTAGATAGCTGGAAATAGTTGTGTATTCATTAATTTGGTGTGCCACATTCCATTCATCTGCCCCAAGAACAATTACCGGTAAATCATGGTTGTGTTTAACGAAAACACTGGCATCAGTAGCACCATTAATCACCGTCAGTTTTGGTTGAACATGATTAGCTACATCATGATAGGCATCTTGTGTTGCTTGCAAGGCGTTTTTTACAAAATGGCTGTCTGGGTCTGAAGCGACAGGACGGAAATTATGGATTAATTCAAAAGTTAACTGACCATCGCCATTTGCGTTAATTTCATCAATCGTTTGCTTAATTCGGGCAATGACATGATCATTATCAAATGCTTTGGTTGGTCTAATATTACCCTTAATAGCGGCAAAATCGGGAATCGTATTAACTTGATCACCACCATTGATTACCGTAACACTATGTTTGACTTTCCCTAAGTAGGGATCAAGAGGAGCGTCATCAAACAGTGTTCGTTCTTTAATACAATAATCAACTAGTGCATCAATTGCGTTCGTTCCATTTTCTGGTTGTGATGAATGAACCGACTTACCAGTACTGGTGATTCGAGAATTGAGACTTCCTGAGTGAGCATAAACAACATTCCCACTGGTTGGTTCACCGACAACCAAACCAATTAAGTCTTTGGCTACTCCAGCGGCTTCTAGTCGATTAGCACCTGGTGTCCCATATTCTTCACCAGCGGTAGCAATAAACCGAACATGTCCTGCTGGGAGTTGCCCCTGATCATGCAACTCAATGAGTGCAATTACTTCAGCGGCTAACCCGCTCTTCATATCTGCTGCGCCTCGTCCATATAATCGATCACCATCTTGATAAGGATCAAACGGGCTAGTATGCCATTTTTTCTCATCACCAACTGCAACGGTGTCCATATGACCGGTAATGCCTAAAACTTGATCACCGGTTCCAAAATCAACTGTCAAGTTAGCTCGATCATCTCCAAAAGCATCAATCTGGGCATCAATTCCATGCTTAGCAAATAAATTTTTTAAATATGTGGCAACTTCAATTTCATTACCATTGACCGAATTAATTTTGATCAAATCTTTTAGGATCTGGATCTGTTCTTCTTTCTCCATCCTGTCGCCTTCTTATCTTTTTACCGACTTTGGTGGTTAACTCGTTTAGCAAGCCAATCACCAACTAATTGAATAATCACAACTAACAATAAAACTAAAATGGTTGCCACAACTGTAACGTCATTGTTAAACCGGTTATAACCGTATGAAATAGCAGTATTACCTAAACCACCGGCCCCAATGGCACCAGCCATTGCAGTTAAACCAACTAGACTAATTAAGGTTACTGTTGAAACTCGTACTAACTCAGAACGTGCTTCTCGTAAGTAAACGTTAAAAATGATATCAGTATTAGTAGCACCAAGGGCTTCAGCAGCTTCTACTTTTCCTTCGCTAACACTTTCTAGTGCAACTTGGACCTGACGTGCGTAAAATGGAAAGACTCCTAATGACAAAGGCACTAATGCTGCTGTTGTCCCAATTTGGGTACCAACTATCAATTGTGTAAACGGTGCAATAAACGCTAGTAAGATGATAAATGGAATTGCCCGGAAAAGGGATACTACCTTGTCACAAAAGCCAAACCAGAAGCGGTTTTCCATAATGCCACCCGGTTTAGTAATAACAAGTACAACACCAAAGATTAAACCAAGGAGACCGCCAAAAATCGCTGGCCAAAATGTCATGTAAATAGTTTGCCAAATAGAGGTACCCCATCCAGTGTCACCGCCCCAACCAAGGTTAGCAACGTTTGGTAAGTATTTAGTTAATAACTCAGTCATTCCAAATCCCCCGATCATTAATCTTCGTTACTTCAACATTTTGATCCTTTAAGAGGTCAACCACACTAGTTAACTGTTTTTCATCACCCTTGACCAAAATGAACATTGTGCCGACTGGCTCGTCACCAAGGACTTCGATGTTACCGTAAAGCATTGAAACATCTACTCCTAATTGCTTATATAGTTCCAAAATAATGGACTTTGTAACATTATTAGCACTAAAGACTACTTGGAATAGTTGTTCATTTGGTGCTAAGTGACCCAAGTCAAAGGCACGTAAGGTTTCAATTGCAGCTAATGAGCCACCTACAAATTGACGAGTTAACTCTTCTTTTGGCCGTAAGTAGACATCCCGTAAATTACCTTGTTCAATCACTACACCATGTTGCATTACCGCAATCTTGTTAGCGACCCGTTTTACGGCATCCATTTCGTGGGTAATCAAGACGACTGTTAAGCCTAACTTCTTATTGAGATCCTTAAGAAGGTCTAAAATTTGGTTAGTATTACGTGGATCCAATGCCGATGTTGCTTCATCAGATATTAAAATCTCTGGGTCGTTAGCTAAAGCCCGCGCAATCGCTACCCGTTGTTGTTCACCACCTGATAGTTGAACCGGATATGCATTTGCCTTATCTTTAAGTCCCACTAAATCTAGCAGCTTCAACACTTTAGCTTCCGCTTCATCGTCAGAAATCGAAGAGTGTTTCAAGGCAAACAGAACATTTTCAGCAACCGTTGTTTCGTTCAATAAGTTGAAATGTTGGAAAATCATTCCAATGTTACGACGTTTGGCTTGAAGTTCCTTATTATCGATTTGCTGTTGACCATCCTTGAAAAGGACTGTTCCAGCAACCGTCACGGTCCCTTCAGTTGGCTTTTGAAGCAGATTAATCGTTCTGACAAGGGTTGACTTACCAGCACCAGAGTAACCAACAACTCCATAAATATCGCCCTTTTCAACTTGGAGGTTCACGTGTTGAACTGCTTTTACATCCGCGCCCTTTTTCTGGTGAAAAGTCACGCTCAGATTGTCTAAATCAATGATGTTCGCCATATCTTCCCTCTCCTTATTCTTTGTTTACTTTAAGTTCAAATCCCAGGCAGTCTTTTCAGTATCACCGTAGTACTTTTGGTAAAGCTTCTTAACTTGAGTAGTTTGGAATGCCTTAACAACATCTTTGTAAGCTTGCTTATTAGCATCAGACTTCTTGGCAACGATGATGTTGATCCATTGCTTAGAATCTTGGTTTAATGGTTCAACGTAAATTGTTTGCTTCTTAGTTAAACCTGCTGGTGCGGCATAAGTGTTGTTAACAACGGCTGCATCGACATCGTTTAAGGAACGTGCAGTTTGTTCAGCACTTAATTCTTTAATCTTTAAGTTCTTAGTATTCTTATCAATATCAGCGATGGTTGCTAACTTACCAGTACCCTTCTTAAAGGTAATTAATCCTGCGTTCTTTAATACGTATAATGCCCGGCTTTCATTAGAAGCATCGTTTGGTACAGCGATTGTGGCACCATTTGGTAAGTCTTTAATACTGTTGTATTTCTTGGAGTATAAACGGATTGGTGCAATGACTGTCCGACCAATTGATTGCAAATCACCATGGTTGGCCTTATTCCAAGCATTTAAGAAGGCAGTGTGTTGGAAAGCATTTAAGTCTACATCCCCGTTTTGAACCGCCTTGTTTGGTTGGTTATAATCTGAGAAGTTCTTAACCTTAACGGTCACTCCATACTTACTCTTAGCTGTCTTACCAACTTGATCCCAGATCTTTTGTTGTTGATTAGTTAATCCTACGACACCGACCGTAACAGTCTTTGCTTGCTGTTGACGGTGATGAGCAAATCCTGCGATCCCACCAATAACGACAATTGCAACAATGATGATGGTCCAAATTAAACCAGTGTGTTTTCTTCTTTTCATAACTAAAATCTCCTTTTTAATAATTGCTGTTAATCGATTTAATTAACCAAAACCGTAATAACAAAAAAAACGTCCCTTATCTATTTCTAGATAAAGGACGATTACATCGCACTGCCACCTTTTATTCGTTAGACCCTCACGGATCCAACCTCAGCAGGTTGCTTAGGAGACGTCTCCCCTATACAACCTTGCACTAATAACGTGTGCAACTCCGTTACCGGCTATCATCACCGATACCATTCCAAGCCCATCTTCAAAACTTACAACTACTTCTTTCCACCATCCAGAAGCTCTCTACAAGTTCTCGGTTCCTACTCTGCTTTTCGATATGTTTGTTATTCGATTAATTGATTATGAGTAATTATAATTTAATTTTAATTTTTGTCAACACGTTTTTTAATTTTTCCACAGATTTTCTGTGAATTATCCCTAAAACGCTATTATTGCAACATTTATTTTCTAATCTAAATTACCAAACATATTTTTTTAGGAACAATTTATCTATTTTGCCTAATCTAATGATTGATCATTAGTCAGTCTTGATGACTTATGATATGATATGTACCTAGATAAGAAGGAGGGTTCGCATTGCAAAATCCATTTGGTAACAATAATAATAACGATCCAAACAACATTTTTAACAATCTCCCAATTCCACCAAACTATGCGAAAATTAAAAATGACCAAGGCGATTTACGGATTGCTAAGGTAGGGATCTCATGGACCACTTTTTGGTTTGGCCCATTACCTGCATTGTTCCGTGGTGACTATTACAACTTTTTCTTGGAAATAGTGTTGGCTGCCGATTACGTATTAGTTGCACTCTTTTTCAAGTGGAATACTTTACTAACATTCCCATGGCCAGCATTAATTTTCGCTTTATTTTATAACATGATGTACTTCCGTCATTTATTTAATAAGGGATATTATCCAGCTGATGATCACTCACGTGAATTATTGATTAAGAGCAAATATTTAAAAGAGAAACATTAACTATAAAAAGGTGGCTTTAAAGCCACCTTTTTATAGTTCTCCACCAACTTTATCAGCTAATGCTGGGTAAATTGCCATTACCGCTTGCCGATACTCTTTACCAGTAATCTTTAACCCAATAATTGGTAGGAAGTTATTCACATCATCCGCTGCATGTTCACCAACTTCACTCACACCAACTAACTGCTGATTTTTAAAGACTAGCGTTAGTTGGCTTAGTTGGTCGTTTTGTCCTGCATAGAGACTCCCATACTTCAATGGAACTTTTTTAATCTGATAGGAATGATTATCGGCAACATTATCTGGATTAACCCCTGCCATTGCAACGACTGGGTAAGTAAATGCTGCCCGACCAATGATTGGATATTTAATAGTATCCTGGGTCTTTCCGGTTAAGTAGTTAAATAAGTACTGGCCTTCAAACTCAGCTACTGGTGTCAACTTAGGTTCATGGCGACTAACTACGTCTCCAATTGCGTAAACCCCATTAACAGATGTCTTCAAATGATCGTCAACCAAAATTCCGTGACGATCATACTGAATATTGGTCCGTTCTAAATGAAGCCGTTCAATATTAGGGTGGCGTCCAGTTGCGTTGACAACGTAATCAGTCTTCACTGGACCTTGATCTGTTTCCAGAACCAGTTCATCATCGCCAGCTAACAAAGATTGCGTATTGGTGTTAAACATGAATCGTATTCCGCGATCTTGCATTGCCTTAACCAGCACATTGCTTTCTTCTTTAGGAAAACCTCTTAAAACACGATCTGAATGCACAATTACCGTTACTTCTGCCCCAGCAGCCGCTACTAAAGTTGCTAATTCTAAGGACACAAAACCGGCGCCAATGAAAGTTATTTTCTGTGGAAGCTTCTTTAGAGAAAGGACATCAAAACTGGTATGAAGCTCATCCTTTCCAGGAATATCAAGGATATTAGGCGTCTGCCCAGTCGCAATAATAATATGATCAGCTTGATAAGAGTTTCCATTTACTTTTACCGTATGATCATCCACAAATTCTGCATATCCGCTTTCCACATCATGATTTTTCGCAATAATCTCTTTGGTTTCTGCTGGCCATGGGTTAAACCGCTCCAACTTCGTTTGCATTAATTGCTGCCAATCAAGTGTCGCTGGTTTACTAACCCCTTTACCTACTAATTGCTGAGATTGTAAAATATTACGGATAGCTCCCTCAAGAAAGATCTTTGGTTCACAGCCGTAATTAGGACACGTTCCGCCAAACTCGAAGCCTTCAATCACTAACACTTGGTGGTCCGTTTGTGCTAGTAAGTTAGACATCTTATATGCCGCCGGACCAGAGCCAATTAGAATTTCATCATAATGTTTCATTTTGACACTCCTTTCAATAACTTAAAAATTTACAAAAACGCCCTGACTTAGCAGGACGTTTTTTATTATTCACCATGTTCTTGGGACCATTTTTCTGGATCTTTACGCCATGCATGCAGTGATGCTAGTTGATCATCAGAAATCATCTGGTTTTTCTTGGCAGTTTCAATTAGTGTCGTGTAATTAGTGACTGTGTAGTATGGCAATCCGGCGTCTTCAAAATTCTTATCCAATGCAGGCAATTGATAACTAAAGATTGCGACAACGCCAATCACATCACCACCAGCAGCCTTAACAGCTTCAACAGCCTTTAGAGCACTGCCACCTGTTGAAAGCAAGTCATCAATTACTACAACCTTTTGTCCTTCTTTTAAAACTCCTTCAATCTGTTTGCCACGGCCATGGTCCTTCGGCTTGGAACGAACATAAATTAGCGGCTTTTGCAGACGTTCAGCAACATATGCTGCATGAGGAATTCCAGCTGTAGCAACGCCGGCAATTACATCGGCATCACTTAAATGGTGTTTAATTAATTCTGTCATCCCGACAGCAATGTTTCGACGAACGTATGGATATGAGATTGTTAGTCGGTTATCAGTATAAATTGGTGAATGTAAACCACTCGCCCACGTAAATGGTTCATCAGGTTTTAATGTTACAGCGTTAATGTCTAATAAATTTTTAGCAACGATTTCTAATTGTCCTACCATAATTATTCACCCTCCATAAATGCTTTGCGAATAGCCTTGTAAGCTGCCACAGGATCATCACTCTGTGTGATTGGCCGTCCGACTACAATTCCATTGCTTCCTAATTCATGTGCCTGTGCAGGGGTAACAACCCGCTTTTGATCATCTTGTACGTTCAGGTTTGGTCGGATTCCCGGAGTAACGCATAAGAAGTCTGGCTTAGTAACAGTTCGAATGGCCTTTACTTCTTGTGCAGAACAAATGACACCATCTAATCCTGCATTTTCAGCAACTTGCGCATAGTTCTTAACCACATCAATAAGTGGCATATCAACGTGTTGTTCGTTCTTTAAAATGTTATCATCAATCGACGTTAACTCAGTGATTGCTAATAACTTTGGTTCAGGAAGTCCCGCTTCGTGGGCTCCCTCAACAAGTCCCTCTTTAGCCGCCCTAAGCATTTCAGTACCACCAGCCGCATGAGTGGTTGTAAAACGAACACCCATTTTACCAATTACTTTCATTGAACGACGAACCGTATTCGGAATATCGTATGATTTCAGGTCTAAGAAAACTGATAATCCTCGTTGCTTTGCTTGCTTAACAATTCCTGGTCCAAAAGCGTAGTATAATTCCATTCCGATTTTTACAATTGGGGTGTGATTAGTGTCTGAAGCCAATTCATCAAAAAGTTTCAGTGCCTCTTCCTTGGTTGCTACATCAATTGCAACCATTGGTTCAAAACGTTCCATTTGATCTTCCTCCTAAACAAAAAAGCAGTTCTCCTTGAGAGGACTGCTTTCGTAGATTGATCCGGATATAGTCCGATCAACCCGCTTTCGCCTTTTTGCCCTCTCTGGAGCGAATTAAAATGGTGAAATTCTAATTATTTTCAATTGAAATGTCTTCGTGACCGTCGTATTCTTCAACTGCCACATGAACGGTTTCGTTCATCGATGTTGGAATGTTCTTACCAACAAAGTCTGGACGAATTGGTAATTCACGGTGTCCCCGATCAACTAACACCGCTAGTGAAATCCGCTTAGGACGTCCAATGTCCATTAAAGCATCTAGCGCTGCCCGAGCAGTTCGACCGGTAAATAATACATCATCAACCAAAATGACATGTTTGTCATTGATATCAACATCAATGTCACTACCATTAACTGTTGGTTGAATTTTATGATCAGCAACGTGACGATCATCCCGATACAAGGTAATATCGAGTGAACCAACTGGAATTTTAACACCTTCCAATTGCTCCATTCGCTTTGCTAACCGTTGTGCTAAATAAATACCACGGGTCTTAATGCCGACAAAAACTAAATTTTCAACACCCTTATTTTGCTCAATGATTTCATAGGTAATCCGTGTCAGCGCACGTTGCATACTTGAACCATCAACGATTTCATGGGCCACATTCAACACTCCCTTTATTAAATAAAAACGCCTTTACGTTGATTGGGGAACATAAAGACGTATTAGTATTCATCGATTCCCCTTTTGACCTCACTGGGTCGAGTTAAAAAGGCTTTATTTAAAATAAGTCTACCCGGATCGGGGTTGAGTGTCAACCATTCTTCAGCGTATAATGATCAACATAATTATTTTCTTTAAAAGGACTGGTATGCATGCATAATTTCATGTTTGACTTTGATGGTACCCTTGCTGATTCTGGTGAGGTTTGTACCATTGCTACCCAAAAGGCATTTATTAAAAATCACCTCCCAGCCCCTACCAAGCAGCAAGTGTTAGATTATATGGGGCTGCCAATTGAAACATTCTTTCCAATGTTGGCTCCACAAGCTAGTTCTAAAGTATTAGACCAGCTATTTGACGATTTCAGAATGTACTGTACTCAATTTGAAGATTCTGGAACCAAATTATTTGATGGGATTGTCCCAACTTTAAAAAGTCTTCACGACGCTGGAAAGCAGTTATTTATCCTCTCTAGTAATTCCTCAACAACAATTCAACACCACTTGGAACGATTTAAAATCGACCACCTATTTAACGAAATCGTTGGTTCAGATATGGTCAAAAATTTTAAACCTGATCCCGAAAGTGTTAATCGGGTTGTTCATGATTTCAGCCTTCAAAGACATCAGAGCGTAATGATCGGCGATGCCCGCTATGATTTACAAATGGGTAAAAATGCTGCGGTGCAAACTTGCGGTGCCACTTGGGGAGCTTTTAACGTGGCTTCACTTCGCGACGAACGACCTAACTATCTAATCAATCGTCCTCAACAGTTATTAAACATTTAAGGCGTTGAAATTTACGATCAATTAATTGATAACGCGTTTCACGTGAAACAAAAATTCTAAATGACTGAATTTTTCCGGAAAAGAAATGTTCAGTCATTTTTTTAGTTATGGCAGATTGCAAGAAATAAGTTAACAATTATCATGTAAATTTCTAAAAAAGACTTCAATTGGTGTTTGCCAATTTAAACATTTCATTGGTCTCG
>ENA-ORUR01000094-ORUR01000094.1-human-gut-metagenome-genome-assembly--contig:-NODE-94-length-79060-cov-104.071_pt1 | contig 79060 bp, 79 predicted proteins | sample MGYA00242086_ERZ509223 | MGnify/ENA primary metagenome ERZ509223 (study PRJEB26280, sample SAMEA2338820) | human gut metagenome | biome: human gut; feature: human-associated habitat; material: faeces... | reverse complement strand
AGATCGCATCTATCAAACAGCCTAAACAAAAGTGTTCAAGTTATTATTGCAATTTACGGCTTTAATTTGCTTAATTGTTCCTGCAAATAAACCCTCTCATTTTGAGTAACGTGAGTATAAATCTGCTTGGTAACTTCTGAGTCAGCTTGACCAACTTGCTGCATAATCACGTTAAGTGGAACATGCAACTCACTAAGCTTGGAAATATAAGTGTGACGAAAGAAGTGTGAGGAAAGCCTTTTTGGAATACCTAGTTCTCTGCCGACTCTTCGGAGAAAACTATAGATTGCAACGTGATTCCAAACCCCCTGATTAGGCGACTTGGCATTGAGTAGCAGTCTAGGTTCATGCTGCATATTTCTTTTACAGATTTCAATAGCTTCTTTATTTAAGTAGACTGCTCTAAATCCAGCCGGTGTCTTTGTTCTAGTGTCCTTAATATTTCTATCTCCGCCTTCCTCACGATAAATAGCACCGACTTTATAGTTGTTATTGCCTACTACTTTAGCTACCCAAATTCCAGAAGAATCTTTAACTATATCTTTATTAGTTAAAGCCGCAGCTTCACTAATACGCATACCGGTGAGCGACAGCAATCTTAAAAGATCATAGTAGTCTTGGCGGTGCAAAACATCTTTTATATAAAGCAGAACCGTCCTTAGTTCATCGTCAGTAAGATATTTATTTTCAATTCGTTCTTTTTTACGCTCGGTTTCGTCTTTATACTTAATCTTTGCATTAGTGGTAGGATTAGTCGTAAGAAAACCATGACTGATTCCATATTCAAATACCGCTGATAAAAAGAATTTCCTTGTTTTAACAGTCTTATTTGCTAAATTATCTTTGTAAAGACACTTTTCAAGATAATTGTTAACCATTGGAGTGGTGATATTCTTAGCGACCGTTTTCTTATCAAATTCTTTCTTAAATGCATTCATTTGATAAATAGCCGTATTACGAGTGTTGTATGGTTGATCAGTGTCCTTCAAATATTCGAGATATTTGTCTATTAAGTCAGCAAAAAGAATGTCCGATTCATTAGGATGACTGGCTTGAACCTTCTTATTGATTTTCTTAGCCAATATCTCCTCAGCCTTTCGTTTTGCCTGTGCGGTCTTTTTAGTCAGAGTAACCGATACTTTACGCAATACGATATGATCTGCAGTAGATCGTAAAGGATCAGCATATTTCTGATTGAATTTATATTTGCCATTAGGCAAATCTTCAATCCAAATGGAATATTTCTTTACCATGATAGAATCTCCTTTGAAACTGATGTTCTTTTAAATCGTATAATTAAAGCCTGTTTGGCTGAAAGGGCAGCAGGCTTATTTTTTATTTAATGAATTTAATCAAAAAGCCAATTATAGTGCAAGTTGTTGTAATTATTGTTATTGCAGTACCAAAAAACCAGACCTTTTGTTTCTCGAACTTAGTATTAACTTGCTCAAACTTGAGATCTGTGTTGGAAGACATATTATCTAGCTTTTTATCGAGTGAACTGAACTGTTTGTCCATTTCACGTAACATTTTTTGATTATTAAGTTCTAGTTCTTCATGAGTTACATATTTTGCCATAGGTGGCTCACCTCCATCACCATTATTATTTCTTCGAGATGATTTTAGCAAGTTATTTGGGCTTATTGTTCTTGCCTCATGTAATTGTAAAAGATAACCGCAAATTAATCTTTCCCTTAGGGTAGGTGACCACTTTTTTATTAGGAAAAGTGGTTAAATAAAAAAGAGGCATACAAGATAACTTGTATGCCTCGCTCAACATTCTGAGAAATCTTTATAAAGATCATATTAAATGAATATGATCGAGCAACATTCTGTCCATAAATAAAGTATAACATACAAATTATTATTATTCTATACATGGTGTCGGGTTTAATTGTTATAATAGGTTTATCAAATTACTTAAGAAGCAGATGATTTCATGAAGAACTTGATATACAAATTAATAAATAAAATTTATCAGCGTGTGGCACCAGAAGAAGTGCTTCATCCAAAATATCCAATCATTAGAAGTTTTCATAATCAATCAAATGAAGACTTAATTATTCAATCTATGACTGATATGGTTAATCTCAATGATTTGGAAGATATAAAAAGTATTAAACTAACTTACACTTTCGAGAATGGAGATCATCAACGAGAGATGGAATTTTCAAAGTGATCTCTTTATTTTTAGGGCCGAAGTCAAATATGAATTTTGGCTCTTTTTCTTTGTATCCAAATATAAAAACTAATTGAAGATCCTTAGATTCTCTTGGATTTATTTCAAATGGAAGCTGAGAATAGGGGGCAAGTTTAGGAAACATTACAACTGGCGAGCCTTTTCCATCTTCTGTCATGTATGCAATTGGTTTGAACTCAAAAGGATAAGCCATTGCTACCTGGGTCTTTGACTCAATGGATACATTGTTTAGCTGCACAGGTGCTTTTTTAGTGTTGGTAATTCTCACACTGATTGCTACCACATCTGTAGGAGATAAGTCGTAATATTTAGAAGCTAAATATTTACCAGGCAATCTGTAGCTACTTGTATTTGATGGATTAAGGTTTATTTTTATTTTTCCTTTAAATTCTTGATAAAATTGAAGGCCTAAACTAATGCCACCTGTAATGGCACCAAACCAAGCAGCAATATCACTTGCACTTAAATTCATATCCCCACTTCCTTTAGCCATCTTCGGGTGGTTTTTTCAGTCTTTTTCATTTCTAAACCATCTTGATGAGGTACCTAAAACCGCGTAATGACCATGATTTTCCCAACCTTTGATTTCAAAATATCCATGGTGAGATATATAACGTACTGGCATTTCTGAGCCTTTTTCTAAAATTCCATCGAATACGGGTCTTCTATATAACGGAAAACGTAATTTATAAACCTTCATGTCTCTATTAGTTTTTACCCAATGCCAACGGTATGAATGTTTGCTAATAGCTTGCACAGTTTGTGTAGGTACAGTAACAGCTCCAACACTGCCAGCCAACATTATAGATGCTAATGCGGTAACTAAAATTCTATGTTTCATTGTTGTTCCTCTAAATTATTTCAAATCAATGGTCATATCGTAAGTGTGGTCGAAGTCGTCAGCATCAACGCTGTCATCATTGTCTTGCTGTTGACAATCAAATTTAAGTCTCAAAGACTTAACATTGTTGATCTTGCTTAGCTTGTAAATAGGAACATAGAGTGTACCAGATTTAGAAATGCCCTTATCTTGATCATCCCAATCCTCTTTGTTTTCAACATCGTGTTGTTCATCAATGCTTGGGATGCTGACTGTGGCTGAGTCCATGTCAACATCAATATCCTGGAGTGCCTTAACCTTTACGTTAATGGCTAACATACCTTGTGTTGATTTTCCACCTCTCTTGGTGCCGTAGGTATAGCCTTTTTCAATTTTGTAGACGGTAACGCTATTTACTTTAGCACTAGCAGCTGACCAGGAAGTATCAGGAGTTCCACCAATGGCGTATTTCTTAGAATCTGTGTAGTAGATTTTTTGACCATCTAAGCGAATGTAATTATTGTCATTTTCAGTAGTTGAAGGGGATTTATGACTAGTTGCTTGGGAATTATTATCCGTCAACTGGTTATAACCAGATATACTGAAAGTCATTGTAAAAAAGCCTAATGCAACTATAGCAAGATAGAACCACCACTTCTTTTTTAGAATAACTTTAGGTTCTTGTGATGAATAGCCTTGATTGGCATAACCTTGTTTACCCCATGGCGCACCAGCAGAATAAAAAATAATTATCAGTATTGTTGCCCAAACAAACGAACCATCTACAGTGGAACTAAAAATCAATTCAATTGCACTCAAAATGTAAAAGGCAATTTTTAATGCTAATTCGTTCTGCTTATAAATGGGACCCTTTTTAGTTTTAAAGAAAAATATACCGACAATCCCACTAACTATTCCATAGGGAAGAAGAGCTACATTGCTCATAAATGTCACCAACAAGGACCAGATAGCCATTACGATTAGTGCTGTTCCAAAAATAGATCTTCTTTTAATAACTCCTATTTCATTCAATTTGTTTTTATCTAACATTTCATTTCTCCAAAGTATTAAAACAAATGTTCTTCAATGCTGATTATTAAAAGCCTGCCTATCTCTTGGATAAACAGACTTTTTATTAAATTAATTACTCTTACTTTGACTCGCTTTTTTATTAACAAGTAAATGCCATACAAAGAAACCTACACCAATAATAAATGCAAGCCATCCCCATACCATAAGGTCTGTATAATCATGTGCATTAGAAATAGCAAAGAGCCAAGCAAGTAAATTAATAATTAAGCATGCTATATCACCGCCCATTTTGGTCATTTTCTTAGTTGAAAGATAAACAATACCAGAAACGAGAAAAAGAATAGCGGTTATCATACCTGCTGAGCCGCCAGCGTCTTTTGAGTTTTCCATAGCATGACTTAAACCTACAGCCATAGATTGAAAAACTATAAAAACAGCAATAACGATTTGTAGAATACCAACGACTAACTTTGTAACTTTCATAGTTACCCTCCCAAATTTTTAATTCATCATAGGTTTATTGTCACTGATGCTGTGGACATTCTCATTTTATTGTTTTTGAGCTATACAACCATCTGTAAAAAGATAATAAAGGTCATGAGGAATACAAAAAGCTTTGGCAAAATTGTAGAAGTTATCGAAATGGTAGTCGTTTTCTTCGCAGTATTTATATAGTAGATTTATAGCAAAAATATTTGCATCAGCTTCGCCACTATTTGCAGTGCCATCATTCAAGTTGTAATAATGCTGATCTTCATGTAGTACATGAGCTATTTCATGTGCAAGTTGAAAAGGAATTTCAGTAGGATATGGCCATAGTGCGTTCATTATAATTAAGCGCCCTACGGTGTTATAGCTAGCAGAAGGTGCAAAAGGTGGAAGACGATTAGAAAATTCAACACCTATTTTGTAATCGAATATTGCAGCATTCATTAGATACTTTATAAGCCTGTCATAATTTTCTTTATTTTCTATGCTAAGTTCATCAAAAGATCTAATCATACTTTTTAATCCTTATTTAGATACTCAGGATGACGTTTAAAGTAGCCCTTTGCTATATCTGCATAAGTGCTTTTTAATTCGTCAGGTAATTTGCCACCGTAGGGCATCGGCATGTCCAGATCTGACCATGTAAGAGCTGTATCAGAATTTGGGGCTTGACCATTAACACCTGCTAAATAGTCAAAACTAACATTAAGCTTTTGAGCTAAGGTTTTTAGTGTCTCGATTGATGGCTCATTTCTCCCTAATTCCCAGCCGGATACAGTTGTTGATTTAACATTTAGAAGTTCTGCTAATTCTTTTTGAGTATAGTGTTTATTAGTTCGTGCGTTTTTAATACGCTCAGCTAGATTCATAGGATTACCTCCTTACGCGTATTAACTAGGTTTCTATACTTTGAGTATAGAACATTTACACAAAAAAACTAGAAGGAATAGTTAAAAAGTGTTGCATAAGTACGAATCGTGTACTCTACTTTATGTGTAATCGAAAGGAGGTAAAGATATGAAATTCACAGTTAAGCAAGCACGTGAGTATCGAAATTTAACTCAACGTGAAGCGGCTAAGCAACTGGGGATAGCCCTAGCAACCTATCAAGGCTACGAATGGAGCGATGTGGAAATGAGAATCGGTATGGCAAAACGATTCGCTAAAATGGTCGAAATACCATTAGATCAACTTATTTTTTTACTCTAAAACTAGTTGATACGTGTAGTTGAAAAGAAAGGATACATCTTTGTGAGTAAAAAGTTAGTCAAAAGCATTAGTGAATTAGATGACTTACAAAGTCTAATCTCAGATGCATTAATCCAAACAATGGACTTAAAAAAGACATTACAAAAGATTAATGACTTTGAGTTCACTAAGTAAGAAAGAGAGAAAGCAAATGGAGCTATTAAATTTTGAAGGTCAATCTGTTTTAGACAGCAGAGATGTTGCAAAGATTATTCTTGATCACACGCACGCACTTGATGCACCTAAAGCAGATGCGGGTAAGGTTTACCCGTTGAAAATTAACTCAAAAGTTGAGATTCAAGGTAGGGTAGGACGTTTCTTGAAGATCAAAGATTTGTATCATGGCAAGCAGGTCTATGTTACAGGTAATAGAGCCTACACCGTGCTATAATTTTATTACTCATTGAAATATAAATACTGAAAGGGAGTGAACTTCACTCCTCTAAATCTATGCTTAAAAGCCACTCTGGGGAACTTTCCCTGGAGTGGCTTTTTTGCGTTATGGTTTAATTTAAAAACGTTTTAGAGCTGTCCTGGATTTTATCTGGGGCAGCTCTTTTTTATTTTTCATACTAAAAAAAGTATAAGCATACTTTACAAAGTATGATAATGCGGTATTATAAATATGTAAGGGGGTGAGGCGATGACACGAAAAGAATTTAGAAAACAAAATAAAAAAAGCCCTAAGGCTAATCTCTTAGAAGTAGTTGCAGCAATTGCTTCAATAATTTCGGCAGTTATTGAATTGCTAAACTACTTTCACATTAGACCTTAGAACTTGACTAACGGGAGTCGAAAGACTCCTATTAGCTATACTCTAATTTAAAAAGGAGAAAAAAGCAATGAGTAAGCGTACAGCATGGATGATAATTCTAATTTGTTCATTAATTGTAATTTTGATTAATGTATTAAAACTTTTCGGAATTAGACCATAATATTTAGGAAGTAATAAAAATGAACGACTTAGAAAAAGCAAAATTATTAATTGAAAACAAGAATAATTCATTGGTTGATATTTCAAGAAAATATAATATTCCAGTTCAAACACTTAGAAACTTGCGTCATGATCCTAGTAAAATGAAAAAAGCGAGTTGGGAGCGAGTTCATTTGCTTGCACAAATATATGACGAACAACTTGCTGAGAAAAAATAAATGCCCCTTAAAAGGGCAAAAAAGGGGCATAAATTTGGATCAACACGAAGAAAATTGATACTTGTTGACACAATCCAAAAAGCTTATAATACTGTCATATCAATACAAGTGCAGTTATATCAATAAACCCATAATTTAGATTTAGATAAGAAGGAACTTAGTTAATGGTACGCGAACTTAAAGAAGTTCAGGGTATTATTTTCAAAAGACAAAAATATAAAGAAGCAGATTTATTAGCAAAAATCATGACTAAGCAAGATGGAATAATTACCTTAATTGTGAAGGGAGCTTTGCGGCCAAAGTCACGTTTAAGTGCTGCGACGCTGAATTTTTCAATGGGTACTTATGTCATTTATACCAGCGGACATGGTTTGAGCAATCTACGCACGTATAAAGAAGTAAAGCAATTCGATGGGTTATACCAAGACCTGACGAAGAATGCTTATGCTTCTTTTATTTTTGACTTAATTGATCATGCTTTTGTCGAATATCAGCCAATTGGCAAGTATTATGACTTGGCTCTTTTTGCCCTGAAAAAGATTAATGAAGGCGTTGATTGCGAGATGATCACGCAAATTGTGCAAATGAAAATGCTCAGTGCTTATGGCGTTGAACCTGAACTAAGACATTGTGTAATTTGCGGTAAAGAAAAAGGCATTTTCGATTATTCAATTAAACTAGGTGGGGTTATTTGCAGTGACCATTTTGGAGTAGTAAATAGTTGCATGCATTTAAAGCCAAAGGAAACTGCCGTTTTGAGAACAATCGGCCTTTTGCCTACTGATCGTCTTGGAACAATTACAATTAATGAAGAAACTAAAAAGGCTACTAGAAAAGCAATCGATCGCATCTATCGTGAGACGATTGATTTAAACTTAAAGACCAAAAAATTCTTAGATGAATTAAAACTTTTTTAGTTAGTAAATATCTGGTTTAAACCTAGTTCATGTGTTAAAATATGTACGTGTTTGGCGATGATGAGGATTAGAAAAGTACTAGTTAAGCGAGTACCGTTTGGTGTAAGGGTACCTAGGAAAAGGCCCCTCTAGTCAAAGCTCAATTAAGTGCAGGAAGAACACTTCCTGAATTAGGGTGGAACCGCGATATATTTCGTCCCTATGCAAAATTTTGCATAGGCTTTTTTTATGGCCTAGCGCAGGAGGAGAATTAAGGAAAATGGCAGATAAGAAATTAAACATTCAAAATATGATCTTTAAGCTGGAACAATTCTGGTCCTCCAAAGGTTGTATGATTATGCCTTCTTACGATGTTGAAAAAGGTGCAGGTACGATGAGTCCTTACACTTTTCTTCGTGCAGTTGGTCCTGAACCATGGGCAGCTTGTTATGTAGAGCCTTCAAGAAGACCTGCAGATGGTCGTTATGGTGAAAACCCTAACCGGTTATTCCAACATCACCAATTCCAAGTTGTTATCAAGCCAGCCCCAAAGGATATTCAACAATACTACTTGGACAGTTTGAAGGTTTTAGGCATCGATCCTTTGGAACACGATATTCGTTTCGTAGAAGACAACTGGGCTAACCCATCAATGGGTTGTGCCGGTGTTGGTTGGGAAGTATGGCTTGACGGTATGGAAGTTAGTCAATTTACATACTTCCAAGTAGTTGGTGAATTAGACGTTAAGCCAACTATGAGTGAAATCACTTACGGTGTTGAAAGACTTGCATCATACATTCAAGACGTAAACTCAGTCTTTGACCTTGAATGGGGTAACGGTGTTCTTTACCGTGATATCTTTAAGCAACCAGAATATGAACATTCTAAGTATGCCTTTGAAGAATCAGATCAAGATCAACTTCTTAAGTTCTTCGATATTTATGAAGCAACTGCTAAGCGTCTTCTTGGTCAAAACCTTGTACACCCAGCATATGACTACATTTTGAAGTGTTCACATACTTTCAACTTGCTTGATGCTCGTGGTGCTGTTTCAGTAACTGAACGTGCTGGATACTTATCAAGAATTAGAAACTTGGCTCATGAAGTAGCTGTTAAGTTTGTCGAAGAACGTGAAAAGCGTGGCTTCCCATTGCTTAAGAGCGCAGAAGACAAGAAAGCTGGGGTAGAAAATGGCTAAAGATTATTTATTTGAAATCGGTACTGAAGAAATGCCAGCCCATGTTGTACCACGCAGCGTAAAGCAATTGGCTGACAGAACTAGAAAGTTTTTGAAAGAAAACGGTCTTAAGTTTAAGGACATCAAGACTTTTGCTACACCACGTCGTTTGACTATCTTGGTTGAAGACTTAGCTGAAAAGCAAGACGATATTGATGAGGTAAAAAAAGGTCCTGCTAAGAAGATTGCTCAAGATGCTGATGGTAACTGGACTAAGGCTGCACAAGGTTTTGCTCGTGGCCAAGGTATGACTACTGATGACATCTACTTTGAAGAACTTAAGGGTACTGAATACGCTTATGTTCACGTTCAAAAAGAAGGTAAAAAGGCTACTGATATTTTGCTTGGTATGAGTGATATCATCAAGGCTATGACCTTCCCAACCAAGATGAGATGGGATTCAAACGACTTTGAATTCGTTCGTCCAATCCACTGGCTTGTATCATTATTTGGTAGTGACGTAGTTCCAGTTAAGATCTTGGATATTACTGCTGGCCGTAAGACTCAAGGTCACCGTTTCTTAGGCGATTCAGTAGTATTGGCTAATGCAGATGACTATGAAGATGCATTGAAGGATCAATATGTAATTGCTAACGCTGAAGAGCGTAAAGATATGATCGTTAACCAAATGAATGAATTGGTTAAGGAAAATCATTGGCAAGTAAAACCTGATCGTGATCTTCTTGAAGAAGTTACCTACTTAGTTGAATACCCAACTGTTTTTGCTGGTTCATTTGATGAAAAGTACTTAAACATCCCAGACGAAGTATTAATTACTTCAATGAAGGATAACCAAAGATACTTTGAAGTTTACGACGAAAATGGCAAGTTAATTAACCACTTTATTGCTGTAAGAAACGGTAACAAGGATTACTTAGATAACGTTATTTCAGGTAACGAAAAAGTATTGGTAGCTCGTTTAGACGATGCTCAATTCTTCTACGATGAAGACCGTAAATACCCACTTAGCCACTTTGTTGATCGTCTTAAGAATGTTTCATTCCACGACAAGATTGGTTCAATGGCTGAAAAGATGCAACGTGTACGCATGATTGGTGATTATCTTGCTAAGCGTTGGGACTTACCAGAAAACGTAGTAAAGGACTTCGACCGTGCTAGTGAACTTTACAAGTTTGACTTAGTAACTCAAATGGTAGGGGAATTCGCTGAACTTCAAGGTGTCATGGGTATGCACTATGCTCGTCTTGCAGGTGAAGACGAAGAAGTTTCTGTAGCTATTAAGGAACACTACATGCCAGCAACTGCTGAAGGTCCACTTCCAGAAACTACTGTAGGTTCACTTTTGTCTATTGCAGATAAGATTGATACTATCGTAACCTTCTTCGGTGCAGGTATGATTCCTACTTCATCAAACGACCCATACGCACTTCGTCGTTACGCTTACGGTATTGTTAGAATTTTGCTTAACGAAAAGTGGTCACTTCCATTTAACGAAGTATTGCCAGAAATCATTAACATGCTTAATGGTGTAACCCCAGCTAAACTTCCTAAGGGTGATGCAGACCAAGAAATCGCTGACTTTATTCGTGATCGTGTAAAGCAATACTTGCAAAAGAACAACTTCAAGTACGATATCGTTGATGCTGTCCTTGCATCAAGTCAACAAGACCCAAGTCAAATTTTGGCAGCTGCTAATGTATTGCAACTTCACCACGATGATGAAGAATTTAAGCCAGTAGTTGAAAGTTTGACTAGAATTGACAACATCTTGAAGAAAGCTAAGTTCAAGGGTAATGTTAAAATCGCTGAAAGCTTATTCGACGACAACAGTGAAAAAGAACTTTATGCTGGTGTTGAAAACTTGCAAAAGGTTGAAAGTTTGGCTGACCTTTACCAAGGCTTCGTTCAACTTCAACCAGTTATTGACCAATACTTCGATGCTAATATGATCATGGCTAAGGATGAAAAGGTTAAGAACAACCGTTTAGCACAATTATTTGCTGTTAGTGAATTAGCTGATCGTTTAGGTGACTTGAGTAAGTTAGTCATTAAATAATAAAAATAGATAGAAAAGGTGATTCATATGGCTGGACGGATTCCAGAAGAATTCATCAATGAGGTCCGCAGTAACGTTAATATTGTAGATATCATCAGCCAATACGTGTCACTTGAAAAGAAAGGCAAAGACTATATTGGTCTTTGCCCTTTTCATCAAGAAAAAACACCTTCTTTTACGGTTAATGAAGAAAAACAGTTCTTCAAATGTTTTGGCTGTGGTAAAGGCGGCAACGTTTTTAAATTCTTAATGTATAAGGATAATCTGACTTTCCCAGAAAGCGTAGAGCGGGTTGCAGAATTTGCTCATATCGCGATGCCACAAGGATATGGCAATAATGATGGAAGCAAGATGAATCCACTTATGCGGATGCATAAGGATGCAGCAGAATTTTATCACCGTGTATTGCTTACCACTAAAGCTGGTGAAAGAGGGATGCAGTATGCTCAAAAGCGGCAACTGGATCAAAAGGTGTTAGATCATTTTAATATTGGTTATGCTCCCAAAGAAGATAATGTTCTGATTACTTATCTGCGTGGCAAAGGCTATCAAGATGATGAGCTGCAAAAAAGTGGCTTATTTGTCGAAAGTAAAGATGGACGCTTATTTGACCGTTTTCGTGATCGACTAATGTTTCCTTTGGATAATGAAAATGGTCGAACGATTGGCTTTTCAGGGCGGAGAATCTCTGACGATAAAACTGAAGCTAAATATATGAACAGTCCTGAGACAAGTATCTTTACCAAGTCTAAAGTTCTGTTTCACTTTGCGGAAGCAAAGAAAGCAGCAAGAAGTGAGCAGCACCTTATTCTTTACGAAGGATACATGGATGTAATAGCTGCTTACAAGGCAGGCATTAGCTCAGGCATTGCTTCGATGGGTACTAGTTTGACAGATGATCAAATTTATTTGTTACGGCGGGTAACCACTAATATTATTATCAACTACGATGGAGATCCACCTGGTATTCATGCGGAAGAACGTGCCGCAAGAATGTTTAACAAGGCAGGCAATTTCAACCTAGGAATCGTTGTTTTGCCCGATAATCTGGATCCGGATGAGTATGTTAAAAAATATGGCGCCGAAAAATACCAAAATGAGGTAAATGGTGCTAAGACTCCAACTGAATTTTTCCTTGAAAGATTGGCTAAAAAGTACAATCTTAACAATGATCGAGAAAAGATTACTTATTTGGATGAAGCAGTCAAAGAGATCGCGCAAGTTAGAAACCCGGTTGAACGGGACATGTATATTGAACAGCTTGCACGCAACGCACAGGTGTCATCTGCTTCGTTAAAAGCAAATTTAGCTAGAGAATTACGTAGAAATAATCGTGCTAAAAGTCATATGCGTCAGCAGTCTAATTATTCTGCTCCGACTCCTAGCACGGATGAGATGCAGCCTTCTTTTGAATCAGCAGAGACTGCTACGATCCAACAAACAGCAGGGCAACGACACCCAAGGCAAGTTAGATTATTATACTTATTTATTCATTCACAGCAGGCACAAAAATATCTACAGGAGGGAAATTTCCATTTTCCAGATAAAGACTTTGAAGAATTAGCACAATTATGGATTAAATACAAAGAAACACACGATAATCCGCAAATTGATGGTTTCTTAGATTTTATTCCTGAGCAACTTCAAGGTATAATAGTAGATGCTGAAATGGCAAACATGCCAAAAGATTTTACAATTCAAGAGATTAATGAGTATGTCCAATCGCTTCAAAAGCGCAACATTTATTCCCGGCTGAATGAGCTTAACAATCAATTACAGGATGCAATGCGCAAACAAGATCGAGACGAATGTTTGAGACTTACTCAAAAGATTATTGAGTTGAAAAGGGTCTTAGGTTAATAAGGAGGCTTTTTAGTGGCAGAAAGAGAAACTACACAAAAACCATCTTTGGACAAGGTGGTAAAGCAAGTCGTTAAGGACGTTAAGAAGGAAAAGACAATTACTGAAAAGGACTTCACTGCTCGTCTGATTAAGCCTTATAATTTGCAAGGCAAGGCTGTTGACCAACTTGTACAAGAGTTTGAAGATAATGGTATCAGTATTGTTGATGAAAATGGCGATCCTTCAAAGTTAGCCTTAAAGAAGCAAAAGGATGTTGAAAAGGCTGAATTAAAGGATATGTCAGCACCTTCAAGCGTTCGAATGAATGACCCAGTACGGATGTATTTGAAGGAAATCGGACGTGTGCCACTTCTTACTGCAGACCAAGAAATCGCTCTTGCCAAGAGAATTGAAGCTGGCGATGAAGAAGCAAAGCAAGAATTAGCTGAAGCTAACCTTCGTTTGGTTGTTTCTATCGCTAAGCGTTATGTTGGTCGTGGTATGTCATTCCTTGACTTGATTCAAGAAGGTAACATGGGTCTGATGAAGGCCGTTGACAAGTTCGATTATCGTCTTGGCTTTAAGTTCTCTACTTATGCAACTTGGTGGATTAGACAGGCTATTACCCGTGCTATTGCCGACCAAGCACGTACTATCAGAATTCCTGTCCACATGGTTGAAACGATCAACAAGTTGATTAGAATTCAACGTCAATTGTTACAAGACTTAGGTCGTGAACCAACTCCAGAAGAAATTGGTGCTGAAATGAATATGCCAACCAATAAGGTTCGTGATATTCTTAAGATCGCTCAAGAACCAGTTTCTCTTGAAACTCCTATTGGTGAAGAGGATGATTCACACTTAGGTGACTTCATTGAGGATAAGGATGCAACTAGTCCAGAACAACATGCTTCATACGAAATGTTAAAGGAACAACTTGAACAAGTACTTGAAACTTTAACTGACCGTGAAGAAAATGTTTTACGTTTGCGTTTTGGTCTTGATGATGGCCGTACTCGTACTTTGGAAGAAGTAGGTAAGGTATTTGGCGTAACTCGTGAACGTATTCGTCAGATTGAAGCTAAGGCTTTAAGAAAGCTTCGTCACCCAAGTCGTTCAAATCAATTGCGTGACTTTATGGATTAATATCTAGATCTATGAAAAAGACGTTAAGCAAGTGCTTAACGTCTTTTTTGATTTGCTTTATTGTTTGCTGACTTTTCCTTTAGCGATATCATCTTCAATGATCTTCATTGGGTTGAGCCAAGTACCATTGTCTTTCCAGTAGTAGCGACATGGTACACCATGTTTATCAATGTATTTCTTGTCTGTCTTAGTTATTCCTAAGTGGATGTGAGAACCGGTTAAGCGACCGATCTTTTGGCCTAACTTAATCTTTTGGCCCTTCTTTACGTAAATATCTGTGATGCTGAGAAAACCTTCTTGATAGATTTCTACATAGCCATCATCAGAAATCACCCAAACATATAAGCCAAGGCCTGGAGCATACTTAACTTTATGAACTGTCCCAGCATGCACAGCATAAACAGTAGAGTGTCCTACTTCGCTGAAGCCGAAGTCGTAACCATCGTGGAAGTAACTTTTAGTAGGGTAGTAACGTCTAATTACGTCAGTTTCACCGAATTTTTGGCCTGATTTAAATTTTATTTTCTTTTCGTAAAGGCGTTTAAAAGGATAACCCCAGGTAACCTTATGAACTACTTTTTTCTTCTTTTTAGGCTTTTTCTTTTTTACGACTTGAGTCTGAGGTCTATTGGCATTTAAATCAATGTGCCAAAGCGGTACCGAAGCAAAAATAATAATTGCAATTAATGCAATAAAAAGCGATACTTTGCTTTCTGTTTTTTTCATCTAAAAAAGTTCATCTCGTTTTCCATCAAGCATATGTTCACTAACATTAGGATCGAAAAATACAGGTAAATCATGATCAAAATTATAAGCTAGCTTATGTTGCTGCAGCTCTTCTTTAGTCATCCAAGTTAAAGTCCCTTCGTCTGATGCCTTGACTGTCCCCTTAAATTCATCGGCAACATAGAAAAAGACTAAATAGCGTTCATGATTTTTATCATAGAACTGCTTTACTCCAACAAGTTGGGGATGAGAAATGGTCAGTCCGGTTTCTTCTTTGATTTCTCGAACAACAGAATCATTAAAAGACTCATGTGGTTCAACGTGACCACCAGGGAAGGTAAGGCCTGGCCAAACTGGATCGTTGCGGTCCAAAACTAGAATTTTATCTCCATTTTTGATCATGCACATGTTAGTTAAAGTTACTGTCTCAGTTCTTTTCAATGCAAAAACCCACTTTCTTTGTACGATTATAGCAAAACATGACTAAAAACAACTACTAAATATGCTAAAATTTGATTAAACATACTCTTTATGGAGGATTAAATGAACTTAAGATTAAATACGCTGGCAAAAATGGTCGATCCCGACAGTAAAGTTGCCGATATTGGTACTGACCATGCTTATTTGCCAATTGAATTAGTTAGATCAGGAAAAATAAAATATGCGATTGCAAGTGATGTTGCTGAAGGACCGCTTGAAAATGCTAAAAACGATATTGCGGAAGCTGGATTAAGCGATCAAATTGAAACGCGTTTAGGCAATGGACTAGAAACTATTACTCATCAAGACCAAGTAGATACTGTAGTAATCGCTGGTATGGGTGGAAAATTGATGGTTGATATTTTGGATACGGCTTGGAGTAAAGACTTTCAATTTAAAAATTTAGTGCTTGAACCTAATATCGGTGAAGCTGGCGTGCGTAATTGGTTAATGATGCACAATTATGAAATTGTAGCAGAAAAGTTGATAGCAGAAGCCGGCCACACCTATGAATTAATTAAGGCACGTTTGACAGCTAATAAACATGATTTAACCGAAAAAGATATTTTCTTTGGTCCATTCATTGTACGTGAAAAGAACCCCGTATTTTATCAAAAATGGCAAGGGCAATTGGCTTACAATGAAAAATTGCTAAAGAATTTGAACAAGGCGCGAAATAAAGACGAAGACCGTATTAATGAGATTGAACATAATATTCAGTTGATTAAGGAGGAGCTAAGCGATGACTAAAGTCAAAGAGATTGTTGAACGTTTAAGACAAGATTTTCCAGAGGACATTGCTTCTAAAGGCGATCCTGTGGGGATGCAAATCGGTTCAATCGATGCCGATGTTACTAAGGTAATGACGACTTTGGATGTGCGTCCTCAAGTTGTCGAAGAAGCTGTAAAAAAGGGTGTTAACTTTATTGTCAGCCATCACCCTGTAATGTTTAGACCTGCACGTAATTTAGATTTTGCCAACGCACAAAATGCAATGTATGGCGAGATTATCAAAAATGGCATTACCGTTTATTCAATTCACACAAATTCTGATAAGGCACAAAATGGCTCAGCTGATTGGCAAGCTGAAGAATTAGGCTTAAAAGATGTTGAACCATTTTGCTTAGATGATGATGGCATTGCAATGGGACGAAAGGGTAAACTACCTAAGACGATGTCAGCTTATGATTTTGCTTATTATGTTAAAGACAAAATGAAGATCAAGATGGCCAGATTGATTACTGCGGATAACGACAAACAAATTTCCACTGTCGGCTTTATCTGTGGTGATGGTGGTAAATACTGGACTAGAGCCTTAGATGATAATTTGGATGCCTTTATTACAGGTGACGTTTATTATCACGTCGGTCATGATATGATTTCATCCGGTTTAACAGTAGTTGATCCTGGTCATTATACTGAAAAATTGTTTAAATATAAGGTATATGATCGTCTCAAGAAATGGAACGAAGAGAATAATTGGAATGTTGGCGTTGAGCTTTCTGAAGTTTCAACAAATCCATTTCAAGATTTATTTTAATAGAAAGAGGATAGAATAAATGGAATACCCAAACTTGTTGCCAAGATTTTTAAAATATGTAAAAGTAAATTCACGTTCAGATGAACATTCAGATCGTTTTCCTTCAACTGAAAGAGAAGAAAACTTCCAAAAGAATGTCATTATGAAAGACCTTGAAGAATTAGGTCTTAGTGACGTTCACTATAATCAAAAAGCTGGTAGCGTAATTGCTGAAATTCCTTCAAACGTTGATTACGACGTACCTGTAATGGGCTTTTTAGCACACAGTGATACAGCTGACTTCAATTCAGAAAATGTTAAGCCACAAATTCATGAAAATTATGATGGTGAAAGCAAGATTCAATTAGGCGATTCGGAATTTTATCTTGATCCAAAGGTTTTCCCACACTTGAAGAACTACAAGGGTCAAACTATCATCACTGCTTCAGGTGATACCTTGCTTGGTGGGGACGACAAATGTGGTGTTTCTGAATTAATGACTTTTGCGGAATACTTGATGAACCATCCAGAAGTAAAACACGGTAAGATTCGTTTAGCCTTCACTCCTGATGAAGAAATCGGTACTGGTGCAGAACACTTTGATGTCAAAGACTTCGGTGCAGATTTTGCCTTTACTGTTGATGGTGAAGCACCTGGTAAACTTGACTGGGGTACTTTCTCAGCAGCGCAATTTAGTCTTGATATTCAAGGGGTTAACGTTCACCCAGCTGTAGCTAAAGGTCAAATGATTAATGCTGTTCAGGTAGGAATTGATTTCCATAATCAATTGCCAGAACATGATCGTCCAGAACATACTGATGGTCGAGAAGGTTTCTTCCACTTGATGAGCTTCAACGGTACTGTTGATAATGCACACCTTGATTACATCATCCGTGACTTTGAACGTGATGGTCTTGAAGAACGTAAGAATTTGGTTAAATCAATCGTTGACAAGATGAACGCTGAATTTGGTACTGAACGCATTAAGTTGAAGATGTGGGACCAATACTACAACATGGCTGATGAATTGAAGAAGCACATGGATATTGTTGATTTGGCTAGGGATGCATATAAGGCTGAAGGTCTTGAAATCAACGAAGATCCAGTTCGTGGTGGTACAGATGGTTCACAATTGACTTACATGGGTCTTCCTTGTCCTAACATTTTTGCAGGTGAAGAAAACATGCATGGTCGCTACGAATATACTGTTCTTGAATCAATGTACAAGGCTGTTGATGTTATGATCAAAATGGCTGAATTAAATGCTGAAAGAGCAAAGCAGTGAAACAAATTTAAATAACTGCTATAAAAATATATACTTTTAAATAGCTATGATTATGCAAAACTTATGCTTATTTAAAGCATAACAAGTTATTCACTAGTATTATAACTGACAAAAAATATGCCAATATTGTTGTTAGATCAGCAATGTTGGCTATTTTTTGTTTTGGATTTTAATTTTATAAAAATGTGAAACAGGATAAAAATAATACTTGAAAATTGAGTATAAAGTTAGTAGTATTATTAGTGTAATAGATAAATAATACAGTATATGTAGAAGGTGAGTTAATGGAATTTAAGGATAATATTCCTATTTATCTTCAAATTGAGCAATATTTATATCGTCAAATTGCTTTAGGTAAGATGAAGGCCGGTGAGAAGATTCCATCGGTTAGAAAGTTGGCATTGGAATTGACTGTTAATGTCAATACTGTTCAACGTGCTTTACAGGAAATGAACACACAAGGCATTCTTTATACCAAGCGTGGCGAGGGTAATTTTGTTACTGAAGATACGGAATTGCTTTCTAAAACAAAGCAATCTCTCATCAACAATGAGTTAGATGAATTTGTACAAAATATGGAAAAATTAGGTGTTAAAAAGGATAAATTAGTCTCAACACTAACAGAGTACTTGAAAGATAGTGAGAATCATAATGAGTGATTTATTAATTATTAAAGATTTAACTTACAAGAAAAATCAAAAAACAATTTTAAAAGATGTTGATCTAACTTTAACGTCAGGCAAAATCGTGGCCTTATTAGGTGAAAATGGGGCAGGTAAAACAACTTTAATGCGTATTATCGCTGGAGTGGCCAAGAATTATAAGGGACAGATTGATTTAGCTGGTGCAACTAAAGAAGCTGAAAGAAAGGCTAAATTATCTTTTACTGATGGCTTAACAGGTTTCAGTGATTCAACTAAGATTGCGCAAATTGTTCGCTTTTATGCTACAATCTTTCAAGATTTTGATGAAAATGAATTTGATGAATTACGCAAATTCATGAAGTTAGATCCTGAGATGAAACTTAGTCAATTGTCTCGTGGTATGCGTGAAAAGCTAATCATTGCTTTGACTTTTGCACGTAAGGCAGATTTATATCTGCTTGATGAACCGTTTGGCGGCATTGATGCAATGGCCCGCAAGAAGATCATCAATTCAATTATTTTGTGGAAAGACGAAAATTCTACTATTTTAGTCTCTGATCACTTTGTCAATGAGATTTCATCATTGCTTGATGAAGTAGTCATCGTTAAGGATAATACAGTTTTAGAGCATAAATCAGCAGACGATATCAGACAAAACCACAAGTCAATTGAAGAATACTACGAGAGCTTTTATGCAGATGAGGATGATGAATAATGACTAGTTTTAATACATTGTTCAACAGAATGTTTCAAGAAAAAAGCAAGTCAGTTTATTTAATTTACTTAATCCAGGCCTTTGCTAGTTTGTGCTTCACGATCATGATGATGGTCTCTGCTGGAGGTCATGCTCAAGAAATAGTAGTGGGAAGTGCACGGGAAACAATTAACCCGGTGGTAGAATTCTTATTCATGTTTGCAGTAATGATGCTAATGACATCATTTGTGGCGGATTTCGTTTATTGGATTGTTTCTTCCGTAAAAAACGAAAGAATTAACCGTAGTCAAACTTGGCGTTTAATTCCAATCAGTGATACCAAATTTTTATTAAGCAACTTTGGTACAGCTTTTCTTTCATACATTTGGCTTGGTATTTTAGAGTTTGTAACTGCTGTAGTAATGTCGCTACCTTTGCTTTTATCAAGTAAAGAAATTAAAGAAGCTCTTCAAAGAAGCAACTTTGATATTAGTGCTCAGACCTGGGACCAACTACTCGGCGGATTATTACTAGTAATCTTATTAGGCTATGCTTGGTACGCCATTGTTAGCTTGATTAATTTAAGCAGCAGAAGCATTATGGATTTTTTGCCTAATGGTTCAAGTAAAGCCTTGATGTTCTTTGTTAGATTAATCATAGTGATCATGATTGTCTGGCTTTTGGTCTATGCATCAAGTACATTATTTTCTGTGATTGGTCAATTTACGCCATTTGATTTTGGTTCTGGTGATACAGGAGTTTGGTCAGTCGTACTAGAATTTTTGGCCTTTGATGTAATTATTACTTTAATCGATATTTTCCTTTTGAATAAATTCGTTGAATCTAAACAGAACTAGGAGGCCGCTATGACAAGTACTAAAGCTTTATTTAAACAAATGTTTTTACAAAAGCGTCGGTATGCTAATCTGGTTTTGTTAATCCAAACCTTTGCCGTGGCATTTATGTTCTTAATGGGAGTCATTTTTAAAGGCAATGGCAATCCCATTAATAATGTTGCTAGCGGATTTGTTGGAAGTGACAATCTTTGGGACTTGATATTGGGTCTGGGTGTACTTACTACATTTTTTGCCGATGTTACCTTTTTAGGCCTAATGTGCTGGCAAAATGAAAAAATCAATTTAAGTCAGACTTGGCAATTGATTCCAGCATCTGGTAGTAAAATTTGGATCATTAATATTGTTTCTAGCATAGTTGAATGTGCTTATATCTTCGTTATTCAAATTGTAATAGGTTTAGTCGTAGTAACTATTGACAGTTTTAGCCATCATATCAATCCTTTCGTTGGTACAAGTTTTGGTACAAATATTTCTTTTATTGAGTCTGCCTGGTCTCTTATTGAAGAACTATTAACTCTGGTTGGATTGTGTTTAATTATCTTTGCTTTTGTTAGCTTAACCAATCTTTTGACTAGAACCATTGCTGACCAATTGCCAATGAAAAATACTACTGCAGTCAGATTAGTTGTAATGGCTATTTTGGTAATTGTTGGTGTGATTATTGCATTGCGAATCAACGATCAAGTGTTAACCATGTATACTAATCATTTATTTGCTAGAGCCCATCGAGCTATTGATGTTGATACTCTTGGAGTTTCTGCGCTTGAATACTGGATTGGCGCAATTTTGCTAGGCATTATTAATTGTCTTCTTATTCAGAAATTCGTTGAGCCTAAAATAGTTAATCGTTAGAAGGGGATGAATGAGTTGACTAGTTTTGGTAATCTTTTCAAACAAATGTGGGTACAGAAAAGTATAAATATATTTATTTGCTTTTCGTCATTAACTTGTTTACAATAGCGTTTCTTTCAATATTCGCTTGGGGAACCGGTAATTATGATTTAACTTTCTTTTATACGCCGACTCATAATTTAGGTAGTTTTTGGCGCTATAATATGGCTACTTTAACTATTTATTTTGATATTGCTTTTTGTGCAGTTACTTGCTGGCAAAACGAAAAGATCAATATGAGTCAAACTTGGCACTTAGCTGCTGTAGATGAAAGAAAGACTTATTTAGCTAATGTATTCAGTAGCTTAATTGCATGTGGTGTTTTCTTCTTATTGCAACAAGTTATAAATATTCTTCTGCTTATTCCTACTATGGGACCAAATTGTGTGGCAGAAGCATTTAGTCAATTTGGCTTATCTCCTCTTACACCAAATGTGCCAGGAATCAATGTATCTTTTGAATTCTATTGGCTATTTGTAGTATTAGTTATTTTGTTTATTTATTTCTTTGTAAGTTTTGCCAACTTTGTTTCAAGAATTGTTTCTAATGAACTCCCTGTAAAGAGCACCTTATGGATTAGACTTTTGATCATGGCGATTTTAGTAATTATTGCTGTTTATGTTTGGTTAATCGTCCTTTCTCACTTACAAAACTTGGTTGATACTAATAAAGTACTTCAGTCATATGATCCAATCTGGTTAGATGATCTTCTTTTATTGATAGTAGACTTAGTATTTGGTCTATGCGATATCTTGTTTGTTAGAAAATGGATTGAACCTAAAATTGTAAATAGATAAGAGAGCAATCATTAATTGATTGCTTTTTTTCTTGTTATAATTGTTTCGAGGTGAAAATTATGAAGGAAGAATCGCTTTTTTCCTTAGCCAATGAAAATGAGAGTACACCGCTAGCAGAGATCATTGCTAAACATACAAAGGCTCACTTTATCACCTTTAGTGCCGTGACTTCATCGATTAAAGACATTTGCCAAATCATGGAAGAAGCGGAACAGAACCGTCAATTTGGTGAAAAGATGATTTTGTCTTTATCGATGAAATCCATCGCTTTAATAAGGCACAACAAGATGCCTTTTTGTCCTTTGTCGAACGTGGAAGCATTACCTTAATTGGGGCAACGACTGAAAATCCATCATTTGAGGTTAATTCAGCGTTGCTCAGCCGTGCAAAAGTATTCGTTCTTCATTCTTTATCAACTGATGATATTATTCATTTGCTGAAAAATGCTATTAATGACCCAGCAGGATTTCCTGGATTAGATGTCCAAATATCTGATAAAAATCTGCGTATGATTACGGAATTTAGCAATGGGGATGCACGCAGCAGCCTGAATACGCTTGAAAATGCCGTTTTAAATGGTAAGAAGACAGGTAAAAGGGTAGTTGTAGACGAGAGCATTTTGCAACAGTTAATCAATACTAAGTCTCTACGCTATGATAAAAAAGGTAATGAACACTATAGCTTAATCGCGGCCTTGCACAAATCAATGCGTAATAGTGATGTTGATGCCGCAGTTTACTGGGTGAATCGCATGTTAGACGGTGGAGAAGATCCTTTATATATTGCGCGTCGATTAGTCAGATTTGCTAGTGAAAATGTGGGTCTAGCCGATATAAATAGTTTGAACGTAGCGATTAATACTTTTCAAGCTTGTAAATTTATCGGAACGCCAGAATGCGTCATTTATCTGGATTGCACACCGAAATCGAATTCAGTTTATGTTGCTCAACAAGAGGCGGAAAAGGCAATCAAGAGAACGGGCAATTTACCTGTACCGCTTCAAATTAGAAATGCACCAACTAAACTGATGAAGGACTTAAATTATGGCAAGGATTACCAATATGCTCAAGATGCACCAGATAAGTTGACTAATATGAAAACCATGTCGCCGGAATTAGAGGACAGTCAATTCTATCATCCAAGTGAGCAGGGCAATGAGATTCGTTTTAAGAAGAGAATTGTGCAAATTAAAAAGTGGCACGAAAAAAATGGATAAGAAAAAAGCTTCATTTCACACACGAAAATGGAGCTTTTTCATACATCTATAACTAATTAAGCGTTGGCAGACATGTAGTCATAAATTTGGTTAACTTCTTCAGCAGTGAATGAACCTTCACCAGTTTTCATAGCATGAACTTTTTCGACTGAAAGGTGACTAGCAAAAGCTAAATCAGTGTCATTTACATGGTGCTTAACTTGAAAATCAATAATTGCGTCTGTTAATTCTTCTTGTTGTTCATTCATAATAATTTCTCCTTACACCTCAATTTTAACTAAACTGTCTGTAAAAATAAAATTTTTAGCTAATTAAAATGTTTTCCATTGGTTGAATGGCCAGTAACGGAAGACAACTCGACCAACAAGAGCACTTCGTTTAACAAAACCAAAGTACCGTGAGTCTTTAGATACATCTCTGTGATCACCCATTACGAAGTACGAATTCTTTGGCACTCGTTCTTTTAAAGTGAAGTTATTAGTATAAAGCTCGCCGAGCTTATGAGCCTTTCTTTCAAAGCTATTGTTTAAATAAGGCTCAGGTGTCCGCTTACCATTGATATAAAGCTTATCATTTTTTGAGGTAACCATGTCACCAGGCATACCAACTACACGCTTAATATAAAGTGCACCTTTTTGATCGGGAGCCTTCAAAATTACGATATCATTTCGCTTAGGAGTGAAATGGCGTACCGCAATTAAACGATCACCATTTTCAAAAGTAGGTTGCATCGACGGGCCAGAGACAGTTTCATTAGACAGGAAAAAGCTAAAAATAAAGTAGTAAATTCCCATCAAAATTGCAAACATAATAATGATGTCGAGAACAAATCGCCCAATGCTCTCGTCATCATTTCTCTTTTTGGTATTTTCTGCCATAAAAATTCTCCTTGTATTACCTACTATTTTTATTATAACTGATTTCTAGTGCTTTGAATGTTAAAATCATTAAGTAGGTGTAAAGATATGACAGAATATATAACGAAAATTAATCAACTTGATCAAGAACTAGATAATGAAATTGTTCATCGTCAGGTTAACGAAATAAGACAAATTGATAATTATGTAAAAAAGCAAAAGCCCTTGCCTCAAGCACCAAATATGCTGGGGTTATTGCCAGATCAATTTGAAGATATTCTAGCAGATATTGGTGAAGACAAAAGAAGCAGTTTAACGGCAATTAATAATCTATTCAATAATTGTCGTCAGTACCTGTCTTTAGAATATGGCATTTGGTCTATTGCCAATCTAGAAACTGCCGGTTTAATTAAAGATAAACTTGGTATTACAAAAGCTTTAGAAATTATGGCTGGAAATGCTTTTTGGTCTAAAGCACTTGAAGAAGTTGGCATAGAAGTGATTAGTACAGATTCTTTAGAATGGGCTAAGACCTCTAAAACTGGTTCAGAACCATTTCACCAAGTGCTAGATTTAGCAGCTAGCGACGCTATTAAGAAATATCGTGATGTAGATCTAGTTTTGTGTTCGTGGTCACCAAATTTTGGTCAAAGCGATTTAAAGACAGTTAAGGCTTGGCGGACGTATAATAAATCAAGTTACTTATTGTTTATAGGAGAGCGAGACGGGGCAACAAATTCGCCCCAGTTTTGGCGAAGCGACTGGTTTAAAAAGACGCCAGAGTTAGCAGAAATAAATCGTTCGTTTAAGAGTTATGATTTTATTGATGAACAGATATTTGAAATTAGATAAATAATGAATTTTAAAAAGATTTTATTGCTTTTCATCCCGCTATTGGCATTTCTGGGTATGGGGACTATGCTCTCTAATATTGATTCAGGCCATGCGGATGAATTATTAGAAGCACACGGACTAACAAATAATACTCGCTACTTTAGAACTAATAGCAAAGAAAGTATTAGTTCATTTTTGCGTTACTTAGATAAAGATTATGCCAACCATCAATTGCAGCTGCATCTTGATAGCAATTATGAGAAAAAGCAGGTTTTAGTGTGGGCTAATCATACTGTTAAGAGTCTGCCGACAGAAGAAGGACGCTACTTTTCTCCAGATGATTTTAAGGGCAAGGTTTCTTTTGCAGTTTTAGGTCCAGCAACTGAAGTTAATTTGCTTAATGTGCAAAACAATAAATATGTTGTTTTGGGGCAAAATTACTATTCAGTAATTGGTGAATTTAAAGATTATCCTCAAGTAGAAATGGATAAATATTACCTAAGTACTGGGATTGATCAACCAACTGCCAAGGATCAATTAAGAAATTATCGGATAGTAATTGATGGTGCACCTAATGTGTTAGACAGAATTGCCAAACATTACCACGCACAGTTGCACGTGCCATCTTTTGTTAAAGAGCATCACCGTGATCGTTGGTCAGTTGTACCTTATATTTTGCTGTTGCTTGTTGCCGAGCTATTTGGTATTGGCGGCAATGTATTGCTAGCTATTTTAATTAAGCGACAAGCTAAATTAACGCATCTGCACGGAGAGTTATTGCGCAACTGGGTAATCAACCAAAGCGTACGTTTATTCATGATAGAGGGTGCTTTAGGCATCTTTACGTATATCTTTTTGAGATATCATGCTTTTTATTCTACATATAGTTCTCTTATCATTACGTTGATAGTTAGTTGGCTGATATTCATTGCCGCATTCTGTGTGACAATTTATTGCTTAGCGAGAAAGGATAGAAAAATTGTTAAACCTGCCAAAAGATTTTAAAGACAAATATCGCGATTTACTGGGGGCAGAACAAGCAGAAAAAATGTTTACTGCTATGAATGAGAGCAGTAAAAAGGCCTTTAGAGTAAATACTTTAAAAAATAAAACGCAAATTTCCTACAGTTTAGATAATCCAGTGCCCGAAATTAAGCATGCATACTACGGTGAAATTAGTGGTGAAGATCCTGAATGGGTAAGTGGTTATGTTTATTCTCAAGATCCTGCAGCCATGTTTCCTGCCGCAATTAGTACTGTTAAACCAGGTGAAAAGGTTTTGGATCTTTGTGCTGCTCCAGGAGGCAAAACCACAGCTTTAGGTGAGCAGTTAAAAAATAAGGGTCTGCTTGTTGCTAATGAGATCTCTATTTCTAGAGCCAAAATATTGCGTGAAAATGTAGAGCGCTGGGGCATTAGTAATGCCTTAGTCACAAATGAAACGCCAGAAAATTTGGCTGCAGCTTTTCCTGATTTCTTTGATGTAATCTTAGTTGATGCACCATGTAGTGGGGAAGGGATGTTTAGAAAGAACCCTGCAGCGATTGATTATTGGTCACAAGCTTATGTGTTAACTTGCGCTCAACGACAAAGAATGATTTTGGCTGAAGCGGTAAAGATGCTTAAACCAGGTGGTCGCTTGGTTTATTCAACTTGTACGTTTGCACCAGAAGAAGATGAAAAAATCGTAAATTGGCTCACCCAAGAATATGATTTTACTATTTTAGACAGTCAAATAAAGGATGAGCGCGTTAGTGCCGGTCGTCCAGAATGGGGCAATGATAATCCTGACTTAACCAGGACTTTGCGTTTTTGGCCACAAGATGGCGTTGGTGAAGGGCAATTTGCGGCGATTTTGCAAAAGCCAGGTGAAATAGAACAGGTTGCCAAGAAAAAGCGTAAAAATAAGCGTAATGCATTGTGTTTGACCAAGAATGAACAAGAACTAGTGGGCGAGGCAATCGATAAGTTCAACTTGCCTGAAGAACTAGCTGATTGGCGTAAAAAGGCGCTGGTAAGCAATGATCATGTTTTTGTACCTGCAATTGAATTCACTGGTAAAACTAAATTACATATTTTAAACAACGGTGTAGAACTGGGTGTTTTAAAGAAAAAGCGCTTTGAGCCAGGACATCAATTGGCTGAAGTGCTAGGTCAAGTAGAACAAAAGCGCGTGATTGATTTAGCTGATGACAAAGAATATCAAGATTATCTACACGGTGAGACTATCAAAGTAAAGAGCGATCTACGTGGTTTTGTTTTGGTAAGCTATAAAAAGATGATCTTTAGTTTTGGTAAAGTTGCGGGTAATCAAGTTTTGAAGAACTTTTATCCAAAGGGATTGAGAAAATGATTAAATTAATTGCAACAGACATGGATGGTACGTGGCTTAACGACGACAAAGATTATGATCGTGAAATTTTTAAACGAGAATTTAAAGAGATGCGCAAGCGAGACATTAAGTTTGTTGTTGCAAGTGGCAATCAGTATGCTAATTTGATGACACGTTTTCCTGATGTGATTGATCAGATTTATTTTGTGGCAGAAAACGGTGCCTTGGTAGCTCAAGGAAAGCAAATTTTGCACGTTGATGCTTTAAGTGATGAGTTATATCAAACTTTGCTCAAGATTACGGATGAGTATCATTATCCAGCAATTGTTATGGGGCTAGTTAGTGCATACGTCAAAAAGAGTAATGATCCAGCTTATGTTCAAGAAATGAAGAAGTATGTTGAACACTTGGAGGTAGTTGATTCATTTGATGAAATCGATGACCGAATTTTCAAGATTAGTTTGACAGTACCGGAAGATGAGATGCCAATTGTGCTAGAGCAATTAAAACAAAAATATCCTGAAATTGGTTTTGTTTCTGGTGCGGCTGACTCGATTGATATGCAGACGAAAGGCATGAATAAAGCCGTCGGGTTAGAATATTTGAGTCAAAAATTGGGTATTAAACCAAGTGAAATGGTTGCTTTTGGTGATAGTGGCAATGACGTAGGGATGCTTAAGTATGCAGGACGCAGCTATGCCACTGCCACAGCTTTAAAAGAAGCTAAAATGGCAGCTGATCAAATTATTGGTTTAAGCAATGAAAGTACAGTGCAAAAAGAAATTTTGCGTTTACTTAATCTAAATTAAAATATTTTTGATTATGTAAAATAAAACAGCAGATGTCGTAACATCTGCTGTTTTTAGTTTATATTAATTAATTATTTTTCATCGTCAAAAGGATATTTCATCCCCCATGAAGTTCTAACACTAGTCAAAATGTAAGCGATATCGTGTGACATTTGAAGTTGACCATCGTCATGGCCTTGATCAATATATCTTTGCATATCTTGTACTTCGTATTCTAAGGCCTTGTCGCTGTCACCAGCCGTAATCTTGTCATGCTTTTCTTCATGAGCACTGGCAGTGTAGGTAATATCTGCTTCAGTAGCACGTGGATAGTGATTAATTTCAACGTAGCCTTTGGTCCCTGAAATAACACCGCGCTTTGGTTGTTTGGCTCTCATGGACAAAGCCATAACTACCATTTGATCCTTAGTGTTCTTCATAATGATGCCTGATTGTTCATCTACGCCAGTTTCAAAGAATTTCACTGTAGTCAGAATGCTTTCAGGACTTTCATCTAAAAATGTTCTGGCAAAAGCAGTATTACTTCTCAAGAGTAGCTGCCTTTACTATGATTGAAGCTATCTTTCTTTTGCTGATCTCACAAGATGATGAACGAATAGAGCATATTAAAAAGCATGAGGAGATTATCTCTAATCAAAAGATTTAAAGTAACTGATCGATTTGATTTTTCAAAGGCAGATCATAATACTTTTTGATTTGAGGTAGGGATGCAAGACTGTTTTGACCATAAATAGCAATTAAGGCAGCCAGTTCGTTTTTCCAAGCAGAGATAAATTGCTCTAAGCCTGCAACACCATTTTGATTATATTCTTGTAAAAAGACATTGGAGATGCCGACGTATTGTCCACCTAGTACTAATCCTTTTAATACGTCTAAAGGATTACGTACGCCACCAGAGACAATGAAGTTGACGTCTTCTTTTTTCGCCATTAATGCGGAAACAACTGTAGAGAGACCAAGATCTTCTAAATATGATACATCCCTTGAATTACGAGCATTTTCAATTTGAGCAAAATTGGTGCCACCACTGCCAGCAATGTCGAAATATTCAATGCCGGCGTTTTTTAGAGTATGGATAGTTGCTTCATCTAAACCAAAACCAACTTCCTTAATAATAATCGGAAGATCGATTTGATCACGTAATGCCTTAATATGATCTAACCAGAAAAAGTTGCGATCACCTTCGGGCATAGCGATTTCTTGAACCGTATTAAGGTGAATTTGCAAAGCATCAGCGTTTAACTCATGAATGATTTTATTAGTAGCTTCTACAGGTGTTTCTGGATTAATATTAATTATTAAAACACCGTCAGGATCTTCATTTCTGGCTACATAAAAACTATCTAATTGATCTTCTTCTTTAGCAAGGATGCTAGCAGATCCTAATGCAAGAGCAATCTTTTCTTTTGCAGCTACATGGCCTAGGGCTTTGTTTACGACTTTAGATTCTTGAGAGCCGCCAGTCATTGCATTGATAAAAAAAGGCGCAGAGACGCGTTTTTTAAACATCTCTACACCTAGTATTTGAGTATCAACTTTGGTTTCAGGCAAAGCAGGGCGAAGTAAATGTAATTGATCAAAACTATTGTATTTTTGCTTATTAAAAAACATCTGAGCTAGTTTCAGATGTTCTTCTTTTCTTTCGGATCTAATTGACATATATATTCTCCGTTAACGAACTAAACTTATTTGGTGAACTCTAAAATTAAGGGGCAAAATGCCATTATGGCGCCATTCGCTTTCAAGAGCGGCCACGTCAGTATTAGAATCGGTGATTACAATACCGCAATCGCCATTGCCTGCGCCAGAAGTCTTAGCAGCTCCACCAAAGTCTTCCGCAATTCTGATTAATTGAGTCAAACGTGGAATTTCAATGGCAATTTGGTTGATTTTAGCAAAGTGTTGCAATAATTTACGGTTAGCGCGAATTTGCTTTTTAATTAATGAAATATCGTTTGCTTCAAAACCAGCGATCATCTTTAAAACGCAGGCTCTAGAAGATGCTAAGAAGTTCTTGTATTCCATGTTCAAAGCAGCTTTGTTAGCGTTAGTTTCATCAACTAAGCGAGAAGTAGAAGCAGGCTTTTGACTCCAACCGATCATCAACTTCATATCCTTAGGTGGGTTGAGCAGTTGGATCTTTAAGCCAGGCCAAGCTTCATTAACTACTTCAGACAATGTCTTTTTATCAAGTTCATGTTTTAGCCAAGTTTTATCAAAGGTTTGGTAAGCAAGCCAACCACCATAGACACTAGCAGCGATATCTCCTGCGGAGCCATTGCCCTGAACGGAATAGTGAGAGATGGCTGAAAGCTTGTAAACAAGCTCATTACTCGTTTTTACGCCATAAAAATGCAAAATAGCCTTAACAGTGGCTACAGTAACAGCAGCGCTTGAGCCCAAACCATATTTCTTACCGTCGGCAGAATCCAAGTCTGAATTAACATGCAGATCGTATACTTTCATCTTGATATTTTGTTCAATACAATATTGTTCTGTAAAGGAAATTGCAGACAAAATATACTCAAATGGGTTATCACGATTATCAATTACCATCTTAGAACCACGACGAACCCAGTGGATAGAATCCTGTGAATACTGCTTAGAGTGAATCAATCCAGTAGAAGTTTTGCTTTTGGTGATTGAAACGCGTACGAATTGATTAACCGCTACTAAAACAGCAGGACAGTCCTGCTCTAAAACTGCATATTCTCCGGCAATATATAACTTTCCAGGTGCTTTTTCTGTTATCAAAAGAATTAAATCCTCGAATCTATCTAACTTTCTATGTACAAATTAATCCAAATAAGTAACTCCAGGGCCAAAACTTGCACTCACTATCTTAACATTATTGAATTCTGACTCAAAGTTTTCAATAATTTCTTTTATATTTCTTAATTGACAGAGCACTTTAATATTTGGACCAGCATCAATAGTATAGTAGCATTCAATACCTTTGTGGCGTAAATTTTCTATTAATTTTATAGCTTGGATGGTATCGGGTTCAAAATAAGTAAACTCTGGTTGAGCGGTTAAGTTAATTGCGTGCATCTCATTAGCGTTGAGTTCAGCTAGTTCGCCTAGGACAGTGAAATCTTCATCTTTAATAGCGCTAATCATCTTGTTTAGTTCAAGTTCATTACGTGCAAGCCATGGCTTAAAGAATGGGGAAGATTGAGCATCTTTCATGCCACGAGTTGATGAGATTTTCTTTTGTTTAGTGTTCAATTCAATCGCAAGTAGATGTAGATCTATTTTAGGGTGTTCATCTAAAGCATAAGCGTAAGAAGTCTCATCGGAATCGCCTTTTTGCCAAATGGAAAAACCACCGAAAACAGAACGACTTGCGGAACCTGAGCCAATTCTAGCCAAACGTGATAATAAGGTTTTATCCGCGTCAATATGATAATAGGCGCAAAAAGCTGCCGCCAGGGCCGCAAAAGCGGAACTAGAAGAAGCAAGACCTGCAGCTGTTGGAACGTGATTGGTAGATTTGATTACAAGATTTTCTTTATCTAAGTTAAATCTTTGTTGCAACTTCTCAATATAGTTAAAAACGCGTTGGCTGTTAGCAAGAGATTGCTTTTTATCATTTAAATAGAATTCATTTGTGTCTGTTCCTTTTTCAATGGAAGTATCGGTATAAAAAGCGTCAAGCGTCATTGATAGACTCGACATCAATGGAATTCTTAAAATGGCGTCTTTTTTGCCCCAGTACTTGATTAAGGCGATATTGGTATGTGCTCGTGCAGTTTTTGTCATTAAATTTCCTCGATCCAGCTGTTACTAATGATATCTTGACACTTAGCTGCTATTTCATTAGCGATTTCTTGATTTTTACATAATGTGATAGTGATCCCGCCTAGGCCACCACCAGAGAGTTTAAAGCCTAAAGCACCGTTAGCTAAAGCCAATTTTTGTAATTGATCAATCTTAGCAGTAGAAATATTGAAAGAATGCAAAATTTCTTGTGCTTCATTAAAGATTTTTCCTACTGTTAGACTATCTTGTTTAAGCCAAGCTTGTTTGGTTAAATCAGCTAATTCACCTAAACGCTTCATATTGTTCTTGGCTGCTTCGGATTTATCTAGTAATGATCTTACTTGGGTAACAGCCTCTTTAGTATTGCCTAATTGCCCAGTATCCATGATTAAAAGGGTAGCACCCAGTTTTGCTTTAAGCATCTTAGGACCCATTTCCTTATTGAAAAATACTAGATAGTCTGAATTGACAGTAGCAGCATCAAGACCAGAGGCTTTGCCGTGATTAATCATTTCGGCATGGTTAGTAACCGCCATGATTTCTTTTTCGGTTAAGTTTAAATTGAAAAATTGATTTAATGCTTTAGTTGTGCCAAGCGCCACGGTAGCACTGGAACCAAAACCACGTTCCATCGGAATTTCACCTGTATAAGTGATTTTTAAAGGCTGGGTATTCTTGGCTTTTTCACGCATGGCTTTAACCACATATTTAAGTCCATTGTATTTATCTGGTGCATCGAAGAAAGGACCATGATAGCGTGCGGTATCCATCCACATTTGATCAGAATCTTCAACTGTGGTTTTAATATGCAAAGCCTTAATGGGCATTGCTAAAGCATCATAGCCATAAACCACAGAGTGTTCACCAATAATAATCACTTTTCCGTGAGCTAAAAAACTATACTTCATTATTTAATCATCCTTAAAAATAGATTTAATAAAAGATAGAACCTTGTTGTGCTAGAATATTAAACAAGGAGTACGAACAAATGATCAAAATTCTAACAGGAAGACAAACCGACCCATTACAAGAAAAAATTCTGGAAGAAGCAGTGCGGAATTATCAGCAGCATCCAGAACATAAAACTTTTATCATTGTTCCTAATCATATTAAGTTTACCACAGAAGTTAGGGCAATTAATAAACTTGCAATCAGTAAAAATCAAAGTGAGACGGCAGTTAAGAATTTGCACGTCCTTTCTTTTTCTCGTCTTGCTTGGTTCTTCTTAAAAGATGCGGAACAAGGCTTGCCTACACAGCTAGATGATGCGGCAAGTGCAATGCTGCTTACGCATATCGTAGAACAAGAAAAAGATAAGCTAACCATCTTTGAAAATTCAAATACTGGTTTAATTAATCAGTTGTACAGTACTATTTTACAAATTTATGATGGCAACGTAAATTTAGAAGATATCGATGAAGATAGTTTAGATCAAGAAACTAAGAGTAAGGTTCACGATTTACGGATTATTTACGATGCTTTTATTAAAGAAATTGCAGGTAAATTTTCTACCAAAAATGAAGTTCAAGTTCAGTTGAATGAAATTTTGGCTAAGAATAAAAACCTAGGTAATACTAGTTTTTATTTCTGTGATTTTTCGCATTTTTCATTGCAAGAAACTTTAACTATTAAATTGCTGATGCGCAAGGCTAAAAATGTGGTTTTGGCTTTCAAAACAAGGTTAGGTGACATTAATCCGCAGGCCGAAGAGGGCGACTACGACTATGTAATCCAGCAGACGATCAGTCGTTTTACTTCATTTTTGCAAGAAAGAAAAATGGAGTATACGGTCAACAGCTTCCCTCTTTCACCAAAACCAACAAAACGCGAAATACTTAATAGTTTATGGACTGAAGCAATTTCAAAAACTGACGATTTAAATCAAGTACAGTTGGTAAAAGCAGATTCACGTTATGCCGAAGCATATTTTGTTGCACGTACGATTTATCAGCAGGTTGCTTTAAGCAATTACCGTTATCATGATTTTTTGATCTTGGCACCAGATTTAAAGGAATACGAGACTTACTTAACGCCAATTTTAAGGCAGAATAAAATTCCTTTCTTCAATGACTTGCAGCAAGAGATGAAGTATCACCCTTTAGTTGTTTTAATTGAAAACCTGTTTAATCTGCATGATTTAAAAGGCAATCCTTTTACTACTTCGAGTATGCTAGCAATTTTAAAAACGCATTTGCTTATTCCGTCTTGGTATAAAGAAGAAGCCGAATATATTCATGATGTCGATGAATTAGAAAATTTTGTCTTGGCTCACGGTATTAATCACGGTTTGTGGCGTAAAAAGTTTTCTGACTTTGTGAATGCGGAAGTCATTCGTCTGGATAAGATGGATGAAGAAGTTGCTAAGATTGATCGCTTGCGTGGTTATCTGGTTGATAAAGTAACTAATTTATTTGAAAAATTAGCACAAGAGAAAGATAGTCAAAAGGCATTAACGATCTTTTTTGACTTTTTAACCGAAAATGGAATTGCCGCTAGACTAGAAAAATGGCGTGATGACGCTAATGATGCTGGAGACTTGCAACAAGCACAACAGCCAGAGCAATTGTGGGATTTGTTGATTCAATTGCTTAGTGACTATTTAATGATTAATCCTGAAAAATTTAATATGGATGAATTTTTCAATATGTTGATTAATGCCTTTAAGGAGGCTAACTTCTCGCAAATTCCATCCACGCTTGATGCAGTTAACTTATCTGAAATCGGAATGGTTCAGACTAGTGGCTATAAGCAGGTCTTCATTATTGGTGCAACTAGCGGTAATTTGCCAGCTATTCAAAAGATGCCAGGCTTTTTAACCACTGAAAACTTAGCTCAATTGCAGGATAGTTTTAGTTCAGATTCATATTTGGAAGATAATCAACAATTAAATAATTTGGATCAAAACTACCAATTTGGTTTATCACTGGCCTTAGCTCAAGACCGTGTGTATGTGTCATATCCTGTCTTAAATGCATCAAATGAGACGCTAAATTCTTCTATCTATTATCAACGCTTAAGCGACTATGGTGCTCGTGAATTTGAGCAGCATGATTTGCCAGAAAAAATGCAGGATCTCTTGTCATTTATTACAAATGCAGATGCCAGTTTAGGTTATTTGGCTTATATGAACTCATTAGCTAAGTCGTCAGCGATTACTAAATTGCTTCAGCTGACTCAAAAAGTATTGCCACAGAAGACGGATTCTGTTTTAGATGCTAGTCAATTTGATAATCAACCAGAGGATATTGGTGAAGAACTAGCTACTAAGTTATATGGTGAAAATCTAAACTCATCAGTTTCTCAACTAGAAACTTTTTATAAAAATTCCTATGAATATTTCTTAACTTATGGTTTAAGATTACGACGTCGGTTTGAAAATGAATTTGATGTAATTCAAGCGGGCAATTACTTCCATGAAACCTTTGACCGTTTAGTAAAGCAACTTAATAAGCGTCACCTTGATTTGGCTGATCTTAATAGTACTGAGCTAGAAAGTATGCTTAATTCTGTGAGAGAAGTCATGAAGGATGAAGGAAAATATGCCCAGTTAATGAATGATCCGTTTAATCAGTATTTGTTCAAATGTCTGGATCATACAACCTCGAAAGTAGCTCACAATTGGCGCAAGTCACTAACTAAAACGCCACTTAGAGCTAAGTACTCTGAATTAAGTTTTGGGGTAGGAGAACGTCTTAAAGGTCTTAGTTTTGCAGTCCCTGATTTATCAGGCAATCACCATGTTGATTTACGCGGAAAAATGGACCGGGTAGATTTGGCTAACTTTGCCGACAAGGATCAAGTATTAGCACAGGTTATTGACTACAAGTCATCAGCTAAAAAATTTGATTTAGGTATGTTTTACAATGGCATCGCCTTACAGATGGTTTCATATCTAGATGTTTTAGCTAATAATAATCAATTCTTTGCCGGAAGCGATCAATTGTCGTTATTAGGTGCATTTTATCAAACAGTTACTAGACAGTTAGAGAGACTGAACAGCGATAAGCTGATCGATAGTTCTATGAATCTTCGTCAAGCTGCAACTGATAGCAAGCCTAAATTGATGTACAACGGCATCATCAGTAACGACCCGGATATTTTAACGGAAGCTGAACCGTTACTAGAAGGAAGCACTAAGCAGGTTTCAGAGCTTTATACTGGTGTTAAAACTAAAGCTAAAGGTGGATTTAGTTTGCCTGCCAATCGTAGTTTCAGTGAAGAAGAAATTGAATTGTTGCTAGAGTATGATGAATATTTGATCAAGGAAGCATCAAGTCAGATTCTGTCCGGTAAGATTAGTTTGAATCCGTATAAATATGGTAAGTCACAAAATGCTCTAACTTATTCAGACTTCAAGGATATCTTCTTCTTTGATGCGATGCTTAGACAAAATCAATACCATGAAATCAGTAATATGAAGAAAAAAGATCTGTTAGCTAAAATCAAAGAAAGATTAGGAAGAGAGGACTAATTTTGCCACAATTTACTAAAGAGCAAGAAAAAGCGATCAATGATCGTGGACACGATATTTTAGTTTCAGCTTCGGCTGGTAGTGGTAAAACTACAGTCTTGGTTGAACGGGTTTTGAGAGAAATTTTGGCAGGAACGCAAGTAAGTGAACTGTTGGTTGTGACATTTACTAAAGCAGCTGCAGAAGAAATGAAAACGAGAATAAAGAATGCCTTGACGCAAGAAATGGCTAAGCCAGGCGTCAATCGGAGATACTTGCGAGAACAACTGAATCAAGTGGATACTGCCAATATCTCAACTATTGATGCTTTTTGTCTTGAAGTAATTCATCGTTTCTATTATTCAGTAGATTTAGATCCTAGTTTTCAGATTCTAACCGACGAAACGCAGGCAGCTTTATTAAAAGAACGTGCTTTGCGAGAAGTTGAAGGTGAATTTTTAACTAATAAGGATTCTGACTTTAGACGTTTTTATGATAATTTTGCTGGTGACCGGGATGCTGACAGTCCGCGAGATTTGTTATTAGATTTGTATAACTATGCGATGGCTAAGCCAGAATATCATGCCTGGTTAATGCAATTGCCAGAGGTGTATGAAACTGGAGCTGAGATTACTCAGTCTAATTTATGGCAAAACCAAATTAAGCCATACTTATTAGATAGTTTTAAGGGCCTAGAAAATAAAATCAATGGGCGCTTAGAAGAGACTATCTTTGAAACCAAGGAACTAAAAAAAGTCAGAGAAGACTTCAGTTTGTTTGATCAAAACTTACAGAACTTCTTGGCGGCCTTGGATGAGGATAAACCATATGATGAGCAAAGAGATTTACTGCGTTTGTGTACTTTTAATGGTAGATACCGCAAGTCGAGTAAATGGGATGAAGATCTGCTAGAGTTCTACGGTGATTTGCAAAAGTTAAAAGATGAAGCCAAAAGTCAGGTCTTTGATACCTTTACGGCATTTTTTGCCACCGATGAAAAAGAACAAGTAAAGGTAATGCAAGATGGTCAAAAGATCGTAGCTGCGATTGCGCAAGCTGAAATCGCCCTAATTGAGCGTTTTAACAAGTTAAAGCGCGATGAGGACCTGATTGATTATAGTGATATGGAGCAATTAGCCTATCGCATTCTCAGTCAGGATACGTCTAGCTCACAGATGGCTAGAGATTTTTATCAAAGTAAGTTTAAAGAAATTCTGGTTGACGAGTATCAGGATATTAATGCTCTGCAGGAAAATATTATTCAACAGGTTAGACAACCAGGGAAGAATACCTTGTTCATGGTAGGGGATGTGAAGCAGTCGATTTATGGCTTTAGACAAGCTGAACCTAGTTTGTTCTTAAGAAAGTATCATGATTTTGCTCAAGAACAAAACGAACATGAAGAACGTATTTTGCTTTCGGATAATTTTAGATCAACCGAGCCTGTAACTCGTACTGTCAATCATCTGTTTAATAGTATTTTGAGTTCTAATTTTGGTGGAATTGATTATCAAAAAGAAGGGCAATTGGTTTTTGGTGCCAAATATTATCCAAGCAATTTGCCTAAGGCTAGTGAGGTAATCATTCATAAAAAAGAAAGAGGTGGAGACGAAAACAGCGATAAGGTCGATTTTTCAGAAATCCAAATGGTTTTAGCACGAATTAAGCAGCTAAAAGAAGAGCACATGCAGGTATTCGATAGTAAAAGCGGACAAATGCGTGAGATGAAGTACAGTGATATTGCTATTTTGACTAGAAGTCATAGTGATAATCTGGAGATCATGCAGGAATTTGCCAAACAAGATATCCCCTTGTTTGTGACTGATGCCGAGAATTATTTTCAAACTTTCGAATTAACTGTCATTATGAATTATCTGAAAATTATCGATAATCCTGATCAGGACATTCCTCTGGTTACGGTTTTGCGTTCACCACTCTTTAATTTCGGTGAAAAAGACTTGGCTAAGATTAGAATTAAGAGTAAAAACAGCAGTTTTTATAGTGCCCTTACTTCATATGTTGGTGTGGGAGATCAGCTCAGCGATAAATGCAAAGACTTTTTGAATCAATTGGCATCGCTGCGTGAGTTTGCGACTACGCACAGAATTTCTGAATTAATTTGGAGTATTTATACACGAACCAATCTGTTAGAAATCATGACTGCTTTGCCTAATGGTGAGCAGCGTCGGGTCAATTTGGAAGCACTTTATGAGAGAGCTACTTCTTATGAAAGTGCTGGCTTTAAAGGATTATATCAATTCATCAACTTTATTAATCGCATGCGTCAAAGTCAAAAGGATTTAGCTCAACCGCTTTTAACTAAAGAGGCGGGAAATGCAGTAAGATTGATGACTATCCACGGTTCTAAGGGGCTGGAATTTCCAATTGTCTTTTATTTAGGGATGCATCATCAGTATCAGTTGCGCGATTTAAAGGGTAACTATGTCATTAATGCTGATGGTTTAGGTGTTACTTTAAGAGAGGAGCATTATCGAATTGACTCCTTAGTTAAGGCAATGGGTAATATTACTAAGAAAAGACAATTGCTTGAAGAAGAAGCTCGTATTCTCTATGTAGCTTTAACGCGGGCTAAGCAAAAGTTAATTATGGTTGGTGATATTCCTAGTTTTGATAAAAAGGTCAAAGACTGGTCTAACGAGTTGGATCATGAAGGTCAGTTATCATTGGCAGATAAATTAGCTGCAACAACACCATTAAGCTGTATGGGCCCCACATTAGCTTATGGTCGTCGTGTAGCAATCAGAATTAGTGATATTACGAATTCGCTTGATCAGAGTCAGCCAATTCTCTTCGTAGATTTTTCAGATGATGATGCAATTGCAAATAATGCTGTCAATGAAGAAAAGGGAACTCGTAAAGATAGCGAGCCAGAAATTAAAACACTGACAGAAACTGCTACTAAGCTTTATCAATTTGACTATCCTTTTAAAGATGCGATTGCAACTACTGCTTACCAGGCTGTTTCTGAAATTAAAAAGGCCTTCAATGACCCAGATGAAGCAGAGCTGGAGAATTCGCATTTGCTGGCCTCAACTAACCGGTATTTGCAGCCGATCGATACGAAACCAAGTTTCCTCTATCAAACTAAGTTTACCGGGGCGGAGATCGGTACTGCTACACACTTGATTTTGCAATACTATGATTATACTGGTGACGGAAGTGATGAACAGCTTGAGCAAGAGATTCAGCATTTAATTGAACAGAAAAAATTGAATGCGGACATTGTTTCGAGTCTTAAAAAAGATCAAATTGAATGGTTTGTCCATAGTGATTTTGCTAAAGATTTTTGGCAAAGACCAGAAGATTTAAAAAGAGAAGTTGATTTCTCTAGTTTGCTGTCTGCCAGAACCTTGTTTGATGATTTTAGTGATCCAAATGCAAAAATTTTGGTTCATGGTACGATTGATGGCTATTTTATTATAAATAATGGTATTATTTTGTTTGACTACAAAACTGATCATGTAGACAAATCGCATTTAGATGAAGCAATAGAATTAATTAAAGAAAAATATACCGGACAGCTTCGTTTATATGAACGAGCATTAAATGAATTTAGTACTAAGAAAGTAATTGGAAAGTATTTAATTTTGCTTGATGCTAAACAAGCAGTAGAAGTTAAGTAAACAAGAAGGGAGGAGCAGGATGGCAAAAATATTCGCAAAAGATATCTTTGCTGTAGTGGATCTAGAAACTACAGGAACTCAACGAGAAAATGGCCATCACATTATTCAGTTTGGGTGTGCAATTATTAAAAATCTTAAAGTTGTTAAAACCTATTCTTTTATGATTAATCCCCATCGTGAAATACCTCAATCTGTTGTTAATTTAACTGGTATTAGTAATGGAGATGTACAAAAGCAAAAAGACTTTGATTTTTATGCACCTAAAATAGTCAAAATTTTGCAGAATACAGTATTTGTAGCGCATAATGTTGATTTTGACTTGCCATTTTTAAATTATGAATTAACGCAACACGGGTATGATGCGTTAACCAACAAAGCAATTGATACAGTTGAATTAGCTAAAATTGCTTTTCCAACTTTGCCATCATATAAGTTAAGCGATTTAACAGCACAATTAGAAATTAAGCATTTGAATCCACATAAGGCCGATTCAGATGCTTATGGTACAGCTATATTGCTAATTAAAATCATTAAGCAGCTTGAGACTTTGCCACAAGCAACGCTTAATACATTAAGTTCTTTAGCGCATGGCTTGATTCGTGATACGTCATGGGTGATTACCACAATCGCTGATAGTTTAAGACAAGAAAAAAGGCCGCTGCCGGCAGAGTATATGCAGATACGCAATATCATTTTGCAAAAGCAGAATGAACGTTTTGACAGTCATGGTGAAAATGGTACATTTCCGCAAAATGATAATGATAAGCGTAAGCTGTTTAAAGGAAAATTACATTTTCGTAGAGCACAAGTTGATTTAATCAATCATTTGCATCAGTTCATTAATAATCCTGAGAAAAACGCAATGTTGGTAGAAGCGCCTAACGGTACAGGGAAGACTTTTTCTTATATATTTGCTTATGCTTATCAGTTATATTCAGGAAGAAAATTGGTAATTGCGACACCAACTAAGGTTTTGCAAGAACAAGTAATGGAAAGAGAAATTCCACAGCTACTGAAGGTGACAAAGCTTGATTTGAAGGCTGAGGTTGTTAAATCAAGTAGTCGTTATCTAGACCTAGATGGTTTTGTGCAAACGATTTTTCAGGGGACGCCTAATAAGTCAACTTTGATTTTGCAGATGCAAATTTTGGTTTGGCTAACCAAAACTAAGACTGGCGATTTGGATGAGCTGAATTTAACCAATTACAATGCACCGCTATTTGCTCAGATCCAACATCCGGGGGATGCTCGTGTGGGTAGTCGATTTGCGGAAGTTGATTTTTGGAATTTGGCTCGTCGTAAGCAAGAAGAAGCCGATATTTTAGTTACCAATCATGCTTATCTGGCTAACCACTATATGGATACTATTTGGGGTCAAAATCCTTATTTGGTAATTGATGAGGCTCACCGTTTTGCGGATAATGTAATTAGTTCTCGCAATGATTCCATGCGTTTTGAATCACTTTGGGGTGTCCTGAGTCATTTACGCAATTTGCTATATTATTCAAATGACAGCGTAGAAAGCCAATTTAACGATAATGTGCAGATCAATTTCTTATTGACTAAGCTAGATCCTATGATCTTGGAGTTAATCAATTTGATTAATGAGTTGCAAAAACAACTCTATGCACAGCATGATAATGCCATCAATAAGGTTAACTTGCCTAACGGGACTCTTGAACTTAGTTTTCAGGGTAAGGGCTTATTCAATCAAGATAGTCGTTTTAAACAAATATTGCCTAAGTTTCAACAAAAACTAGAAGAGGTTAGAGAATTAACCAATCAGACTTTGTTTGAACTTTATCATGAGCAAGAAAGAATGCTGGCAAATGTTGAAGCTTTAGTTGGCGATATTACTGAGCAAATCGATCGGTTAGACTATTATTCTGAAAAAGGCTATCAATTGGCCGACTTGTTATCCGATCAAAAGAATTTAGCTCAAGATGGCTTTATTTTGATGATCACTAATCCAGAGGATCCGCTCAGTACTAACTTAGATTGGTTAATGCTTGATGCAAGCGATGTTCTTAATCAAATTTATAGTCGTTTTGATCATATTGCATTTGTCAGTGCTACATTAACTAGTGATCATAATTTTGATTATGCAATTAGTCAGTTGGCTTTGGGCAAGATGAATTTAGTTAAGTATATTGGCAAGAGTACCTTTAATATGAAGAAACATTTGGAAGCTTTTGCTGTAATTAATATGCCTAATCCAGATAGTGAAGACTATCAAAAAGACATTGCTCAAATTATGGTTAACGATTTAGCAGATAAAAATCACGTGTTGGTTTTAATGACTAATCTTGATAAGATTCATGATGTCTTTACTGAAACTTTAAATGCACCTGAGCTGAAAGACTTTGAGATTTTGGCCCAAGGTATGTCAGGTTCCAACAATCGAATTGCTAAAAGATTTGTAATTGCTAAAAAAGCAATTATTATAGGAGCTGATAGTTTTTGGGAAGGAATTGATTTCCACGATTGTGGTATTGATACCGTATTTGCGGCTCGCCTTCCATTTGAGTCTCCAGATCAGCCTGAGGTGCGCTTGAGACAGAAAAAACTAGAGGACCAGGGAGCTAACGTATTTGAAAAAGATAGTCTTCCTCGCGCGATTATTCGCTTTAGACAAGGAATGGGACGCTTGATCCGTGGCGAACATGATCATGGACAATTCGTTATCTTGGATCCAAGGATCTGGACCAAAAATTATGGGGATGCATTTTTGCAGTCGATTCCTGTAAAAGTTGAAAAAGTAACATTGAAAGAACTAAAAAAGAAGTTAAAAAATAAATAGTTATGATACAAGATGATACAAGGCAAACAATTAAATTTGTAGCATGGGTAATTGGTTTAATCATTATTGCTTTCTTTGTAAGTATTGCAATTTTTTACGCTGCAGGCTCAAAGAGCAGGGGCAATGATCAAAGAATAGCTGAATTGGCTAGAAGCAAAACGCCAATTACCAATATCTCTAAGTATTATCATTTAGACCGTGGCACAAGCAGCTACGCAATTAATGGTACAAATAAAAAAGGCAAAGGATATTATTTTATTTATTTGCCTAATTCAAAAAAGGCATACTTATATCCTGCTAAAAGGGGTGTAAGTGAAGCTAATATTAAAAATGAGTTTAAATCTTCTCATTCAAATGCTACAATTAATCATATTAATCTGGGTTGGTACAAAGGTGAAGCTGTTTGGGAAGTTGCCTATAAAAAGCCAAATGGTAATCTAGGTTATACTTTATATGAATTTAAAGATGGAAATGATATCTCAGAAGTCGATAATTTGTAGAAACTTTGGTATCATGTACATTGTATAAATGATAAAAAGGTGGATAGGAATTTTATGACAGAATTGATTTCAATTAAAGATTCTTCCAAGCATGTTGACCAAGAAGTAAAGATGCATGTTTGGCTTACAGATAAACGATCAAGCGGAAAGATTATCTTTTTGCAATTACGTGATGGTACTGCATTTTTCCAAGGGGTAGTTCGCAAGAACGATGTATCAGAAGAAGTTTTTGAAACTGCTAAAACTCTTAGACAAGAAGCCAGCTTCTACATTACTGGTACTATTCACGAAGATGCACGTTCTCACTTTGGTTACGAAATTCAAATTACTGATTTGAAGGTAGTTTCAAACAACGAAGGTTACCCAATCGGTAACAAGGAACACGGTGTTGATTTCTTACTTGATCACCGTCACTTATGGTTAAGATCAAAGAAGCCATTTGCAATTATGCAAATTAGAAACACTATGTTTAAGGCTACTGTAGACTTCTTTGAAAAGGAAGGCTTCATTAAGTTTGATGCCCCAATTTTCATGCACTCAGCTCCAGAAGGTACTACTCAATTATTCCACGTTGACTACTTTGACTATGATGCATACTTATCACAATCTGGTCAATTATACGGTGAAGCTGGTGCCATGGCTTACGGCAAGATCTTTACTTTCGGTCCAACATTCAGAGCCGAAGAATCAAAGGGTCGTCGTCACATGACCGAATTCTGGATGATGGAACCAGAAATGGCATGGATGCACCAAGATGAATCTCTCGATATTCAAGAAAGATACTTGGCTTACATGGTTAAGCAAGTTTTGGACAAGAACGAATACGAACTTAAGATTTTAGGTAGAGATCCAGAAAAGCTTCGTCCAACTACTGAAGGCAACTTTACCCGTCTTCCATACGATGACGCTGTAAAGATGCTTCAAGATGCTGGTCGAGACTTCAAGTGGGGTGACGACTTCGGAGCACCTGATGAAGGATACATCTCTGAACAATACGATCGTCCTGTCTTTATTGTCAACTATCCAACTTCTATCAAGCCATTTTACATGAAGAAGAATCCAGACAATCCTAAGGAATACTTATGTGCTGATGTTATCGCACCAGAAGGTTATGGTGAAATCTTTGGTGGTTCAGAACGTGAAGGTAACTACGAAGTTTTGAAGCAACAAATTTTGGCTGCAGGTCTTAACCTTGAAGATTACCAATGGTACCTTGACTTGCGTAAATTCGGTGGTGTGCCTCACTCTGGTTTCGGTATGGGATTTGAACGTACTATTGCTTGGGTTTGTCACCTTGACCACATCCGTGAAGCAATTCCATTCCCAAGATTGATCAACAGAATGCAACCTTAATTCGCATTTGAAAATTAAATATTTAAACAAAAGTTGGACTAGTTGTTAGTTCAACTTTTATTTTTGAAAGGAAAATCAATTTTGCAATTTAATGACTATCGTGCATTAGGATTTACGACTTTACAGAATGGCTTAATAGCTTATTATCCTCGTTTAAATATTAGTGACGCAGAATTATTATTAATTATTCAACTTGAGGCCTTTAATCAACGAGGCGAATCATTTCCATCAAATGAGAAAATTGCTGCCAATACCAACCTGTCAGTCACAGATGTAGGCAATTTGATTCAACGTTTGATTGATCGAAATTATTTAACGATAGAACAAACGACTGATGATCAGGATAAAATTGGCAATAAGTACAGCCTAAACAAGTTATATGATGCTCTTGATCAATATATTGATCAGAATATTTTAATTAAAGATGATAAGAAAGATAAGACAGTAGCCGTTACCAATAATTTAGGTAATAATCCCTTAAATTATCTATCTCGAAAAGCTGAAGTAGAATTTGGTCGCTATTTAAGTCCCATTGAGCGTGAAGAAATAGCTCAGTGGCTCAGTGTTGACCATTATGATCCAGAAATTATAGAATTAGCATTGCGAGAAGCAGTATTATCGCAGGCGTATTCTTTAAAATATATTGATCGTGTTTTACTTAATTGGCAGAGACATAATCTGAAAACGCCAGAAGAAGTTGAAAGATTTTTAAAGAGGAATAGATAATATGGCAGAAAAATTGTTAAGTGATGACGAGGCCCGCGAGGTTTTAAAAAAGATCTTATCTCTTTATCCAGATGCTAAGGGAGAATTACATTGGGACAGTAAATTCCATTTATTATGTGCAGTTTTAATGAGTGCTCAAACAACAGATAAGATGGTTAACCGAGTAATGCCCCAATTTAGTAAGGACTTTCCAACTCCTGAGAGTTTAGCAGATGCACCAATTGAAGAAATAGAGAATGAAATCAAAACAATTGGTCTGTATAGATCGAAAGCTAAACACTTAAAAGCTACAGCTCAAATTTTGGTAGATAAATATAATAGTCAAGTTCCTAAAGATAAACAGATTTTAATGACATTACCTGGAGTAGGAGAGAAAACTGCCAATGTAGTTTTAGCCGAAGGCTATGGTGTTCCTGCAATCGCAGTTGATACTCACGTTTCAAGAATATCAAAGAAGTTTCATATTGTAGATGAAAAGGCCACTCCACATGAGGTAGAAAAACGACTAGAAGCGATTTTGCCAAAAGATGAATGGATTAAGATTCATCACGCAATGATTCTATTTGGGCGCTATACAATGCCTTCAAAAGCAAAAGGCGATCCGTATTCATATTTGAATTCTCAAAAATAATAATTTTGGAAGCAATTAAAATTAATTGCTTCTTTTTTTATGCAGTATTTTATAAGTGAGTTGTTACTAAATTTATTTTTTAAATTAAAAGTCTGCTTTCACTTCGTTCCAGCAGACAAAACATAAAATCAAGTAAACAAAAAGCCAAACTGCATTTTGCAGTTTGACTTTATAAATTATTTATTAATCGTTTGAACTAGAATTCTCTTGTTCACGCCGATCATTATTATTTTCAGATCTAGACGTTGCACTACTTTGTGCTTGAGAAGATGCAGATGACTGCGTACGACTTTGCTGTGAAGAAGCCCTTTGACTTCGACTTGATTGGTTTGTTGAACCATTTTCACTGGTTGATGAAGATCTACTTTCAGCTGTAGCTGGTGAATTAGCACCAGTACTGTCGCTACTATTAGTATCAGTTTCTTCATCGTCTTCATCGTAACTAGTTGCACTATTGCCAATTCCGGCAGGGGCGTGACCTCTAACGAATAATTGCCAAGTACCACCACTTGTAGCAACCTCAGGTGGGTTAGAGTTGTTAACGATTCGAGCTCCAACAACTGACTTAGGTTGTTTCCAATCTAGATTTTGCTTGTTTCTCATGAGGTAAGTCATCATGCTCTTATACAATAATTGAGCTGATTGTTGACCAACACCTGAAATAGTACCGTCCTTTAAATTATCGTAACCAGTCCAAACGCCCATTACATATGATCTAGTGTAACCAACGAACCAAGAATCTTTTGGTGTTGAATTATATCCAGGATATTTAGCTAAATCTTCATCTGAGTACTTAACAGTACCAGTTTTACCAGCTTGGTGTAAGTTGGCGATCTTAGCACTAGTACCTGAACCACGCTTGATAACGCCTTTCAACATATCAGTAATCATGTATGCTGTTGACTTCTTCATAACGCGGACACCATTTGAATCGTAGTTTCTGGTTAAACCATCAGGAGTTTCAATTTTAGAAACAAATTGTGGCTTATGATAGATACCCATAGTGGCAAATGCACTGTAAGCACCGGCCATTTGCAAGCTTGAGGCATTAGCACCAATAGCAACAGACAAGCCTGAGTTTGCAGGAACATTAACACCCATTCTACGAGCAAATGCGGAGGCACGCTTAACTCCAACTTCAGCAAGTGTTTTAACGGCAGGAACGTTTCTTGATTGTTCCAAAGCCTTACGCATGGTCATCATACCATCGTACTTGTTATCCCAGTCATAAAGTTGAATATTAGTACCAGGGTAAACGTACTTACTATCGTCAATCATTTTGGCAGTTGACCAGTTCAAATATTGAATAGCTGGACCGTAATCAAGTACTGGCTTGATAGAAGAACCAGTTGATCTACCTGTTTGAACAGCACGGTCAAGACCTAATTGAACAGAAGGTAAGTGACGACCACCTAAGATAGCAACTACGTGACCATTATTAGGATCAACTACAGTAGCACCAACTTGCATCTTATCATTAGTGAAAGGTACGGAGCCGTTGTTGGCTAATTTGTAGAGCTTTTTTTGAGCCTTTTGGTCAATATTAATAGTTATCTTTAAATTGTCATTGTATGGGTCAAAGCCCTTGCTCTTAACTTCAGAAATAGCTTCCTTAATATATGGGTCGTCAATCTTTCTGATCTTAGATTCGTTGTTTGAATGTCTAGGACGAAGCCCCTTAGTGATTGGCTCATTAATTGCTTGGTTATATTGACTCTTGGTGATCTTATCGTTTTCTAACATAGTCTTTAAAACAATGTTACGACGATATCTAGCTTTTTGTGGATATAGGTAAGGATCGTAAGCAACAGGTGCGTTAGGCATCCCCGCAATTAAAGCGGTCTGTGCCAAATCCAATTGCTTAAGGGTCTTATTATAGTAGTAATTTGCGGCAGTACCCATACCGTAATTACCATAGTTCATAAATACCTTATTAATGTAGAACTCTAGAATTTGATCCTTACTGAATTCGTGTTGTACCTTCATAGCAAGCCAAGCTTCTTGTGCTTTTCTCTTTAAGGTACGTTGTGAAGCAGCAGTTGAGAATACTGTCAACTTAACTAACTGTTGAGTAATGGTAGAACCACCGGCAGCAATACTGTTGCTTTTGGCATTTGTAAGCATTGAACCTGCAATTCTGATAGGGTCAACACCCAAATGGTCTTTATAAAAACGTTTATCTTCTACAGAAACGACAGCATCTTTAAGTTGTTGTGGTATGTCTTTATTTTTAACGTAAATTCTCTTTTCAGAACCTAATGAAAGTAGGAATTTTCCATCATTAGTATAGAGTCCTGAAGTACCACCACTTTGCAATTGGTCTTGGCTGATATTAGGCGCATCTTTTGCGTAAAAAGCGAAGAGCCCAATACCTGAGACCACTACTAAAAGCACAATAAGAAAAATCCATTTAATGATTTTCATCCATAAATGATTACCGCTAGACCTTCGCCCGTGATAATCTCTACGTGATTCGCGTTTCATATTATTATTGTCTGCCATTATTCACTTTTCCTATCTGCAATAAATTTATCGACTGCCTCAAGGTAAGGCAAGGTAGGTCGAAAGCCACTCTTAATCTCATAAGAATGGCTTTCAATTTCCTTTAAAGTCATTGAGCTTTTATCCTTTTCCCTGTAGGCATGGATTACAAAACTAGCAGGAGTTACAAAATACCTCTCTAGACTAGCGAATCTAATAATTGTAAAGCAAATTCCTTGCTGCTTCAAACATTCGTCCAAATGGAAGATCTGGTGATCATGGAAGTTCTTTAATGGAAAGTTTGTTTTATTTCTTGTTTCCTTAGCTTCAAAATCAAGATAATAGCCTTTGTACACGCCATTATAGTCAGTCGTTGAAGCCTGTCTAAAATAAGCTTCTCTGATTACTGCCTTTGAACGTTTAGGATAGTCAACCTTTACAATTTGAATTGGTGTTGGCTTCTTATGAACAACTGCTATTTCTCCCATTAAATAGTATTTATTAGATTCGTTTATTTGTTGCTCCAAGGTCATACCACGGTCAGAAAAATTAACTCCCTTTCTGTGTTTGTATGATCGATGAACAGTAGCATGTTCTTCTTTTTTTGTTACTGGTTTTCTAAATGCGGCTAAACTACCGCTTGGATATTTGACCATTAACCTCACTCCTGTTAGCATTATAGCAATAAAGACTGGATTTTTGAATATTAGGGGGCGTTTACAATAATGCAGCGTTTATGGGTAACTGGATATCGTTCCTATGAATTGAATGTTTTTGGTGATAGGGATCCGAAAATCACTGTAATAAAATATGCCCTAAAGAATTACTTTGTTAGTTTAATCGAAGAAGGACAATTAGATTGGATTATTACAGGTGCCAATTTGGGAGTAGAACAATGGGCTGCCGAAGTTGGATTAGAATTAGGAGAAAAATATCCGGTTAGAACGTCGATTATGATTCCCTATGAGGAATTTGCTAATCGCTGGAACGAGACTAATCAGGCAAAATACATTAATTTAAAAGAAAAAGTTGATTTCTTTGCTTCAACTTCAAATACGCCGTATCAAAGTCCCGTGCAATTGCGCAACTATCAAAATTTTATGGTTCAGCATACCGACCGAGCTATGATGATCTATGATCCAGAGCATCCCGGTAAGCCAAAATATGATTATAATTTAATCCAAAAGTATCAAGAAACCAAAGAATATCCCCTAAATTTAATTGATTTTTATGATTTACAAGATGTGGCTGAAGAATATCAGGAAAACCATCAAAGTTCTAATTTCTCCGAATAATTAAAAGTTTTATTAAAGCCGGTATATTTGTTTTAAGTGGCCTATCTTTTTGCTAAAATAAAAGTGAATGTAAAGGAGTTGTCAGTAAGATGGCAAATTTAAATGATATAAAACTATCTGCACAAGATATATTAAAGAAACAATTTAGAAGTAAAGTAAAAGGTTATGATCCAGACGAAGTTGATGCATATCTGGATCAAGTAATTTCAGATTATGAAACATTCCAACAATTGATTGAAGATTTGTACGGTCAAATTGGTACGCTTCAACGTCAATTGATGGATGAAAAGCAAAAAGAAAAGAAGACAGTTGCAGCTGAACGAAAAGACGAAGAAAAGCTTAAGACTTATACACCAAGTCATCGCAGATCAGCAGCTGTTTCTAATTTTGCTCAAGAAGACGAAGGCCAAGGAGAAATCTCAACCAATATGGCAATTATTCAAAGAATTTCTACTTTGGAAAGAAAAGTTTATAATCTTGAGCAACATGTGTATGGCTTAAAGCATTAATTTTTGCTATAATGATTAACAGTGTGAATTTCGAGTAGGCGCGGCTAACTGATGTTAGTTGAGGAAAGTCCACGCACGCACAAGCTGCGATGCTTGTAGTGTTCGTATTCAGCCTAATAAGCTGGAGAAAAGTCTTTTGACTTTTACGGCGGAAAAAGTGCTAAATCTTATGACATGCATTACTATCCTGGAAAGTGCCACAGTGACGAAGCAAGGTCAGAAATGATCTTGGTGGAACGAGGTAAACCCTGCGAGCGTGAAACCCAAATTTGGTGGGGGAGCTTCGGTCTAAGAAAATGAACTAAAGACCGAGTTGTTGCTTTGCAATAAAGATAGATGACTACTGAAGGTAATTTCGCCAAAAATTACTGGAACAAAACGTGGCTTATAGAGATTCACACCGGCAGAGTTGGGCTTTTGGTCCAGCTCTTTTTATTTTGATAATAAATAAATGAAAGAGTAATAATGAAAGAATATCAACTTTACGCAACAATGGGCGCCGGTTTTGAAAGCGTCGTCAATAAAGAACTACAAGGCATGGGTTATAAGACTCGTGTTGAAAATGGTCGTGTATTTTTTAAGGGAACGCAAGAAGATATTGTTAAAACTAATTTATGGTTGAGAACTGCTGATAGAGTCAAGATCTTGCTTAAAGAGTTTAGAGCAACTGATTTTGATACTTTATTCAACGAAACATATGATTATGATTGGGCAGAATTGTTGCCAGTTGATGCTAAATTTCCTGTCCAAGGACGAGCAGTTAAGTCTAAGCTTCACTCAGAGCCAGATGTGCAATCAATTGTCAAAAAAGCGATTGTTAACAAAATGGTTGATCAATATCACCGACGCGGCTTTTTGCCAGAAAGTGGTAATGAATATCCTTTAGATGTGCATATTTACAAGAATATCGCTCGCTTATCATTAGACACCACCGGCGCAAGTTTATTTAAACGTGGTTATCGTGTTGAACACGGTGGCGCACCTTTAAAGGAAAACTTCGCGGCAGGTTTGTTAAGATTAACACCATATAATGGTACGCACCCATTGATTGATCCAATGACCGGTTCTGGTACTTTAGCAATTGAAGCAGCTTTAATCGCTAAGAACATTGCCCCAGGTACGTGGCGTAAGTTTGCTTTTGATGGTTTTGACTGGTTTGATGCTAATTTGCATAAAGCAGCTTTGGCTAAAGCTAAGACAGAAGTTAAGCCATTAGAAGCACCGATTTGGGCTAGTGATATTGACCAATCAGTGCTAGAAATTGCTAAATTAAATGCACATAATGCAGGGGTATTACAAGATATTCGTTTTAAGCAGGTTGCAGTAAAAGACTTTACTACTGATTTGGAAAACGGCATTATCATTGCCAACCCACCATATGGTAAGCGACTTAAGGATCGCGAATCAGCAGAAGAACTTTATAAGCAAATGGGAGAAGTATTGCGTCCATTAGATTCATTTAGTCAATACTACCTAACTGCTGACCCTAACTTTGAAAAGTGTTTTGGTGCAAAGGCTACAAAGAAGCGTAAGTTGTTCAACGGTAACTTAAGAGTAGATTTCTACCAATATTGGGCTAATAGAAGGTAAACATGATTACGAAAGATCTGAACACAGAATTTTGGGTAATTTCAGATACCCATTTGATTGCGGATAGTTTGCATGATGAAGGTCAAGCTTTCTCTCGTATGCAAAAAACGAGTCAAGGTAAGGATCTCTACTATCAAGAAACGGCTCTATCTGCTTTTATGCGTATGGCTCAAAGAAAGAATCCTGCTGTAATAATTGTGACAGGTGATTTAACTTTTAACGGGGAAAGAGTTTCCGCAGAAAGATTTGCAGAGATTTTTAAACCATTAAAAAAGACCAAGGTTTTAGTTTTACCTGGTAATCACGATATTTTTGACGGTTGGGCTAGAGAATTTCGTGGTAAAAAGCAATTTTATGCCGGTGAAATTAGTCCTATGTTCTGGCGTTCGATTTTCGATAAATCATATCGTGAAGCTACCGATGAAGATGACAGCTCTTTGGCATACAGTGTTCAATTAAATCCACAATATTTCTTAGTGTTAGCTGATTCTAATATTTATGGCAGAGAAGAGACAACGGAAGCTCCTCATACTCATGGAATGATTGGTAAACAGCAGTTAAAGTGGATAGAAAAGCAATTTCGTTATGCGCAAGAGCATAACTTGCGCCCTATTCTTTTCATGCACCACAATCTGTATGCCCACAATCCAGCAGTAAACAAAGGTTATGTAGTTGATGATGCAATTGAATTACGTCGTCTTTGTGCAAGATATAATGTCAAACTGGCTTTTTCAGGACATATTCATGCGCAAAATATTATGGGACCTCAAGGCACGACGCCAACAACCGAAATTGTCACTTCTAGTTTTTGTTCTAACGACCAGGGATACGGAGTAGTGCGTGTGCATTCTCGTCATATTACTTATATTAGAAGAAACTTTGATATGACGCGGTACCTGACTGAAAAAGAAAAACAAGATTATACTTTGGTGCATTTCCATAAGTATTTAAAAAACTTGCAATTGGGAAGTATTTCCGCAGATATGATGCAAAGCGAATTGAATAAGTATCATGATGATATAGATTTGGTTCGAGAGATGGGAAAATTATTCGGTTGGATGAACTACCACTTCTTTAATGGACATAATCACCTAAAAGTCAGTGAGTTAAATAAAATTCATTCATCAGAGGCATATCAAACCCTGATTAAACACCATCCGGAGTTTCGACTTTATTTGGAAACCTTGTATGACACTAGTGACCACACTAATTTACAAGTAAAAATCAGATATTAAATAAAGAGAGTATGTTTTAAAACATACTCTCTTATTTTAGCTATATTTGTTACAATAAGAATAAATGATAAACAGGGCGTGATCTAAATTTTAAAATCTAAACAGCATTTGATATTTTTAGGGCTTGCTGGAATAATTTATTATTCATGGCTCTTAATTATTCTTTTTATAGCTATGATTCTTGGCTATGAGGGGAATAAGGCAATCAGTATTTCTGGAATAGTAGTTGGAATTATTTTTACAATCTTACTGATTTATACATGGGTATTTTCTTATGTAGCTAAAAGCAATGATCAATTTATCTTGAAATTGCCATATCGTACAAAAATGAAGGTCAACCAGCCTACTTTACGTGCTCAGTGGCGTATTTTTCAAATTTATCAGTTAAAGGGCGAAGTTCAAAACTATTCTATTTTAGTAATTTCAAGAAAGAAGAGTTAACTTAATGAAGTCAGATATTGAAATCTCACAAGAAACAAATGAATTACCAATCAATGAAATTGCTGCTGAGGTTGATTTAAAGAAAGAAGATCTTGAACCATACGGTTACGATAAGGCTAAGATCAGTTGGTCAGCAATCAATCGAATTCGCCAAAATAAACACTTAGGTAAGTTGATTTTGGTAACTTCTATTTCTCCAACTCCAGCAGGAGAAGGAAAATCTACAATCACTATTGGCTTAGGAGACGCTATCAAGAATCAATTACATAAAAATACGATGATTGCATTGCGTGAACCTTCAATGGGTCCTGTTTTTGGTCTTAAAGGTGGTGCTACTGGTGGTGGTATGGCGCAAATTATTCCAATGGAAGACATCAATTTGCATTTTACTGGTGACATGCATGCCTTAACTGCCGCAATCGATACTTTAGCTGCCTTAGTTGATAACTATATTTACCAAGACAATAGCCTTGATATTGATCCTGATCGTATATTGTTAAAACGTGGTCTTGATGTTAACGACCGTGCTTTGAGAAAAATTACTGTTGGTGAAGGCTCCAAATTTAATGGAGTTGAACACCAAACTAGTTTTGCAATTACTGTAGCTAATGAATTAATGGCTATTTTGTGTTTGGCAAATGATATTGATGATCTTAAAGCAAGAATCGGCGATATGCTTGTTGGATATACCAAGGATGATCAACCAGTTTACGTAAAACAACTTGGTTTCCAAGGAGCAATTGCAGCTCTTTTATCTAATGCTTTAAAGCCAAACTTGGTTCAAACTCTTGAACATACTCCAGCCTTGGTGCATGGCGGACCATTTGCTAATATTGCTCATGGTGCCAACTCTGTAATTGCTACTAACTTGGCAATGCACTTAAGCGATTACGTTTTAACTGAAGCAGGATTTGGTAGTGACTTAGGTGGACAAAAGTTTATGGACTTTGTTTCCAAGCACTTAGATAAAAAGCCTGATGCTGCCGTTGTTGTAGCCACAGTACGTGCACTTAAATATCAAGTTCTAGGTTCAACTGATCACTTAGACGAAGAAAACTTAGATGCATTAAAAGAAGGCTTTAAGAATTTGGAACGCCACATGAATAATATGCGTTCATATAATGTTCCAGTCATGGTTTTAATTAATCACTTTGATACTGATACTGAATCAGAATTAAATCTCTTAAAGGAACTTGTTGAAGAGCAAGGTATTAAAGCAGAAGTTGTTAACTATCATGATGATGGTTCAAAAGGTGGCGTGAAAGCAGCTGAAGAAGTTGTAGCTTTAGCAGATTCAGGTAAAGCAGACTTAACCCCAACTTATGACGATGATGATGACGTTAAGACCAAGATCAAAAAGGTAGCTACTAAGATTTATCATGCTACAGGAGTTGAATACTCAGAAAAAGCTAAAAAACAAATTCAAGCTTTGCATGATTTAGGTAAAGACAAGCTTTCTGTCATCATTGCCAAGACGCAATATTCATTTAGTGATGATAAGAAAAAGTTGGGTGCACCAACAGATTTTAATTTACATGTTAAAGGTGTAAGCTTGAAAAACGGTGCACGCTTTATCGTAGTTACTACAGGTCATGTATTAGATATGCCAGGTTTGCCTAAACATCCAGCAGCTCTTGATATCGATGTAGACAATAATGGTAAAATCGGCGGATTGTTCTAAAAATGCAGTTTTTATATTTATTAATTTCGTTATTCGTAATTTTAGCCGATCAAGGGCTAAAAAGTTATATTGTAGCTAATTACACAATAGGTGAAGTTCATCAAGTTATTCCAGGCATCCTTTCCTTTAATTACTTGCAAAATAATGGTGCTGCTTGGAATATTTTGACGGGTCAGATGTGGCTCTTTTATTTCATTAGTGTTGTCGCAATTGCTGTTTGCTTGTATTTCCTTTTCAATAAGAAATATAAGAACGCATTGTTTGATGTTGGTTTATCCTTAGTTTTAGGTGGAATCATTGGTAATTTTATCGATAGAATTCACTTGAAATATGTGATTGATATGCTTCAATTAGACTTCATTCACTTCAATATTTTTAATATTGCAGACAGTGCGATTACTGTAGGCGTGATCATTATTTTCATTTACTTAATTGTTTTTGCAGATAAGGAAGACGAGAATGCCTAAAAAATATCTACTTGAAGTAAAAGATGAACATGGTCGTTTAGATAAATTTGTTTCAGAACAGATACCAGATTTATCAAGAACCAGAGTTAAAGAATTGATTCAAGATGACAATATCCTAGTCAACCAAAAAAAGGAGAAAGTTTCCTATAAGGTACAAGCGGGGGATCAAATTGAAGTTAATGTTCCAGCGGTAAAACCATTGGATGTTGTTCCCGAAGATATCCCACTTGATATTGTTTATGAAGATGACGATGTGATTGTGGTTAATAAACCTCAGGGCATGGTAGTGCATCCCGCACCAGGTCATTCAGATCATACATTAGTTAATGCACTTTTGTATCATACAAAAGATCTAGCGAAGTCTCCTGAAGGGTTTAGACCTGGAATTGTCCATAGAATCGATAAAGATACTTCTGGTCTTTTGATGATTGCTAAAAATGCCAAGGCTCGTGAATCATTAGAGGATCAATTAGCCCATAAAACTAACAAACGAATTTATTGGGCAATTGTTCATGGCAATTTTAGTGAAGAAAATGGGACCATTGATGCACCAATTGGTCGTAATCCATATGATCGTAAGAAGATGGCCGTTGTTGAAAGAGGTAAGAAGGCAATTACCCACTTTAAGGTTTTAAAGCAATTTAAAGGATATAGTTTAATCGAATGTCAACTTGAGACAGGACGTACTCATCAAATTAGAGTGCATCTTGACTATATTGGTCACGCAGTGGCAGGTGATCCATTATATGGACCAAGAAAAACGTTAAAAGGTAACGGTCAATTTTTACATGCCAAAGTTTTAGGCTTTAAACATCCTAGAACTGGTAAATGGATGGAATTTTCTGTCGAACCACCTCAGATTTTTCAAGAAACATTAGCTCAATTAGAAAAAAACAAGTGATAAAATGAAGCGTTATTTGATTTTGGAAGATGGCAGTTCTTTCCCAGGTGAGGGGATAGGTGCCAATATTATTTCTACCGGTGAATTGGCAATTCAAACTACCAATTTTGGTTACCAAGAAGCCTTAACCGATCCCACTAATGCTGGAAAAATTTTAGTATTTACTTCTCCTATGATTGGTAATAATGGGATTAACGCTATCGACTATGAAAGTATTGATCCAACCGTCAAAGGAATTATTGCCAATGATATTGCCTTAAACATTTCTGATAGTGAAAACTTTGAAGATTTGAGTTCATTTTTAAAGGAGAAGAAGATCCCAGCTATTTTTAAGGTAGATACTCGTGCATTAGTTCATCGTCTGATGGAAGAAGGAACAATTAAAGCTTCTATTATGGATACCAATGATGAACACGCTTTTGATCAAATTAAGGCATTGGTGTTACCTAAAAATAAATCGGCTATGGTCTCAACTAAAAATGCTTATGCATCCCCCAACGTAGGTAAAACTGTGGCGGTAATTGATTTGGGACTAAAGCACTCAATGTTAAGGGCTTTGTCCTTAAGAAAAGTAAACGCTACTGTTTTACCTTATAACGTTAGTGCTGCCGATATTGAAAACCTAAGACCTGAAGGAATTATTATTTCGAATGGACCAGGTAAGCCTGACGAAGCTATCAATCAGCTTAGTTCAATTTTGGATAAATTCTATGGTAAATATCCAATCTTAGGTATTGGATTAGGTTTCTTAGCACTAAGTGATTATTTGGATTTTGAATTAGTGGATCTACCGCAAGAATTTAATGGAATCAATTATCCGGTAATTGAACAAAATACTAATACTATTTGGCAAACTTCAATGAATATTGATCAATTGGTTTTACCTGATAGTATTAAAATGAACATGAATCGTGAGTACTTTGACCTTCACAGTGAATTAATGGCCGGCTTTTGGAATACTAAAGATAAACTGATTGCCACTGCTTTCAATCCTGAAGGTGCACCAGGAACTCATGATGCAGATGAAATTTTTGATTATTTTGTACAAATGATGGAGTAGATTATGCCATTAGAAAACGACTTAGATAAAGTATTAATTATCGGCTCAGGACCTACTTTAATTGGAAGTGTAGCCGAAATGGACCTTATGGCAACTGAAGCAATTGATGCACTCACGGAAGAAGGCATTCAAGTTGTTTTAGTTAATCCTAATCCAGCTACTATTTCTACTGATAAAAGACCAGACGTTACTGTTTACCTTGAGCCAATGACTTTGGATTTCTTAAAGCGAATTTTAAGAATGGAAGAACCCGATGCCATCATTACGGCTTATGGTTCAACTAATGGACTAAAGGTTGCTCATAAATTATTGCAAGATGGCATTTTGAAACAAATGGGGATCCAATTATTGACTCTAAATTCCAAAACTCTGCAAATGGGTGATCAACAGAAGAGAACCGATTTCCTAGAAAAATTAGGGGTCAAAACCAGTAAGTCTTGGGAATTAAATCAAAGAATTCCGGATAATCTAAATATTACTCCGGAAGAGTTAAAGCAAAGAATTGCCTTTCCAGTTTTAGTAACAAAATATAATCGTTTTGTTCATAATGAACATCTCAGATTCAAAGATCCTGTAGCATTGATTGCTTACTTTAAGAACGAGAGTCAAAACGACAACTTTACTTGGAAGAACTATCGCTTAATTGAAGATCTTTCCGCATGGGAAAAAATAATTGTCGATGTCATTCGAGATAAAGACGGCAATTTAGTGTTTATCAATTTTGCCGGATCGGTTGAATCAGTTGCTATTAATTCGGGTGACTCGGCTGTAGTAATGCCTTCTTTAACCTTGAATAACGATCATATTCAAGAATTGCGTGAAGAAATCAAAAGAATTACTGATAAGTTAGATTTAGTAGGCTTTGCTAGTTTTCATTTTGCGATAAAGCATCATGGTACTCAAATCAAGTCTAAATTATTAACTATTCGTCCTCGTTTAACACGTAGTTCAGTTTGGGCACAACGAATTGGATTATATGATGTTGGTTATATCGTAAGTAAAGTGGCTATCGGTTATCGGTTAAATGAAATTACTGATCCTTTATCCGGCTTGAATGCGGCAATTGAACCAACGCTTGATGCTGTCGCAATAAAGATGCCATATTGGTCATTTGCGGAATCTGGTTATAACCATTATGAGTTAAGCAACCGAATGCAAGCCAGTGGGGAAGCAATGGGTGTTGGTCGCAATTTTGAAACTGCCTTTTTAAAGGCAATTGATGCCACGATCAATCTAGAGCTTGGTTGGAATGCATTTATTAAAGAGACTCATAAATCTAGTGATGAGATAATGGATGACATTATGCATCCCAACGAATTGCATTTAATCAATCTGCTTGCTGCAATTAATCAAGGCATTCCGTATGCAAAATTGCAAGAGATTACGCACTTGCATCCCATTTATTATCAAAAGTTACTGCATATTATTGAAATAGGTCAAAGGCTTTACGAAAATAAGGATCGTCTTTCTACGGATTTAATTGAAGAAGCTAAGGTATATGGCTTTTTCAATCCATTGTTAGCTAAGATTTTGGATCGCTCTGTAGATGATATTCATCGAATAATCGATCGCTTTAATCTGAAACCATCTTTCCTTAAGATCGATGGCTCAGCAGGTGTTTATAAGCCCAATGTATGTGCCTACTACAGTGCTTATAATGTTCAAAACGAAGCTCATGCCTTGGATGCTGAGAAAAAGATTCTAATTTTGGGAATGTTGCCGTTACAAGTTTCAGTTACCAGTGAATTCGACTATATGATTGCTCATGCCGCAAAAACTTTACATAAGAATGGCTATGTTACAGTATTACTTTCTAACAATGATGAATCTGTTTCTTCAAGAAATAAAGATGTAGATCGAGTTTATTTTGAATCAATCACGCTAGAGAACATTTTGACTATTACTAGAAAAGAAAAAATCACTGATGTCTTGTTGCAGTTTTCTGGTAAAAGAATAAGCGCATTAAGCAAAAAATTAGAAGAATGTGGCTTACATGTAATTGGTCAAGATCCAGCTTCTGATCCTCGTGATAAGATTGCTAATTTATTGAATCAAGAGATTGCTAATTTAAAACGAGTTCCATCATTAAATACAGACAATCCAGATGATGTGTTTGCCTTTGCAAATGAATATGGCTTTCCAATCTTAATTGGTGGAATGAACAAAGAAATCAAACAAAAATCTGCTGTTGTCTATGATGTTCCTGCGACTGAAAAGTATTTAAACGAAAATCAGCTTGATAAGATTTTAGTTTCTCGTTTCATTGAAGGAAATAAATATGAAGTAACTGCAATTTCAGATGGTGAAAATGTCACGCTTCCGGGTATTATTGAACACTTGGAACAGACAGGTTCACATGCGTCAGATTCTATTGCAGTTATTAAGCCACAGAATTTATCCCTTGAGCAACAAGATAAGATTGAAAAAGAATCTATCAAGTTAATCAAGCAAATGAAAACACGAGGAATTTTCAATTTGCACTACTTATTTGTAGGGGATAATTTATATTTATTGCAGATTAAGCCTTACGCAGGACATAACGTGGCATTTTTGTCCAAGTCTTTAAATAAAGATATTACTGCATGCGCAACAGAAGTTTTAATCGGCAAAAACTTAAATGAGATGGGTTATCCAAATGGATTATGGAAGACCAGCGATTTTATTCATATTAAAATGCCTGTCTTTTCATTTTTGAACTATAGTAGTGGTAATACTTTTGATTCAAATATGAAATCTTCCGGTTCCGTAATGGGTCGAGACACTCATTTGGCTAAAGCTTTGTATAAGGGATATGAAGCAAGTGATTTACATATTCCTAGTTATGGTACTATCTTTATTTCTGTTAGAGATGAGGATAAGGAGAGAGTTACTAAGCTGGCACGCAGATTTGATAGACTGGGCTTCAAGCTGATTGCAACTGAAGGTACTGCTAACATGTTTGCGGAAGCCGGTATTACAACTGGAGTAGTTGAAAAAGTTCATGATGATCCACGTAAGTTGCTGGATAAGATTCGCCAACATAAAATTGTAATGGTTGTCAATATTACTAACTTATCTGATGCAGCAAGCGAAGATGCGTTACGAATTAGAGATCAATCTTTGAACACACATATTCCAGTCTTTTCTAGTATCGAAACAGCAGAATTGATTTTGGATGTTTTAGAGTCCTTAGCTTTAACAACTCAACCAATTTAATTTGAATAATAAAAAAGCAAGATCTAGATAGATCTTGCTTATATGTTGAAGGATATGCTTTTAAGCATGTCCTTTTTATTTTTTCTCGACTTTCTTAGCCATTATCTCATCTTCATGAGGAGTAACCTCGATCGAATTTTGACCTGTATAAATTACAAAACCAGGTTTAGCACCGTTTGGCTTCTTGACCCGTTTATCTTGAACATAATCGACTTGGACATGGGCTGAATCTTTTCCTTTGGAGAAGAAAGCCGCAATTTCTGCTGCTTCCTTAATATCTTGGTCAGTTGGTTGATCATCACGCAAGATTACGTGAGAACCAGGCATGTTTTTAACATGGAACCAGTAATCAGACTTGTTAGCCTTCTTTAAAGTTAACCAATCATTTTGGTAGTTGTTCTTACCAACTAAGACGTGCTTACCTGATGAGAGTTTAAACTCATTCAAATTACGTTCAGTAATCTTCTTGCGACGCTTGTTTTTCTTTTGTTTACGGATATAGCCTTGATTGATTAATTCGTCATTAATTTGATCGATATCTTGTGGATCAGCATTATCAATTGCTGTTTGAATAGAATCAAAGTAGCGCAAATTTCCTTTGGCAATTTTGATCTGCTCATTAACGTGCTTAATGGAATCTCTTAATTTCTTATAACGAGTAAAGTATTTTTGAGCATTACGAGCAGGGGAAAGGGCGGGATCAAGTTTGATCTCTATTGGTACATTGTTCTCATAGTAGTTAGGTAATGATATTTTGGTCATTCCAGGTTTGACTTGAGACAAGTTTGCATTTAAGATTTCACCTTTGATTCGGTAGCCTTCAGAGTTTTCAGCTAAATCGAGTTGCTTCTCTAATTTTTTGACTTTTTTACTTAGCTTCTTTTGCTCGTTTTTGACAACTTGTTCTACCTGACTGGCACGTTGCTTTACCCAATCACGCGTTGCTTGATATTCGTAAAAGTCATCTAGTCCTTTATTTAGATCAGGATTAGAACTTTCTTTTTCAAGATCCAAATGATAAGGAAGATAACAAAAAATCTTTCTCTTGTTTCTAGGAGTTTTTAAAACAAAAGCACGTGGATTATTGAATTGATCAAAAAACGTCTTAAAGGATGAATAGCTGTAATCATCTTCAAGATAGCCAATTAATTCATTGCGATCGTCTCGATCTAAACCATCCATTTGTTTAGCCAACTCATCAGGTTGGTATTTGGAACTCAATTGCTTGAATTCATTTTCAGATAAAGTTAGTCCATTTAAGCCCGGCTTTAGAGGAGGTAATTCATATTTTGCTTTTGGCAAAAGAATGCGAGCTCTGTTTTCATCCGGATTGATTCGCTTCAATAAGTCGATAATATGATTGTTTTGTTGATCATAAAGAATGACATTACTGTGTCGACCCATTAATTCAACTGAAAGAACAAGTTTTACTTGGTCACCAAGTTCATTTCGATTGCTAAAATGGAAGTTCACGATACGATTTAAACCTACTTGCTCGATAGATTGTAAAACTGAACCTTCTAAGTACTTTCTCAGCACCATTACAAAAATAGGAGCTTTATCTGGATTAGCAATTGATTGATCAGTTAAATACATTCTTGGATATTGTGCATTAGCTGAAATTAAGAATTGATAATTCTTTCTATTTTTTCTGAAAATTAAAACTAGGTCTTGATCAAATGGTTGATAAATTTTTGATAAGCGACTGTCTACTAGGGTAGGAGTCAAGTCTTGTAATAAACTATGGATAAATAATCCATCAAATGCCATATATATCACCTCAAAATACGTCTAATATTATAACAGTAATTTAGCTATTTCTAAAATATTACTGTTCCAGCCTAGCATTAATCACATCTAATACATAAGTATAAACTTATGTATTAGATGTTTCACAAATATTAAAATAAAATTAATAGCATATTGTTTCACACAGTGCTTAAAGCTGGAATCTGAAAGTTTGTTCTCAAATAGTATTATCAAAGTACCCATTAAATGATAAAATACAACTATAGCAAACACTACTTTTTGGAAAAAGGACATATATATGGATGTATTATTTTTTAGTACGATCGCAGATCAAATTAAAAAGGAAATAAATCACAAATGTGGCTTAAATATTTCACAAACAAGAATTCTATTGTATTTTGATGAAACTCATAATCAAGCTTTGGCAATGGGAAAACTAGCTGAAGCTTTAAATATTTCTTTGTCTACTTTGAGTCGTCAATTACAACAAAAAAAGACGCAAAATTATATAAAGATCGCGCGCTCAGAAAAAGACTCTAGCAAAATTGTTAGTCTTAATGATAAAGGAATAAAAAAGGTAAAAGAGTTAAAAGACGTGCTTGCTGAAATAGAAAAGAGCTTGTTTGTCTATCTTGATCAAGATGCTTCAACTTTATTTATCAAGCAATTAAATGAAATTGCTCAAACATCTGCATCCCTTGAAAAGACAGAATAGGGTGCGTAATTCAATGCTTTTATGCTATAATTTTCTGTATTAAGCATTGAATTTAATGAATGAGAAGGGTTAATAAATTGAAAATTGCATTAGTTACTGACAGTACTAGTGTCTTAACCAAACAAGAAGTTAGCGATAATAATATAACCGTAGTACCTATCCCTGTAATTGTCGGCGATAAGGAATACTTGGAAGGCGTAAATATTACTTCCGCACAACTTTTTGAAATGCAAAGACAAGGTGCTGCTTTTCCAAAAACTTCGCAACCTAGCATGGGTGAAATGATTGAACTATGCAATAAGTTGCACAGTGAAGGTTATGAAGCAATCATTGCTATTGCATTATCAAGCGGAATTTCAGGATTTTACCCAAACCTAGTTAACATGGCACATAATAATCCTGAATATAACTTGTATCCATATGATTCTAAGATGACTGTAAGATTGCAAGGCTATTTGGTATTAGCTGCTGCAAGAATGATCAAGAATGGTATGGAACCAGAAGCCATTCTAAAGAAGCTTGATGAAATTAGAGAAACCATTGACGAATTATTCGTTGTTGATGATTTGAAGAATCTTAGTCGTGGTGGACGATTAAGCAATGCAAGTGCGTTTATTGGTACAATGCTTCAAATTAAGCCTTTGTTGACCTTTAATGATGAAGGAAAAATTGTTGCATTTGATAAGATTAGATCTTTAAAACGTGCTGTATCTAAAGTAGAGAAGCTTGCATTAAAGAAAACAGCAGACTTACCATATAAGGATAAGCTTCGTCTGTTTGTATTCCATTCAAACGATCTAAAGCAAGCAGAAGAAATTAAACAATTCATAATTGATAATTTCCCTGATAAACCTGTTGACGTAGCAGAGTTTAGTCCAGTAATTGCAACTCACTTGGGTGAGAAGTCAATTGCCATTGCCTGGATGGTAGATATTGATAAATTAGACTTAAATAATTAAATGCAAAAGGAGTGAAGATTTGTCTCTTCACTCCTTTTTTGTATCTATAGGTAATAATAAAAATATAATTGCTAGTTCATTACTCATAATAATAATTTTATTATGAGTATCTTTTCAAAAAGCTGATAACTTAAATGTTATTGTTTATTTAAATATTGATATTTTACAATAATAAATATATTATCACCACTTATGCTTCAAATCTTCATCAGAGATCTTATTTAACGCAGCTCTTTGCACTTTTTGATCAACATGTGTATATAAGTCTGTCGCTGTAGTTCCTTTTTGCCCCAGTTGCTGAGCCACTAATACTTGGTCTTTGGTTACTTCATATAACTCTGAAGCTAAAGTATGACGTAATTTATGTGGCGTAAGCGGGTGACCAAATGCAGCAGAATATTTATTGACCATTTTTTCAATGGCATTTGTAGTGATTCTTCTAGTTTGATTGTGCCATCTAGTTAAGAAAAAAGCTGTTTCTTTTTGATCAGCAGAATAGCGCTTCATTCGAATATTCTTATATTTTTGGATATAGTCTAAGGTCCATTCCGCAATAGGCACACTATCTTTTTGCCCACCTTTACGTGTTACGTCTAAAACAGCATCTTTTAAATTAAGATCTTGTAAATCCACGCCGGCGCATTCAGAAACACGTATGCCAGTGCCTAAGATTAAAGCAATAATAGCCATGTCTCTTTCTTTATTCATTTTGAATCCAGGCTTGGCCTGCTTATTGCATTTATTTTCGTAATCATGATCGATGAACTTTAGAAATTCAAATTTTAGATTTCCAGTGTACATATGCGATGCTAATACGTGAGCACGATAGTTAAGTGTCTTAGTATCATTCAAAGAATTAATTTTAAGCATCACATTACGATCAAAATAGGGCATCCCATTGTTGTTATCAGCAGTAATCGTTAAAAACTTAAAGAGAGACCTTAATGCGTTGATTGAACGATTAATCGTAGTTGGGGAATTTAAATGACCTTGTTTGTTTTTAGTATGGCCTAAGTAATCTATATAGAGCATTACATCATTGCGCCGTAATAAGGCTAATGTATCCGTTGTAACGTGTTTATTATCAGGAGCATTAGAGATACCTTCTTTACGCAGCCAACTTAAGAAGCGACGAATTTCCGTTAAATATTGATAAGTAGTAGTTAATGAATGATTGGTGCCAAGATTGTACTGTTTAACATAGTCTGGCATTTTATCTAATTCAATTTGAATTCGTTCAAGATATTTAGCAGTTTCCATAAGTTACTCCTTTGCAAACAAATGTTTCATTAAAAATTATATCATAAAAATAAAAACACCTATCTAATCAGATAGGTGTTTTTAAACACTAATTCAACTTCTTTATTCCTAATACCGACAACAATTATCTTTAGTAATCATCATAAAGCATTATTTATAAAAAAAGGCAAATCAGGAAATCATTTTACCACAACTGGGATACCAGCAACGCTATCTTAGCATGCCAGTTGTGGCAAACATTGATTAGCTATTCCAATATGGTTAACTTGCCTGTAGCAAATTACGCAATACTGTAAATAGTTTGAAGGTTGTATAGTACAATACAGCTTTCAATAGCTTATTCTAAGCTGTTTGGCCATAATGATCAAGCATAAAATGGTAATTTTTATTTAAAAATTGTACAATAAAGAAAAAACTATAAGTGAGATGAAAATTATGACAGAAGAAATTGAAGTAAACTTTCAAGCAAGAAATCCTAGTGGTATTAAGTTGCTAAATCGTCTATATGATGGACACTTAGTTTTAAACGATATTGGTGTGCGTTTGGACGAACAACTTAACAACGAGGATGAAGAATTAACCGTTCCAACTAAAGAAGATATTGATAATTTGAGCGATACATTTGGCAAGACTGTTGAAGCTTTTAGCGATATTACTAATGCTTATGGTGATGTTAACAACTTTGCTGATAACTTTGCCGGTTCAACCAAAGACTTTGCAGAAAAGTTAATTACAGAAATGGTCGACTTTAACAATGGTATTGCTGATATCGGTGATACTGAAGGCGGCCTTGAAAACTATGATAATGATAAACTTAATAATTGGGTTAACCAATTAATGGGTGACATTGTAGAAACCAACGAATCATTTAATACTTTAGTTAATGAATAAGATTGGTTGAAAGAGTAAGTATATCTTGCTCTTTTTTTATTAATAAATGCTTGGAGAACAAAAAATATAAAAACCATGTAGTCAAGATACACTACATGGTTTTTATATTTTTAATTATGTTAAGTTCTATTTCTTAAGACTGGCTACAGGGTAAACAGTGTAATCTGCACGATAAACGAATAGACGATGACCGTCAATTACAAATTGAGTTGATTTCTTCATATCGCTCTTATGAATTGATACTTTTTTACCAGCAAAGACTGCAACTGGCATCCCTAATTGACTTCTAATCATGACAACCTTAGAATCGCCAGACCAATCGTTTTTAAAGTTTTGATACATGGTATTCAAGATTGGTACAGCATGATTTTGATCATTGATATTAGTATGCTTGCTAAAGACGTCTTGATAGTTTTTAAGGCCTTCATATGCGATTAAAGTAGAACCTACATGAATCATTCTATTATGTCCGTAATCAACGTCAATCACGCTAGAGCCCTCATTACCTTTATCGTCTTTCTGCGACATCTTCTTGTCGGTATGAATATTGACGGATTTTGCCTTAATCTGATCAATCTTTTGTCCATTTGAATCATAGGTTGATACAGTTAAAGGCAAAGCACCAATCTTTGAACGCATTGATAATTCCCAGTTGGCAATATTGCTGCAGGAAGATAGGGTTAAGGCCAATATTCCTATACCGAATATCATACCTAGCTTTTTCCTTAATTTCATAATTCTTCTCCAAATTCTAAAACACAATACTTTTAATACTATAATTTTATCATTAATAAAATACGCCAAAAATAAACTAGGTTTATATTCCTAGTTTATTTTTGGCGTATTTATTATTTGAACACTTCAGCCTTAACGTAAGCGTCTTTACCAACTCTGTAGTAGTCTTCACCGTTAATAGAATGCTTAGGGCCGTATGTCTTAACTGGGGAACCTTTCTTGTAAGTCTTCCAGCTACTGTTTAAACTACCGTCTCCTTGGTAAACTTCAGCGTCTTGCTTAAAGGTACGTGAGTTACCTAAAACGTTGCTTGCTAAAACATATCTGTTTTCGCCAACTCTGATTGCGCTTTTACCATTCTTGAGCTTAGTTTTACCACCATAATAAGTGATAGAGCTGTAGGCCTTGTAACTATCACCAGTACGTTCTCCGTTTTGTTTGTAAACGTAGGCTTTGTACATTACAGTGCCTGTATGTTTAGTGTTAGGGTTGGTTGGTGCCTGAGAAACAGCAGCGCCAGAGATGGATAGTGGCAAGATAGCTACGTTACCATCAGTTGACATGCCTTTCCAGTTGTCTGTGTATTGCCAAATTGCGACACCATCCATTGAAGGGAAGTACTTAAAGTTAGGCTTATCTACACGACCTGAGATAGCATATGCCGCAACCCATAATGAGTTAGGATATTTCTTTACGATAGATGGGGTATCAATGTTGTTTTGTAAAACTGATGAACTGGCGTAAAGAAGTGGTTGATAACCAGCGGCCTTGATTTCATCCATGAAGGCAAGGATTGCTTTAGCAGTGACGCTTTTACCATTAGTAATGATATTCCCTTGACCAGTTTCGTAGTCACAAGCAAGGTATGAGCCCTTAGGTAAACCTAATGCCTTAGCAGAAGAAATTGCGTATTGAGCTTCTTTCTTGGCCAGGGATGCATTAGAACTAAAGGTCGCAAAGTGGTAACCCATTGGCATCATGTCGTTAGCAATTGCTGACTTGATTTGACTAGCGCCTTTAGGGTTGCGATAGCTGGTACCTTCACTTACTTTAACGATGGCAAATTGTGAACCAGCCTTTGCATGAGCGGATAGATCAGCACTTTGGTAGCTTGCTACATCAATTCCTAAAGCCTTTGCAGCTACAGAAGTGGTGGAAGCTTGCACTTGAGAAGTTGAAATAAAACTAGGGATAATGGTCATACCGGTGTTCATTAACATAGTAGCGCAGGCCAATTTAACGATAGTTTTCTTTTTAATCAAATTAATTCCTCCATAATTAGTGGAGAGAGTTAACATTTATATCTCTCACTTAATATATCTAAATTTTATATATTATAGACTACATTGGTAAGTACTAAAAGGCAATATTCGAGATCGATTATTAATGAATTAGTAATAGTATAGAAATATTTTGCAATCAAACTGAGATAAATGTTTACTTTTATTTTCAGGGGGATAGAATTTAAGTGAAAAAGCGCTTGCAAGAATAGAGGCGAACAATTATAAAAGAGGCTCAGTTAGTCCAGCAGCATCAGTTATATCCTGGTAGCCAAATACGGAAGCAATTAGATCTAACCGCACTAACTCCTTCAAATAGTGATGAAAAAGTTGGTAAGAAACCTAAGGTGTTGAATGTCATTTTCAGTATTCTTATTGTTGTTTTAGTTCTTTCTGGAAAATAAATCAGCAACAATTAATTATTATTACTTATAGTGAAAATGGAATAAAGAAATTAGGCCAATTGCTCGGTATAGTAAGCAATAGATCAGAAAGATCAAATAAAATTAAATTTGAATAATTTAAATCCGGGGATGAATTTTTTAGGTAAAAAGATGAAAAGAAATCGCATAATCATTTCTCTATTAGTTCTTATTCTGTCACTTTGTATTTCTGCTTGTTTGAATCAACAAGCGAGTGCTCAAAAAATTCCTATTAAGGGAAGTGCAACTTTATTTTTCCATGGTGGCGGCTCATCTTACCATGCGGAAGAACATATGGTAAAAGCTGCAGAAAATGCAGGCGTAACTGACTCAGTTATAAGAACTGAAGTTGCTGATAATGGACAGGTTACACTAATTGGAAAATGGAAGAAGAATGCTAAAAATCCAATCTGTGAGGTAAATTATCAAAATAATCGTCAACTAGATTTCAAAAAGCATGGCATTTATGCAACGAATGTGGTTAAGGCTTTACAGAAGAACTATAAGATTAGATCAATTAATATGGTGGGACATTCTTTAGGTAATATTTCTATCATGTATTACATGTTGAATAATGTAAACAAGAAGGGTATGCCACGCCTTAATAAAATAGTAAATATGGCTGGACATTTTGCCGGATTGAATTTCGAAGTTCCAGAGGATATTCGACAACCCCAAAATTTAAAGCTTGATAAAAACGGCAAGCCTAATAAAATGAATGCAACTTATAGACAAATGGCGAAATTAAGATCGATTTATCCTAAAAATCAGGTTAAAGTGTTAAACATTATCGGTGATATTGGCGGTAAAACTGATGGGACAGTGCCTAACGTTTCATCATTATCTTTGAAATATATTATTGGCAATCGTGCTAAGAGTTATCGCGTGATGAAATTTACAGGTAAGAATGCGCGGCATTCGAGACTACATGAAAATGCTCAAGTTGATAAAGCGCTGATTATGTTTTTGTGGAATAAGTAGATAAAAAAGCATCCCTGGATGAGAATGAATCTTATTCAAGGATGCTTTTAATAATTTCTATTATTAAAATTCAATATCTAAATGCCAACTATGCAATAGGACATGACTTTTTCTTTCTCAGCAGTTGTAATTTTGCGTGAAAACTGAACTTCAAATACCGTTCTTTGATTCAATCTAGCAAGACTTGCTTTAACATTGCCTGAGAAAACAAGCTGACCATGATTGATTAGAAGAATTTTATTAGCTACTTTTTGTGCAAAATCTAACTGGTGAGTGGTAACTAAAATACCAATTCCATGAGAAGCTAATTGCTTTAACATATTAGTCATAATCTTAGTTGAAGCTAGATCAAGTCCTAAAGTTGGTTCATCTAGAATCAATAGCTGGGGATGCGCAATCATGGCACAACAGATACCAATAATTTGCTGCATCCCACGACTTAGTTTGGTAATAACTGTATCTTTTTAATAAAAACAAGCCTTTTTCTGTCGCTTCTTTCTTGTTAAGACCTCTTTGACCACCCCAATAAATAAAGTTTTCTATGGGTGATAGGGACCAAAACATGTTTTTGGAGCCTTCTAGTAGGACACCGGTATTTTTAAGAAGAGGCAGATTTTTATGGGTAACATCTTGACCTTGAAAGAATATTTGTCCCTGATCTGGACTAATTAAATTTAAAATCATTTTTAGAGTTGAAGTTTTACCAGCACCATTTGGACCTAAAAAGGCAACAATATCGCCACTGTTCACTTCGAAAGAAACATTAGAAACTGCTTTTTTATTTGCTTTTTGGTATGTTTTGAAAATGTTTTTAACTGTTAAAAGATTAGACATATTGATCATCCTTTCTTTTTCAACTGCTCGTTGATATGTTTAATGTCAAGCCATAAGTTGTAAAGGTATCTTCCATAAGCAATTACATATACAACAACGAAATTAAGTACTGCTATTCCAAAGGACTGCCATGTGTAACTGAGATCATTAAGTAAGAAATAAAATAGAATCCAAGCGACAAAACAGACAAAGAAGTTAATTATAATTTGTTCTCTTAATGACCACTTATCATTATCAAAAATCCAACTACTCAGATTGAAAGAAAGTCCAATTAAGAATGAAACAACAAGCCAAATAAGAAAAGATATAAATGATAACTGGGCTTTCTCTATGCCAATACGTTGATTATTAAGTGAAAGCAATACATTTACAGCCAAACAAATCATGCCAATACTAATACCAATTAATCCACTGTGTAAGAGAGTTTTTAAACGTTTCATAAGCCTAGTTTCTCCTTTAAGTTTTTTATTTTTCTGCGAGAAATTTGAACATCAATCTTATTCTCTAGAATTGCATCAATGTTGCCGTTTTCTAACATTTTTAGATGATCTAATTTACGATAATTAATAACGGCGCTTCTGGAAGCCATAATAAAATCGCTGGGTAAATTCTTCTCAATCTGATATAAGCGTCCCTTAAAGATATACTTATCAGATTGGGTGTAAATTTGTGTTTTTTCATTTTCCACTTGAATTAAGAAAATATCACTATACTTGACTTGAAAGGCATCCCTATCTTGATAACACTAAAGAAAATCTTGTTTAGAATTTAACTCTTTGGTAATTTGTTCAATTTTGGTAGTCATCTTTTTTATCCAAAATTCAGCTTTTTCTTCGTTTAAATTTGAATTAATATTTAGCTTAACTTTCATTAATTTTCCTCCTCGTTGTTTAACAGTATACATGTTTATTGTTACCAATCTAGCTAATTTCGGTAAACGGTAGTAATAACTCGGTGAATGGTTTATTTTCATTGTTCCAATAGAAAAAAGAGATTGACAATCTCCAATTAGGGATGTGTCAATCTCTTTTATTATCTTAAGTATATTAAATAAAATATAGCTGTGAGTACCTCGGCTAAGCCTTGTAAGAGGATCGCAATACCGGCTCCAAAATGTTGGACGATCAATCCACCTAGAAAAGAGCCAATAGTAATCATACAGTTAATAATGCTACTATTAATTGTCTCAATTCTACCAAGTATGCGTGGACTAAAGCTTTCTTGGATTAGCACTTCAAAATTAATATTCATAATGCTAATCCAAAAGGCACTGCTAAGCGCAAAGATAAGTATTAGCCAAGGGATGTAGTTAGCAACAAGAGCCTCCAAAACTACAGAAATTCCAGCTAATCCCAAACAAATAACAATTAGTTGTTCTAAGTTTGGTTTTAAAGTATCAATCTTACTAACAATTAGACTGCCTAGTAAACCACCAATAGAAGAAAAGAGTTCCAATCCACCGTAACTGATTGCTGATTTAGTTAGATATTGACTCGAAAAATATGGCATCCCTACTGATGCAATACCGTAGAATAAGTTAGTTACTGCAAGAGGGATGATTAAAAGTAAGATTCTCCCTTCATTTTTTAATACATACCATCCTTTAAGCAAATATTGTAAATATTTACCGGTGAAGTAGTCATGATCTTTTTCAGATACTATTAAGTTTCTTGGTAGATATAATTTTGCATAAAAGCCAAGAGCAATAGTAAAAACGAAAGCACTGATGACCATTGCCTTATTAAATGAAAAATAAGTCACTATCACCGTAGCCAACGCATCAAGAAATAAATCTAAAATTCGATAAGTTACTTGAAATAAGCTATTAACCTTAGTTAATTTATTTTTATTGACTATAGATGGCAAGATCTTTTCTTCAGCTGGATAAATTAAAGTTGATCCAATGGTAGACAGTATATATGTTAGTAGCAATAGAACCAATGTTAATGTTTTCCAGTTTTTAAAATGAAATAAGATTGAAGCAACTATGCTTAAAATGATTTGACCAACTGTTACATATTTAAGTAAGTTTTTAATGTAGACTCTATCGATCAATGGGCCAAATATGAATGCACACATATCGATAGTCGAATCTGCAATAAAAACCAATGACAGAATCATTGGTGAATGAAAAATAATCTTAAAGTACCACAAAATAGTTATGTAGAATAACGAATCTGCGATATTAGTAGCTATACGTCCAATTAATAATCTGCTTATACTTTTAAACATTTTCCCATTCCTTTAATAATACTGTGACAAAACAAGTATTTCTGAAAGTCAGGGAAAAGTTATCTATTCAATTGTAGTTAACCAACCCTTCAGAATTTGGGGCTGAGCTGTAAGTAGCGCTTAACGGTTAAAAGAAAGTAGTTTAACCGTAAGCTTAAACCTAAGCTTTTATGAAAAAATACTTAGAATACATCTCCTGTTTAAAAGTTGATCACATTATAGCACATAGCTTTAGTATCAAACAATTGCATCTTAGTTAGAAAAAATGACCACATAGTAAAAATGGGTTGTAAATTAAAAGCAGGGGGATAATATTAAAATATAAATAAATTTATAAGCAATTTAAAAGGATCTTGGAGGAAAAGCCTATGACAATCAAAGAGCTTTTTAAAAGTAACATACCGCGTTCGATCTTAATCATTGCGCTATATGTGTTATATGCATTTTCTGGTAGTTTTTCGCAGTACTTTCTTAAATACGCTTTGAACGGAATTACTGCCGGAAAACTAAATACGTATATTTATTGGCAAGTTATTCAGGCGATACTAGAAGTGGTTACTGCATTGCTTTTGCCAATTGCAACGGTGATTTTTACAAAACAAACGCAAGATTATCTGCATCAGATTAGACAGGACATCATGCATCATTACTACGGTGAGGGGGATGCAAAGCTAACTGATATGCAGAATGAACTAACTGAAAACCTTAAGTTGCTTACAACCAACTACGCAGCCACTTGGGTAACTATTTTAAGTGGTGTATTAGAGATTACTATCGCGATTGCCTTGCTGATAAGCATGAACTGGATCCTGATTGTAACGACGGCTATCTTAGCGGTGATCACTTTGTCTTTACCAAAAATAATGGAGAAAAAGACCTCCGTGGCGATGGATAAAGTGAACCAGGAACACAGCAAGTTGCTGAATGCAATTGAACATTGGCTAGGCGGTCTGCAAGAATTACGTCGATATACTGCTTATGGTAGATTAGCCAGACAAATGCAAAAGGCGAGCAGCTATTATGTTAAGGCGAATAAGCAAAACTATAAGTACCAAGCAATTTCTGAGATTATCAATGGGTTTGGTAATGCCTTAGCTCAAATAGGGATGTCCGTTGTAGCTGGTGTATTGTTCTTAATGCATATTATTTCATTTGGTGATTTCGCTGTTGCAAGCAGTTTTGCTTTTACCATCTTTTCAGGCATCTGGAATATCACGAATTCGTTAACCAAGGTTAAATCAACTAAGGCTTTACGTGAACAAACCGCTGAGTTACGTAAAAAGATGGCAAATACCGATTTAAACAAAACAGATGTCTATGGTGTTACTGTATCTGGATTAAAGGCTAAGTATAAAGAGGGAGAAGAAATCTCCTATCCTGATTTCACAATCAAGAAGGGGCAAAAAGTTCTGTTAGTTGGTGATTCAGGTACTGGTAAATCTACTTTATTCAAGATTTTATTAGGCAAGCTTAAGCCTGAAGCTGGTCAAGTTGCTTTCTTTGATAAGAACGGACAAGCCCTTTCTTTAGACAAAGCAAAAGTAGGTTATTTACCTCAAGATCCAATTGTCTTTCCCGCAAGTATTAAAGATAATATTGTGATGTTTAATGATAAATTGACGGATAGACTAAAAGAAGTTACTCAAGCCGTTCAATTGCAGCCTGATTTAGCTAAAATGCCAGCGGGTATTGATACTAAAGTAGATTTAAAGAAGGAAAATCTATCAGGTGGTCAAAGACAGAAAGTGGTTTTAGCTAGAAGTGAAATTCATGAGCAGCCTTTTGTTTTAATGGATGAGGTAACTAGTGCCATTGATCAAACTGCTACGGAAAGGATTATCGATCAACTACTTCAAACGGATCAAACAATCTTGTTAATTGCACATAACTTCACTCCAAAACTCCAGGCAAAATTCGATCAAATAATTCAATTAAAGAGTAAGAAAGAAGGGACAGAAAAATGAATTTAAAACAGTTTGTTAAAATACATCCCTTTAGATTTGCTTTATTTGTCTTGGGATCAATAGTAGTACCTGCTATAGCTATTTTCAGTACTTACTTAACTCAAACTTTAACGAATGTAATCTTGGCAAGAAATTGGCATGAGTTTATCTTAATAGCCATAGTATGTTTTATCATCATGCTTATTTTGTATTTCTTATTGCCAATAGTGCAGAATCTTGATAATTATTTACAACAGGATTTGAACCAACAAGTCAGAGCCAAGATAGTTAAGCATTATTATGATGATCAAAAACAGCACACCGTTGCAGACATGCAGAATAGATTGACTAATGATTTAACGCTGATTAATGAAAACTACTTTACCAACTTGTTTGGTGTGATTTACGGTACTGTCTTGATTATCAGTGTAGTAATCTATTTAATTCTGTTAAGTTGGCAGTTATTAATCGTGATTTGCATAATGGTAGCTGTATCATTGCTTTTACCTAAATTAACAGAGAAACCACTACAAAAAGCCAATCAGATGATTTCTGATAGTAATCAAGCCTATCTAGATACATTGAATGATTGGCTATCAGGACTAGAACAGATTAGACAATTTATGGCAGGAGCTAAGTTGTTTTCAGTCACTGCCAATGCTTCAAAGAAATTGGAAGATGCTAACGTGAAGCAAACAGGCTATATCAAGTTGCTTGAAGCTGTTAATGGAATTGTCTCAGCTTTGTTTGGATTAATCCTGTTCATTTTGGCTGGTGTCTTAGTTAAGCAAGGTAGTATTACTATTGGTGCTTTGATGATTGTAGGGAATTTCCGTTTTTACCTTAGTCAAGGTATTAATATGGTTACATCTGGACGTGGTGCAATGAAAGGCACAACCAAGTTGATTGATGAAGTTGATCAATCAGCAAGTAAGGTTGAAGTACCAAAAGAAAAGCAAGGTGTTGTACCAGCTTCAATTGAAACTCATGATCTTAAGTTGCAGTTCCCAAATGGAGAAAAATTAGCTTTCGCAGACTTACAGATTAAACAAGGTGAAAAGATTCTGTTAACTGGTGATTCAGGAGCCGGAAAATCTACTTTATTTAAATTGATCTTAGGAGAACTAAAACCAAGTGAAGGTAATGTAGTATACAAGGATCAAAATGGTAAGGAAATTGTTCCTGACTTAAGTAAGATTGGTTATATTCCACAGAATCCAGTTGTCTTTCCAGCTACAATTGAAGATAACATTACCATGTTTAATGAGAAGCTTGATAACAGAGTGGACCAAGCAGTTAAAGAGGTCGACTTTGATACAGATATTTCTAAGTTCAAAGATGGCTTGAATGAAGAACTTGATTTGGACAAGTTGAATATCTCAGGTGGTCAACGGCAAAAGATCGTTCTAGCTAGAGCTAAGGTACATAATAGCGATATTATTTTAATTGATGAGGGAACGAGTGCGATTGATCAGAATGCAACGATGGATATTCTTAAGAACCTAGTTAAGAGTAAAGCGACTATTGTCTTTATTGCACACAATTTCAATGAAGGGATGCGCAGGTTGTTTGATCGGGAGATTCACTTGGTGAAAGGATAGATTTAATGAAGAAAAGCATTAAATACTTTAGGCCGTTATATGTTCTTCTATTGTTACTAGTTGCTTTTACTGTTTTAGCGATCGGTTTAATTCTTTCTTCTTCTTTTCATTCAAGCAGTAATACACCAATTCTTATGCTTAAGTTGAACACTGCTAATGATGAAAAAACTCTGTATCGGAAACTATTAGTTAATGGTGAATTAGATAAAGGAAAGAAATTTAAAGTAAAGAATGAGGAGATTGTTGATGCAAGTGACATCTTTATAGATCATGTTAATCGAAAATCAAATTCAATTTATTTGACCGTTAAGAAACATGTTTTAAAAGATCAATTTAAAAAGCAGGTTCATAGTCCAATTTATGATCGAATGATCAAGCAAGTGGTAAAAGAACAGCAACATCCGATTTTTGTCTTTACCATGTTTAAAACGAAGAATCATTACTATGCTTATCTGGCGTTAAATGCAGGGATTGATGATACGGGTACGATTTATCGTTATTCTAAGAAAGATAAAAAGATGAGTGGCATAGGTCAAACAAGTAATGATGAGCACGTTGTAGCTATAAGAGAAATAACAAGATAATACAGAAAGATCCTTATGTTTGAAAGACATGAGGATCTTTTTACTTGCTATAATAGTTTTATAGAAAACGTGGAAACATGGACAAAAAAGAAAAATTGAAAATAGATGATCAAGCACAAACAACGAAGATAAAAGATATTAGTGCCTTTGCCAAAATAAATTCCTCTATATGATTAGGCAGGTAAATATCGTCAGGGCAATTTTTACAAGGGTAATACTACCTTCTTAGACTACAATCGCTTCAACTATGCAGAAGAAGATATTAACCATGTTATGTCATTGCAGCAAAAGCAACATCACTTGACCGCTGAAGATTATGCTCAATTGATGGATCTGCTTAATTATATGCACCCCTTCAGAGAAGGTAACGGTCGCAGCACACGTTTATTTTTGCAATGCTACGCCGTAAATCATGGCCAATACACTTTTAACTAACGATAATTTGATACAAGCTCTGACAGACGCTGACGTAGCTAAGATTGCTAAACTAATCAAGATAGAAAATGTTTGAAAGATAAGAAAAAACGAGAAAGAAATCAAGTCTTTCTCGTTTTTGTGTTAATCTATTGAATTACCGAATTGTTTGTCCTTTTCTCAAACCATTGTCGAGCAAAGTCAATTAACGGAACTACATTGATCACTTTTATGGTGGCTTTGCTTAATTTAGTGATTAGAAAATTGCTTTTCAAAAGCTTGACCTAAATCGTTAAAATCATCGTAGGTATCAAGATCAACATTTTGATACTCGGTCCAAATAGTTCTCCCATTATCATCAGTACCAGTTGCGGCAGAACAAGTCTCCACTTTTCTAGGGATGAATAACATCGGGTAGGTTGCGGAAATATTCTGGCGTGAGTCCTAGACCTTCAGTTGCAGATGTTTTCGCATTGTAAGGTGGCATTGCATCTTGGATGACTTGAATCAAATCCTTACGAACTGGTGGATATTCCCAAGTAGCTGGATCACAATTCGTAGAAACTTGAGAAGGCATCATCAGAGTACCATTTACAAGAGTTTCTTCTAATGCTTTAACTATAGTTTCACTACCGCCAGGTAGATATTGCAACTTGCTCATTGCAGTATGAACAAGACAAGCATCACTGGATTTAAAGCAAATTTCAGGTCATTCTTTGTAACAACAGTTTCGATTAATTTCTCAGACATTTTCTTTCCTTTTCTTGAAATAAAACAACTTATTGACTTGGCCTGAAAGGTACAATTCTCGTTTTAATCTCGGCATTGTTAACGTGATTCTTTTTGTTACTCATTTGATAGGCTCATATCTTTTAATACATTTGGCTGAATTCTTTTTCAATGTATTTCTTTAAATCGCTATCCAAAAGATTAGCTGTATTTAATTTAACATAAATATCTTCTGCAAATGATTTTAAATTACCAAAACGATGGAATTCAATTTGACTTGATGATTCAGGATTAAAATTAAAAGAATTAAACCATTTTATTAAATCAGTGCTACTAAGTTTATTATTCTGTAAGCCCGCGATAAATACATCGGCTAAATGATACTCTTCTTCATCAATAAATTTTTTATTAATCTGACAAAACAATTTATGTGTTGCACTTAACAATTCATTGATTAGATCCAAATTAAAGGAGGTTTGAACAACGCTTACTTCTAAGGCATCAGAACAATGTGCTATTGCATGAATCCAACCATATTTTTCATCATATCCAGAATAGTCATGTTCTTCTTCTAAACATTTGATCAATCCTTTAAATATAAATTGTTCTTCACTTACACTCAGTATCTGAAAGTATTTTGAAGCTTGATTTCCGTTTGTTTGAATCAGTAATTCCAATAATAAACAAGTAAAAGATCTTGTAAGAGAAGAGTAGCTGATGTTTTTAGAAATATTATAAAATAGTAGATTTCTTTTTTGCACATTTTCAAATAAGAATCGTACTTGTTCTCTAGTGAATTTTTCTTCAAAAAAACCACTACCAAAAGTATTACAAACTAATTCATCACGAATCTTTGCATCAGGATCGCCGATGTGATTAATTAGCCAACTTAGTTCTTCATCAGTGTATCTTGCTTTTAGATTATTTAGTTTTTTGAGACTGTAAAATAGTTTGTGTAAGGATGAATGATTCCTTAAATTTATTTCTTTA
>ENA-ORUR01000091-ORUR01000091.1-human-gut-metagenome-genome-assembly--contig:-NODE-91-length-80839-cov-63.916_pt1 | contig 80839 bp, 61 predicted proteins | sample MGYA00242086_ERZ509223 | MGnify/ENA primary metagenome ERZ509223 (study PRJEB26280, sample SAMEA2338820) | human gut metagenome | biome: human gut; feature: human-associated habitat; material: faeces... | reverse complement strand
GGCGAAAGCCGGTATCGGCGGGTCTCAGGGACGACAACTGCTGTTCACACGTCGTACGTGATGCTCAGCGGCGCGTGGTCGGACCAACGGGCGTCGTAAGTGGGCGCCTTGTCGATGGTGAATCCGCGTGCGGTCTGCGCGAGCTCTGGCGTGGCGAACTGGTAGTCCAGGCGCCAACCGGTGTTATTGTCGAACGCCCTGCCGCGCTGGCTCCACCACGTGTACGGCCCTTGGATATCACCGGCAAGCTCGCGCATCACATCGACGAACTCGTACTCGCCGAGCCATTTGTCGATATACGCGCGCTCCTCGGGCAAGAAGCCGGAGTGGGTCACATTCGCCTTCGCGTTCTTGATGTCGAGCGGGGTGTGCGCGATGTTGAAATCGCCGCACAGCACCGCCTGCTTGCCGCCGTGCGCCGCCTCGTCGCGCAGCTGCCCCATGCGGGTGAGCATGGTGTCGAGGAAACGGAATTTCTGGTGCATCTTGTTCGGATCGTCAACATCGCCGGAATGCACGTACACGCATACGACCGTAATCTCGTAGCCTTGCGGGGAGCGGACATCCGCCTCAATCCAGCGTCCGGAATCCACGTCTTCCTCAAGCCCGGGTAACCCATACCGGGTGGCGACCACCGGCAGCGTCGACAGCAGCCCGACGCCGGCGCGACCTTTGATACGGCAGACTTCGTCCATGGTGTGAAAATCGGCAGGATTGGCGACTTTTCCGGAGTCCACGTAGGTATCGGCAATCTTGTTGAAAATCGGGTCGATTTCCTTCTGGGGTGCGCGGACCTCCTGCATGCACCAGACGTCAGGCGTATGCTCTTGCACCCAATGCATGATGCCCTTGCGGTTCGCCGCACGTAGGCCGTTGACATTCGATGTCGTGATCACAATGCTCATGGCTCCGAGCCTAGCAGCGCTCCCCTACGAGCCGTCACGCGCTCTTGAGCGTCCGTTACCTTCGTTTCTGCACCGGTTATGCCTTCATCCGCGTGTCCACCTGTACCGCCCATCCGTACAAACTGGCTACGCTTACGGCCATCCCAGCGTAACCAGTTTGTGAGAAAGATCAGCCGCAAGAGAGGCAGACTCTGAGACGGAAGCCCCACAACCCTCTACCGACACTCAGCACGGTCCCAGCGTCGGCAGAAATACAAAACCGTCTACCGATGTTGAGGGGGTTCCTAGCGTCGGTAGACGGTTATGGGATGGCTCTACTAGGGCAACAGGCTGCGAATCAGTCGAGACCGAGCTTGAGCTTGCCTCCCGGAATCGCGTCGAGCAGGTCGCGCGTGTACTGCTGCTGCGGGTGGTCGAATACCTCGTCGGTTGTCGCATGTTCGACCAGCTTGCCGTGCTGCATCACTACCACCTCATCGGCGATCTGACGGACCACCGCGAGATCATGCGTGATGAACAGGTAGCTCAGCCCGCGTTCCGCCTGCAAATCATTGAGCAGATGAAGCACCTGGTCCTGCACCAGCACGTCGAGCGCGGATACCGCCTCGTCGCAGATGATGACATCCGGATCGAGCGCCATGGCACGTGCGATCGCGATGCGCTGACGCTGACCGCCGGACAGCTCGTTCGGATACCGGGTCATCACGGATTCAGGCAGTTCGACCATGTCAAGCAGCTCGCGCACACGCTTCGCACGGCTCTTCTTGTCTCCGATATGGTGGATACGCAACGGCTCCTCGATGGACCGGTAGATCGAGTACATCGGGTCGAGCGAACCATACGGGTTCTGGAAGACCGGCTGGACATGCCGACGGAAGTCCAGCAGCTCGGCCTTGCCGAAGTCCGAAATGTTCTTGCCCTCGTAGAAAACCTTGCCCGACGTGGGCTCAAGCAGCCGCAACACCATGTTCGCGACGGTCGACTTGCCAGAGCCAGATTCTCCCACGATGGCGAGCGTCGTACCGCGCTTGACGGAGAAGGACACGTCATCCACCGCCTTGAACATTTCTTTCTTGCGCGGAAGCTTGAATTCCTTCGTCAGATGCTCGACAGTGATAATGTGTTCGCTCTTCTCCAGCGTCTGCTCGCCCTTGACCTGGTGCTCGAGCAACGCATCCGCGTTCTGACCGCGTTCTTTCGCGGAGATGATGCGCTGCGAGGCGAGCGACGGAGCCGCCGCGACCAGCCGCTTGGTGTACGGGTGCATCGGGTGCTGCAACACTTCGAGCGATGGGCCGGATTCGACAACCTGTCCCTTGTACATCACGACAATATGCTGCGCACGTTCCGCCGCCAGACCCAGATCATGCGTGATGAACAGCACTGCAGTGCCCAGCGAATCGGTGAGCGTCTGCAAATGGTCAAGGATGCGCTTCTGGACGGTCACGTCGAGCGCGGACGTCGGCTCGTCGGCAATCAACAGGTCAGGACGGCATGCCAGACCGATGGCGATCAGCGCGCGTTGGCGCATACCGCCGGAGAACTCGTGCGGATACTGACGCGCACGCGTCGCGGCGTCCGGCAGACCGGCTTCGTCAAGCAGACCGGCGATGCGGTCGTTCATATTCGAACCGGTGACATGCTCCTTGGCGATCTGCCAAGCCTTGTCATCGTTCACTCCGGCCTTGATGAGGTCGTCGGCAACACGCCAACGGGTCTCGGAGCCCGGCGTCCATTCTTCAGTGAAGAACTCCATCGCATTGTCAAGTTTCTTGCCGCTCATGCCGATCTCGGTGAGCGCCTGCTTGGCGGCGTCAAGCAATGCGGGAAGTTCAGCCGAGCCGATGAAGGTCTCGTCGTCTTCGCTTTTTACGTTGACTTCATCGCCTGCAAGCGCTTTCGCAAGCTTGGACCGCTTCTCATGCGAGATGTCCATATGGTTGGCGACAAGCGCTTCCTTGACCTGGGTGCCGATACGCCACACCGGGTTGAGGTTGCTCATCGGGTCCTGCGGGACCAGGCCCATCTTGCTGCCGCGCAGCTGGTCATACTCCTTGCCCTTGAGGCCGGAGATCTCCTGGCCTTCGAGCTTGATGGAGCCGCCGACCACGTGTCCGGTGCCCGGAAGCAGGCCCAAGACCGCCATAGCGGACGTTGATTTGCCGGAACCGGATTCACCCACGATCGCCACCCACTGTCCGGGATAGACGTTGAATGAGGCGTCGCGCACGGCATGGACGTCATGCCCGTTGTCGTCGGTGAAATGGACCTTCAGATGCTGTACTTCCAGCAGCGGGCCCTGTTCGCGCTGCATCGCCTCGAGCCGCTGTGCGGCTTCGTCCTTCGCATTGGTATTGGTGTTCTCAGTCATCACATGCTCCTTGTCAGGCCGTACGGCTCTTCGGATCGAGCGCGTCCTTGACGGCGTCGCCCATCATGATGAAGGCCAGCACGGTAATTGCCAGCGCGGCCGACGGATAGAACAGGACGGAGGGGTTGGTCCGCAGCACGGATTGCGCGCTGGAGATGTCGCCGCCCCAGCTGACCGTGGTGGTCGGCAGACCGACACCGATGAAGCTCAACGTCGCCTCAAGCACGATGTAGGAGCCGAGGGACGTGGTGCCGATGACGATGATCGGGGCCAGCGAATTGGGGATGATATGCCGAATCAGATTGCGCCATGGCGTCGAACCCAAGGCAGTGGAGGCGGTGTTGAATTCGAGGTTCTTCGCTTCCATGACCGCGCCTCGGGCGATACGCGCAGTGGACACCCAGCCGAAGAGCGTGATGACGAGCACCAGCTTCCAGATCGAGGTGCTGGTCTTGAACATCTGCAGCACGACGATGGCGCCGAGCAGAATCGGCAGCGCGAGGAAGATATCGGTCAGACGGCTGAGCACCGCGTCAACCCAGCCTCCGAAGAAGCCGGCGAGCGCGCCGATGAACGCGCCAATCACCACCACGAAGATCGTGGACAGCAGGCCGACGCTCAGCGAGGTGCGGGTCCCGTAGATGGTGCGGGTATACACGTCGCAGCCTTGCAGGTCGAAGCCGAAGGGATGGCCTGCTTTGGCAGGCTCGAGGGAGTTGTCGAGGTTGCAGTAGTTCGGGTTCTGCTTGGTGAGCGTGCCCGGGAAGAGGGCGACGAACACGACGAAGATGATGAGAATCGCGGAAATGATGAACATCGGGTTGCGACGCAGCGTACGCCACGCGTCAGCCCACATGCTGGCCGCCGGCGCGGATTCGTCGATTGAGTCGACCGCCTGGAGCGGGGTTTCGTCGATCGGTGCGACGAATCGTTCCTGTCCGGGCAATACGCGGGCGGTGTCATTGCGTGATGGTTCTGCCATGATTATCTCTTCCTTCCTCTCACGCGTACCGGATGCGCGGGTCAAGCGCCGCGTACAGCAGGTCGACGATGAGGTTGGCGACGACGAAGATCAGGGTCAGCAGAGTGACGATGGAAACGACCATATTGCTTTCGCCCTTGAGGATGCTCTGATAGGTGAGGTATCCGATGCCGTGCACGTTGAAGATGGTTTCGGAGATCATCGCGCCGCCCATGAGCGCTCCGAGATCCTGGCCGAGATAGGTGACCACGGGGATCAGCGAGTTGCGCAGGACGTGGCGCATGAACACCTGGCGGCGACCCATGCCCTTGGCACGGGCGGTACGCACGTAGTCCTCGTTCATGTTGGATGAGATCTCACCGCGGGTGAGCCTGATGATATAAGCCATGGACACCGAGCCGAGCACGATGGCCGGCATGATCAGGTCGACGAAGCCCGGATCGTTGCCGGCGGTGACAGGCAGCAGCCTCCACTTGACGCCGACGAGATACTGCATGATGAAGCCGGTGACGAAGGTCGGCACGGAGATGAGCAGCAGGGAGATGATCAGAATCACCGTGTCACCCCAACGTCCCTTGTTGAGGCCGGAGATGATACCGAAGATGATGCCGAAAACCGCTTCAAACACGAAGGCCATCAACGCGAGCCTGATGGTCACGGGGAAGGCGCGGCCGATTTCGTCGATGACCGGCTGGCCGGCGAAGGTGTTGCCAAAATCAAGGGTCAGCGCGTTCTTGAGGAACAGCAGGTACTGAATGATGAACGGCTTGTCGAGGTTGTATTCGGCGCGGATCTGGGCCGCGACCGCCTGGTTGACCGGCTTGTCCCCGAACATGGCTTTCACCGGGTCGCCCGGCAGCGCGAAGACAAGAGCATAAACCAGGAGGGTCGTGCCAAGGACCACGGGAATCATCTGCAGAATGCGTCGCAGAAGATATTTGCCCATTGGGTTGCTCCTTATTGCTCTTCGGCCGTTCGCACCGGGCCCTGTCGGGCATGGCGGCACTGCGGCCATAAAATACTTACGATAGTCTACCCCACCTCTGCCCCTGCGTCACCTGTACAAGGCCTGAAACCGCGCTCGCCCTGTGTTGTAGGGCATTCGGGGCGTCATGGTGACTGTTTCCGTATACCGGACGTTAACAGCGTAGAAACATTGCTTTTTCGGATAATGATGGGTTTGACACGACGAGGGCGCATGACATGAATGCATGTCATGCGCCCTCGTGGAATATCAGACGCCTATCGGCGTGCCGTCACTTGGACAGCTCCGAATAGACCGGCTGGTTCTGCCAGTTCATCGTGAAGTTCTTCACGCCCTTGGCAGCCACGCCGTACGCGTTGCCGTAGTACAGCGGGATGGCCGGCAGATCGTTGAGCAGGATTTCCTGGGCCTGCTGGTAGATCTTGTTCGCGGCTTCGGTGCTGGTCGCGGCGTACGCCTGGTCCATGAGCTTGTCGAAGGCCGGGTTCTTGTAGTCGCCGTCGTTGGAGCCCTGGTTGTCGGCCGCAGCGGAGTCGTACAGCTGGTACAGGTAGTTCTCCGGGGACGGGTAATCAGGCTGCCAGCCGGTACGGAACGCGCCCTTGATGGTGCGGTTGGACACGTCGGTGCGGAACTCCTGGAAGGTCGGGACCGGGTTGGTGGCGGCCTTGATGCCCAGGTTGTTCTTCAGCTGGTTGACCACAGCGTCGTAGATCGGCTTGGCGCCGCCGTCGGCGTTGTAGGAGAAGGTGAGGGTGCCGTCATACTTGGAGATGGCATCGGCCTTGGCCCACAGTTCCTTGGCCTTCTTCGGGTTGTACTCCAGGTTGCTTTCGCCCTTGAGGGAGTCCGAATAGCCCGGGGTCATCGGGGAGGTGAATTCCTTGGCCGGGGTGCCGACGCCGCCGAGCACCTTGTCGACGATGGTCTTGCGGTTGATGGCCATGGAGATGGCCTGGCGACGCAGGACGCCTTCCTCGGTGTTGGACTTGAAGTGATCGAGATCGGACGGGATGGTGAAAGTCTGGCTCACGGAACCGGCCTTGTTGTACGCCTCGACGTTGGGATCGGACTGGAAGGTCTTGGTCGCGGTCGCCGGGACGGAATCCATGACGTCGAGGTTGCCGGACTGCACGTCGGCGTAGGCGGAATCGGTGGAGGTGTAGATCTTGAAGGTCACGCCGTCATTGTTGACCTTGACATTGCCCTTGTAGTCGGGGTTCTTGACCAGCACGATCTGCTTGTTGTGATCCCAGCTGGAGAACTTGTACGGGCCGTTGCCGACCGGCTTCTCGCCGAAGGCCTTCGGGTCCTTGTAGAAAGATTCCGGCAGCGGGGAGAAGGCTTCGTAGCCGACCTTGACCGGGAAGGTGGCGTCAGGCTGGTTCATGGTGACGGTGAAGGTGTAGTCATCGACGACCTTGAGGCCGGAGAGCTGCTCGTCGCCCTTCAGGCCGTCCTTCTGCAGGTCGTCATAGCCCTTGATGGTGGAGAAGAAGGACGCGCACTTCTGGGCGTTCTTCGCGTTCGCGGTGTAGCTCCACGCCTTGGTGAAGGATTCGGCGGTCACCGGGGTGCCGTCCGTGAACTTCCAGCCCTTCTTGAGGGTGATGGTGTATTCGCTGGAGTCGGCATTCGGCTTGATGGACTGGGCGACTTCGTTCTTCGCGTTGCCCTTGTTGTCAAAGCTCACCAGGCGGACGAACATCAGTTCGACCGGGCGGCCGCCGCCAGTTTCGTTGGTGTTGCCCGGGATGAGCGGGTTCTGCGGCTCGGAGCCGAAGGCGGTGATGATGACCTTGCCGCCGTTGGACGAACCGGAAGTCGAAGATGACGACGAGCCGCAGCCGCCGAGCGCCATCGCGAGCGAGCACGCCGCCGCGATCAGCGCAATAGCTTTCTTCTTCATATTGTTTTTCTCCTGTGTGTGTTTGATTTTGGGACGAATCCCAAAAAACAACGAGGCTCGGGCTCCCGCCCCAACCTCGTTGCTGAACATCGTCAATTCTTACCCCTCTGTGGGACAAGATGCAAGATGCATGTTTTCGCTGCCATCCGCAACGCCTCGCGCATCAGGCGTTCAATCGCGACGTCATCCAAGGCCTTGCATGACAAGAATTCCCAAGTGTTCCAAGCAATTGCCGGATACTTGCCACTCGACGTGGCCCGCCGATGTTTTCGCAACCATTGTTACGAGTCGGTAAATTTTCTTCTCGTTCCGCGCACAACGCGCGACAAGCCTGCGGGCGCGCAGGGACATGCGGATTAGATGTTCCGCGTGTGGTTTGTTGTTTGCCGATATAGATTTGACGCAGGAAAAACAGCGTTCGCTCGTAGTTGCAATATGCTCCAGGACCGGTCGCACCGGGTCGCAACTGGGATAACGGCGAGCGCTCTTGCGAACCGAATCGGCTGTCGGTATGCGTTCTCCGGTTCGCTAGCGGATTATCCAGCCAAGGCATGTCGGGCCGCCGCAGCAACGCCGTGTTCAGGCGCGTGGGAAAGCCTGCCGGTAGCGTTGCTTGAGCTGCTCCATCGAAACGTGGGTGTACCGCTGGGTGGTGCGCAGCGAGGCGTGCCCGAGCATCTCCTGCACTTCACGCAGATCGGCACCGCCGTCGAGCATATGGGTCGCGGCACTGTGCCGCAAGGCGTGCGGACTGATGTCCGGAACGCCCGCCTTGCGAGCCTCGCCATGTACGACCTGCCGGACAATCCGCTGGTCGATCCGGCCGCCCCGGCGGCCAAGGAACAACGCCTTCCCAGAGCGATCGCCTGCAAGCGCGGGGCGCCCGGCTTGCAGCCACTGGTCCAACGCACGCGCCGCCGGCGCTCCGAACGGAACGACACGCTGCTTATCCCCCTTGCCGGTGACGCGGACGGTTCGCTGGGCGAAATCGATGTCGGCAATGTCGATGCCGACAAGTTCCCCGACGCGGATGCCCGTCGCATAGAGCAGCTCCATCATCGCAGCGTCGCGGACGGCGATTGCATGGTCCGCAGGCGAACCGCCGGTGTGGTGCCGTTGGCATTCCGGTTGTCGCCCACCGCGCTCCGATCGACGCTGTCCTTGCTGAGGTCCTTGCTGGTGTCCCTCTCGCGCCGCCCCTGCATTCCCCCGCGCTGTGTACGCATCCGCATCATCCATCAGGGTTTTCGCCTGTGCTTCGGTCAATACCGCCGGAAGCACGGAAGGGATTTTCGGGGTCATGAGCAGGGCAGCGGGGTCGCTGTCAATCAGCCCTTGATCCTGCGCCCAACGGAAGAAGCCACGGACCGCCACGGTCCTGCGCGCCATGCTGGAACGCGCGTATCCGCGGGCGCTTTCACTGGACATCCACGCCCGCAGATCGTCCACATTGACCCGATCGAGCGCTTCGAGGCCATCGATATTCATGGTGACGAGGCAGTCCAGCACATCGATGCGATATGCTTTCAGCGTATTGTCACTGGCGGCGCGATTGACGCGAAGATCATGGAGGAACTCGTCGATAACTGCCTCGATTTGGGCGCCAACGAGCTGCTCCATCTGTGACGAGGATTCTTTCTTGTCACAAGCCCGCCCGTCCGCTGCACCACCTGACCGGCGAGCGCCCGGTTTGCGTCGTTCCCGTTCCATCTGTGTATACCTTCCGTCTGCCCGTATCTACTCGTTCGCGCTCGTCCGCTTATCCTTGTTCGCCCATGATAGTTGCCATAGTACGCAGCCGCGGTCTACGCCGATGCACGAACGGCCATAAGATGGGCACGGCGGCATGTCCGCATATCCGCATATCCGTATATCCGTGGTGTTGACCGCAGGCCCGATCTGCGCGGAACCCCAGCAAGCGAGGAGACCATGTTCATCGTTCCACAACCCGAACCGCACAACACCGCGGGGAACACCGACGTCCCGCCCGCGAAGCGAGAGCCACGCGACTTGTCCGGCGCCGTCGACCGGAACGAGACGCCGAGACTTCCGCGTGTGATTCCATCTGGTGCCCGCGTCGTCGTCCGCACGAAGGCAGGTGCGGACCCGAACACCGGCAGAATGACGTATCGGGATTTTGTCGGGCATGTGCAGCAGTGGAACGGAACCACCCTGAAGATGATCCGCGACGCCGCCGCCAACGGGTCTCGCCCCGAACAGCAGGTCAGTATCGAGGCCGATAGTATCGTGCGGCTCAAGCCGGTTCCGGAACGCCCCGGCACAGCGGCACATCGAAAGGCATCCGACAAGGCTTAGGAACGACCGCGCGCAAGTCGGGAGGTCAGATGCGAATCGCGCAATCAGACGACTTCTCCCAATTTCAACGCCCGGTGTGGGCGTGCCCGGCCAGCTCAGCCATCGAGGCGGTCGGAACCGGGGGCACGAAACCGATGACGTGAAACTACAGGCAACCGGAACCAAAAACACGAAACCGAACGCAAAAACCACACGCCACTGGAAACCGCAGGCCGTCCCGCAGATGTTCGCATAATCAGGCAGGCAGATGTCACGCGCGCGCTAGCGCAGCGGACACCACCGCCGGGCGGCGCTCGACCACCGCGACGGCATCCGAACGCCACCCCGTCACCTGCTCGCCGCGACGTGCCGATTCCAACAGTTGGTCACGCCACGTGGCGGAATTGAGCGGCATGTCCATCGTCACCGGCGTCTCCGCCTGAGTATTCGCGCGCACGCACGCCGCCTTGTAGTCGCGGAATGGTTGGCCGTGGGCGAAAAACTCGCCGATCTGCCGGTCGTCCCCGTCGTGCAACGCGTCAGCGACTGCGACAAGACGATCGGCCATATGTCGCAACAGCGTTTCGACATTCTCGGCGTCTTCATCGACCATGGCACGGGTTCGCTGCGGATCAGTCAACGCCACACGGGTCATGTCACGCCACGACCCTGCGGCGAGGGCTGCGGCGATATTGCGGTCGGAATTGTCCGTCAGCTCATTGATCAACGCCGTGGCGACCACATGCGGCATGTGAGAGATCAACGCCGCCGCCCGATCATGCGTGCCGTCGTCGATGACGATGCACCGGTTGGCGCACCCCTCGGTGATCATGCGCGCTACCACAAGGAAACGCCGGTAATCGGTCGATTCGTCCACAGTAATTGCCCACAAGGCGTGGTCGAACAGGCTTGGATCAGAAGCCTCGAAGCCGGAACGCTCGGTTCCAGTCATCGGATGGGCGCCCACATAGCAGTCCCCCAGGCCCGCGGCGACGACCTGCTGCCGCACCAAGGCTTTCACACTGCCGACATCGGTCAGGGTGGTCGTCGTGCGGTCGATGACCAGGGCAAGCCGGGAGAGCATCTGTGGCATGGCTTTCAGCGGATTGCACAATACGATGAGATCGGTGCGTGCACCGGGATGTCCGGCGAGTTCCTCGAGCGAGTCCACGCATACGATGCCGTCCCGTCTGGCCCGTTCATACGGGTGCGGGCGGTGGTTCCACGCAATCACCCGATACCCGTTGGCCGCCAGATGGCGTGCCAGGGAGCCACCGATCAGGCCCAATCCGACAATGCCGATTGTTATGCCTGTCTTGTCTGTCATCGTATCCGTCTCCCTTCCTCGTTCTGCCATGTGCGCCATACCTGTCAAGTCTGTCGCGTTCGTCGAGCCTGCAGTATTCGCCGTATCGGTCGCGGCGATCGCCGAGCCTGTAACGCCACCTGCATGGCCGCATGCGAACCACCGCCCGGAATCATCACTCACCACAGCAACTCCCTTGCGGCATCAACACTGCTATCCCACGCCTCTGGAATGGCATGGGGGTCGAAGCACACTCCCCCTTGCGGCAGCATCCATTCATCGACCGGCGGATTCGGGCGCTCTCTGCGCGGGTAGACCGCCAGGGTCTTCACCCAGTCGCCATGTTCGACAACCTCGGTCAGCACACTGCGGAAATGCGGTTGCCATGGGGCCGCATCCACGGCAGCGACGAAACTGTAAGTCCCCGCATGCCCCTTGATCGGGCGGGAGATGAAGCTGGTCATATTCAGTCCGGCGTCACGTAACACGTCCAGGAGATTCGCCAGTACGCCGGGCCCTGTGCTCAACGGGATGAACGCGATGATCGTTTCGAACTCGCTGTTGCCGTCCGCCTTGGCTTGCGCCATCAGCGAGGGCACATCATCCCGGCGGGCGAGAACAAGGAACTCGGTTCGAGCGCCGTGATAATCCTGCACATGGTGTTCCAGCGTGTCCAAATGGTATAATTCGCCGCAAATCGATGGGCCGAGCGCCACTTGGCCGTCACGCACGTCCCGGCAGGCGGCCGCGTTCGACGTGGCAGGCATGAGCGTGAGATGATGCCGGGCGATAAACCGCTGGCATTGTGCCAATCCGTGCGGGTGCGCGGTCGCTTCACGGAGCGCAACGCCACGTTTCGCGCTCCCCTGTGGCACAAACGCGTCGAACACGACATCGACGCCGGCACGGGCAAAGCCGACAACGTCATCCGCGTCGATTATCATATCGAGGTTCGGGACCACATACCCTTCGACATTGTTTTCCCACGCGATGACACCCCATCCCTCGCCGTCGCGCACATGCGCCATGACCTTGGGGATGGTGCTTTCCGGCATCGGAGTGATGTTCTCCGATAGCGGTGCAAGCGTCCGGCTTGCGCACACCGCCGCCTGATGAGTGAATGAGCCTTGCGGGCCCAGATAATACAACGGGAGCGACTGGCGTCGACTTGCAGCCTCAAATGCGCGATTGCCGTCGCAAACAGTGTTGTCGGTGATGTCTTGGCTCATTGGACTTCCTTGTCTTGCGCGGTGTTGCCGGTGTCTGTGCCATCGGCGGTGCCGCTTGCAGCCGCCGCGTGTGCTGCCGGCCGGATGTCGTCATCCACGGTGATACGGAACCATCGTTTGGGCAGGAACAGCAGGATGACTTGCACCACAATCATGCCGTACAGCCATATCATGCCGACATGCTCGCTCCAGAACGGTACCGCCGAGGGGTCCCCGAACCCCACCGGCGCCAATGCGCCCGAACCACGTGGAGCCACCGCAAGTCCCCACGCGACAATCGAGGACGCCGCCACATGGACTCCCAGCCCCAGCGCGCCGGCGCGTGACCGCGCGCACCACGCCGACAGCACGATAACAAGCAATGCGAGGACCAGGCCGTACGGAATATTCGCGGACGCGCCCAGCCGATGCGCAAGCGTGCCGATCATGCCGACCGCGGCGCCGGCGAGCAGCGAAATGGTCATCCGTGTCGGATACGACTGGCGATGCGACCACGGCAGGTCGCGCCCCGAAGCTGGTGAAGAAGTCATATGTCCAGTATGCCTTCCCGCCACGAAAAACGCCCCGCTGCTTCCACACCGGCGAATCCCTCGCGCTTGTACCGACACCGCGAAACAACATCGCGAAAACGACGACGCCGTCTGCACCCAGACCATGCCGAGTGCAGACGGCGTCAAACCGTCAATCGTCTTCGCGCATCAAGAGCGCGATGACGGCGTCATGCCTTACTTGGCTGCCGCGTTGTTCTGACGACGCTGCTTGGCGCGCCACTTGTACCATTCGTCGCGGCTAAGGATGATCTTACGCACGCGGATGGCTTCCGGCGTCACTTCGACGCATTCGTCCTCGTTCGCGAAATCAAGCGATTCCTCGAGGCTCATCTTGATCGGCGGGGTGAGCGTTTCAAGCACGTCGGCGGTGGAGGAACGCATATTGGTCATATGCTTGGCCAGCGTGATGTTGACATCGAGCTCGTCAGGCTTGTTGTTGATGCCGACGACCTGACCTTCGTAGACCGGGGACTGCGGCTCGACGAAGAACTGGCCGCGGGCCTGCAGACGCTGCATGGCATACGGGGTGGCGACACCGGCGCGATCAGAGACCATGGAGCCGTTCTGGCGGGTCACAATCTCACCAGCCCACGGGGCGTAGCCAGCGGAGATGGAGCTCGCAATGCCGGTGCCGCGCGTGGCGGACAGCAGTGCGGTGCGGAAGCCGATCAGACCACGCGACGGCACGGTGAATTCCAGACGCACCCAGCCGGAACCGTGGTTGGTCATCGAATCCATACGGCCCTTGCGGTCGGCCAGCAGCTGCGTGACCGTACCCATGTACTCCTCGGGCACGTCGATGGTGGTGTTCTCCATCGGCTCGTTGATCTTGCCGTCGATCATCTTGGTGACCACCTGCGGGCGGCCGACGGTCAGCTCATAACCTTCGCGGCGCATCTCCTCAGCGAGGACAGCCAGCGCGAGTTCGCCACGGCCCTGGACCTCCCACGCGTCAGGACGGTCAGTCGGCAGCACCTTGATGGACACGTTGCCGATGAGCTCGCGGTCGAGACGATCCTTGATCATACGGGCGGTAAGCTTGTGATCCTTGCCTTCACGGCCAGCCAGCGGGGAATCGTTGACGCCGAAAGTCATGGAGATCGCCGGGTCGTCGACATGGATAAGCGGCAGCGGACGCGGGTCGTTCGGGTCGACGATGGTTTCGCCAATCATGATGTCGCTCACACCGGCGACGGCGACGATGTCGCCGGGGCCTGCGGATTCCACCGGGATGCGGTCCAGACCCTGCGTGCGCAGCAGTTCGGAAACGCGGAAGTTCTCAATCGAGCCGTCCACACGGGACAGGCCGTAGGTCTTGCCCTTCTCGAGCAAGCCGTTGTACACGCGCACGAGGCCGAGACGTCCAAGGAAGTCGGAGGAGTCGATATTTGCGACATGGGCCTGTAGCGGTGCGCCCTCCTCGTATTGCGGGGCGGGGATGTTGGCGATAATCGATTCGAACAGCGGTTCGAGGTTGTCGTTGTCCGGCAGTGCGCCGTCGGCGGGCTGGTCGGCGGAAGCGTAGCCGACCTTCGCGGCGCAGTAGATGACCGGCAGGTCGAGCAGGGAGTCGAGATCAAGGTCGACACCCTCTTCCATGACGTCCTGAGCCAGGCCGAGCAGCAGATCAGTGGATTCGCTGACGACTTCGGAGATGCGGGCGTCCGGGCGGTCGGTCTTGTTAATGCACAGGATAACCGGCAGCTTCGCCTCGAGCGCCTTGCGCAGCACGAAACGGGTCTGCGGCAGCGGGCCTTCGGACGCGTCGACGAGCAGCACCACGCCGTCGACCATGGAAATACCGCGCTCGACCTCGCCGCCGAAATCGGCGTGGCCGGGGGTATCGATCACGTTGATGGTGATGCCGTCGGGCTCACCGTACTTCGCGGCAAGCGGGCCGGTGTACTTGACCGCCGTGTTCTTGGCGAGGATGGTGATGCCCTTCTCGCGTTCCAGATCGTTGGAATCCATGACGCGGTCCGGGACTTCCTCACGTTCGTTGAAGACGTGGGACTGCTGGAGCATGGCGTTGACCAAGGTGGTCTTGCCGTGATCGACGTGCGCTACGATTGCCACATTACGGATATCACCGCGAACTGCCATCAATTACCTCTCTTAATTGCATGATTTGTCTACGTATCACTCTCGGATGCGGGAATCACCCACCTACCGCTTACACATAAACCGTCACAAGATTACCGGCGGACCACGACAGGTTGAATCGGCTGTCCGCAAAGCGCACAGGCCGGCCGCAGCGACGGGCTACAACGCGCCAAGCTGCTCCCCCGCCGCCTCGCGGACCACTTGTCCTGCGTCGGCCGGAAGGAACGGGGCCAACGACGGCAAGTCATCCAATGAATCGAGGCCCATGTATTCGAGGAACAACCCAGTCGTTTCCAGCAACGCGGCGTGCGTCTGGGGGTCCGCGCCATGTTCCTGCACCAGTCCGCGCACGGTCAGCGATCGGATCACACCGTCGGAATTGACCCCTCTGATCGAAGCGACCTGGGCGCGAGTCATCGGCTGCTTGTACGCGATGATGGCGAGCGCCTCGAGCGCCGCCTGCGACAGGCGCGAAGTTTGCCCATCAGTAACGAACGCTCCGACAACCGGTTCAAACTCGCTGCGGCTGACATATTGCCATCCGCGAGCACTGCTGCGCAAGGCGAAACCTCGCGGGACGATACCGTGTTCGAGATCCCCGTCGTATTCGCGTTGGAGCGATTCGAGCGCGTCGCGGACATCCTTGGGATCGCAATGCAACGCGCGCGCCAGGTCCCGCTCCTGTTGGGGCCCGTCCGCGACCATCAGCACCGCTTCCAGGCACGCCGGCAATCCGCCGGGAAAATCATCCGCTTGCCATGCCTGCTGTAGCTTGTCCAGGCCACCCGGAGCCGCCGTTCCGTCCGGAGAGGCCATCTCACGCTTCGTATCGTCTTCGATCATGACATATCCTTCTCGCCAACCAATTCGGCGCTCTGACGGCCCGGCATCCACCTGACGAACAACGGTTCGAACGGCCCAGACTGGCGGTATTGCACGGCTCCCTGTTTGAAAAACACGAGAATGGCGAAGAACCGCGCGACCACCTCAAGCGTGCCATGCGCGTCCTCGCAGAGCTTGGAGAACGCCATGCCCTCTCCGGCGGGCAAGGCGCGCAGACGATCGCGGACCAACGCGGATTGCTCCCGCAAATCAACCAACGGCACATGCAATTGATGAGTCGCAACATGTTCCAGCGGCGCGTTCGTCAATGCCGCCGCGGCGATTCCCGCAAGTTCCTGCGGGGTGAGCGTCCACACCAGTTGCGGCAGCATCGCGGCGAAAGCAGGGTCAGCGCTGCCAGGGTGGGCGTGGCGTGCGTTGTCGTCCATCCGAACGCGGAAATCGGACGCCGCCTGTTTGAACGCATGATATTGCAGCAGTCTAGCGAACAGGAGATCGCGTTCCCGCAACGCCTCCATGCTGCGTTCGTCCCGGGTGCCGTCTTCGTCATGCGGCAATAAGGCAGCGCTTTTCGCTTCGATGAGCACGGACGCCACATCGAGGAACGCACTCGCCTCATCCATATTGCGCTCAGTGTCGAGCGTGCGCACGTATGCAAGAAATTCTTCCGTGATGGCAGACAAGGACACTTCGGTCAGTTCGAGGCGTCTGTTGGCGATCATGCCCAACAGCACATCGAACGGGCCGGCGTAGTTGTCCAGATTGACGGAGAAACCGTCCGCGGCCGGTATGTCCGCCATTGCCGTCATGGCCGGCGTACCGGTTTCATCGCTTTGGACACCGTCCGATGCCTGCACCGACCCCTGCACGGATGGCGACTGCCCACTCACGGCGTATCCGCCAACGTTCAGGCGACGACTCCGCGCGCGACCATTTCGCGGGCGACTTCACGATATTCCTGCGCGGTTTTGTGGTTCGGCGCGTATATCGTAATCGGCGCGGCGGCGACTGTCGCATCGGGCAGTTTGATGGACCGGGAGATCACCGTGTGGAACACCTTGTCGCCGAACGCCTCATAGATGCGCTGCAGCACTTCCTCGGAATGCAGGGTGCGTGTGTACATGGTGCCCAGCACCCCGTCGATTTCAAGGGAAGGGTTGATGCGCGACTGGACTTTCTCGATGGACTGCATGAGCAGCGCCACGCCACGCAACGCGAAGAACTCAGCGGCAACCGGAATCATGACGCCGTCCGCCGCAGTCAACGCGTTGACGGTGAGCAGGCCGAGGGACGGCTGGCAGTCGATGATGATGAGATCGTATTCATCGCGTACTTTGCGCAGTACGCTAGCGAGAATCTGCTCACGACCCACTTCGGTGACCAATTGGACTTCCGCCGCTGACAAATCGATATTCGCGGGCATGACGTCAAGGTTCTTGAAATCCGTATGTTGGATGATGTCGTGCGGGTCGACGGACGGGTCGAACAGGGCGGTGTACACGGTGTTGTCCACGGTATTCGCATTGATGCCGAGGCCGACCGTCGCCGCGCCTTGCGGGTCGAAATCGACGATCAGCACACGACGGCCGTACTGGCTGAGCGCGCCGGCGATATTGATGGAGCTGGTGGTCTTGCCGACGCCGCCTTTCTGATTGCACATCGCGATGACGCGCGCAGGCCCGTGCTCGTGGCGCGGCTGTGGCGCAGGAAACGTCTCATATTCTCGTCCCAGTAAATCCGTTGGCATACCGTTCACTGTACCAAGCGGCGTGTCCACGTCCTGTTGTGTTCTATCCTCGCCTTCCAACTCATCATCGTCCGATGCACGGATCGATCGCGTTGCGCCGGTATTCGTGCCCATGATCGGCAACAATCCCTGACGGGTGTCGCGCATCGGGGTCATCGTGTCATCCACGCCTGCTCCTTCCCGCGTATCCGCCGCGGATACGCCTGACGTGCGACCGCGTCGCCGCACACCGAACACCATCGTATCGCCCGCACGTCCCAGCGGCTGTATTATGCCGGACGGTCATCGCGCCCGTGGATGAGCGGTCATATACGTTTCCATCAATGTTTCCGGCGCGATATGCGTGTAGATTTGCGTGGTCGTGACCGATGCGTGTCCCAGCAGTTCCTGCACGGTGCGCACATCGGCGCCACCTTGGATCAAATGCGTGGCGAAGGAATGGCGCAAGGTATGCGGGTGCAACGGACGGGCCAGATGTGCCCGCTCCCCCGCAATGCGTACGGCGTCCCAAGCGCTTTGCCGCGACAGGCGCTGGCCGCGGCGGTTAAGGAACACCGCCCGCAGCTCGGGCTGCTTGGCTTTGCTCGCGAGCGCAGGCCGGCCAATGCTTCGATACCGTTCCAATGCGTCATATGCGTAGCTGCCGATCGGCACCAGCCGCTGCTTTGCCCCCTTGCCAGTGAGCCTGACCAGTCGGTCATCGAAGTCAATATCAGCGAAATCCACGCCCGCGGCCTCAGAAATACGGGCGCCGGTAGCATACAGGAATTCGAGCAACGCCTTGTCCCGCAAGACTACGGGATCTTGACTTCCGTGCATCGCCGCGGCATCCAATAATGTCGAGACCTCGTCGATTGTCAAAACGTCCGGCAGATGTGATCCGCCTTTCGGGGCGCGCACTTTCGCGGAGGCATCGTCGCTGACAGCGCCACGAGATAATGCAAACCGGTGAAATTCGTGGATACTGGCGAGATGGCGCCGGCGGCTTGCCACGCTCTGGCCTTGCCCGGCAAGCGATTGCGCATAGGCTTGCACATCCTGCTGCCGAATTCCGTCCATCGAGCGGATGCCGTGATCTTCCATCCACGTGATATAGCGATCGAGATCCGACCGGTAGGCGTCGACGGTCGCGTCCGCGAGGCCGCGTTCCACGGCGATATGCCCGATGAACGCCGACAGCTGGTCGCGCAGCGATGACGACAGTGTCGTCGACGGATTCAATCGCTCAGCCATCGTCCTATCATCTCCCATGCCGGTGTTGTGCCAGTGTACCTACATGTTCTGTGCTGTTGCATATGGTACAGGCACGGCAACACGACGACGGTTGTCCGTTCCTACGTTCACCGAGCAAGTTCCCCTGATCGAGCACCACGCCTCGGTTCCTAATGGGCGTCGGATACAACGTGCCGCCAACACAACGGGCGGCTGACACTGCGGGTTGCTAATACAACGCATTACTGATACAAACTGTCTACACTGAGACCGGTCTTGGCGTAGACAGTTTGTGTAGGTGGGCGACGGCACCCGATTCGTGACAGGACACCATCGCATCCGTCTCCGTCGGGCACACGTGCCGACCAACGGGCAGGATATACGACAATGCCCCGGCTCCTTAGAGAAGTCGGGGCATTGCGAGACATTACAACGGTCAGCGGGGTTCAGACCTCCGCATGGCCGCTATGCTCACGGATGTGCTCAGGCAGCGACCGGGGCGTTCACATCAGCCGGCAGCGCAGCCTTGGCGGCGTCGACGATGGTCTTGAACGTGTCCGGATCGGAGACGGCGAGCTCAGCAAGAGCACGACGATCGAGTTCGATGCCGGCGAGACGCAGACCCTGCATGAAGCGGTTGTAGGTGATGCCTTCAGCGCGGACGGCGGCGTTGATGCGCTGGATCCACAGCTTGCGGAAGTCACCCTTACGCGCCTTACGGTCACGGTAGTTGTAGGTGAAGGAGTGCAGCAGCTGCTCCTTGGCCTTACGATACAGACGGGAGCGCTGACCGCGATAGCCGGAAGCCCTCTCGAGAACGACGCGACGCTTCTTGTGGGCGTTGACTGCGCGCTTGACTCGTGCCATAGTTATTTCCTCAGCTTTCTATTCGTCTAGTAACTCAACGGGCTTCGGCTCAGCGACCGAGCAGACCGCGCATCTTCTTCGCCTGCGACGTGGCCAGCACCTCGTCAGCGGACAGGTGACGGCGCTTCTTGGCCGACTTGTGCTCGAGGTTGTGGCGCATACCGGTGCCGGCGTGCATGAGCTTGCCCGAGCCGGTGACGCGGACGCGCTTGGAAGCGGCGGAATTGGTTTTCATCTTCGGCATTGCTGCCCTCCTTGTGATTATCGATCACATCGTGTTGGATAGCGTGGGCGAATGGGCTCGGCCCATCCGACACATTCATTTGGCCTACTTGGAAGGCTTGTCTTCCTTCTGTTCGACGGAGGCGACAGCCTCTTTGGCAGCCTGAGCCGCATTGGCCTTCGACTCCTGCTTGGCTGCGAGGCGAGCCGCCTGGCGTGCCTGGCGCTCCGCACGCGATTCAGCGCCGCGACGGCGCTGCTCGGACTGCGTGTGCACCTTCTTGCCCTTGGGCGCAAGCGTCATGATGATGTTGCGGCCCTCCTGCTTCGGCGCGGATTCAACCGTGCCGTAGTCCTGCACCTCGTCGGCGAGCTTCTCGAGAAGCTCCACGCCGCCGATCGGACGGGACTGCTCGCGGCCGCGCAGCATGATGGTGACCTTGACCTTGTCGCCGCCTTCAAGGAAGCGGATGACATGGCCCTTCTTCACCTCGAAGTCGTGGGCATCAATCTTGAGACGGAAACGGATCTCCTTGATTTCGGCTGTGCTCTGATTTCGGCGCGCTTCACGAGCTTTGATCTTCTCGTTGTACTTGTACTTGCCGTAATCAATGAGCTTGGCCACCGGAGGCTTCGCGTTCGGTGCCACCTCGACGAGATCGAGGTTCGCTTCCTTCGCCAAGTTCAGCGCAACCGTGGTCGCGATGACGCCGACCTGCTCGCCGTTCGGGCCAATCAGGCGCACTTGGGAGACGCGAATCTCGTCGTTAATGCGTGGTTCGTCGCTAATGATGACTCCAATCCTCATATTTCCTGAAGCGGATTCCCCTCAGAACCGTTCGCGGTGAGTTCATGGAAGACACTGACGCAATCTCGTCATACGAACCTGTACAACCAAATCGTCATTCAACAATGCGTTGACACGCATCAAGGTCTAGCCTTGAACCCGAAACCACGACAGGCTTCCAGGTGGGGTTAACACCCGCTTTCTTGATTTCTCAAGCCGGTGCAATAGCTTAGCACATGGCCGGACCAAATGCAGCCGCGTGTCGCGACCTCGTTGCGAGCGATGTCCAGGCAACGCAACTCCCCGGCGGGCTCAAGTCCCGCGATCTGACCGGACGACATTATACTGGTCGCATATCAGGAAGGGAGCCCTATGGAACAGGAACGCCAGCGACGCCAGCAACCGCGTGACACCGACAGTGCGGCTACGACATGCGTCGTTTTCGCGGCAGGCACGTATTTCGGCGGGCGTCCTTCGGTCCCGCCGAACGCATTCGTCATCGCCGCCGATGGCGGTCTCGACCACGCACATGCCCTGGGTATCCGTGCGGATGCGGTCATCGGCGACTTCGATTCCATCAGCGGGCCGGTCCCAGAACAATCCGGCACCATCCGCCTGCCTGAAGAGAAAGACGATCCTGATTTGTTGTCCGCCTTGAAAGTCGGCTGGGCCAAGGGCGCCCGGACTTTCCATATATATGGGGCGCTTGGCGGGCGTGTCGATCATTCCATCGCCAATATACAAATCCTGGCGCGTCTGGCAGCCCACGGCGGCATCGGCTACCTGTTCGGCGACGGCACCATCGTCACTGCGATATCGGACGGTTCGCTCTCCTTTTCCGCAGATGCCGCGACACGCGGCGCAGGACGTATGGTATCGGTGTTCTCGCACAGTGACCAATCGACCGACGTCACCGAACGCGGTCTCAAGTATCGTCTCGACCACGCCACTATGCTCAACGACACGGTCCAAGGCGTCAGCAACGAGTTCCTGACCGCCACCCCCGCGGTCGTCAGCGTCGGCTCCGGCACGCTCGTCGTCACGTTCCCCATCGAAGCGGGATTGCCCCACGTCGAACGTCTGCACGCATTCAGCGGCGACCTGGGCGCGTTGAGCACCGCGGTTTCCACGGCACTGGCGACACCACGTCAATCGGCGTGACGATGACCACGATTGCAGGGAATCACTCGGGTTCTTCGCGCCAAGGAAACCCTTCGCCGCAGTCTGCAAGCATCTTACGAAAACAGACGTTTGCAATGTGCGACGACGTTCAGCAACGTTGCACAGGACACTCATGGAAATCATATAACAGTTGCGCCTTCAGCATGACCGTTGCCGCGACATTCGTACACCGTGAGCATTACAGTGGGTAGCGTTGGTAAACAATGGCTGAGGCGCGTGCCCGCTTACGCCCGCGCACGCCGAAGCCTGATCCCTAAGGGAGATATACATGACAGTAAAGATTGGTATCAACGGCTTCGGCCGTATCGGTCGTCTTGCGTTCCGCCGCATCTTCGAGCTGCAGGCTCGTGGTGGTCAGGCCGGTGACATCGAGGTCGCAGCCATCAACGATCTGACGACCCCGTCCATGCTGGCTTACCTGCTGAAGTACGACAGCACCCACGGCACCTTCCGTCATGACGATGGCACCCCGGTTGAGGTCACCTCCACCGATCACTCCATCATCGTGGACGGCAAGGAATACACCGTGTACGCCGAGAAGGACGCCAACAACATCCCGTGGGTCAAGAACGACGGTGTTGAGTACGTGCTCGAGTGCACCGGCTTCTACACCTCCGCCGAGAAGTCCCAGGCGCACATCAACGCTGGTGCCAAGAAGGTCCTGATTTCCGCTCCGGCCAAGGACGAGACCACCCCGACCGTTGTGTACGGCGTGAACCACAAGATCCTGAAGCCGACCGACACCATTGTGTCCGCCGGTTCCTGCACCACCAACTCCATGGCCGCCATGGTCAAGCTGCTGAACGACAAGTTCGGCATCAAGGCTGGCTTCATGACCACCATCCACGCCTACACCGGCACCCAGATGCTGCTCGACGGCCCGCGCTTCCCGAAGGCCCGCAACAACCGCGCCGCTGCGATCAACACGATTCCGCATTCCACCGGCGCCGCGAAGGCCATCGGCAAGGTCGTCCCGGAGGTCAACGGCAAGCTTCAGGGCCATGCCCAGCGCATCCAGGTCCCGGATGGCTCGGTCACCGAGCTGACCACCGTTCTCGAGAAGGCCGCAACCGTTGACGAGATCAACGAAGCCTTCAAGGAAGCCTTCTCCGACACCGATTACTACGGTTACAACGCTGACGGCATCGTGTCCTCCGACATCATCGGCGACACCCACGGTGGCGTGTTCGATCCGACGCAGACCGACATCAACACCGTTGACGGCCTGACGCTGGCTCGTACCGTCTCCTGGTACGACAACGAGTACGGCTTCACATCCAACATGATCCGTACCCTGCTGTACTTCGCTGAGCTCAACAAGTGAGCCTAGCTTAGCGTTCCAGCGCTGAACAACCCCTCGGAAGCGATTCTGAGGGGTTTTCTTATGCCGCCCGTCAACCGGTGGTGCAAGCATGTGGGGCATGGGCAAGAAGAAACACAACGACAAGGGCATGGGATCGACTCCGGCGACTCTGCAACTGGAACGTGCCGGCGTGGAGTTCAAACTGTACGAGTACGACCACTCGAACGATCACATGGATGAGGGGTATGGCGTCGAGGCGGCGGAAAAACTCGGTCTCAATCCCAAGCAGGTGTTCAAAACCCTGATGGCGGATACCGGCAAGGAGCGCGTAATCGGTGTCGTCCCGGTCAGCGGCCATATGGATTTGAAGGCCCTGGCGGCAGCGGTCGGTGCGAAGAAAGCGACGATGGCTGACCCGAAAGTCGCGATGCGTGAAAGCGGCTATGTGGTCGGCGGCATCTCCCCGCTCGGCCAGCGCACCCGGCACAAAACTGTGTTGGACGACAGCGCCCTGCAATTCGATGAAATCCTTGTGTCCGGTGGCAAGCGCGGCCTGAGCGTCGGCGTCAATCCGCACGATCTGGTCGCTGTGCTCAGCGCGACGACCGCGCCGATCGGCACGTGGTGACGGCTACGCCGACGCACCCCGCCGCAGCTTAGCGCGCGGCTATGCTCCCCATGCGTTTGTGCTTTCCTCGCGCTTGCGCTTCCCTATCGCTTGCGCAATGCTGCGGGGAGCACAAAATGCATGTTCTCCTTGACAGTCTCGACATAGGAGACATCGGTGAATCCAAGTGGCCGAAGCGCCTCGACCACGCCGTCGACCAGCGAATCAGGCACCGAGGCGCCCGAGGAGACGCCGACCGTGTCAACGCCCTCGACCCAAGCCGGATCCATTTCCGCGGCATCATCGACACGGTGAGCGTGCCCCCGTTCCCCCAGCGCTTCCTGGGCGACTTCCATCAGCCGCACTGAATTCGACGAGTTCGCCGACCCGACGATCACCACGCATTGCGCCCGTTCTGCAACCGTTTTCACCGCGGTCTGCCGGTTCTGCGTTGCATAGCAGATGTCTGAGCTCGGCGGCTCCTCAATCCAATCAAAGCGCTGCTTGAGCGCTGCCACCACGCCGGCGGTTTCATCCACGCTCAACGTGGTCTGAGTGAGCAGCACCAGCTTCTGGCCGGGCCGGAAATCAAGATCAGCGACATCATCCTCATGCTCGATCAGATGGACATGCTCCGGCGACTCCCCCACCACGCCGACGGCCTCATCATGCCCGCGATGCCCGATATACACGATCTCATAGCCCTCACGGACGAACCGCAGCACCTCACGATGGACTTTGCTCACCAACGGGCAGGTCGCGTCAACGATGAACATTCCGCGCTGCTTGGCTTCCGCCTGCACTTGCGGCGAAACGCCATGCGCGGAGAACACCACCGGCACACCCGCGGCGACCGCATCATCGGGGATTTCGGACAGTTCCTCGACAAACACCGCGCCTTGGGCAGCGAGATCGTCGACCACATGGCGATTGTGCACAATCTGGCGGCGCACATACACCGGTGGCAGGCCGCTGTGCGGGTGCGCGGTTTTCACGATGGTCTGTACGGTGGCGATTGCGCGGTCCACACCGGCGCAGAATCCCCTCGGATCAGCCAGAATAATATGCTTGCCGTCGCCGCTCATACCGCTTGTCGCTCCCATCTGTGTCTCAACGCGTTTGCGCACCCCGTTCGAGGCACCATTCATCGTAATGCCTGCCACCATCGCCAACACGGTTTCGGCGAGCCTCACGCAGTTCGTGCACAACACGCCGCACATGCCCGCATCGCGCACCGCGCAAAACCACCGCATACGCGCCTAGGCACACATCGCGATAGCATGGAATCCAGCGACCCGCGCCGAAGCGGTGGCATCCGCAGCGGCGCATATGTTTAGCGGACAGGAGTCAGGGCATGTTCCCACCAAGGACAGGACAGCAGTATCATCTCGTATTCGGCAGGTATTCGGCGACCGTCACCGAGCAGGGCGCGGCATTGCGCAGCCTCGCCCTCGACGGCAAGGACATCATCGTGCCGTTCGATGAAGACGATATCCCCAATTGCTGCCGCGGACAGCTGCTCATCCCCTTCCCCAACCGTATCGAAGACGGCGAATACGAGTTCGAAGGAACACAGTATGTGCTGCCGATTGACGAACATGAACGCCATAACGCGATTCACGGGTACGGCTATCGCGCGTATTGGACGCGGCTTGCGCGCACGGACAACAGCGTCAGTCTGCAATGGCGTGCGCCCGCATTGGAAGGCTACCCGTTCGACGTGGTCGTCACCGCGGATTACCGACTAGACGAGTACGGCCTGTCCCTGACGCTCAGCGCGCTGAACAACGGCTCGACCGACGCGCCGTGGGCCGCTGCGATGCACCCTTGGCTGGCCAACGGACGGCACAGCACCGGAGACGCAATCGAGCAGGACAATGCCGAATGCCATCTGCGCGTGCAGGCAGACACGCACGTCGTTGCCGATGACAGGCTCCTGCCACGAGGAACGGAGCCCGTGGACGGCACCATCTACGATCTGCGCGACAACCCGACCTTGGAAGGGCGGCCTTTCGACGACGCCTGGACCGACCTGCATCATGATGAAGATGGCAATGCATCCGCCGTGTTCACTCGCCCGGACGGCATGACCATCACCGTCAGCGGCGGCACGACCATCACGTCGTTCCAAGTGTGCACAGGAACCGGCTTCCCCGAGGCAATCCGCCCGCAAGGTGTCGCCGTAGAACCCCAGACCGCATACGCGAACGCCTTCCGCAGCGGCAAGGATCTCATCGTCATCAAGCCGGGCGATACAAGTGTCACGAGCATCCGCATCTCTGCGGAACAACGCTGAATCCTGGTCGGACAACGCTGAAGCGGCCCGTCGATTTGTAAACGTCCCGCCGATGTGCGATAATCCCGTAGGCTTACCAATCTTTAGCAAAGGAGTCCATTATGGGTATGCGTGGACGCAAGCGCAAGGCACGTCGCAAAAAAGCCGCTAATCACGGCAAAAGGCCAAATGCCTGAGTTGCGCTGACGGATGTCGCGACACGCCGGTCTACGGTGGCGGCATACGCGACATCGCATCGCAGCACAAGCTGCATGAACCCTGTGGGTGATGACATGAATATCGCCCGCAGGGTTTTTCTTTGCCGCAAATCGTTGGGGTTCGTGATTATCGGGTGTCCGTGGCGAACAGGGGTATTGCGGGAAGTGTGATCGGTGGCGCCAATGGAAGCCAATCAACGGTTCTGGCCAGTGTGTTTCGCGCACATTCTGCATGCCATGGCATACGTGACTTGTCGAACCCCACCGGGACGCAGCGCGTCGGGCCCGTATTCGGCGGGTTGCGTATGCCGGGACGTACACGGTCCGGTGTAATGACTCTCAGACAGTGCAGGACGACTTCCATCCGACACGAAACGCATGCCGAGACATACGCAACTCAACATTTCAGCAACGGGTATCAGCCGACAACCCAGCCGACAAACCAGTCAACACGGCGAATTACCGCGCGACGGTGGTTCAATGCGCGTCGGGGTATGTGGGGAAGGTCCAGCCTTCGGGGACAGACAAATCGGTGACCGTCACAATCTCCGTGCCAGGCACCCGCACACGGCGTACCACCACCGTGCCGCCAGTCGGACGCGGGGCATCAGCGTGGCGTACGACATCATCGGGCTGCAGATCTGTGACATGCCCATCAACGCCGTCGGCGACATGGAGGTCACGGGCGTCGCGAACATCACGCGCATCACGGACATCATCATGCCCGCATTCCTCTTCACGGCAGCAAGCATCCAAGGTGCGATGCAACCGCTCGATCAGACATTCCGGCGCCGCCTGCGGACGCAGATAGGCGCGCATCATCGCGATGAGCGCCCTCTCCTGCGCATCGCAACAGGATTCGGGATCGAAACACTCATGCCCACCGTCACGCGCGGCTTCAACGCCTTCGGGATCGCCGTCCTCGCCTGAGAACGAACCAATCTGCGCGATATGCACATCGGTGCGCGTCACGCCTTCGCGGGTATGGCGGGTGATGGAGATATGGCTATGATGCTCATACTGATTCATGCCGACTCCTTCCTGCGATGCCCGCGGCATGCTGGCTTACATGTGTCGCTATTCATTATGGCCCGCCGTGACTGACTTGGTATGGCCGCGACGTGGTGAATTCGCGACCGGCGAAGAGGAATCAGCTTCGCCTGCACGAGTGCGCCCGACACCATATCCGCGTTCTTTCGCATACGTAGCGAGTTCCTGCTTGAGTTGGGTACGTGCACGGTTGAGCCGGCTCATCACCGTACCGATTTTCACACCTTGCTCGTCCGCCACCTGCTGGTAGGATTTGCCGTCAATCGCAGCGTCGATAAACACCTGCCGGCGCTCAGGGCTGAGTTTGTTAAGCGCCGCCATGATTTCCTCGGGCGCATACGTGTCGAGATACTGCTGTTCAGCCGACTCCAAGCCTTGCGAAGCATGTTCGGAGGCGGAGTAGATATCCCAGTCATCGTATTCCCCGGTCGAATCGTTCGCGCGCTGCGGGCGCCGCTTCGCTTTGGCGTACTGGTTGAAATACGAGTTGCGCTCGATTGTGGTCATCCACGCTTCGAAATTGCTGCCCGGTTTGAAGCTGTCAAACGCCTTGAATCCCCGTTCGAAGGTGTCCTGGACCAGATCCTGCGCGTCATCGGGATTATTGGTCAGTTTCATTGCCTGACGGTACAACGTGTTCACCGCGGGCATGGCGAGCTTTTCGAAGCGCTTTCGCTTCTCTTCTGTTGATTCGTTCAGCTCGTTGCTCACCCCACTATTCTATGACGCGCCGCACTCGGCGTTTCGTATTCGGCGACGACGGCGAGCCGCGGTAGCGTTCTGCCGGTGATTGTCTGTTTCGCATCGCACAATGTTCCTTATGACCATGACTTATGACGCACTGATTGCGGCGTTGGAGGAAGCGCCGCAACAAAGCGATGACACGCAGCTTGGCTCTTCGTGGCTGCTTGGCTTCGATACCGAAACCACGGGTGTTGCGGCGGGACGTGACGCCATCGTGTCCGCGACCCTCGTATTGCGCGATCCGCAGCGCGGCCATGAAGGCGATGCCGAGGCCGAGTGGGTGATCAACCCGCATCGGCGGATGAATCCAAAGGCAAGCGCCGTCAACGGCTTCACCGACGACTATCTCGCCGAACACGGCATGGAGCCGACGGACGCAATCGACCAGATTGCGCGGGCTATCGCGGCGGCGCAGGAAAAAAACATCCCGCTTCTGGCCTACAATGCACCCTTTGACGTCCATATGCTCGAAGGCGACCTGAATCGCTGGAAGCTGCCCCAAGTCAGCGAACGGACGAATCAGGCACCGGCGGCATCGAGCCTGCTGGTGGTCGACCCGCTGGTCATCGACCGCGCGGTATCCAAGCGCCGCGGCAAGCGTACCCTGACCTTGACCACGGAATATTACGGTGTCGTCCCCACCGGCGATTTCCACAACGCCACGGCGGACACGGTCGCCGCGGTGGACCTCATCAAGCCGATGAGCACCTTATACCCCCAGGTCGGGCATCTGACCTTGGGTGAGCTGATGGATTGGCAGCGGCAAGCGCATGATGCTTGGCAGACATCGTTCAATCAGTGGCTGGAAAGCCGCGGCCGTACCCCGCTGCACGATCAGTGGCTGTGACCGCATCGGCAGATATCAGGCGAAAATCAGACGGCACCGCCGGACTCCCCGCACGCGCCTGCACGGAACCGACACAGCGTACCGTCTACAATGAGGGCGGCAGACGGGGAACGACAAGAAAGGTTCGATCATGGCTTTGACTCTGGCTTCGGCCGCACAGCTGCTGCAACAGCATCATCTGTTGCACGAAATCGTCAGGGCTGACCGCTGGACGCTGGACGCCGGCGAATTCGAGGGTTCGGACACCCCGTTCTCTTCGATCACCTATGACACGCGTAAGGTGGAAGCCGGTACGCTGCTGTTCTGCAAGGGCGCGTTCCGCCCGGAATATCTTGACGGGATTGATGCGCGCGGGCTGGCGGTATACGTGTCCGAAACCGAGTTCCACGAGCGCACCGCCGCCCCGGGGCTGATCGTGTCCGATGTGCGCAAGGCGATGAGCCTGCTATCTGCGGAATTCTACGGTCGTCCGCAGGAGAAGCTGACCGTGGTCGGTATCACCGGCACCAAAGGCAAGACCACGACCGCCTACTTCACCCACGCCGTGCTCAGCGCCCTCAGCGGCGGCAAGGCGGCGCTGTTCTCGTCGGTCGACAACTGCGTAGACGGCCGCACGTACGTGGAATCCGATCTGACCACGCCGGAATCGCTCGATGCCTTCCGCATGATGGGCGAGGCCGTGAGTCGCGGCATGCGCTATCTGGTCATGGAGGTCTCTTCGCAGGCGTACAAGGTCAATCGCGTGTACGGCCTGACCTTCGACGTGGGCGTGTTCCTGAACATCTCCCCCGACCATATCAGCCCTATCGAGCACCCGACATTCGAGGACTACCTGTGGTGCAAGCGGCAGATCGTCGACAACTGCCGCACGCTCGTGCTCGGCGCCGACGCGGATCATGCCGATCTGATCAGGCAGCAGGCGCAGCGCGACCGGCGGAGCATCGTCACCTTCGCGCTGCATGACGAGGCGAAACTCACCACGCCCGCCGATGTTGTGGCAAGCCCCGCGGACCCCGCCCACACGCAGTACCGGATCGAGGCCGATGGCTTCGATTTCGGCTTGTTCTCGCTCGCAATTGACGGTGATTTCAACTATGCGAACGCCGCCGCTGCGCTGGCGATCGTCCACGCTTTGGGGCTTGACGCGTCGCCGGAAGCCCTGCATGCGATGGAGCACGTGAAGATTGCTGGCCGCATGGAACGCTTCGAAGACCCGTCCACGAATACCGTCGCCATCGTCGACTACGCGCATAACGGGATTTCCATGACGGCGTTGCTTGATTATGTCAACGAACGCTTCGGCACGCGTCACCCGAATATCACCGTGATTACAGGTTCCGCGGGTAACAAGGCGTACGACCGCCGCAAGGAGATCGTTGAAGCGGCCCAGCATCGAATCGGCCGGTTCATCTTCACCGAGGAGGACACCAATACGGAGCCCACAGAGGATATCTGCAAGCAGATGGCAGGCTATGTTACCGACCCGCAAGTCAAGTCCGACATCATCCTCAATCGCGCACAGGCCATCGAAAACGCCGCAGCAGTCGCGAAAAGTCACCCGGAGCGTCTCGACGTCATCCTCGCCATCGGCAAAGGCAACGAACGCTGGATCAAGCGACTGAACCGGCATACACCGTATGAGGGCGATGACGCGATTTTTGCACGCTTGCTGGGTTGACGCGGCATACAGAGCGAACGCATTCGACATTCATGACAGGTAAGGAATAATTATGGATTTTGAGCCAATCGTCCTTGGCGGAGACACTCTCGGATATTCATACGCGCGAGAGCTTCACCGGTGTTATTCCAGCAAGACGACCATGCTGGCGGGCGCTGACATCAAGTACTCTTCAGCCAGTAGATTCACCGACTACCGCACTATCGAAGATATCGACAAAGAACAGCGACTGATAGAGTGGCTCCACGCCCATGCGGGTCATTTCGACGCGCAGCCCGTGGTCATCGCAGGGGCAAGCGACTGGCATGTGCGCAACCTGTCGAAGCACAAGCAGGAGCTGGAAGAACTGGGATATGTGATTCCGTATATCGATTTCGATCTGCTCGACGACATTACGCAAAAGGACCGCTTCTACGCCCGCTGCGACCGACTGGGCATGCCGTATCCGAAGACCATCGTCGTGCCGTTCTCCGATTCGTATGACGATTCTGTGCTTGCCGGCACGTCGATGCGTGTCGTGCGCGAGAAGCGGGAACTGTCTGGACTGAGCAATCCGCTCATCGCCAAGCCTTCGAACTCCGCCGACTGGCATTATGCCGATATCCCCGGGAAAAACAAAGTCTATATCGTCTCTTCCGAACAGGAGCTGTTCTCTATCTACGATGCCGTCGCCGCGTCAAGCTATTCGCATGCTTTGCTGATTCAGGAGCGTCTGTCCGCTAGCGACGAGTCGCTGCATACGCTGACCACGTTCTCAGATGCCAACGGCACCGCCATCGTGGCAGTCAGCGGCGATGTGCTTGTGCAGGACCGCAGCGCCACCGGCATCGGCAATCCTCTGGTTATCATGTCCACGGGCAAGCATCATGATTTGCTCGAGGCAGCCGGGCGATTCCTTGCGGATACCGGTTACGAAGGCTATGCCAATTTCGATGTTATGGATGACGCGGACGGCAACCCCCATTTCCTAGAAGTCAACACGCGTCCCGGCAGGAACACCTACTATGTCAGTCTGGCCGGGTGCCCGTTCGTCAAGCCGTTGATCGAGCATTTCGTCATGCATCATGATTTGCACGATGCTCTGTCCGCCAAGGAACTTGCCGCCGACGACGATTTCCTGTTCACGATGGTTCCGCGCAGCGTCATCGATCATGAGACACATGGGGCCAAGCATGATGACGCCATGCGTATGTTCGACTCGGGCCATTGGAGCAGCCCGCTGCTGTGCCGTGAGGATACCTTGAGGCAGCGGTTCTGGGGCCGGGTCAACTTCGAGCATATGCGCTTGAAGTTCTGACCGGCTGGCGTCATCAGCCGGCATGGCGGCGGCAGCTGGCGGAACCGCCGTCAGCCGTCAACCGTCAGCCGCGACGTTCCAACCGCTGGCTGATGGCGGCGCTCACGCCGTCGGCGCGCATGGTGATGCCGTAGAGCGCGTCGGCGATGGCCATCGTACGCTGCTGGTGCGTGATGATGATGAGCTGGGCATGCTCGCGCAGATCATCCAGCGCGTCCAGCAGCCTCGTCAGGTTCACGTCGTCGAGCGCGGCTTCCACCTCGTCCATCACGTAGAAGGGGCTGGGGCGGGCCGTGAAAATCGCGAACAACAAGGCCAGCGCGGTCAGCGAACGTTCGCCGCCCGACAACAGGCTCAGCTGCTTGACGCGCTTGCCGGCGGGGCTTGCCTCGACAATCACGCCCGTGCCCAGCATGTCGTCCGGGTCTTCAAGCCTGAGCCGGCCGGTACCACCCGGGAACAGGGTGGCGAACACATGCTGGAATGCGGCGGCCGTGTCTTCGAACGCGCTGGAGAACACACTGACCATGGTCTGGTCCAAATCCTGCACGAGTTTGAGCAGGTCCTGACGGCTTTTGGCGACATCGTCACGCTGGTCGTGCAGATACTGGTTGCGCGCGTTGAGCGCCTCATATTCCTCGGCGGCGAGCGGGTTGACCTTGCCCAAGGCCTTGAGGTCGCGCTGGGCGCGTTCCAACCGTTTGACCTGCTCCTGCCGCACGTACGGGACGGTCGCCGGGGCTGCCTGATCCTCGTTCTGTGCTTCCGACTGGTGTTCCCCCGGAGCAGCGGCATGCTCCGGCGATAACACCGGCACCGGGTGATCAGGGGAATACTGCTCGACCAGCTCGTCCATATCCATACCGAGCGTGTCCGCGACCTTCTGCGTGAGCTGTCCCCAAGCGGCAGCCTGCCGTTCACGCTCCACATCAAGCTCATGTTCGTCGCGCTGCAGACGCTGCACCTGGGGTTCCAACCGGTCGCGCTCCGCCCGCAATGCTTTCAGTTCCTCATCATGGGTGGAGAGTTCCGCTTGCAAACGATCGCGGCGCTGTGCGGCGCGGACGACGCTTGCATGGGCGAGCCGTGCACAGGCGGCGGCATCATTCGAGACCTGGTCCGCCGCATCCGCCCGCCGGCGACGGGTGTCGTTCTGTTCTTGGATTCGTGCCTGACGTTGCCTCGCCTGTTCGGCGTTGTCGCGTAACAAGCCGATTTGCCGTTGCAAGGACTGGGCTTGCCGGTCGGCTTCCTTCCATGCGAGTTTCGCGGACACCTCCTGTTCGCGCGTCTGCCCGAGTTGCTGCTCGAGTTGATGTTCGCGGGCGGCGAGGTCGTCAAGGTCGGCGTTCGTATCCTGCGATTCCTGCGCGGTCGCCAACGCCTTGCGCACATCCTCAAGCTTGCCTTGATGGTCGTCCCGCCCTTGTGATGCGCTGCGTAACGTCTCCTCGACGCGTGCGAGCTGCCGTGCGGCGGTCTCGACCCGTTCCCGCGCCGCCTTCAGCGTTCGTTGCGTCTGTTGCGCCTTGACTCGCGCCTCGGTACGCAACTGCGCCTGACGGTCAACGTCGAGCCGGGCCTGGTCGCGTTTCTCAGTCAGCTCTGCCACCGACGCATCGATGTCGGCAAGCCGGGAGCGCAATCCCTGCATGTCGGCAAGCGCCTTGTCTCGCTTTGCGGCCAGCGACAGATCGCTTTGCGACAGGGATGATCCGCCTTGCGCCCCCACCGCGGTAAGCACCTCTCCCTGGCGGGTTACCGCTCGTTTCCACGGGCCCTGATTGACGGCCTTGAGGGCATCGTCACGGGTCTCCTTCGCGGCGGTGTCGGCGAGTAGTGCACGCACCGCAGCTGTGACACGACGGGCGGACTCAGGGTCTTGAGCATGCGGGTTCGCGTCGACCAGCGCGGCGGCGGATTCGTGCGGTATCGGCTGGTTTGCGGCAGCGGCGCCGGCGGTTACAGCGGTGCTGACGGCGGCAGCGTTGCCGCCAGCATCGTCAGTGCCAGCGTTATCAGTGCCGACAGCAGCATCGTCCGTTTGTCCGCCGAGCGGATACAGCAGCACCGCCTTGCCGAGCGCATGGTCCTGCGCACGTTCCAGAGCGGCGAGCATCTGCTCCTGCCCAGGGACGACAATCGCGCTCGCATAGTCGCCGAGGGCGTGTGCGACGGCTTCCTCCCATCCGTCTTCGATACGGATGAAATCCGCAAGCCGCCCCATCACGGCGATATCCCGGTCGGTTTCAAGCTCCCCGGCGGCATTGCGGCTGTCCAAAGTATCGGCGAGCGCATCCGCCTTGGCTTGCAGGGAGATGATTTTCCCGTTAAGCTCCCGCTGACGGGCAAGCGTCTCATCAAGCGCCTCCTGACTGTGCTGGAGGGCTGTTCTGGCTGCGTTGAGTGCCGCTCCCCCGTCGTCATCGGCGTCTTGGCGTTCCTGTTCCAGTTCAGCGACGCGCGTGTGCGCCTGCTCCGCTTGTGTCCGCATATCGGACAGTTGTGTGGACAGGTCGGCGATTCTGGTGTCCGCAGCATGCACCGCCGATTCCTCGCGAGCGACCAGTTCCCGCAGATTGGCGATATGCGCGTCACGCTGTTTCGCGGTTTTGCGCAGTTCGGTCAGGGTCTGGCGAATCGAGGCGAGCCGCCGTTCATGGTCGGCGCGTGTTTCGGTCGCCTGATCATAGGCGAGCCGCGCGTCATCGACTGCACTCCGCTGCTTGGCTACCTGCCGCTCAAGTTCGTCGGCGCGTTTGGTGAGCATGTCGGGTTTTTCGCCGGTATCGGTCACAATCTGCGAGCGGATGGAAGCAGCACGTTCTGCGGCCACAGAAGCAAGAGAGCTGAATCGTTCCTCAAGCCGTGACAGGTCGTGCCACACTTGATTCGCTTGGGCGAGCTGCGGGTTAGATCCCGAGGTGATGGCCTCCACCTGTTCGATGCGCACTTTGGCTTTCGCTAAGTCCTGTTGCAACGCGGCGAGCTGGCGGCGGGTGTCGGCGAGATCGCCGCGCAGATGGTCACGCTTATCTCGCAACTGGCACGCGTCATCGGCGAACAGCCGGGCTTGGGCGTCCCTGATGGTCATCTGGATGGTGTCTGCACGCCGAGAAACACGCGCTTGACGCCCCAGAGGGCCGAGCTGGCGGTGGATTTCGCGCAGCAAATCGTCAAGCCGGGCGAGATTGTCTTCGGTGTTCGCCAGCTTGCGCAACGCCCGTTCCTTGCGTTTGCGGTGCTTGAGAATGCCGGCAGCCTCCTCGATGAACGCGCGGTGTCCACTCGGGTCAGCACGCAGAATGGCGTCAAGCCTGCCCTGCCCGACAATCACATGCATCTGCTGGCCGAGGCCGGAATCCGACAGGAGTTCCTGGATGTCCAGCAGCCGGCATGCCGACCCGTTAATTGCGTATTCCGAGCCGCCGTTACGGTACAGCGTACGGCTGATGGTCACTTCCGTGTAGTCGATGTCGAGCGCGTGATCGGTGTTGTCGATGGTCAGGGAGACCTGCGCGCGCCCCGCAGGCGGCCGGGTGGAAGTGCCCGCGAAAATCACGTCCTCCATCGACGTGCCGCGAAGGTTTTTGGCGCCTTGTTCGCCCATCACCCAAGTCAGGGCGTCAACGATGTTGGATTTGCCTGACCCGTTCGGGCCGACGACGGCTGTGACGCCCGGCTCGAAGCGCAACGTCGTCGGGTTCGCGAAGGATTTGAATCCGCGGAGGGTGAGTTCCTTAAGATACATGGGCGTGGCGGGGTTCTGGCCGGTCAGGCGTTACGGGTTCCGGATGTGTTACCGGCGGACTTGTCCGTATTGCCTGACGTGCGTGCGTCGATGGTGAACTTCAGTCCTTCCTCACCGGCGTTGAGGATCTCGTTGATCACATCGTCGGTTTCCGGCTTGCCGTCGGTGTCGTCGTCAATATCATTGGCAGCGTCGGATTGATTGCCGGTGTCGGCAGTGTCGGCGCTCTTGCCGGCATCGTTCGCGTCCTCAGGCGAGACAACGGGCGGATTGACGCGTTCGGCCTTCGGCTTGGCCAGATCGGCGGCCATATGTTCGGTCAGCAATATCCTCGCGTCGCCCGCAGTGACGAAGCTGCCGCAAATCAGCACGCCGTGCCCATAGCCGACGCCCAGGTCATCTTCAGCGTCGACCTTGTCGACAGCGGCCTGGATGGCGTCCGGAAGATCCTTGATGACGGTCACTCGGTCCGGGCCGAACACGCGTACCGCGATCTTCTCCAGCTCTTCGACTGGCATGACGCGGTCGCGCCACGAGTTCTCGGTGACGATGATCTCGCTCAGAATCGGCTCGAGCACGCCAAGATATTCCTCGACCTGCTTGTCGCCCATCATGGCGACCACGCCGACCAGCTGCTGGAAGCTGTAATTCTCCTCGATTGCGGCGCGCAAGGACTGGGCGGCATTCACGTTATGCCCGCCATCGACAATGATCGTCGGGGATGTGCGGACCTGTTCGATGCGGCCGGGCACCTTCACGCTGCCAAGCGCCTCATCGACCAGATCTTGGTCAAGCTGGCCGTTGACCGGAATCACGGTTTCCGCGGCGGCAAGGGCTGCCAAGGCGTTATGCGCCTGATGTTCGCCGAATTTCGCGATCGGCACGTCACGGTATTCGCCTTCCGGCGTGCGCAGCGTCGCCATCTGGCCGCCGACTGCGGGGACGCGGGAGACGACTTCCATCTCCTCGCCGTCGCGAACCAGCGTGGCGTTGTTGCGTTTCGCTGCGGCTTCAAGAATCGGCATGACCTGCTCGGCGTGCGGCTGACGGCCGATAATCGCCGTGCAGCCGGGCTTGATGATGCCCGCCTTCTCGGTGGCGATTTTCTCAACCGTATCGCCCAGCCACTGCATGTGGTCCATATCCACCGGGCCGATGATCGCGGCATCCGCATCCATCACGTTCGTCGCATCCCAGGCGCCGCCCATGCCGACTTCGAAAATCGCGACATCGACCGGGGCGTCGGCGAACTTCCAGATTGCCATCGAGGTGAGCACCTCGAAGAAGCTCATCGGCGGCTTGTTCTCCTGCTCCATCTTGCGGTCGATCAGCGCAACCAGATCCTTGATCTGGTCCCACGAGTCAATGAAATCGTCATCAGATAGCTGCTGGCCGTCAATGGCGATACGCTCGTTGATCTTCTCCAGATGCGGGGACGTGTACAGGCCGGTACGCATGCCGTACGATCGGCAGATCGCCTCCGCCATGCGCGCGGTGGACCCCTTGCCGTTCGTGCCTGTGATGTGGATGACGCGGAAGCTGTCCTGCGGGTTGCCGAGCAAATCGACCATCATGTTCATGCGGTCGAGGTCGAGATTCGTCTTGTTGTGTTCCGGTGGGCGCTTCATGATTTCGCGCTCAACGTCACGGATGTTCTCACCGCTGCGATTCGGATGTTCAAACGACATACCCGCTGGTCTCTTTCCTATGCCTATTGCTGTGCTGTGGGGACATGCGGCCGGCGCTGGCAGACCGCATTCGCGCGCCCGGATTGCCATCTGGAGGCCAATGCGGGCACTTTGTTCCTATTCTATGCGAATTGTATGCGAAATCCGTGGGGAATCCGCAATCAGCGCCCACCGCGAAAAATCGCGGCCCGGTCGCCATGCTCGCGGCGTTCAAGGTAATCGCGGAACACGGCCATGCGCTCCACGGTGCTCGCCGCGAGCGGACTGGGCAGGTCGTCCACAGCAAACCAGCCGACTTGAAGGCTTTCCTCATCGCCCACGAAAGGCTTCGCGTTGCCGCCGGGGCGTAGTGAACACAGGAAGGAATGATCCATGTACTGCGCCTGGTCGCCGTTGCCGTAGGTGATGATGCGGTCGCTGCTGGTGACCGCCACCAGATCGGTGACGACCGCGTCCACGCCGGTTTCCTCCTTGATTTCGCGCACCGCGGTATCCGCCGGCTCCTCCCCCGGCTCGACGATTCCGTAGACGAGCGCCCACTGCCCGGTGTCCGAACGCCGGCCGAGCAGCACGCGCCCGGCGTCGTCGCGCACATAGGCGGTGACGCCGGTCAACCATAGAAGGCTGTGACCGATGGATTTACGCAATTCGATGATGAAATCAGGTGTCGGCATTGATGCTCCATGCTTGTTGTCGGTGGTGCTTGTCGGTGGTCTTGAGGGGCGGGGTATAGGAAGGTTGGTCGTACGGAAGGGTTGGGCGTGCGTGAGGCGGGATGTGGAAATCGAGGTTTGGAACGTGTCGAAACGTGCGGAATGTGCGGAACGTACAGAAACGCGTGGAACGCATCCGAACGTGTCGAAAAGTACTGGACCGTACCGTCAGTACTGGAACGTGCCGAAACGTGCCGAAAGATACGTCAATCCGTTGCGATGACTTGCTCCGGCATGGTCATCGCAACGGATTGATGCCTCAGGGACGCAGGATCTCAGTCCTCACGCGCCGCGGCACGCTCGGCAAGCCAAGCCTCGACCTCGTCGATCTGCTTGGGGATGCCGGCTGAAATCCATTCGGGGCCATGTTCGGTCATGAGTACATCATCCTCGATACGAATGCCGATGCCCCGCAGCTCAGGCGGCAGCAGCAAATCGTTCGCCGCGAAATACAGGCCAGGCTCAATCGTGAAAATCATGCCCGGCGTGATTTTCGCGCCCTGATACGACTCGTAGCGGGCCTGTGCACAATCATGTACGTCAAGCCCCAGATGGTGCGCGACACCGCAAGCAAGCCAACGACGATGCTGCTGTCCTTGCGGGGACAGGGATTCCTCGACGGGGACCTTCAGAATGCCCCACTCGTGCAGGCGCTCGGCGATCACGCGCATGCACGCATGATGGATATCCGAATACGTGGCACCCGGCTGCGCGGCTTCGAAACCGGCCTGCTGGGAGTCCAGCACCGCCTGATACAGCTTGCGCTGCAACGGTGTGAACTTGCCGTTGACCGGGAAAGTGCGCGTGATGTCGGCCGTGTACAGGCTATCGACCTCGACACCAGCATCGACGAGCAGCAGTTCGCCGTCGCCGACCACGCCGGTGTTGCGCATCCAGTGCAGAATCGGCGCATGCTTGCCCGAGGCGATAATCGTGTCATAGCCGACGGCGTTGCCCTCCTCGCGTGCCACCGAATTGAACGCGCCCTCCAGCATGCGCTCGGAACGCGGGCGTCCAATCACGCGCGGCAAGTGGGTGAGCATACGGTCGAAACCGTGCTTCGTGGCCTCGACAGCCTTGCGGATCTCGCCAATTTCATACTGGTCCTTGACCATGCGCTGCTCAGAACCGAACTCCGCCAACGCTTCATCGGCCTTCGTGTTCGCATCCGGGTCGCCGAAACCGTTCGCCTCTCGCACCCGTTCGACCATCTGCGTAATCGACGGATCGGTGGTGCGCACCACGCGCAGCTGCACGGCACCCGCCTCGGCGCCGACATCCTTGCTGATCGTATCCTCAAGCGTGGCGATGTCATGGGTCTCGATGCCCGTCATCGCCTTGAGCTCACGCAGGCCGGCACGCGGGCCGACCCAGTACTCGCCGTAATGGGTGTCACGGTAGTAATCAGCCGTGCTGTTATCGGCACGAGGGGCGACGAACAGTTCCGGCGTATGGGTTTTGCCGGCCTTCGCCTCCGCGCTGTTCGGATCGAGCGGGTTGAGCACGAGCACGGCACCCGCCTCGTAATCGCAGCCCAAGCCGGTATAGTACGCGAACGCGGTATCCGGGCGGAAGGCGTAATCGCAATCATTGTTGCGCACTTTCGGCTGACCCGCGGGAATGACAATGCGCTCGCCCGGGAACCGCTTGCCCAGCTTCTCGAGACGCTCGCCGATGTACTTGCTCGATTCCAACGGCTCGACCGCCGGCTCGGCATTGTCCCAGCCGGTGGTCATGAACTGGCGGAACGTCTCGCTGTTCGGGCGCAGCGAACGGTTGTTCACCCGGTCGGCCATCGGCTGGTCCGGCCCCGGCGCGTTCTTACGTTCTTCGGCCTCGTATGCCTTGTCTGCTTCGGTGATCACCGAATCCATGATTCCTCCAGACTCGTCCCATTCCCTGCGCGAACGGTTGTAGGTGATGGCACGCTCACGCACGTTGCGCGATGGCCCGGCCAGTCACGCGTGTCGGCGCACCGCTGCACAAGGGAATTTCCTACCTTTCAATCACTGCCACTGTAGTCATACCCGCATACCCACTGATCGGGATGGTCACAATCGCCAAGGCAGGAAGGTTCTGGCGCGGGTATGCTGCTCTCTGCCATACGAGCGGCAGAACTGAACATCGAACGGTCGCGCGTGTATGCGAAAACATGCGCAAGCATCCGGTTCCGTCCACGCATCGTTTTGAAGCCAAGGGCATTGTGCGGCGGCCGTATGCCTCGACATACACAACGCGCCTAATCGCTTTTTCCTAGTACGATTTTCGGGCCACCCCTCCAGCCGCGCATGCGTCGACATACGTAACATGCCCGATCCCCATCTTGGCTGTACCATCATCGAGTCGTCCCACCCGCTCCGCATGTCTCGACATACGCAACTTACCTGACCGCTATTCTTCCCACACAATTTGCGCCCCATCCCGTCAGCTCCGCATGTCCCGCCATACATGTCTCGACATATCACCGCCATCACCATGACATTGCCGTCTTGGTGACAAGTTGCGTATATCCCGGCACACGCAACTTAACAGAAATACCCCCATTCCCCCGCCTTCCTCTTACTAAAGACACGCCACGTATGTCCGGACATACGAATGCAGACATAGGCCACCGGGAAACGTCTTCGCAGCAGATATCCATCGGCTGGCGCATGCCGACAGATACGTAATCCGACACCCTGTGCGGTTCAATGGGCAAGAGCACGACGCGGATCAGACAACTGGCGAAGCGTCAACGTCTTTCCCACCCGCACCCGGCGACCCAACTGGCGTTCCAACCGGTCAGCAACGCTTGCCACCAACGCCGCGCGCGACTGCTCACTGCACAAGTCAGCGTTGGTCGCTGCAACGTGTACCCAATGCGCGTCGCCAATCATCTTCAGCCGACGCTGATCACGATCCCACTGCCAAGCATGCTGGCGCCCGTCATACTCAATTGCCACACGGGCTTGCGGGTACGCCAAATCCAGAAACAACCGTTCGCCGCGACCACCGGTTCCGCCAGGAAGTTCCAGACAATAGTTGACCTGCGGACATGGCAATCCACGCTGCATGAGCGCTAGCCGCAGAAGAGTTTCAGGAAAGGAGTCGGTGTTCTCGCGTATCAGCTTCAGCCCTCGCGTACATGTTTGGAATCGATTGCGGCCCCGGAAGCTAGCAATCCGAAGAAAATCCGTGACAGCCGATTCCAGCTGCCCGATGGAACAGCACTTCTGCTCAGCATCACGGCGGATGAGCGCATCACCGAGCATGACCATCTCCCGCAACCCTACCTTGCCGGCATACATGATCCATGTCATGCCCGGCGTCACACACGTTATACCGTCGACAGTCAACGTCGGCAATTCGTATGGCCAGACGATTGACCGGACACCATGAAGCTGTGGTCTGCTGGGACAATCAGGAGCGACCGCGGTCAAGCGGTCATCGTCAATCTCCGTGGGGACTTCCACACACATCAGTTTCAGTGCAGTCTCCAAGCCGAATATCAGACGTTTACGACTTCGCGACTGGGCTTCACGGCAGCGTTGCAGCGTAACAGCACGGACGCGTATCAGTCTGGCACGCGTGGATTCAAAGAATTCCCCTGTACCAAGATTGCGGGAACGTTCAACGAGTTTCGGGCATTGCAATATCTCTGTCATGATTCGACCATATCCAAACAGATGCCGCCGTGCATCATGAACCAAGACATGTGGATAGAAGTTGGAAGAAGCATTCTGTTGTGCACAGGTCGGTACGCCCAACATCACGGAATCCGCCAAGAGAGTCTACAATCAGGCGGCGGCGCGGGGAGCCGCGAGGAAACGCGAGCCCCTGAAGACCAACTGAGGCAGTACGTATGCGACGACATGCATGATTCGCGAACAGCCAGACCTGCGCACAATAATTTCCAACAGCCAATCAGATGCGTATCCCGAGGTTGCGTACCGCAACAGATGCCCGCGCTCGCCCATGCAACCACAGCACAACCACAACATCACGCGTGTCCCCGCATACGTGACGTACCAGACACCATCATCTCCCCACGACTATCGCGATATCCAGCAGTCGGCGCATACCCGGACATGCATAGCGCAGCAAACGACCCAATCGACTCGGCCCGGCACGGCAACAATCAGCCATCGCGCATGTCCCGACATACGCAAGACAGCAGGTTGCCTGTCCTTCTGGATAATCGCAGCACACCCCGACCTATTGTGCATATCAAGGCATACGCAACACGACAGAACCATCACGATCCATAGGCACCATCACGATATATAGCATCCAACGCATGCCGGTGCACACATGACACAGCACATACCCCCCTCCGCCACGAACAATCACAGCGTCAATAGGCCTCACGCATGTCATGGCATACACAACACAGCCAACGCTCCACACCAGCTCTGGCGATCACAGACAACGCAGGATTACACATGCCATCGCACACGGGAAGCGGCAGATGCCGCGGTGCCTAGTCGAAGTCGTCGCCAGGGTCATCTTTCAATGCGCACCCTGGCGGCCGACATGCGAAGCGAGGCGTGAGGTAAGCAGTTCGGAAACCAGCACACGACACGCCGACACCCTCACTTGCCGGTTTGTGTTAACCGAGTTAAACTTTTAATCAAGTTCAGATTCAAAGACGAACCGTCCGCCTGCAAGCGGAGCAGGCAGAACACGTGCAAGGAGGTGCCATGAACGCAGAATCGACCGGCAAGACCAGCCGAACCACCCTGACCACCCAGTCAACGGTTTCAGAAACCAACCGATCCCGCGTACTGCACTACCTGTACACGCACGGCATCAGCTCACGCGCCAGCATCGCCCACGCACTCGGCCTGTCCGCGGCGGCGATCACGAAAATCACCGCACGTCTAATCGACGCCGGCATCATCCACGAAGTGGGCGGCATCGAAGGGCGCAAGAACCGCCGGTCCATCGGCCTGGAACTCGACCCCGAACGGTTCCATTTCATCGGCGTGAAATTCGCCCGCAGCCTCGTCGAAATCGGCGTATTCGACCTCAAGGGCGCGACATCAAGCCTCACAGACCTGCCGACCGTCAAGAACGACACGATTCCCGAGACAATCCACAGCATTCACGAGACCATCAGCACCCTGCTTGACAGCGACCCTTCCATCGTCGCCATCGGCATGGCGGTCCCCGGGCCCTACCTGCGCCACGAAGGCAGAACCGCCGTCGTCTCCTCAATGCAAGGTTGGCGCACATTCAATTTCCACGATGAGTTCTCCGATGCGTTCCGCGTACCGGTGTTCGTCGAGCAGGACGCCCGCGCCGGCGTGCTCGCGCAATATCTGTTCGATCCGGCAAGCAACAACTGCGACAATCTCGCCTATTATCTGCTGGGCGAAGGCGTCGGTCTCGGCGTCATCGACGATGGCAGGCTCGTCAACGGAGCCCAGGGTGCCGCGGCCGAAATCGGCCATGTCAGCATCGACGTCAACGGCCTGCCGTGCGACTGCGGCAACCGCGGATGCCTCGAGCGCTACTGCTCTGCGGTCGCCATCCACGAGCGGCTCGCCGGAACCGGCATCGTCCCCGACACGGGCGACATGACCCACAAGCAGGCATGCCACGCGCTGTTCGAGCAGGCCGCCCAGGGCAACCAGGCGGCGCAGGAGCTCGTCCATGACATCGGCCGGTACGTCGGCTACGGTTGCGTGATTATCTTCAACACGTTCAACCCCGAGCGCATCGTGCTGGGCGACATCATCGCCGAAGGCGGTCAACCTCTGCTCGAAGCCGCGCGCGAAGTGGTAGATGAACGCGTCATTCCCGAACTCAACAAGGCGACCACCATATGCCTGTCCAAACTTCCCGCGGATGCCGCCGTCATCGGCGCCGCCGCGGTCGCGGTGACCCAGTTCCTTGAACATCCGTCAAGATTCTTCGCCATCACATAGCCAACACCGTGCGATAGCCATCACCGGCCACCGCACAGCCGCCGCAGCACAACAGCACGGCCGCCCGCCCCAAGATTTCCCAATCGGAAAACAGAACAAACCAACCAACAACCAACCACACCATCGAAAGGAATCATCATGGCAAAGCCAATCGTCCTCTCACTCGGCGAACTTCTGTGGGATATGCTCCCCGGAGGCAAGCGCGCAGGCGGCGCCCCGGTCAACTTCATCTACCACGCCATGCACAACGGCGCGGACGGATACGCGATCAGCGCGGTCGGCGAAGACGATCTCGGCGACGAACTGGTCAAGGTCACCAAGGACGCCGGCATCAACGCAATCATCCAGCGCAACGCCTGGCCGACCGGCACCGTGGATGTCGCCCTGAAGAACGGCATCCCGGAGTACTCGATTGTCCGCGGCGTGGCATGGGACCACATCCTGTACACCCGCGAGCTGATCGACCAGGTGGAGAAGGCCGACTGCGTGTGCTTCGGCACGCTCGGCCTGCGCTCCCCCGAATCGCATGACACCATCGTAGAGCTGCTCAAGCACACGAAGCCCGGCGCCATGAAGTTCTTCGACATCAACATCCGCGGCGACCACTACTCCAAGGAGCTGATCGAGGAGCTGCTCAGCTACGCGACCGTGTTCAAGCTCAACGACGCGGAACTCCTGCTGCTGCGCGACATGTTCGGCATCCGCGGCACTTCCGACGACGAGGCCTGCCGCTGGTTCCTCACCCAGTTCGGTCTGGATTACATCATCCTGACCGGCGGCGCGACCTTCAGCACGATTATTTCCAAGACCGGCGACAGCTCCACGCTGTCCACCCCGCACGTCCAGGTCGCGGACACCGTCGGCGCCGGCGACTCGTTCTCCGGCACGTTCGCGGCGAAGATCCTCACCGGCGCGAGCCTTGAGGAAGCCCACCGCGCCGCCGTGAACACTGCCGCCTTCGTGTGCACCAACGACGGCGCCTGGCCTGAGTATCCGGAGCAGGTTCCGGATTATCTCGCCGAAGCTGGTCTGTGAACCCAGACGCACCACTACTGATTCCCTGACCGCACAATAGCGTGCGGCTCTCCACGCCCCAACCGTTATTCGACCTATCACCAGTGACGGCTGGGGTGTGTCCACTCCGTACTCTTGCGCGACAACGCACTTGTCGGAAGCCCACACATCAACTGCATCAACCGTCACCAATCGCGTTGCATCAAAAGGGGAAATCATGAGCAACACCACCCCGACGGCGAAGAACACCACAATCAGGGCGCTTGCCCCCGTCATGGCCGCGTTCTTCGTCATGGGCTTTGTCGACCTTGTCGGCACCGCCACGAATTATGTCAAGCCGGAATTCAACCTGTCCGACTCCCAAGCGAACCTGTTCACCTCCATGGTGTTCTTCTGGTTCCTGATCTTCTCCGTACCCACCGGCGTGCTGATGAACAAAATCGGGCGCCGCAGAACGGTCCTTATTTCGCTGATTGTCACCGCCGTGGCCATGCTGCTGCCGGTTGTCGCCTACACGGGCGCCGCCGGCACGCCGCGACTGGTGCTGATGATTGTCTCGTTCTCGCTGCTGGGCATCGGCAACACGCTCATGCAGGTGTCGCTCAACCCGCTGCTCACCGTGTTCGTGAACGGCGACAAGCTCGCCTCCACCCTCACCACCGGTCAGTTCGTCAAGGCATTCGCCTCGTTCTTCGCGCCGCTCATCGCCGGCTGGGGCGCATCCAAGCTCGGCGCATGGTGGGTGCTGTACGTCATCTACCTGATTATCGGCGTGATCGTCGGCATCGCCCTGGCGCTTGACAAGATCGACGAACCTGCGCCCGACGCAGGACAGACCAGCATCGCAAACTGCTTCAAACTGCTCGGCAACCCGATCATCCTGCTGTGCTTCCTTGGCATCATCGCGCACGTGGGCATCGATGTCGGCATCAACGCGCAGGCGCCGCGCATCCTGATGGAGCACACTGCCGTGCCGCTCGCCACCGCGGCGGGAGCGACCTCCGTCTACTTCGCGTTCCGTACCATCGGCACGGGATTGGGCGGCATCGTGCTGCAGAAGATGGACAACAAGACCGCGTTGCGCATCTGCGGCGCGATCATGGTGCTGGCCGTCATATGCTTCGCTGTGTTCACCACAATTTCGTCGAACCCGCCGCAGTGGCTGTTCTATCTGGCGGTCGCGCTGATCGGCTTCGGCAACGCGAACGTGTTCTCGCTGTGCCTGTCGCACGCGCTCAACACCCTGCCGTCCCGCCAGAACGAGGTGTCTGGCCTAATGATGATGGGCCTGATCGGAGGCGCAATCTTCCCGCCGATCATGGGTGCCGCCGCTGACGCGATGGGACAAGCCGGTTCGATTATCGTCGTTGCGGTGGGCGCGATTTACGTGCTCGCGATTGCGCTGGCGTATGACAAGGCGATGGAACCGGCGAAGAAGTGAGTGATGACCGCGACGCCCGGACTGGAGCCGCTTGAGGCCGGACAGGGTGATTCACCCGGTTAGCTCTGTTGGCTCTATTGGCGAATGTTCCGCCCGGTCAGTGACTCAGCTGAGTCCGGGAATTTTCCGCGGTCCGAAGGCCCGCTGCGTGAGGATTGACTCGCGCAGCGGGCCTTTTTGCATATGGACTGGCTGGATGACTGCCGGGCGGCTGAGGGCTGGGCAGGGAATAATGTCATCGTGCGAGCCAATCCTCACAAAGTGACGCTTCCCGGCACAGAATCAATAGTCTGGCGCTCTCAGACTGTCACTGTGTGAGCGAATCCTCACACAATGACACCGCAAGAACGAGGTAGGACCAACCACGCAGATATCGACATACGCAACCCGCCAAATCGGCGACGGAGCAAGCCCGAGCGACATCCATTCGTCACGATACGCACGCGACAACATACGCAGCCCGCGTCCATTACCGTCACCGTTCAAGCCGGAACGACAGCATCCACACAGGCCACGACGACCATCGGCACTCCCCCGCAGCCAGACCGGTCAGAATGTCCGGTCTGAATCTCCGGTCGACGCGTACAGTCACAACGTCCAGCCACAACGTCCAGCCACAACGTCCAGTCATCATGACCAGTAGATATGACCGGTCAGAATGTCCAGCCTGACGCCGGCCAACACAACCAACCAGCCAGACCGGTCAGAATGTCCGGTCTGAATCACCATCGCATTCAACGGCCGATCAGCCCACTGAGCATCCGGGAGAACTCGAGCGCATCGTCGGCACGTCGAAAGATGAACAACGAGGACCGCCATCCGGACAGCGACAGCGTGACCTGCTTGCGCTGTACCTGCACACCGAGCACGTCCTTGAGGAATATGACATCCGTGCGTTTGTATCTGCGGAGCCAGTATGTGGGGATGTCAGCCTCCACGCGGTTGTCATACAAACGCAGTTCGAGCTGCCACTGCAGCTTGTCGCATCTGAACAGCCATCCCGGAGCCGGGTCAGGTTTCCTTGCCATGATTCGGATTCACCTTTCTTGTTGGTTCCTCTTATTCCACTCTTCTCTAGCCTATGTCCAACGATCAGCTTGTTCGACCAGACCGGTCAGAGTGTCTGGTCTGGGGAATCGGGTTGGCATCGTGTCTCTTCGCCGTCGGAATCATCACCGCCCGCGATACCAGCGACGAAACCGAAACGGATGCGCAATAACTGCAGAGACTCTGTGGATTTGTTGGTTCCGCGGCCCGTGCCCGCATGAAGCTGGGAACACGACTTCGGCGGGTACTACCTGCTGGAACCGCCGCTAGGACGCTAGACCACACGACCGCTAGAACGCCATACCACACGACCGCACGACCGCCAGACCGCGCACCAACTTGCGGGTATCTGCGGTATCTGTAGTATCTGCCGGAGGCTATCTCGCTTATCAGGGTTCGCCGACCGGCGATATCGCAAGTACGACTGTTGACATTCCGCGGGCAATACTCGCGGTATCGAGGGTGCGCGAACGCAGATAGTGGAGATACGGTTCGCGAGGTACTACAGATAGGCGAGATGCTCGCTCTTCGATACCACAGATAGATGAAATACCGTCATCGTCCAGGCACGGGCAACATAGAATGACGGGAAGCACAGAATGACAGCTGCCGCCCGTGATCCCTACACCGACGCAACCAGCGTTTTAGATATCGCCCGATCAGATGTTGCCAAACATCGTACTTGCCTTTCCGATGGACCAAGTATCACTCTGTCATCGTCATTCCCCTTCTTTCTTCCTCCAAGCCCCTAAGCACCGGTGCTAAGCTTTTCTCAGTATTGTCGCTTGTTTACAGCGACAATGGATGCGCATCGTCATGCTGAGGAGAGGACAAACAGAACTATGGAGTTCATCGAAAAGCCACAGAGCGAACTGGATTTTGAACAGAACCTCATTGATTATCTGCAGCACATCGGTGGTAGCAAGCAGTGGGAGTATCGGCCGGATATCAAAACCATTCCGGGGCTGTGGAAGAATTTTCGCGAAATCCTTGAACGCAATAATGCAGATAAGCTTCAAGGACGACCGCTGAGCGACCAGGAGTTCGCCCAGATTCAAAAGGAAATCAAAGCCCTTTCATCACCGTTCAAAGCAGGACAATGGATTTACGGAGTTGGTGGCGTAACACAGGTCACCGTTCAACGCGATGACGTCAATGGTGGCAACGTCATTTATCTGACGGTGTTCGACCAAGACCAAGTCGGCGCCGGAAATACTACTTACCAGATAGTAAACCAAGTGCAGCGGCACCACGTCCAAGCAGGGACGAAAGACTGCCGCTTCGACACCACGCTACTCATCAACGGCCTGCCGATTATCCAAATCGAGGAAAAGACCTCATCACACGATGCGCTTGAGGGGCTGAACCAGATTCGCCAATATATCGGATGCGGTCTGTACGGGGACATCTACTCGACAGTTCAGATTCTCATCGGGATGACGCCCACGGATGTGCGATATATGGCAAACACTGATGCCGATTCCTTCAATACTGCATTCGCATTCCACTGGCAGGATGAGCAGCGTAGCACGCCTGTGTTTGGATGGAAGAAATTTTGCAATTCGTTCCTATCGATTCCGCAAGCGCATCGAATGGCGACAAGCTATATGATTCTCGACAATGCCAAGAATCGCAAGAATCTTATCGTAATGCGTCCCTACCAGGTATATGCAACGAAACGCGTACTGGAACGGCTACGCAATCATACATTCGGAACCGACAGCCAAGAGGTGGGCTACATCTGGCACACCACGGGCTCAGGCAAAACCATCAGCAGTTTCAAAACTGCTTGGCTCGCTTCGCGCTTGCCTAATGTTGATAAGGTCGTGTTTATTGTTGACCGGCGCGCACTGACCAAACAGACATTCGACAACTATCAGGCATACGACCCCGATTATGATCCCGAACAGGCAGTAGGCAGCGATGATAAGCAGGGCATCATCTCCGATACCGCCAACGTCGGCGATCTTAGGCGCAAGCTCAGAAGCAGCTCAACGCGGCATTCAATCATCGTCACGTCCATACAGAAGCTTGCCAGACTCTGCAAATCAGAAGCGTTTCCAACCCAAGACAATAAGAATGTAGTCTTCATCGTGGATGAAGCGCATCGCTCAACGAATGGCGAGATGCTTCATCAAATCAAGAAGAAATTCCCACGTTCCGCATGGGTCGGATATACGGGAACTCCTGCATTCGATGGCGATCTGACACAGAAGGCTTTCGGCAACCTCATCCACGCATATACGATCCGCGAAGCGATAGCAGATAAGAATGTTCTCGGCTTCCACGTTGATTTCGAACACACGCTCCCTGATGCCGAAATCCGTGAGAAAGTGCTCCCAGCCGTTCTCAAAGAGAAGTATCCATTATGGACCGAAAAAGAAATAGACAATGCCATTGCTCGCATGTCAAATGACGAGGCGGAGGATTATGTGGACTCTGGCGTCTATGACAACAATCCACAACATATCGAAAAGGTCGTCGAGGACATCGTCAAGAAGTGGCGCAACCGTTCTGAAAACTTCCGCTATGATGCAATCCTGACCACGCATGTGCGTAGCGGTGGCTCGTCCATTCCTATGGCACTCGCCTATTACCGGGAGTTCAAGAAGGCAAATAACCGACTTGCGTCCGAAGGCAAACGCACTATCAAAGTGGCGGTGACGTTCTCATATGCAACGGACAACAGCTCTCGCCAATTCGATGACAATAAGGGATTGAGAGAAGCCATCCGAGATTACGACAGTCTGTTCAACACCTCATTTGCAGGCGACGAGCTGAACGTAGACGACTATTTCACTGACATCATGGAAAGGCTCGCAGACAAACAGCGCGATGGCGAAAAGCTTGACTTGGTCATCGTGGTCGATCAACTGCTCACCGGATATGATGCCCCCAAAGTCAACACGCTCTACGTCGACCGCTTGCTCGCCGGCGCTAACCTCATTCAAGCGTATTCCCGCACTAATCGCATCGAAGACCCACATCTCAAGCCATTCGGGCATATCGTCAACTACCGCTATCCGGTAGTTGCGAAGAAGCTCATGGATGAGGCAATCAGTGTGTATGCCAACCGCGACTCCGCGGTCGCCCAGGATACGCTACCCGAACCTGAGCCTTCGACGCCTGAGCCCAACCCCATCATTATGCCTGCTTTCAAGGAAAAAACAAAAGAGACTGCAGGTCTGCTCGCTGAAATCAGCAAGATGACTGATGGTTTCCGGATTTGCCCGCCAAGCGAGAACGAGAAGGAACATCTCGCTCAGCTGATTATGCAGGTCAGCGATGACGTCGCCGCATTGAAACAGTATCCCGAGTTCGATTATGACCATCCGGAACAGCTGTATAATCTGCTCGACGTAGAAAAAGAACAATACGAATGGACGGTATCGACCTTGTGGCGGATCGTTGCACCAGAGCCGCCATCTCCAAACCCCGTCATGCCCTCATTGGTATTCCGTGTGGAGCATATCACCGATGTCCGTGTGAACTACGATTACATCACCAAGCTTCTAGCCGACCTGCTGAATGCTGTCCATAACGGTGATGATGACGTACAGCAACGTTATAACGAACTCGAACAGCAGACAGCTGCTATGGATAATCGTCATCAGGCAACTCGCGTGCTCAGCACGGCAAGGGCAGCGATGAGCGGACAACTCGATAACGGTATTGTCAATTATCCGGCGAAACCTGAAGATATGGACGATGTCATCAACCAACACACTCAGGAAACCCGGCGCCATGAAGTGCTTGAGTTCAAGAAGAAATGGGGTCTGGTCGACGTTACGACAGCACAGATACTCATTGACCATATCATCGACCGGCATGTTGAAGGCAACGACGATCTGAACCAAGGCAGCGAGCTGGAGAAACTCCTCAAAGGCGCACTCACCCGCGACGGTAACGGATGCTATTACCAACATGATGCCGAAGACCCTGAAATCCGTTCCCTTTCCAGATTGCAATACCGCAACAAGCTTAGCGGGGCGCTGCGGGAATTCGCCGACCGAATGGTTCGCGATTACTGATAATCACACAACAATCATTAATAGCTAACACATAAACACGAGAAGGAACACCATGACAGACTCGAAAGAAACAGCACTGACCAATTCAGCCGCCGTAAAAGCAGACGAGAGCAAGGCAAAGGAGCTCACATCCCAATTGTGGGCGATGGCGAACTCGTTACGCGGCAAGATGGACGCCAGCGAGTTTCGCGACTACATCCTCGGATTCATCTTCTACCGCTACCTTTCCGCCAAACAGGAACGCTTCCTCAAAGACTCCGGATTGCTCATCATCAACGATGGCGAGACTGTCAACGACGCCTTCGCTCGTGACGTGCAGGAAGAGGGAATCGACGAGTGGCATCAAGCGCTCTCCGAAGAACTGGGTTACGCGATTGACCCGGATGACACGTGGACGACACTCGTGCGCAAGGTTAAGGATCAGCAGGTACGACCTGAAGATTTCGGTAACATCTTCGATCACTTCAAGCAGAACGCACAGCTGAACGCAAATGCAAGCCGCGACTTCAGGGATGTGTTCGATGATATCAATCTCATGAACTCGTCTCTGGGCAACTCCACCGCCGCACGCACGAAGGCCCTTGCCGACCTCGTCGAACGCATCGACGAGGTGAATTTCCTTGACGAATCCGGGCATGACATTCTAGGCAACGTCTACGAGTACCTCATTGCTCAGTTCGCTGGCAACAGCGGCAAGAAGGCAGGCGAGTTCTACACTCCGCACGAGGTTTCGCGAGTGCTTGCGAAGCTTGTCACTTACACCCCAGATGATTCAAGCGACGAGGAGAAGGACGCCGTGCATTCGCCCGGCGAGGATTTCGAAGTGTATGATCCGACCTGTGGCTCAGGGTCTTTGCTGCTTACGGTACGTCAGGAGCTGGAGAATGCAAACGGCGGCACCATGCCAGCAGATAAGCATGTGCATTTCTATGGGCAGGAACTCAACCGCACTACGTACAATCTCGCCCGCATGAACCTCATGATGCACGACGTGGACTACCAGTGGATGGATTTGCGCAATGCGGATACACTGGAGCAGGATTGGCCCGATGGCAGCGATGCCAACGGCATCGACCATCCGCATTCCTTCGACGCAGTTGTTGCCAATCCACCATATTCGCAGCATTGGGATAATGCGGAAGCCAAGCTGAAAGATCCGCGGTTCAGGCCGTTCGGCAAGCTTGCACCCAAGTCCAAGGCCGACTACGCTTTCGTGGAGCATTGCATCTACCATCTCAAGCCGACCGGACGCATGGCCATTGTGCTCCCCCACGGCGTGCTCTTCCGAGGTGCCGCCGAAGGCACCATCCGCAAGGCAATCATCGAGAAGAACTATCTCGATGCGGTCATCGGCATGCCGTCGAACTTGTTCTACTCCACCTCAATCCCTACCGTCGTGCTGGTATTCCGCAAGGACAGGACGACAAACGATATCCTGTTCATCGACGCGTCTCAGGATTTTGAGAAAGGCAAGAACCAGAATCATCTGCGCGATGAGGACATCCAGAAGATCATTGACACCTACGCTGCCCGCAAGGATGTCGATAAGTACGCTCACGTGGCGACACTCGACGAAATCAAGGAAAACGACTACAACCTCAATATTCCTCGGTACGTCGACACCTTCGAGGAAGAGGAGCCCATCGACCTCGACGAGGTCAACCGCGAGCTCGAGAGCAACGCCAAGGAGATGGAACGCCTTCAGAAGGAGCTCCAGGCCATGATCGACCAGCTCGTGCCGACGTCGGCGATGAACGGCGATGGGCAGGCGCAGTCCGCCGACGCGATGCCGGAGGCACAGGAATGACCGAATTCCATGATTTGCCACAGGACGAGCAACGCAGGCGGATTTACCCGGAGGTCATCCGTGTCGTTCGTCTGCTGGGCGGACGTGCGACGCGTGCCCAGATTCGCGAAGAACTGAAGAACTCCTCTCGCGTCATCGACGTGGAGACGATTACCGCGGAGAAGGACTCCCCCAACCGACCCGGTGAGACGTTCCGCCCCTTCGACTTCCCGTTCTACATGAGTATCAAGGATCTGGTCTTCACTGGGTACCTGCGCGACGAAGACAGGCATACAGTTGCGCTGACGGACAAGGGCCGTGAAGTGGACATGGATTCGTGGAATCTCACAGAAGAAGTGTTCAAGCTGGCTCGTGCGGAGTGGAACCGCCGCGCGAAGCGCAACAAGCAATTGCGCGAAGCCAACTCGGAGAATTCCGCGCAACCTGTCGAGACCGAAGCACCTGTGCCTACCGTGGAACAAGCTGAAGACGCAGGTGACGCCATCGAACAAACCGAGATACCGCTTCCCGAATCCGAAGACCCCGAAACCGAGTTCCAATCCAGGTTGCACAACACTCTCATGGGTCTGACGCCGATACGGTTTGAGGAATTCGCGCGCGAGCTGGTGAAAGAAATGGGCGTGACCATTGACCCCGACCTCGGCATCAAAGCAACTGGCGATGGCGGAATCGACGGCTTCGGCTACGTGACGGGCGACGATTTTCGAACCACTCGCGTCGCCATCCAAGCGAAGCGTTGGCAGGGAACGGTGTCAAGTCCTGAGATCGACCGATTCCGTGACGCAATGGACAAGTTCAACGCCGAATACGGCATCTTCATCACCACGTCCGACTTTTCGCAGGATGCCGTCAGAGCATCTCGCTCCTACACGCGGATGGTCACGCTGATCAACGGCGAGAAAATCGCCGAACTCGTCAGGCGCTACCATCTGCACGCCCAAGAAGTCACGGCATGGGTGCTTGATGACGATTTCTTCCATCCCGACCGGGTTTAGCACACCCAAGAATGTGCATTGATTTTCATGAACACGAGGTAATAATGGCTAAGAAGAACAGCAAGAAAACGGTGCCAGAGCTGCGTTTCCACGGCTTCACTGACCCTTGGGAGCAGCGACAGTTGGGGGAAGTTGGATTGACATATCCTGGGCTCTCGGGGAAAACCAAGGAAGATTTCGGACATGGCGACGCACGATTCGTAACCTACATGAACGTGTATTCGAATGCTGTGGCGAATCCAGATGGAGTCGAAGCGATTGAGAAAGATAATCGGCAGCACGAGGTGAGGAACGGTGACGTGTTTTTCACCGGTAGTTCAGAGACACCTGATGAGGTTGGCCTTTCTTCCGTATGGCTTGGAAATTCAACCGATACATACCTGAACAGCTTCTGCTTTGGCTACCGCCCCAGTAAACAACTCGATTCGCTTTTCCTCGCGTCATCTCTTCGAAGCCCTCAGATGCGCTCTCGAATAATTCTTCTTGCACAGGGAATATCGCGTTTCAACATCTCGAAAACGCAAGTCATGCAACTACCGCTATGCTTCCCCTCACTCCCCGAGCAGCGCCGCGTTGGCGAGTTCTTCTCCGCCATCGACAACCTTATCGCCGCCGCCGAGCGACAGGAGGCCCTCCTTAGGCAGAAGAAACAAGCATATCTGCAACTCATGTTTCCGCAGGATGGTGAGACCGAACCGCGGCTGAGATTTCAAGAATTTAGCGATAGCTGGGAGCGGCATCAGTTAGGAGAAGTAATCAGACCTATCAAGGTCATACCGGTCTCAAGGTATTCTCGTCATGGACGGTTTCCTGTTATTCAACAAGGTGACCATCCGATCGCCGGTTATTCGAGCGATGAACCGTATTTTCAGTATTCAAATGTTGTTTTGTTTGGAGATCACACACTTTCGTTGTACCGACCGGAGTCACCTTTCCTGCTTGCCTCTGACGGATTGAAAGTACTTTCTTGCGATTTTCCTGGAAATGATTTTCTATATGCGATGCTTGAGAGATACAAGCCATCGAATGAAGGTTACAAGAGGCATTTTTCGATATTGAAAAAACAACATTGTTCATTTCCCTCCCTTCCCGAGCAGCGCCGCATCGGCGGGTTCTTCTCCACCCTCGACAATCTCATCGCCGCTGCCGAGCAGCGGGCCGAATCCCTCCGTGCGTTGAAGTCCGCCTATCTACAGCGCATGTTCGCCTGAGGTTTTGCCCCTGCTTTGCAGGGGCAAAACAATCATCTCTCATACAGTTCTTACAGCGTGCTGAGGAACTGCATCACCTTGTCATTGTCTTGGGATTCAAGCTCCTTGATGATGTGCAGGTACGTGGTCTGCGTCGTTGTCATGTTGGAATGCCCCAGTCGCTTGGCAACCGAGGCAACGGAGACCCCAGCATACAGTAGCAGCGAGGCATGTGTGTGACGCAGACCGTGCACGGAGATTACGGGTATCTCATTCTTCCTGCACAAGGCTGCGAGGCGATCGTTAACAGTCGCGTTGAAGACCCGCTCGCCTTCTTTGACGAACAGGGGCTCTTCCTGGGATTGGCCTTCGCACAGCTGTTTCATCTGCATGCACAGCATCCAGTCGAGCCGCACAAGTCGGTTGCTCGACACATTCTTGGTTGGCGCGAAACCACCATTGGGGCTCTTGTAATTCCATGTCTTCGACACCTTCAACGTCTGGTGATGGAAGTCGAAGTCCCCAGGTGTCACGCCAAGTGCCTCGGCGAAACGCAGTCCGGTTTTCGCAATCAGCATGAGCATCGAATCCGTCGGGTGATCAGCGTCCACCGTGAGAGCAGCAAGAAGATTGGCAAGCTCATGTTGATTGAGGAACTTGGGCTTACGTTCAGCCTTGTCTTTTCCTTTGATGACGGCCTTGCGTGTTGGATCATGTCTGATGACACCGTCCTCAACAGCGTCCAGCACAGCGGCACGCACCTGGTGGTGAAAGTCCATCACCGTCTGCCGCTCGTGGTCGGCGGCATACTGGTTGAGGATGCGCTGGTATTCGAGACGCGTCAAATCAGCGAGCGTGGTTTCCGGAGCAAGGAGTTCCAGCTGACGTTGGGTCATACGGTACTTGCACAGAGTGACCTGTGTGACAGCGCCTTTCTTGTAGGTGTCCACCCATTCGGCGAAGAACCTGGACAAGAGTTGGTTGCGATACATTGTGAATCCTTTCCGACCCGCATGGGTTCGAATTGAAACGGGCCGGAAAGAAACGATAGAGACCATCTCCTCATACGAACATGCGCTGCAGGTAGGCGGACTTCAGCGTATGAAGAGACTTGGTTCGTTTCTCGGCGGCATCGATGAGATTGTCGAGGGCAGAGAAGAAAGCGCCAATGCGACGCTGCTCAGGGAGTGAGGGAATAGAGATCAGGCTTTCTTGGAGTTTGTCGAAGAAGAAATACTGTCGTACTCCGCCTTCCTGTCGTTTTGCGATTTGATTTGTGAACAAGCATGTCTGGAACCAGTTCAAAAGGAAAGAATCATCCACGGACTCATGCGTCTGGAATACCTCGTATAGCGAACTGACAATAACAGGCTCTTCGCCGTCCCAGTATCCGATTGATCCTACGTTAATTCTGGCGGGATTGTATGCGAAAGAACGAGGCGCGACTATCCAATATGAACTTTTGTCCGCGTCGAGAGGTTTCCCACCATTATCGAATTGTTCTGATTGCGGGACAAATCCGGACTGGTTTGAGATGGAATAGCTTTGGAAATTCTGCCGCTCTTTATTCTTGATGCCAGCAGCAGAAATAGCATCTCCTAACTGTCGCCGTTCCCATTCTCCACTGAATCCGGCAAATCTCAGCCGCGGTTCGGTCTCACCATCCTGCGGAAACATGAGCTGCAGATATGCTTGTTTCTTCTGCCTGAGGAGGGCCTCCTGTCGCTCGGCGGCGGCGATAAGGTTGTCGATGGCGGAGAAGAACTCGCCGATGCGGCGCTGCTCGGGAAGAGACGGAACTCCGAAGGCAGCGGAACCAACCAATTTCCAATCTGCACGAGGCATTTTGGAACCGGAGGACTGGTTGGCAACCGTAACGAACCAGGGACTCTGAATCAGAGAGAACAAGAAAGAGCTGGCAACACTCGAAGGTGCAAGAACCCACCAATCGCCAACGGCAACACCACGGAAATCGGGCTTCAATCGATTGCCGAGATACGGGCGCAGCTTCCCGTACAGAACATCACCAGGCTCGAAACGAATACCACTTTTCCCCTCTTTGAAGGTAAAGCTTGTTGCGAGAGCACCTCTGCCAGCTTCCACATCTTCATACTCAACGGCCGGCATATCCTCCGTGGAAATTGTCTGCGCTGATCGCCGAATGACCACCTCACCTAACTGTCGCTGCTCCCAAGCGTGGCGGCAGACAAAGGAGAGATTAGAAAATGCATGCAGAAGACGGTTGAGATTGTCATTGTATGTTCATCGCTCAGCAAATACTTAACATGATGCAAACATGTTTTCGATTGTGTGGTCTGACACTACATCCGGCGCCATGCCACTCATTGCGAAGTGCCGTAGCCGTAACTCAATCCAATTGGTACAGCACGAAATTTCTCGAATCTCCTGTTCAACGGGAGAGCTGAGAACGGATTCTCATGCTTGGGAGCAGCGACAGTTGGGGGAATCCTTCAACATGCTCCGTAATAACACACTTTCTCGTGCGGACTTGAGCAATGACCGCAAGGGGATCTTGGATATTCATTACGGCGACGTGCTCATTCGTTATCGAGCGGTGGTTGATGTTTCCACACTGCAAGGACCGTCCATCAACATTACCGATAATCGTTTCTTGGGCGATCAGTTGACTGATGGCGACATCATCATGGCAGATACCGCTGAAGACACGAGCGCAGGTAAATGCGTTGAAATTGAAGGTGTTATGCACCGAAATGTTGTTGCTGGATTGCACACCATTCCCTTGCGTCCAGCCACACCGTCAAGCCATAGATACTGGGGACAGTATCTGAATTCAGCAAGTTTCCGAAATCAGCTTTTCTCCAAGATGCAAGGGACAAAAGTCATCTCGCTCTCTCGAACAACGGTGAGTAACGCAACCGTGCGATACCCTTCCCTCCCTGAACAGCGCCGCATTGGCGAGTTCTTCTCCGCCATCGACAACCTTATCGCCGCCGCCGAGCGACAGGAGGCCCTCCTCAGGCAGAAGAAACAAGCATATCTGCAGCTCATGTTTCCAAAGGAAGGCGAAACAGAACCGCTTGTTAGGTTCGCCGGATTCAACGAACAATGGCAGCAACGACAGCTGGGTGAGGTGGCGGAGATTGTTGGCGGCGGCACGCCCGATTCTTCAAATGCCGATTATTGGGATGGTGACATCGATTGGTATATCCCAAGTGAAATCGGTGAGAGCAGGATCGTCCAGGCATCGGCGCGGAAGATAACCCGTGAAGGTCTGAACCATTCGTCTGCTCGATTGCTTCCCGCAGGAAGTATTCTTTTTACCTCACGAGCCAGTATTGGTCTGATGGCGTTCATATCCCATCCCTCTGCCACGAATCAAGGATTCCAATCGCTGATTCCGAACGGTGAGGTTGATCCTGATTTTCTGTATGCTTTGGGTCCGTGCATCTCCCGTTATGCCAAGAAGCATGCCGCGGGGTCTACGTTCATTGAAATCAGTGGAAGCTCTCTGGCGAAAGCCCCTTTGCGTATCCCCAGACTCCCCGAACAACGACTGATAGGACAGCTTTTCTCAACCTTTGACAAAATCATTTCGGCAGCTGAGCAACAGATTGAATCCTTGCAAATGTCAAAAGCTGCATATCTGCAAAGAATGTTCATATGACACCCCGTGATGCGTGTCTCTCGTGTTGTACGCGAGAGACACGCATCACGTACTTAGATGAACATGCTTTGGAGGTATGCGCTCTTCTGCTTCTTGAGGAACTCGACCCGTTTCTGGGATATGTCAATAAGACTGTCGAGGGCTGTAAAGTATTTTCCGATTTTCTGTTGCTCAGACAACGAAGGGACTCGAATGGTTTCCTTGAGGAAGTCGGGGACGACGATTTCGTGCATCATCGTCGAGCGCTTCGTGCTTCGGGCGAGGATCCGCCGCATGAGGAACTCGTCGTGTATCGCTTCCTTCCAGAAAGCGAGATCATATTTACGCCCTGGAAGAGGCCTGAGCACCACGAAGACATGGGAAACGATGCCATTCCCCAGGTCGTTCTCGACAAACCTGCCGTGTGAGAAATTACCGCTTCTATTTCCTTCGAAAGCAATATCTCCGACCCTCATCACGTTGTATGTCTTCATGTAGTCATCGCTCGAGTCCGTGAGTTCGCGGGACGCATAACGCATTCCCGCCACCGAGATGATGTCCCTTGTGGAGAAACTCCCATCGTTCTTCTCACGCGACGGAACATACAACTCTCCAAACCGTCGCCGCTCCCATTCACCGTTGTATCCAGCGAACCTCAAACGGGGTTCGGTTTCGCCTTCCTGGGGGAACATGAGCTGCAGATATGCTTGTTTCTTCTGCCTGAGGAGGGCCTCCTGTCGCTCGGCGGCAGCGATAAGGTTGTCGATGGCGGAGAAGAACTCGCCAATGCGGCGCTGCTCGGGGAGTGAGGGGATTCGGACGGGCATTGAAAAGAAATCGGTATCCGCGATGGTGAATCTATCCGAGCGGGCGCCTGAATTCCCCTGGAGCTTCATGTAATTAAACCAATTGGCTGTCTTGAAGTACTGGTCAAGAAATTCGTATGCAAGAGATTGTGATGAGACCCTGAAGACAAGGTACAGCGGTGATGCAATGCCTGTTAGCTCTAGGGTATTCCTATTGATTGGGCCGCATGGAGCCTCCTTAGAAATGCGCGGATTGTAGACGTAATCGTTGGGATTGACCACATAGTATGCATCGAGGTGATTCTTGCCGGCGACAATTCGGTCGAAGTATTCACTCTGTCTAACAATTCCATGAGTTGCTGAATTCGTAAGGACCTGCTGGTATGCCAGCCCGGAATTCTTTTCAGTGACCTTTTCCGCCACCTCACCTAACTGTCGCTGCTCCCAAGCGAGAACGCATCAGCAGCAATCGTCAATATCTAAGACCGTGAAGCTCGACTTGCCTTCACCTCACTTCCCCAACACCTCTGTCGCGTTCGCCTCCGTTTTCTGTTTACGGCGCGACATTGCACAGGTGTCAGAATCTGGGTTGATTGTATGTGACATCCAGAGACGAGTGTCGCTTTGGCGGCAAGTCGTTCATCTGCTTTCCGACGCTTCTCAGCCGAGCGCCTTCAAGGTCGTGTTGCTAATCAGCTGGGCGATTTCGTCAAGCTCGTCCTAAGTCATAACATCCAAGCTCGTGCCCTTGGTTTTGTGCTCATGTAGATGTGAACAGTTTCGTCATCCATTCCGCACGGTCTTCACAAGCGTTGGACATCACAAGTAGCACGACTTGTTCTCGTTGAACGGATTTCACAAGTTGCGCCTCAACTCGCTGCTGACGGTGGACGAGCTGCGACCGGTTACCACCATCCTCGGGTGCACTATCCGGTTTTTACGGATATGCAGTCTGTAGACAATGTCCCGTTTGCCTGCCGACGAATGACTGCAGGATGGCATCAACGCAACACCTCTCTCTGAAACCCGAATCTTTCTTTCAAACCGACCATGACCGGGATATCGCACTTTCACTTTGAAAACGGGGAGACCCTCCAGTTGAGCCAAGATGGTATCTATTCCGTACATGCAGCACGGACTTGTATTCACGCATGTACTCCAGTTACTTCTGCTGCAGGTCATGGGCTTCCCCGATGTCGTCCTCCACGACATTGACAGCATCGTCGAAACGCTAGACATCATCGGCCAGTTTCCGCTCGGAGATAGACAAATCACGTACCAACAAATCATCCGGTCCCGCCAATTGACAAGCTGGATACAGACAGAACTCACCGCTTATCTCCTTTTCTCCTTTAAGCATGAGAAAGTCCCGTCATATGGACGGGGCCAAGGCAATGAAAAGCCACCCGAAGGCGGCTCCGGAAAAAACATCAGAGACTCAGGCCTTGCCTTCGGCGTGGAGTCGTTCATATTCGGATTCAAGTTCACTCTCACTCCACGGTATCCTCGCCTTGTTGTGGCGTTGGATTTCGTTGTAAATCCACTCGCATTCGGATTCCGACAGGTGTGGAGGGTCATCCGGATCATCGTCATCACTGAGCTCGATACGCCCATACTTCAGCATATAGTCGTCCAGCTCTTTGTATTCATCGGGCATTGCGCACCTCGTTATCCTTGACAGTCCGGAACAAGGACGGCACGAACCCAGCTTTCGTAGTCGTCGATTTCCATGATAGTCATCTTCTCGTCCACCACCCGAGAGCCCGTTTTCTAGTTTGAAGTGCAACACTGCCTTGTGTTGTGGGTTGTGGTTGATTGTACGGGGTGCCCGGGGACGGGTGTGCCTTGGGCGGCGAGTCGTTCCATCTGTTCGTCCCACGCCTCTGCCGGTGTGAGCCAGCCGAGGACCTTCAGGGGCGTGCCGTTGATCCGCCGGGCGGTCTCGTCGAGCTCGTCCTGGGTCATGTCGTCCAGGCTCGTGCCCTTGGGCAGGTAGCGGCGGATCATGCCGTTGCGGTTCTCGTTGCTGCCCCGCTGATACGAGCTGTACGGGTCCGCGTAATAGGCGGGCATGCCCGTCGACTCGTCGACCAGCAGATGGAGCGCGGACTCGCTGCCGTTGTCCCATGTGCGGCCGGTCCTGGCCGCGGGCGGCAGCGCGCCGAACACGCGCGCCTCGGCGGCCGCGGTGACGGCCGCCTCCTTCGAATCGACCAGCGTGGCGACCAGGAAGCGGGTCTTGCGTTCGACCTGCGTGTCGGTGCACCGGCGCGCGGCCCCGCCGCCGATCACGGTGTCCGATTCCCAGTGCCCGAACTCGCGGCGTGATTCCACCGCGGCGGGCCGTTCGTGGATCGACACGCGCGCCGGGATGGGGATGCGCCGCCCGCGCCGCCCCTTGCGCGCCCGCCGCCGGCGATGGCCGCGCGGCAGGTAGGCGCGCAGGTCGCGCGTCCCGTCGGCCGCCTGCCGGTACACCCACGAGTACAGCGTCTCATGGCCGGCCCGCATCAGCGGGTCGTCGGGGTACTCCAGGCGCAGCCTGCCGGCCATCGTGGCGGGCGACCAGCCGCGCCGCAGCGCGTCCATGACCCACGCGACCAGCCGGTCGTATGACATGCGCCGCCGGCGCACGCACCGTTCGCGCCGCTTGACGGCCAGACGCTGCGCGGCCGACGCGCAATAGTACGGCCCGCCGGTCCACGCCCCGGTCTTCAGGCGCGCGGGACGGTACGGACGGTACGACTCGTTCTCGTTGGCCGGGTTCCACAGGTTGCGTCTCAACTCGCAGCTGACGGTCGACGGGCTGCGCCCGATCACCGCCGCGATCTGGCGGACCGTCCGGTGCCCGCGGAAACGGAGCCTGTCGATCAGGACCCGCTCGCTTGCCGTCAGGTGATTGTAGGATGACATCGGTGCAACACCTTTCCAGGGATTGTTTTTTCTTTCAACCCACAACCCTAGCCGAGGTGTTGCACTTGCACTTTGGAAACGGGGACGGTCAGCCGCGCAGACGATCTGCTGATTCCCATGCGTGAGGCAATGTCAACACAAATCCCACAATTCCCGCTATCCAGAATGGATACTGGGTAATCATGGCGAATCGCATAGCATGCGGCGTGTAGCGCGCTGGCGTCGTAGCCCCTTGCATGTCAAGGACTACTCCAATAAGCAGCAACACGATGGCGGATACCACGAATCCAGCCGTGTTGGAAAATCCTGTAGCAGTGCCCATAACACGCGGATTGTTCGTTTCGCGTGCGTAGTCGAGAGCCATATTCGCGCAAGGTGCGCCAGTAGACAGTATCACAAAAAATAACACAAGAACCCATATCGGCACAGGGCGGGGAGCGCAGAGCAAAACAGCCCAAACCGCCATCTGCGCCACCACCGAGACCGCAATTGCACCAGTACGCCCATGCACAGGGTGCGCACATGTGAAATGTCCTAACGTCAGCGCCCATATCACATTCATGACCATCGCGAAGGCCAAGAGCATACTCGCCGTGCCGTAGCTGACTTGTTCCACGGTTTCGAGAAAGGGCACCCCCCACAGCAAATACAGGACATTTGCAGAGAACCATGTGCAACCGTGCACGCAGAAGGCACACCAGGTCCCCGGGGATTTCAACGCTTGCACGATGCTGCAGCACATAGCAGACCATGCCGTCAGACGTGCGGGCACTTCCATCTCTTTTGGCTGTGCCTCTGCAGACGTATGTATCGACTTCCAATACGGCTGGTCGCGTACACCCAGCATGACGCATACCGCAATAAGCACACCAACACCGCTGAGAGACAGAAAAGCGGCACGCCATCCTGCGATGTGCAACAAGCCAGCAAACGGGTACACCGAAATAATCTGCCCGACGCCACCGATTTGTCCGGTCAGCTGATTGATAAGCGGCAATTGGCGCACAGGGAACCACGATGCCGCGAGTCTGATAACAGGTATAAATATCAGCGAATCACCAAGCCCTACGATTACGCGGCCCGAAACCGCTACAGCGATGCCCGGCGCGAACGCCATTATTCCTTGACCGAGCGCGAGGGATAGACAACCCGCTACAATCAAACGACGCGCGCCGAAACGGTCGAGTAGCACGCCGGCCGGAATCTGCATCATGGCATAGACACACAGCTGTAAATAGACGAACGATGACAATGCAGCGCTAGAAGCGTTCAGATGGATAGCGGCATCCGTGGCAATGGCACTGAACGACGAACGGCAGGCAACAGCGAAGATATACCCCGCCATGCCCAACCCCCACATGCAATATGCCTTACGCAGACGTTTGGATTGTGAGTTATCATCACGTTGTTGCACAGCTGTCACTTGTTCGATTCGCCGTGGCACATTCTCCATCTCATCCGCGCCTAGGATGGCGCGCTCATCAATCGCATTGTTCTTTTCGACCATATCATACTTCTCTCATCTGATTCTCCTCATATATATTCATCAAACATCAATTGTGTCAATCGAAAAGCCCCCGATCACCAATACGCTGCAACGCATCAAACAGACGCACAGCATCGGAACCGTTGAACACGAGCGGAGGACGAACCTTGAGAACGGCATCGTCTGGCCCTGTAGCCGAAATAAGCACATGTTCGTCATCACGTAACGCATTGACCACTGCACGAGCCGCTGCAGCATCCGGCTTCGCATTGCCGTCCGTAACATCAATGCCGAGAAACAGCCCGGCATGCCGAAGCCCGCCGAAACGCGCGTGAGTACACAGAATCTCGTATATTCCCTTCGCAAGCTGGTCACCCATGTCCCGCGCATGGCCCACAAGCCCAAGCCGCTCGATTTCATCCATTACAGCGTCCGCCGCCCGCATTGATACCGGATTGCCGCCAAAAGTATTGAAATACCGGGTGCACGCCCCAAAGGCATCACCTATCGCGTGCTTGTACGCGACACCACCCACAGGCAGTCCATTGCCCATGGGCTTGCCCATCGTCACAATATCAACATCAGCACCATGCCGTTGGAAACCCCACATGACACCGCCCATACGTCCAAAACCTGCCTGAACCTCATCGCTAATCAGCAATCCGCCACGCGCATGCACGGCTTCCGCAAGGCGAGCGATCCACCCCCGGGCGCCAGGCAGTATTCCGTCCGATGACATCACTTCATCAATCAAGACGCATGAAACCCCATACCCTCCATGTTCCAGCGCATCAAAGGCCTGTTCGAAACGTGGCTTGAGTACGGTCCACGCGGCCTCGGCATCATCATCTGCCTCTCGCAATGCGTCGTCCACCCGTACTGAGCCGAGGTAGGGTGCAAGGGGCAGTCCTGTACCAAAACTTGGCGATACGCTCGACACCAATGACGTGATGCCATGGTATGCGTACTGTGTCACAACTACTCCCATATGCCCGGTTGCCACACGAGCCATACGCAACGCAAGATCATTCGATTCAGAACCTGAATTCGTGAACGCCACACGATCGATTGCGTCAGGGAATGTACGTACGAGGCGCTCGGCGTAATCAAGCATCTCGTCCTGAAGATAACGCGAATGTGTGTTCTGCCTACCCAACTGGTCTGACACAGCATCACGTACATGTCCGTTAGAGTGGCCTACGCAAGCCACGTTGTTGTAACAGTCAAGATAATCTTCACCATCTGCGCCGCGCAAATGCGCCCCCGACCCTGAGACCACATGCAGCGGTTTGTTATAGAACAACGGCCCCATCGTGCCAAGTACCTTCTCGCGGCGCCGGATCAGTACAACTTCGTCTTCACTCAATCCTTCTACACCTTGCGAGAAATCAAACCCATTCGCTACACTTTTTCTCCCCTGCGTATTTCTCATCGATATTCTTCCTTTGTCATACGCCTCTTGCATCGCTGCTCAGACAATTCGTCGTACATGTCATATGCATCGCACCATAATCTATGCTCAATCGAGCTGTAGCATACTTACGATTTCATTCTCACTCCATTGTTCAAGCATCTCAAGCTGAGTAAAACGATTTGACGCTGCCGTCAAATAATGTCCCGGCCGCGCACCGGAATGACGTTCCACCATTATCGGAAGAAGAATCGCCAACGCTATCCGCGCTTTGAAAATGGCAGGGAGCAGCTCGACGATTCCCGAGTCGAATTCGGAGCATGTCGAACGATAGGCATACAGCGCACGACGGCACATGTCGAACGCGTGGTTGCCGTTGCTGAAATCGATAAGATACGTAAGACAGGTTCCAAGGTCGGTGACCGTAGACATGGCATGCATGTCACCAAAATCGATGATTCCTTGGATTGTTGTTGAACGTAATCCATGAACGATGAGATTTCCGGGGTGAAAATCACCATGACAGTACTGCACAGGCAATTTGGCGAGAATCGGGCGGATACGGTCGAAACTCGTCGCAGCACGCTCGACAAGACTGCGCTGAAGGTCATTATCAAGCAGATCCGACAAATCCGAAACAAGACTATCCACTAAATCAACATCCCACAATATACGGCCGCGGGTATCCTTAAACTTGATGTCATCTTCCGATAAGTCCGCTAATGCCTTCTGAACTTGCGCAAGGCGGATACCAATGTCATCGACAAGTTGCTGCTCATAAGGCAATGGAAGACATGAGAGAACAACCCCATCGATAAATGTGGTGACGCTGGCAGCACGCATGGACACCGAGCGCCCGGGCATGGCGGCTTCTTGCGCAGCTCCCTCCGCTGCTTCCATATCAAAACGTGACACAAACTGTCCGTTGAGCGACGGAACGATATGCATGGTTGGAATGTCATCAGCACTGTCTTCCAAACACCGCAACGCCTGTGCACGCATCTCGACAGCCTCATATGGTTCTGCTGGATTCTCAATTTTGAGCACCCAGCGTGTGTCGCTATTAGAATCAGCTACAGCGAAAGTATCGTCACGTTCGGTGACAATCCGATGTACAGTCACACCCCTCACGCCATACACCCGTGCAAGAAACTGTTCCGCCTGGATTTCTTCCACATGATGCAGTGGCTGCATGAGCACCGCGTATCCATCGAACATATGCATTGGTCCACGCTTCCTTCCTCTTTGTTCTTGCCGCTGTTCTTACCTGTATTCTTCTTCCATCACTGTGACAGGCTGCGCCATGACACGCCCCGGTTCGACGAATCATCGCACGGCACGACCACTCATGCCACATGAATCAATGGCTTGATGACGCGCCTGTTGTCCATGTCGTCGTAGGCCTGGCTGATTTGGTCGAGCGTATACGTGCGGTTGTAGACGAGGCCGGGGTTGATGCATCCCGACAGCACGCTCGGCACAAGGTCGGCGAGGTAATGGTGCGCCGGCGACATGCCGCCGGCGATGCGGATATTCGAGAAGAACAGCCGCTTGACGTCGATGCTCACCCCGTGTGGCAGGCCCACGTAGCCGACCGTTCCGCCGGGCGCCGCCATGTCAATCGCAGTCGAGAAAGATTGCGCCGATCCGACGCACTCGAGCACACGCGCCGCCATGGCGCCGCCGGTAAGGCTACGGATGTCGGCGACGGCGTCCTCGCCACGTGTGGAGATGATGTCGTCGGCGCCGAAGGTACGCGCCAGCGCGTGGCGTTCCTCATGCGTGCTGCCGGCGTTGATGACGCGCGCAGCGCCCAGGAGCTTCGCCGCCATGATGGCGGAGAGCCCCACTGCCCCGTCGCCGACCACGACCACGGTGTTGCCGTCGCCCACGCCGGCGCTGACCGCCGCATGATATCCGGTCGTGAATACGTCGGTAAGTGTCAGAAGGCTGGGGATAAACGCATCATCCGGCCGATGCCCGTCAGAATAGGCCTTGACGAGCGTACCGTCGGCATAGGGGATGCGCGCGGCCTTCGCCTGGCCGGCCCAGGGGATCTCACGGCTCCAGAAGCCGCCGTGCACGCAGCTGGTCTCCAGACCGCGTCGGCAGTACTCGCAGGTGTCGTCGCTCCAGCGGAAGGGCACCATGACCCAGTCGCCGGGCTTGACCGAGCTCACGTCTGCACCGACCTCGCGCACGACGCCGACGAACTCGTGGCCGATGCGACACGGCGCTTGGGCGCCCTGCCCGCGGTAGGTCCACAGGTCGGAGCCGCACACGCCTGCGTATTCGATGTCGACGATGGCATCGGTCGGCTGCTCGATGACGGGTTCGGGAACGTCCTCGACGGTCATGGTCTTGTTTCCCTGATAGATGGCTGTTTTCATGATTCCTCCTGGTGTCTGGAGCCGTGATATATGTCTGAATCCGTTATGTCTCGAATGAACCGCACGATGCGCCCGTCGCGTCACCGTCCGGCGTCGTACCGCACGATGCCGCCGACGATCGTCTGCTCGACGGACAGCTCGTGGATGGAGTCCGGCTCCACATCATGCGGATCGTCCGAGAGCACCACGATGTCCGCGTACTTGCTGCGGGCCAAGGTTCCGAGCACATCCTCCTTCTTTGCGGCATACGCGCTGCCGTAGGTGTAGGCTCGCAGCGCCTCGTCAACGGTGAGGCGCTCGTCCTCGCCGAGCACCTCGCCGCCGGCGGTGCGGCGCGTGACCATGCCTTCGAGGGAGATGAGCGGGTCGACCGGTGCGCACGGAGCGTCCGTGGAGCCGGGAATGACGGCTCCACGGTGCACGAACGCGCCCATGCGGTAGGCGCGGCGTCCGCGCTCATCTCCCAGGAGGCGCAGATAGCTGTCGCCGTTGTCATGCATGAAGCTTCCCTGCGGGTTCGGCACGATGCCATCGGCGATGATGCGCTCGACGGTCGCGTCATCGGCCAGGCCGACGTGCTCGAGACGATGGCGCATGTCGTGGCTCGGATACAGGCGCTGGGCGTTCTCGATAGCGTCGAGGGCGATGTCGACGCTGCGGTCGCCGATGGCATGGACCGCCATGCGCCAGCCTTCGCGATGGAGTATGGCCACATCCCGTGTGAATTCATCCGGGTCCCAGCTGAACACGCCGGTGTTGCCGGCATCCGAGGCGTAGGGCTCCTTGAGGTATGCCGACAGGCTGTTGAATGCGCCGTCGAGGATGATCTTGAACGGTCCGATCGAGAGCATGTCGCCGCCGAATCCCGTGCGCAGGCCCAGGTCGATGCCGAAGCCGTGGGGAATGTCGGTCGAGAGCTCGCCCAGGTCATGCATCGCCGCGAAATACGGCATGAGGATGCCGCGCTGGTGGATGAGGCCCTGCTCGTAGGCAGTCTGGAACAGGCCGATGTCGCCGGGCGTCCGGCCGATGCCGTTACCGTCGCTGTCGGTGCCGGTGCCGGCGTCCTCGTAGGTCGTGATGCCCTTGGCGAGCGTGTAGTCGGCCGCCAGGGCCAGCTGGTGCAGCAGCGTGGCCTCGTCCACCCGGTTGGCCATCGCCATGATGCGGAAGCACACCGTGTCTTTGACGAGCCCAGTGGCGCTCCCGTTCTCGCGGATCACGAGGCTGGGGTCACCCTGGGTGTCGGGGTCGTCGAAGCCCGCGAGGCAGAAGGCCTGCGTGTTGATGACGGCCGCATGGTTGGAGATGTGGAGGATGAACACGGGGTGGTCGCCGGCGATGGAGTCGAGCACCGAGCGCTGCGGGAAGCCGCCGAGGGAGAACTGGTTGAAGCCCCATCCGAGGATCCACTTCCCGGCCGGCGTGGTGCGCGCCGCCTCGCGGATCCTCGCATACAGCTCGTCCATGGTCGGCGCGGAGACAGGGCGCAGGTCCACCTGGTTGAGGTTGGCGCCCAGACCAGTGAAATGCAGGTGCGCGTCATGGAACCCGGGGCAGGCGTAGCGTCCGCCGAGGTCCACGTGTTCGCGTGCGTCCACGCCGTCGAGGTCCCCGTCGAGTCCGACGATTTTTCCGTCGTAGACGCCGATGCGGGATGCCCATGGGTGGGCGGGGTTCATGGTCTGGAACCTCGCGTTCTCGAAAATCGTATCGATGGCAAACATGTCGTTCCTTTCCTGCGCTGTCTTTCGCTTCATATCACCGAACCGGCGGACGGGCCGGCGAAGGGGTTGGCAAGCACCGCCATATCGGCGCCAATGCGCCCGCCGCGGCCGGTGAACTCCGCCACGACGCCGAGCGTCGAATCATCGAAAAAGCGCGCCGCATGCACGGATCCCGTCCATTCCTGCCCCGCCGACCACTGCGCCACCAGGGTGCCGTTGACGAAGACACGGCAGGCCACTTTGTCGGCAGGCACGTCCGGCACCACTGCGAAACGCAGCGTCGCGCCATCCATCACCGCGTGCAGCCTGCCGGGGAAGGCGCCGCCGGTCGTGCCTCCCGGCGCCACGTCGAAGCCGATGCGCTCGGCCGGTGCGATATCGGGCGTGCGGCGCGGCGCCACGCGGCGCCTAGTGGCGCGCTCGTACTGGGCTGCGGCCGCCAGCAGCAGGCGGTCGGAGCCGGAGGGGCCGGCGAAGGTAAGGCCTGCAGGAACGCCCGTGTCGTCCATGAGACCCATGGTCACGCTCACCGTGGGGATTCCCAGGTGGCGGATCATGCGGTTGCCGTTCGAGAAGAACGCGCCGTCCTGCAACGCGGCCTCCACGTAGAGCGCCTCGTCGGTTTCGGCGTCGGCACGGCCGATGTTGCTGTTCGTCGGGAAGATGAGAAGGTCGAACCCGGCCTCGCGCATCCACGATTCGAAGCATTCGCGGCGGATGCGCTCGAGGCCGCGCAGGCCCTCGGCGAGCTCCGGGGTGTCCTTCGCGGGCAGAAGGTGCCCCGCGCGCATGTACTCCGCCGCCTTCTGGTAGAAGCCGTACTGACGGCCGGTGCGGAAGTCCACGGAATCATGCGGGTTCGGGAAGATGTCGTCGGGGTCCACGTCGAGCAGCGAGTCCACGCCGGACATGTCGAAATCGTGGATGAATTCCTCGAGAACCGCGGCGTTGAGCTGCAGCCACTCGTGGTCCATCCAGTCGGCGGGGATGAGGCCGCGCCTGGCGAAGGCCTCGAGCGTGCGCGGGGCAGATTCGTACAGGTCGCGGACCGGCAGCGGCGTCCATTCCACGCTCGCGCCGAGGGATTCCAGGTCGCCGATGGCGCGCAAGAGCAGGGAGTCGATGCTGGGGCGGATATACACGGACGGCACAGTCCCGCCGCGGCGGCCCGCGTACTCGCAGACCACGCCGATGCGCAGGCCCGCGAGCGCGTCCGTCTCGGCAAGTCCGTCGACGCCGGCTTCCTTCACGATTCGGGCGCCGTCGAGGCTGACGTGCCTCTGCCAGCGCCACATGTCGCCGCGCGTATCGGAGTCGTCGGCGATGAGGAAGGGCAGGATGGCGAGCAGGTCGTCCACGCTGCGGGAGTGGGGCACGACCACATCCTTGGTGGCGTGCAGCGGCCAGTTGCCGCGCAGCGAGATGACACCGCGCGAGGGCGTGTACGCCACGAGTCCGTTGTTGGCGGCCGGGGATCGCCCGGAGGAGACGGTTTCCTCGGCCAGTCCGAAGGCCGCGAGGCTGGCGGCTGTGGAGACGCCGGATCCGTTGGAGGATCCGGAATCCCAGGCGGCCGCAAGGTACTCACGGTTATAGGGATTCTCGGCCCGGCCGTAGACGCCGCGCTGCATGCCGCCGGCTGCCATCGGGGGCATCGTGGTCTTGCCAATCACCACGGCTCCGGCGGCCTTCAGCGCCTCGACGCTGAAGGAGTCCTCGTTGGCGGTGACGTGGGCGAAGGCCGGGGAGCCCGCGGCCATAGTCATGCCCTTGACCATGTAGCTGTCCTTAACGGAGAACGGGATGCCCTGAAGCGCTCCCCTGTCGCGGCCGCGGGCGTGCTCCTCGTCTCGCTCCATGGCCTGCGCGAGCGCGTCGGCGGCGATAAGCGGCGTGGAGTTGAGGCGCGCGCCGTTGCGATCGTAGTAGAACAGACGGTTGAGGTATCCGACCGTCAGTTCCGTGGAGGTGGTTTCTCCGGTCGTGATGAGATGCTGCATGTCGGCTATGGGAAGCTCGACAAGATTGACGCTGGTAGTGCGCATGGTTATGATACCTCGTTTCGTCTGGTGCAGTGGGGGCGCGGAATGCACGGCGCACGCCATGAAACGGTAAAAAATAGAAAACGGTGGATTGCCGGTGCCGGAAGAGGTTCGCCGGCCGCCTGGTTTCGAAGGCGGTGACGCGTGGGCGCCCATAGGGTCAGGGCAGTACGGGACCTGTCGCCTTCCGCCGGGCCCCGTACTGCAGACATCGTTTATTCTGTCAATGACATGTTGTAGAATACAGGGCCTTGCATACCACCTGAGTAGCCGGCGGTCTTGTTCGATACGGCAGAGATTTGCTTGTACTTGCTGATGATGATGTTCGGCACATAGTCGTAGAACCACGTCTGCAAATCATCCATACCCTTCTTCACCGCATCGTCGCTGCTGGCAGTATTGATTTCGGATGCGATCTGCGTGAACTGTGGATCCGTGTTATAGCCAGCCCCCGATGCTTGGAAGAAGGAGTAGACAATCGGCGACGCTGAGTAGCTATAGCTGGAAATCATCATTTCCCATTGGTCCGGCTGGAACATCTTCTGCAGACAGGTCGCCCAGTCGTAGACCTGCACGTCGGTGTTGATGCCGATAGTTTTGAGCTCGGTCTGGATTTCCATCGTCTCGTCGTACATGTATGGATAGTCTTTGGTCGTGATGAAGGAAATCTTCTCACCGTTGTACCCGGATTTCGCCAGCAATTGCTTAGCCCTGCTTGCATTCGCTTGGTTGTAGTTGTCAAGAGAGGCTTCGCTGCGCAACGGGCTGTTCTTTGGCATGAGCCCACCATCCAACTTGTACAAATCAGCACTCTGATGACCTGCCTTGGCAATCTTATCCATATCCAGAGCAGCGAGAATGGCCTGGCGCAGCGCCTTGTTACCGGAGAAAATACCTTGCTTCTTGTTGAATAGCAATGTTTCAAGCATTTCATCTTCTTGAACTTTGACATCAGACGAAGATTTCAGCTGGCTGTACTGCGAATCGGGGAGTGAATAACCCACCTCATACTGTCCGCTGAGTGTACTGCTCATACGTGTAGTACCGTCAGTGACGAAATCGAATTCGAGGTGATCCGCATGAGGCTTACGGGCACCTGCATATCCGTTCGTGGAACCGCTTGGACTCTGATAGTCAGCGAACTTGTCGAGTACAATATTCTGGTCCTTGGTCCACGATGCAAACTTGAACGGTCCGGTGCCGATGTATTTCTTGACACCGGTATCGTCGGCAGCATCGATGACGGACTTGGGCATGATCGCTGCAATACGACCAGAATCAGCCATGATATACAAGCCTTGCGAAACCGGCGTTGGCGAAGTGATGACGACAGTGGAATCATCCTTTTTCTCCACTGTCGAACCATCGAAGAAAGTATGACCACTCTGCGAGAGCTTAATCCACCGTTGCATAGATGCTACGACATCATCCGCCGTCATTTCAGTGCCGTCATGGAATTTAACGCCTTTGCGCAGCGTGAATGTGAATGTTTTATTGTCAGAACTCACCTTGTGACTAGCGGCAAGCAAATCCTGCACCTTACCATCAGCATCCAGTGTCACCAGCGTCTCATAGATGTTGCGCATCGTATCACGTGCCACGTAGGCACCGGTCATCATTGGATCAAGGCTCGTAACATTTGCATTAAGTGCAATATGAACGGTTCCGCCGCCGACTGCCGTACCTGGCGCAGACTCCGACGCCCCACAGGCCGTGAGTCCTACAGCCATAACTGCTGCGACACTCATCGCGACTATGCTTCTCGCGAAGCCCGTCTTCTTCAAAGAACCGTGGTATTCGGCGGGATTACTATGCTTACCCGGGATTGTGATGGAGAACATATCATCCTCTTTCTCTTGTTTCATCTTTTCACTATGGTTATGCCCCGCCAATTGGTGGGAACAGACATCACCCCGGGCATTACGCCCGAGGACATGAGACGATGCACGGCAGCATCATTGTGATGGACCGTCCATAAGTCTGCGATCAGTAGGGTCAGGAAGCGGGATACTATCAAGTAGACACTGTGTATATTCTGTGCGGGGATTGCAGAAAATCGACGAGACGTCGCCTTCCTCCACCAGTTCGCCGCGACGTAGCACGCCCACACGGTCTGCTATGAACCGCACGACGCTCAAGTCATGGGTGATGAACAGGTAGCTGAGCCCCAAGTCGGTCTTGAGATCCTGCAAGAGGTTGAGCACCTGCGCCTGCACCGACACGTCGAGCGCCGAGACGGATTCATCGAGAATCAGCACCTTGGGCTCTACCGCGAGCGCACGGGCTATCGTGACGCGCTGCAATTGCCCGCCCGAGAATTGATGCGGAAAGCGGTCCATGTGGGCGCTGGAGAGTCCCACGCGTTCGAGCATTGCCACAGCCCGGTCGCGTCGGTCGCCTCGGGACAATCCGATGTGATGGATTTCCATGGCCTCTACGAGCGCGTTGCCTACGGTCTTGCGTGGGTTGAGTGCAGAGAACGGATCTTGGAACACCATCTGGATCTTGGACCTGACGCCTTTGCGCAGAAGCGTGGGCGAATCGTCGGTGTAGGCGCGTCCTTCGAAACTCGCCGATCCAGAGGTCGGCCTTTCGAGGGCGCATACCATGCGCCCGGTGGTGCTTTTGCCGCTTCCCGATTCGCCGACGAGCGCGTAGGTCTGGCGCGGGTAGAGTTCGAAGCTCACATTGTTCACGGCGTGGAACACGCTCGATGAACCGTTGGTGAAGCCGCGCGTCACGTAGTCCTTGCACAGGTTGTTGACTTGTACGATGGGCTCGGGCCTGCGTGCGGTGCCGGGCAGGCCCGATGCCTGCATGCTGGCTGGGCGCGGGGTGTCGTTCTCGTTCATGTCATGTCTCCTGACCGGCCGGCTTGGCGGCCTCGATGTCTGCCGTGGCAGGTGTCGCGGCCTCGCCATGCGCGTCCTGCGCCTTCTGGAACGACAGGTCGCGCACGTCGCGGAAGCGCGCGCATCGTATCGCATGTGTTTCGCCGACCTGCTGCATCGCAATCCGTCCCGTCTTGCAAGCCTGGGTGACGAAGGGGCAGCGGGATGCGAAACGGCATCCTTCGTGCACGTCCGACAGTTGGGGCACGGAACCTTCGATTGTGGCGAGGCGTTTCGGCCGTGGCCCCGACAGCGGTGGCGTGGCGGACAGCAGCCCCTTCATGTATGGGTGCGAGGGATGCGCGAACAGTTCGCGCACCGGCGCCGTCTCCACCACCTGCCCCAGGTACATGACGGCCACGCGGTCGCACATCTGTGCCACGACGCCCATGTCATGCGTGATGAGGATGATGCTCATGCCCAGCCGGTCGCGCAGCGAGCGCAGCACGCGCAGCAACTGCGCCTGGATCGTCACGTCAAGGGCCGTGGTCGGCTCGTCGGCGATGAGCAGCTTGGGCTTGTTGACGAGCGCCATGGCGATGACGACGCGCTGCAGCTGGCCGCCGGACATCTGGTACGGGTATTTGTCCATCCACAGCTCGGGCTTGTCGGCGCCGGCTTCCTCGAGCGCCTTGATGCAGCGGCCGCGCACCTCGTCCTTCGCAAGACCCTTGTGGTGCACTCTCACGGTTTCCTCGAGCTGGCGGCCGACGCGCATGAGCGGGTCGAGGCTCGACATGGGGTTCTGGAAGATGAAGCCGATGTCCTCGCCGCGCAGGGCGCGAAGGCTGGCCTGGTCAAGGGAGAGCATGTCGCGCCCGTCGAAGGTGATGCGCCCTTTGTAACGCGTCGTGCGCTCGTCGTACAGGCGCGGGATGGAGAACGACGTCACGGATTTGCCGCAACCGGACTCCCCCACGATGCCGAGGATCTCGCCCTGGCCGACGCTGAAGCTCACGCCTTCGACGGTGGTCTTCCACTTTTTGTCGGCGGTGGCGAAGCTGACGGCGAGGTCCTCGACCTCGAGCAGCGGACGGTCGGAAGCTTCCGCCACGGCATCGTCCGTAGCCGTGGGAGGTTTCAAAGTTTCCGTGATGGTCGGTGCGGTGGTCATGTCACTGCCCCCTTCTTTTCGGATCGAGGGTTTCGTGCAGGCCGTCGCCGAGCATGTTAATGACGAACACGGTGAAGGCCAGCGCCAGGCCCGGGAACAGCGTCATCCAGGACGCGTTGTAGATATAGGTGCGGCTGTCGTAGAGCATGTTTCCCCAGGTGGGTGTCGGCTGCGGGATGCCCGCGCCGATGAAGCTCATGGCCGCCTCGACGAGAATTGCGTCGGCGAAGACGAAGGTCACCTCGACGATCCACGATGCGATGACGTTGAGCGCGATGTTGCGCCACAGGATTCTGAAGCCGCTTGCGCCAAGGCCTATGAGCACCTGCACGTAGTTCTCGTTCATCGTCGACATCGCACTGGAGTGCACGACGCGGGCCACATACGGGGTGAGCACTATGGACAGCGCCGCGACGACACTTTGCGTGCTCTGCCCCATCACCTCGACGAACACGATGCCGAAGAGGATGGCCGGGAAGGCCATGACGCCGTCGCACAGGCGCATGATGACGTAGCCGAGCCTGGGGTAGTACGCGGCGTACAGGCCGAGCACGAGACCGAGGAAGCCGGAGATGACAGCGGTGAGAAAGCCGACGGTGAGCGACGACTTGCCGCCGAGCAGCACGCGTGTCAGGATGTCGCGACCTAGGTTGTCGGTTCCCATCGGATGGGCTCCCGACGGGGATTCGAGCATCCGCGCCGTGTCGGTGGTGTAGGCGTCCATATGGGCGACGGCCGGGACGATGAAGCAGACGATGACGATGGCGAGCAGGAGCATGAGGCCCCACAGCGTCATCGGAGAGCGGCGCAGGGCGCGGGCGGCTCGGTGTATGCGACCGGCGCCGACGGTGTGGCGTGCGGCCGTTGCGGACGGGTTTCGGGTTGCGGCAGTCATGTCAGAACGACCTTTCCCTGATGCGCGGGTCGATAACCGCGTACAGCACGTCGGTGAGCAAGTTCACGATGATGAACATGAAGGCCACGAAGATCATGACGCCCTGGATCATCTGGTAGTCGCGCCTGAGGATGGAGTTGACGACGAGCTGGCCGATGCCCGGCACGTTGAACACGGTCTCGATCACGATGGCTCCGGCGATGAGTTCGCCGAAGGACTGGCCGACCACGGTGATGATTGGGATGGACGCGTTCTTGAACGCATGCCTCCACAACCGACTGCGGACCGGCAGCCCCTTGGCTTCGGTAGTGCGAATGTAAGCGCTGCCCAGCTGGTCGATCATGGACGAGCGGGTCATGCGGGTCACCACGGCGATCTGGATCGTTGCCACCGCCAGGGACGGCAAGATGAGATGCTCGAGGTAGCCGCCGAAATCCTTGGACGGCGAGACATAGCCGGAGGCAGGAAGCAGACGCCACTGCATGGCGAAGAGAATCATGAGCAGCAGGCCTGACAGAAAACTGGGCAGCGAGCCGGTAAGGGTCGCGAAGCCAAGTACCGCTTTGTCTGAGAAGCGCCCATGCCGTCCTGCTGCGTACACCCCCAAGGGAATCGCGATGAGCAAGGCGATGATCTCACCAAGCACCGCAATCGACAAGGTCGGCAGGATATGCGAGGTAATCGCTTGACTCACCGGCATGTTCATGATGTACGAGTAGCCTAGGTCGCCGTGCAGGAGGTTGACAAACCACGTCCACAACTGCACCATAATGGGCTGGTCGAGCCCCATGGATTGACGCACCGCCTCGAGCTGCTCGTCGGTCGCGTCGTTTCCGACGATGACGCGGGCAGGGTCTCCCCCGGACAGGTGCGACAGGGAGAAGGCGATGATGCCGACGATGAGCACGATGGGAATCGCCGACAGCAGACGTTTAACAATGTATCTGATCATGTCAACCTCTTTTCTGGCTCGTGCGCGTGTGATTTCCTCCGCGGTTCCCGAGCATGGCGGAACCGTCCCGACGACTCCTTCACAGTTCGGACAGTATGGAGTCGAACACCGTAAGTCCTTCGTCTATTTCGGCGGTGGTGGAATTGAGCGGGGCTGCGAAGCGAATGGCGTTGTGATGCACGCCGCAACCGAGCAGCAGCAGGCCTTTCTCGAGCCCCTTCGCGCAAATCGCGGAGAACAGCTCGGCGCCGCTCCTGCCGTCCTTCTCCCCCAGTTCGATGGCAAGCATCATGCCCACGCCGCGCACATCCGCGATGAACGGGTACTTCTTCTGCAGCTCAAGCAGACGGCTCTTGAAGTAGCCACCCACCTTCGCAGCATTGCCCACGATGTCCTTCTGCTGGAATTCGTCGAGCACCGCAAGGCCCGCGGCGCCGGCGACCGGATTGCCGCCGAAGGTGCCACCGTGCTGGCCGGGCATCCACTTGGCCATGTCCTCGGGACGGCCGACAAGCGCACTCATCGGGAAGCCGCCGGCGATGGCCTTGCCCATTGTCATGAGATCGGGTACAACGCCAGCATGCATACCGGCGAACATCTTGCCGGTGCGCCCGTAACCCGCTTGGATTTCGTCGAAGCACAGCATGATGCCATAGGTGTCGCAGATTTCGCGCAAACCTTGCAGGAAGCTCGGGTCGGGTACCACGTAACCGCCCTCGCCCTGCACCGGCTCCACGTAGATGCACGCGGTGTCCTGCGGCGGCACGTAATACGTGAACATCTTCTTGATCTCGCCCAGGCACCACTGCGCGCGTTCCTTGGCGTCATAGCCCTCCGGGCACAGATCGCGGGACGGATACGGCGCGAAGTACACGCCGCCCATCATGGGCTCAAGACCCTTACGGTAGAAGGAGTTCGATGCGGTGATGCTCGCCGCACCCATCGTACGGCCATGGAAAGAACCCTTGAACGCGATGACATTGGGACGACCCGTGATGACGCGCGCCGCCTTGATGGCCGCGTCGGTGGCCTCGGCGCCTCCGTTGGAAAAGAGGATGGAGTCGAGATTCCCGGGCGTGACCTCAGCAATGCGGCGGGCCAGCTCAAGCGTGGTCGGGTAGCTCACAACATTGAACGATGCCGTGACAAGGCGATCAATCTGCTCCTTGGCTGCGGCAATAACGCGCGGATGGCAGTGTCCGAGGGCATTGACCGCGATACCCTGTACCCAGTCTATATATTTCTTGCCATTCACATCAGTCAAATACATGCCCTTGCCGGACTGCATAATCAGGTTTGTACTCTTCGCATACGCCGGAGCAAGATATTGGCGATAATCCTCGAGCGAGATAGTCATGTTGAGCCTTTCCTCAGCTTATCTGCGGGCCATGCACTGCGCTATTACCAGACTTCGAAAGGTAGTCCAAATATCGCTGGATACATGGCATCGCTATTACCAATGTTTTCGGTTGTTGGCTTCACCATATGACCGTCGCCACGCTGTGGCAATGGACGAATTGTCCCTGTTACATAAAAAGATGGGACAAGTAACACCATGACAAACATAATGGTTACATGTCTATAACTGTACGAGAACTTCTATCGAACGATACCCTGCACCTGTCGTTGAAAACCGCATCAGACAGCACGAATCTGTCGCGGAACATCTGCTGGGTACACATCACCGAAGTCATCGATTCCACAGAATTCTGCGAACCAGGAGAGATTTTGTTGACTATCGGTTTGGAAATTCCACGATTCAAGAACTATCGGTTACCAGATAATGACGAGCTTTCGACTAACGACATCGCCTTGTATAACGCAGCCGGGTCTGATACTGCATCGACACACAACACCGCAAAGGCCAACACGGCTGCCCAAGGGTCTCTCAATGAGATCGAATTTTCAGCACGATATGATCAGTACATCTCCGATCTCGTAGATCTTGGAGTGCTGGCCATTGGCTTTGGCGTAGGGATGCGACATCCGACAATTCCAACCTTACTTCTAGAAGCTGCAGCACGTCACCACCTACCGGTCATCGAAATCCCCCTAGACACCACATTCCAAGATATTTCTCGCATCGTCTCGCAATCGATGACCAATGAAGACCACCAGTTTCTTAGGAACTCGTACATCATTCAAAGTAGATTTGTCACTGCTGCAATGAGTGATGACCCGCTGCATGCGATAACCCTTAGTCTTTCCCAATCAATACGCGGTTGGGCTGCCGCATTCACGGCAGACGGCAAACTGTTGGACATCTCCCACGCAGCAATCAGGTATGCCGCACAACAAGCATTACTGAAATATCAAGCACTGCACCAGACCCCTCAAAGTGGTCAGCAATCTCGAACATCCACATTTACATATGATGATTACTTGTGTTGCATCACTGAGCTTCGCGACTCCTACCAACATCCCCTCGGGCTTCTACTTGGTGCAGTCCCCGCTCACGAATCAGATGGGATGACGCTGCGGACAGCAGTCATCAACGCAGGGGCTGTATTGTCAATCGCCACCGGTATCGATGCAAAACTGGCGAGAAAAATCAAGATACTTCGCTCAATCGTCATCAATGAAATCATCACGGGGCGGGGCAACATACCACGCGCAATAATCGCACAACTCTGGGGCGGTATCCCTACCTCGCCAGTTGTGGTGTTGTGTACAGAAGGTATTGAAACGGATATCAATACCTTATATGAAATGACATGTCTGGATATGGAATATGAGTATTCTTCTGAAAAACAAAGTCAAAACGGGTTTGACACATATTCCAATCGCACCATCCCCTTCTTGTTTGCGACTCACGACAAGGAGTTTTGGGTTATCTCCTCACAAACTGAAGCACATCAAGTAGCAGCAAGATTGCAAATGCATCTCAAACAAATTCATCCTTCCGACTCAAGTATCGGTATCTCAAATCCCACTTCCATCGATACTATTGTCTCTGCATGCTCAGAAGCACGACTCAATCTACATGCAGTAAAAATCCGAGATGATAATACAGCCAACCGTAACCAAATACACAAAATAACAGAGTTAGATATCAACAGCTTAGTATCTCCAGAAATTGCACAATCATTCAGCAATGCTTTTCTCAGACCGCTATTAGATAGAAATGGATATTCCATATCAACGAGGGCAACGCTCCTAAATACAATTTCCGCGTTTATTCATTCATCTTTCAATGTTGCGGGAACAGCAAAACGGCTAAACGTGCATCGCCACACTGTCGAACATCGACTCTTGAAAGTGGAGCAAATACTAGGCATCGACATTCATAACACTGATGACCTCATGAAATTGACATTCGCATTGACGGAATATCAGCGCAAGCAAGCAGCATCTCAAGATATTTGAAGTCTGACAGACGACAACAGCGGACGGCCAACGACTCTTGTATTTCGTCAAATCGGCGTTTCGTGTTGGGACTGCGGTGGTGATCCTGGACCAAGAAAAGGTTACACGGAGGACCGCATG